>MTEW01002938.1_pt1 | contig 53541 bp, 56 predicted proteins | sample 1042681 | NCBI WGS metagenome assembly MTEW01 (sample SAMN06185811, study PRJNA358809) | soil metagenome | isolation source: soil biostimulated with citrate as carbon source | place: India | collected 2015-05-23
TTCGCGGCGACTGAGCACGCGGCTGTTGCCGGGGCTGCGGAACACCGTGCGGTCCAGCGCCTGGCGCACCGGCACGCCGAGGTCGCGGACTTCGCCTGGGCGACGGACTTCCTGCCAGTGCAATTCACGGCCGCTGTCGGCTTCGAGGACATTGCCCATGGGCAAGACTCCTGGGGATAAAAAGGCCCGGCCTGTGCCACCGGGCTTGTTGAATTGACAGCCGGCTCAAGGCCGGCGAGATGGCCGAGCTAGAGCGGTCGGCCATGGCGAGATGATTGGGGTGGAAGGCTTATCTCATAAAGTAATTTTTGATGATTTTGTAATTACTTTTAGAAATATATGTTTTTAAGTGCATGAATTTAAAAGACAATTTTTTATTCATGCTTTGAAGACATCGAAAATATGCCCGCCAGGCATCGAATGCCCCCCGTGGCTTGGTCCGAGTGCAGCGAGGCCCAACATCGCGCAGTGTCGGATGCCTTCGTTGGGCTTCGCGTAGCTCAGACCAACCTACACGCAGCGCAGAGCCTCACCGCCAGCGCAGTACCGAAAAGTGGCGCGGTAGGTTGGTCCGAGCGCTGCGAGGCCCAACGTTGCATGGCATCGGGTCCGCTCGTTGGGCTTCGCGTAGCTCAGTCCAACCTACAAATCAGCCAAACCTGTCAGCGCGGTAGCCGCAAGGCTTTGGGTGCGCGCGGCGCCCCTACAAACGTAAAAGCCCCCAGCGGATCGCTCCGGTGGGGGCTTTTGATTGGAGCAATCAGCTCTTGCGCAGGGTCTGGCTGCGCTGGCCGTCGATGCTCACCGGCACATCACCGGCCAGGGTCACGCGGCGGACGATGCGCGGCTGGGTGTCGTAGTCGTCGACGGCGTAGTGCTGGGTCGCGCGGTTATCCCAGATGGCCACGTCGCCGGCCTGCCAGCGCCAGCGCACAGTGTTTTCAAGGCGTGTGACGTGGCTCTGCAGCACGGTGAACAGGTGCGCCGAATCCGGCTGGGAGAAACCCTTGATGCGTTTGACGAAGTGCCCCAGGAGCAATGTCCGCTCGCCGCTCACCGGATGCACCCGCACCACCGGATGCTCGGTTTCATACACGGTGGAGGTGAACACCTTGCGGTACTGCTCCAGCTTCTCGGCGCTGACATGGGGGCGCGTGGCGGCATAGTCGTATTCGTTGCTGTGCACGGCCCAGAGCTTGTCGGCCAGCTCGCGCAGGGGCGCGGGCAGGTCCTGGTAGGCGGTGGCGGTGTTCGCCCAGACGGTGTCGCCGCCGGCGGCCGGGGCCGTGACGCTGCGCAGGATGGAGGCCTTGGGATAGGCGTCGACGAAGGTGACGTCGGTGTGCCAGGAGTTGGCGCGCTGTCCTTCGGCGCCGTCCAGTTGCAGCAGGTAATGGGTCCCCTCGCGCACTGGCACGGTGGGGTGCGCGACCGGCTCGCCGAGCAGCTTGGCGAAGGCTTCCTGGCCTTGATCGTCCAATTGGGTCTGGTCGCGGAAGAAGATCACCTTGTACTGGACCAGGGCGGCCTGGATGGCTTCGAGGGTGGCGGCATCGAGATCGCCGGACAGGGTCACACCCCGGATTTCGGCACCGATGCGACCGGCAACGGGATGGATGTCGAGTTCAACGGCCTGTTGTTGGGCCAGTGCGGCAGTACTCATGGTGCGGTCCTCACGGTCAGGGGAGATGCGCCATATGCTTATTCGATATACGTCTAATAATTTATCGAATGCGCATTTGACGGAATAAGAGCCTGCATTTAAAACCCCAGCCAATGCCGCGACAAATGCCTTCGCCCTATATTTTCGATGCCGGAAAAGCACCATGGACCTGCGCCAGCTCCGTTACTTCATTGCCCTGCTCGAACACCGCAGTTTCGTCCGCGCGGCCGACGCCATGGGGATCACCCAACCGGCCTTCAGCCGCAGTATCCAGGGCCTCGAGCAGGATTTCGGCTGCCAGTTGGTGGACCGTGGCAGCAAGGACCTGCGCCCCACCCCGGAAGGCCAGGTGGTGCTGCAGCACGCCCTGCGGCTGGTTCAGGGCGCGAGCAACCTGGCGCGCGAAATCGACCAGATGACCAAGCTGGATGCCGGCGAGTTGCACTTCGGCAGCGGCCCTGCCCCAGCCGCCAGGCTGGTGCCCGACGCCCTCGCCGTGTTCATGCAGCGCTACCCGCGCATCCGCACCCATTTCGAGGTGAATAACTGGGAAGTGCTGGGTCGCCGCCTGGCCCGGGACGAGATCGAATTCTTCATCGCCGACGTGCGCCAGTTCGAAGCCGACCCGAGCTTCCAGACCCAGCCGCTGACGCCCCGTTATGGCCGCTTCTTCTGCCGCCAGGGGCACCCGCTGCTGCTCAAGGAAAGCCTCTCCACCAACGACATGTTCGACTATCCGCTGGCCGCCACGCGGCTGCCGGCGGGCATCCGCAAGCTGCTGGCGAGCTATAGCGGCATGGCGGATTTCCAGCTCAGCCTGGAGTGCGACCACGTGCCCACGCTGGTGCAGGTGGTGCGCCAGACCGATGCCATCGGCATCGCCCAGCAGGAAACCATCGCCCCGCTGCTGGAATGCGGTGCACTGGCGCTGCTGCATTGGCGCAACCTGCCCGATCGGGTCGACAGCCTGGCCGCACGTTGCGGCATCGTCACCCGCACGGGCTATCGCCTGTCCCCGGCGGCGCGGGCCCTGATCGACGTGCTGGTGGAGATGGATTCGCTGGAGCAGGCGGCTTAGGGAGGGGACTCCGGCGTCGCCACCCTCTCCCCAGCCCTCTCCCTGAAGGGAGAGGGGGTTGTCCGTGCCGAGGTCAGCCCTGGGCGCTTTCCCTGTGGGGGCGAATTCATTCGCGAAGCAGACCGCAGGGCTGCCCTTGGAAATCCCAGCATGCTCCGGCTGCCCTCACCCCAACCCTCTCCCAAAGGGAGAGGGTGCTGTTCGGGCAAGCGACCGGGTCTGTGCGCTCCCTGTAGGAGCGAATTCATTCGCGAATGCCCTGTGGATAAAAAAGCCGCCTTGCGGCGGCTTCCACGACTTCCCTATCAATGACATCCCTGTCAGCGCGAGGCCTGTCCCGGCCCCTGCAACGCCGCGTCGAGGAAACGCGGCTCCACCCAGTCGGCAACCTGGAAACCACGGCGGATCAGGCGTTCCTTGGCCGCCAGGTCCACGCCCTGTTGCAGCAGGCCGATGAATTCGGCGTCCAGGTGAGGATCGAAGTAGCGATTCAGGCTTTCCTGGGCCAGGTCGCTCGCGAGGATGCCCGGCGGATAGCTGGCCAGGCTCGATACCAGTTCGACATAGGCAGCCTTGTTGGCATCGTCACGTATCCACGTCACCGCCTTCTGCTGGGCCTTCACCAGGCGTCCCACCACCTCCGGGTACTGCCGGATGAAATCGCCGGTGGCCACCAGCACGGCCTGGGTGCTGCCCGCGCCGTCGAGGTCGCGGGAGTTCAGCGGCAGTTCCGCAAGACCGCGTTCGCGAAGGGCTATCAGGTTGGAGAGCCCCCAGGTCGCGTCGATCTGCTTGGCGGCCAGGGCCGCGCTGGCGGCGTTGAAGTCGAGGTTGATCACCTTCAGGTCACGCTCGCTGAGGCCCTGGCTGGCCAGGGCGCTGGCGAAGGAGAGTTGGAGGGCGGTGCCGCGGAATACCGCCACGCGCTTGCCCTTGAGGTCTTGCAGGCTCTTGATGCCCGAGCCCGGCACCACGCCGAGGTAGCTCTTCACGCCACGGGTGTTGGCGCTGATCACCCGGGTATCCAGCCCGTTGGCCTTGCCGACGATTGCCGCCAGATCCCCCAGGTAGGCGAAGTCCACCTGGCCGTTGGCCAGGGCCTCGTTAACCACCGGACCGGCGCCCTTGAAGAAGCGCCATTCGACGCGGATCCCGTCCTTGGCAAATTCCTCTTCGAAGATCTTCTGATCGCGCAGCACGTCCACCACGCCACCCGCGCTGTGCTTGGTGCCAGCACTGAGGTCGGGCACCGCGATGCGGATGGCTTCGGGCTTGGCCGCTTCAGCGTGGGCAACCATGGGGAATGCCCCGAGCACGCCGACCAGCAGGGGTGAGGCGAAGGCCCCGAGTATGTGATTGAGCAGGGTTTTCATGGCGGGGTGGCTCCTAGGCGGGCTGCCGCCGGCAAAGGCCGGCGCTGTGGAGGGGAAGCTAGGCGCGCGTCCCCACCGCAAACAAATAATAAAAAGTCATTTTTTAATAACATTATCACCTAAGCCAAGCGGGACGCTGCCTGCAAGGACGCATGCACAACGCGCATAAAAAATATGAGGCAAACGCATCGGCCTATGCCTTCCCGGCGCTATCGACTCGTGCTCTTATCCGTTTATGTCATTAATCTTCAATTTATTATTCTTTTTTTGAATAATCTAAGAACCCGTTCGGGAGATGGAAATGAGCCGAACCTTGACCTGGACACCCCCCGCGCTGGCTTTACCCGGCGGGTGGCGCGGCCATTCCGAAGCGCTTCTGCCTTGGCTGCTGCCCCTGGGCCTTGCGCTGCTCTGGGTGCTCGCGAGCCATTACCACTGGATGAGTGAACAAATCCTGCCGGCGCCGTCACTGGTCTGGCAGAGCGCCCTGGAGTTCGGCTCGGGCGAGCTCTGGACCCACCTGTGGATAAGCCTCCAGCGGCTGTTCTGGGGACTGCTGGCGGGCGTCGCCGGCGGACTCTTGCTGGGGACCTGGCTGGGTGCGTCGAAGCGCGCCGAGGCACTGGTGTACCCCAGCTTCGTGGCCCTGGCGCAGATTCCTACCCTGGCGTGGATTCCCCTGTTCATGCTGTTCTTCGGGATCGGCGAGTTGCTCAAGCTGGTGGTGCTCATCAAGGCGGTGGTGGTGCCGGTGACCCTGCATACGCTGGTCGGCGTGCGCGACGCCCAGCCCAAGCTGCGCGAGGCCGCCGCCGTGCTGCGCCTGCCGCGCCACCTGCTGCTCCTGCGCCTGCTGCTGCCCGCCGCCCTGCCCGCCTTCCTCACCGGTTTCCGCCTGGCCCTGGCCACCGGCTGGACGTCGCTGCTGGCGGTTGAGCTGCTGGCCTCCAGCGAAGGCCTGGGCTACCTGATGGTCTGGGGACGCCAGCTGTTCATGCTGGATCTGGTGTTCCTCTGCATCCTGCTCATCGGTCTTGTGGGCGCGCTGATGGACCGAGGCTTCGGGCTCGTCGAACGGCGCCTGCTGCATTGGCCGCAACCGGCCACCGGCGAGCAGCGCCCGCGCAGCGATGCGCGGGGCTGGCGCCGCCTGGAGGGCGCCCTGCTGCCTGCCGCGCTACTGATTCTCTGGCAGACCAGCAGCAGCCTCGCTTGGGTCGACCGCAACATCCTTGCCTCGCCGCTGGACGTGCTGAACAGCCTCGCGGATGGCTTCAATGATGGTTCCCTCCCCCATGCCATGCAGCTCAGCCTGCAACGCGCCCTGGCTGGCCTGGTTGTCGGAGGTGGCGCCGGCCTCCTGCTTGGCTTGCTGCTGGGGCTCTCCAATCGCACGGAACGGGTACTGGGGCCAAGCCTTTCGGCAGTGCGTCAGGTCGCGCTGTTCGCCTGGGTGCCGTTGCTCACCGCCTGGTTCGGCCTGGGCGAGCTGGCCAAGGTGGTGTTCGTCAGCCTGGCGGCCTTCTTCCCGCTCTTCATCGCCACCCAGCGCGGCATTGCCAGCCTGTCGCCGCAGCTGGGCGAGGCGGCCCGCACCCTGCGCCTGGACCTGCCCAAACGCCTGCAGTTGTTGATCCTTCCCGGCGCAGCCCCGGCCATCTTCGCCGGCCTGCGGCTTTCCCTGATCTACGCCTGGTTGGGGACCATCGGCGCCGAGTACTTCATGCCGTCCGATGGCGGCATCGCCAGCCTGATGCTCGGCGCCCAGCAGATGTTCCGCATGGACCAGGTGATGGCAGCCATGCTGCTGGTGGGCCTGGTCGGCGCCCTGCTCGGCGCCCTCGGACAACGCATCGAAACGCGCGCGACGCGCTGGAGACACGCATGAATGCCTTCAATCCCTCGGCCCGGGAAGCGGCCAACCAGCCCCATTCCATCGCCCCCCTGGTCAGCTTCGACCGAGTCGGCAAGGTCTTCTCGGTGGACGGCCAGGCCTTCGAGGCCATCCAGGACTTCAGCCTGGCGATCAACGAAGGCGAGTTCATCGCCATCGTCGGTTCCAGCGGTTGCGGCAAGTCCACCCTGCTGCGCCTGCTGGTGGGGTTGGATACCGATTTCAGTGGCGAGATCCGTGTCGACGGCGCGCCGGTGCGAGGCATCGGCGGCGAGCGCGGCATCGTGTTCCAGGAGCACCGCCTGTTCCCCTGGCTGACGGTGGCGCAGAACATCGGCCTGGGGCTGGTAAACGAAAAACTGACCCAGGGCGAACGTGCCCGGCGGGTCCATGAGTTCGTGCAACTGGTGGGACTGAATGGCTTCGAATCGGCCTACCCGCATCAGCTTTCCGGCGGCATGGCCCAGCGCGTGGCCATCGCCCGCGGCCTGGTGGCCAGCCCACGCATCCTGCTTCTGGACGAGCCTTTCGGCGCCCTCGATGCGTTGACCCGCCAGCAACTCCAGGACGAGCTGCTGGCCATCCGCGAACGCTCCGGCATCACCACCCTGCTGGTCACCCACGACGCCGAGGAGGCGATCTACCTCGCCGACCGCGTGGTGGTGATGGCGCCGAGGCCCGGGCGGATCAAGTCGGTGGTGGAGATCGATCTGCCGCACCCACGGCAGCGTACGGGAGCGGACTTCCACAGGCTGCGGGAGCGATTGCTGCACCAGCTCACCGGCGATGGCGACTACCTGCCGCCGGTGCTGCACCGCGTCGAAGGTATGCGGCCGGAGTTCATTGCGCTCTGATCGACGTCGGCGCCCGGAAACGTTGGGCTTCGCTGCGCTCTGCCCAACCTACGGAAAAGCGCATCGTTGAGTGGGCCGATGGAGCCTCGCCATAACCGTAGGTTGCGGCTGAGCTACGCGAAGCCCAACGATTCCGCGCACCGTGTCGGGCCTCGCTGCACGATCAATCGGCGAGGACGATCTGATTCTTGCCGCCGCGCTTGGCCTGGTACATGGCCGCGTCGGCACGGGCGTAGAGGCTGTCGAGGTTGCCGTCGTCGCGCAGGTTGGCCAGTCCCTGGCTGACGGTGACGCCGAAACTCTTGCCGTCGATCGTGAAGCTCATCCGCTGCACTTCCCGTTGCAAGCGCTCGGCGATCTGCCACGCCAGCTCCGGCGGGCAACCGGGAAGGACGGCGGCGAACTCCTCGCCGCCGATGCGGCCGAACAGGTCGCCCCGGCGCAGGGTATTGGCGCCACACTGGGCGATGCGCTGGAGTACCTGGTCGCCGGTCTGGTGGCCGTGGGTGTCGTTGATTTTCTTGAAGTCATCGACGTCCAGCAGGATGAACGCCAGCGGGCTGCCGAACTGCACCGAGTGCTCGAACTCGCGCTGGGCACATTCGAAGAAGTGCCGGCGGTTGCTGCTCTTGGTCAATACGTCGGTGGTCGCCAGGCGGTGCAGCTCGCCTTCCAGCTGCTTCTTCTCGGTGATGTCTTCGGCGATCCCGACCACGATGGTCGGCTGGCCTTCGCCGCCGCTCTGGCTGATGAAGCATTTGTCGCTGATCCAGCGCAGTTGGCCGTCGGCGCGGATGATGCGGTACTCACGCGCCTCGATCGCGCCCTTCTCCAGCACCTCGGCAAAACTCTGCGCGGCGTACTCCAGATCATCCGGATAAATGCAGTTGCGCCATTCGTTGTAGTCCGCCAGCAGCAGGGCGGCGGAACGGCCGAACATGGTTTCGTAGGCGGGGCTGACGTAGATGATCCGCTGAGCCTCCCAGTCGAAGGCCCAGAGCACCGCATTCACGCTGCCGAGGAGGCTGCTGAAGATGACCTCGCGTTCGCGCAGCCGTTCGACCTCGCCCCGGCTGTGAAGCAGGGCAAGGGTGAGTTTTTCAAGTTCGCTGGGCGATTCGAGGGACGTTTCCATTCGGCCGCTACCTTCATAGGACCTGCCTTCGACAGATTAGGCAGGCAAAAGTGCGAACGGAGTATAAGCCGACGGTCAGGCGTGACTGGCATGACGGAAGGACGAAAAACGGTTGAGCAAACGGTGCAGGACGAATACCGCAACCAGCGTCAGGAACACCGAAACGCACACGGAACTTAGGCGGTAGGCGATGGAGTACACCACGTCGTGCTGCGGGGTGAGGTACTGGCCGAAGACGATGGCCAGGGTGGTCAGCGCACCGAAGCCGATGCCCTGCGCCCCTTCCAGCACATGCAGGCGCGCGCAACAGAATGCAGCGGTCCAATACATCAGGGTCACCAGGGGCAGCACGTCGTAGTGGCTGTAGAGGACCAGTTGCAGCACCAGCCCGATGGCGCAGCCCAGCAGGGTGCCGAGGGCACGGATGCGGCCGGCGAAGCGGATGCCGTTCCAATGCATGGGGAACAGCACCAGGATCGACGCCACCTGCGCCGAGAGCGAATCCTTCAGGTCGAAGCTCTGGAACAGCATGAAGGACAGCGTAGCGATGGTCGCCCCGAGCACCGCCTCGTGACGCTGGCTGGGGAGGTCCTTGGCCGGCACCTGCCGGAGCGGACGCGGCTCGGCATCGGGGAAGAGGAAGAACATCAGCCAGGCGATCAGCACCGTCAGGCCCGCCGCCACGAGGTTGCTGGTGACCAGGTCGTAGAGATGGGTTTCCGGGTAACTGGCGAAGTGCAGCTGGATGGAGAGGAAAACGCTGCCCAATGCGCCGAACATGAACAACGGCCCCTGGGCCATCAGGCGAAAGCGCCAGAAGAAGGCCAGGAACGCCAGCGGCACGATCATCTGCGGGCGGTCGCCGAACAGGCCGTAGATCACCAGCACCTCGAGGCTCACCACCACCGCCTGAAGCAGGAACTGCCGCACGACATGGGCATTGATCACCGGCGTGAGGCCGAGCAGCAACATGGGGTAGACGCAGAAGAACGATCCGTTGTCCCAGCCCATCAATTTGCAGATGAACAGCCCAAGGGTGCCGCCGCCGGCAAGACGCAGGCACTGCCTGAGATCGTTTTCCGTCAGAGCGGTCCTGCGGCTCATCAGTACACGTAATGCAGGATGCTGATGGCGGCGATCTGCACGCGGCCAAACAAATCCGCCAGGTGCGAGTCGCCCGGATAGAGCTGCACCGTCGCCTTGGCGCCGCTGGGCAGCGTGTAGGGCAGGGCTTCCGTGAGGCGGACGTGCAAGCGCTGGCGCTGGGCATCACGCACCCAGCGGTCGGAGATGGCCGGCGCGGCGAGGTCGCCGTTGGCGTCGAGCTGGCCTTCCTTCACGCCGGCATCGATGGCGCTGACCCTGGCCTGGAAGATGTGTCCGGGCAGAGCATCGAACACCACCGCGGCGCCATCTTCCAGGCGCACGTAGCGCAGGGCTTTCTCGCGGAAATCGGCGCTGATATCCGCTTCGTCTGCTACCAGCGCGGCCACCGGGTTGCCGGCATGCAGAAAGGCACCGGCGGACAGCTGCAGGTTGCTCAGGGTACCGGCGCGCTCGGCGCGGACTTCGCTGTATTCCAGTTGCAGGCGTGCCTGGTCCAACGCGTTTCGCGCCTGGCGCAGGCGCAGGTTGTCGTCACCGTCGGCGCCGCGCTGGGCAGTCAGCTCGCGAATTCGCGCACCGGCGGCAGCCAGCTTGGCCTGGGCGGCCTCGCGCTGCGCTTCGGTCTGTTCGAAGAGCTGGCGCGACACGTGCTGGCTCTGCACCAAGCGCCCGAGGCGCGCGGTTTCACGTTGCAGTTCGCTGGCCGCAGCCTGGGCGGCGACCTGGTCGGCACGGGCAGCGGCGATGGCGGCGTCGAGCTGGCGGTTGTCCTGCTCCGCCTGCTCCAGCGCCAGTTCGGCGGCGCTTACGGCCAGGTGGAAAGGTTCGGGGTCGAGACGGAACAGCACCTGGCCCGCTTCGACGTGCTGGTTGTTGCTGACGGCCACGTCCAGTACCTGGCCATCCACGCGGGGGGCGATGCGCAGCACCGGACGGGTCAGCTGCGCCTGGGGCGTGATGGGCATCCACAGGTCCGCCGCGAGGAAGTAGGCGAACAGCAGGACGAACAGGACGATGGCCGCCTGGACCCGCCGGGCGAATCTTTGATCCGGAGTCATGCGTACCTCGAAGGGACCCGCAGAGGTGCGGGTGAGAAAGACGGGAACGGCAAGAACTCGGCCATTGCCGCCCATGGGCACAAAGTATATTTACCGTGGAATCAGGGATAATCTCCCACTTGCGAGAAGCAGCCTTACACGAGGAGTAACAATGGACACGCTCCACAGCATGCGGGTTTTCGTGCGCGTGATAGACACCGGCAGCTTCACCGCCGCCGCCCAGGCCATGGACCTGTCCACCGCGCAAGTTTCGCGACTGGTATCGGAGCTGGAACAACAACTTCAGGCGCGCCTGCTGCATCGCACCACCCGCCGCCTGGCGCTGACCGAAGTGGGCGAGCGGTACCTGCAACGCTGCCGACAGATCCTCGGTGAAGTCGACGAGGCCGCCGCCGAGGCGCGTGGCGCCCACCTCAAGCCCCATGGCCGCCTGCGCGTGCACACCATGACCGGCCTTGGCCTGCAGCACCTCACGCCGCTGGTGGCGCGCTACTCCGAGCTCTATCCGGAAGTGGTGGTCGAACTGACCCTGTCACAGCGCACCCCCGACCTACTGGAAGACGGCCACGACGTCATCATCACCTTCGCCCGCGAGCTGCCCGACTCACAGATGGTCGCCCAGGTGCTGGGGCCGATGTTCAGCGTGCTTTGCGCAGCCCCCGCCTACTTGAAGAAACACGGCGTGCCCATCGGCCCGGTGGACCTCCAACATCATCGCTACCTTCGACTGCTGGACCCACTCTATGAAGACAGCTGGGTATTCAACGGCGAGCAGGGCGAATTCAACGTGCTCCCGGCCGAGAGCTTCCAGGTCAACGTGGCCGAGTCCCTGGCCAAGGCCGCGCAGGCCGGCATGGGTATCTGCCTGCTGCCGTCCTTCGTCGCCTGCCCGCCCGTGCGCGAGGGCAAACTGCTGCGGCTGCTGCCGGAATACCGCCTGCGCGAGCGCAACATCTACGCCATCTACCCGTCACGGCGCTTCCTCGACGCCAAGATCAAGACCTGGGTGGAGTTCCTCAAGGCTGAGCTGCCTCCGTTGCTGACTCAGGACGAAGCGCTCCTGGAAGACCCTAAGCGTTGGGCGATCAACGCAAAACTGTTGCGAAAAGAGAAATAGTTCTTCACTGAAACCGCTATTTTTCCGCTTTCCTGACCTCCCTAAGATGGCGCCATGTTTCGCAAGAAACCATCCGAGAGGTTCAAGATATGCACCGCAATGCACTTTTTACTGCCGTTTTCGCCGTATTTTCCCTATTTTTCGCGCACCTGACTCTGGCTGAAGAATCCAACACCTTTGTTGCGCGCAATGCAGCTCTGGCCGAGCAGCGTGCCGATGCCGCTCAGCAGGAAGCGATCGCCAAGCAAGGCGCTGAGCAACAGCAGCAGTCCGAGGCCCACCAGGACAGCTGATTCCTGCCTTACCTGTTCTCCACCTCCTGACGTTGATGCGTGACAGCTCCTATATCGACGTCCTGTTCAGGCCGCTCATGATGAGCGGCCTTTTTTTGCCTGGAGGAAATGGCGGGGCGAGGGGGCAGCTGCGCTGCCCTTGGCGATTGAAATCGCCCCTACAGGAAAAGCCTGCCCCTGCCTTGTAGGGGCGAATTCATTCGCCAACCGGACCGCAGGTTCGGCCCGCAATGCCCATCGCGATTGAAATCGCCCCCACAGGAAAAGCCGTCCGTGCCTTGTAGGGGCGAATTCATTCGCCAACCGGACCGCAGGTTCGGCCTGCAATGCCCATCGCGACTGAAATCGCCTCCACAGGAAAAGCCGATACCTGCCTTGTAGGGGCGAATTCATTCGCCAACCGGACCGCAGGTTCGGCCTGCCGTGCCCATCGCGACTGAAATCGCCCCCACGGGAAAAGCCGTCCGTGCCTTGTAGGGGCGAATTCATTCGCCAACCGGACCGCAGGTTCGGCCTGCAATACCCATCGCGACTGAAATCGCCCCCGCAGGAAAAGCCCGGCCCGTGTCGCGGTGCCTCCCCAGAAAACAAAAAGGCCGGCATTACTGCCGGCCTTCTTGATGGACCTCGCAAACGTCAGGCGGTGGCCGGACGCAGGGAGTAGGTCTTCAACTGTTCGGCGAAGTCGCGCAGGGACTGGATGCCGCTGGCTTCGGCGTCGTGGATCCACTGCTTCATCGCTTCCAGCATGTCGTGGCCGTTGGCGCTGGTCTTGACCCAGATCTGCTGCAGCGCCAGGCGCTTCTCGTAGATCACCTTGAGGGCCTGGCTCTGCTCGAGCATGGCGGCGATGCGCGCCTGGTGGGTTTCGTCGAGCAGGCTGGTTTCGCGGGACAGCAGGCGCTTGGCGCGGCGGAACAGGTGACGCACCGACTCGTCGGCCTTGGCCAGTTCCTGCTTCACCAGCGGAGCGATCACCAACTTGCGGTACTGGGCCATGATCTGGAAGCGGTTGTTGAGGATGGCCATGGCAGTGTCCATGTCCAGGCTGCCCTTGCCTTCGACGCGGTGGGCGATGGGCGCCACGCGCTGCACCTTGGCCATGCCAAGGAAGCTGAACAGCTTGATCCAGGCCCAGCCCATGTCGAACTCCCATTTCTTCACCGACAGCTTGGCGGAGTTCGGATAGGTGTGGTGGTTGTTGTGCAGCTCTTCGCCGCCGATCAGGATGCCCCAGGGCACGAGGTTGGTGGCAGCGTCGCGACATTCGAAGTTGCGGTAGCCGATGGCATGGCCCAGGCCATTGATGACGCCTGCGGCCCAGACCGGGATCCACATCATCTGCACGGCCCAGATGGTGATGCCGGCGGCGCCGAACAGCGCCAGGTCGATCAGGGCCATCAGCGTCACGCCGCCAATCGGGTAGCGGCTATAGACATTGCGCTCCATCCAGTCATCCGGGCAGTTCTTGCCATAGATGCGCAGGGTCTCTTCATTCTTCGCTTCTTCCGCGTACAGCTCCGCGCCTTTGCGCAGGACGGTTCCCAGACCCTTGATCACCGGGCTGTGGGGGTCGTCGACGGTTTCGCACTTGGCGTGGTGCTTGCGGTGGATGGCGGTCCACTCGCGGGTGTTCATGGCGGTAGTCAGCCACAGCCAGAAACGGAAGAAATGCTTGAGCGCCGGATGCAGCTCCAGGGAGCGGTGCGCCGAGTAGCGGTGCAGATAGACGGTGACGCTGACGATGGTGATGTGGGTCATCACCAGGGTGACTGCCACCAGTTGCCACAGCGACAGGTCGAGAAAACCGTTGTACCACATGGATGGTATTGCCTCGGGTGAAGTGAATCGGGGCTTTGTTGCGCGAATCTGGCTCGAATTATCACAAAGCGCGGGTAGAAAACCATCCTCTCTTTTAGATAGAAGCCCCCCGGTCGTCGGTTGCTCCTATAATGCGCATCTCCCCGTGTGACCCTGCCAGGAAGGCCGCGCCCATGCGTTCCAAGTTCAGCGCCCTGCGACTGGTGCTGCCCTATTTCATCATCGCCAGTCTCTGGGTGCTTTTCAGTGACCGCGCGCTGCTTGCCCTGGTGGGCGACCGCGTACTGCTGGATGAGTTGCAGACCGCCAAGGGCCTACTCTTCGTGCTGGTCACCAGCCTTCTGCTGTTCGCCCTTGTCTGCCTGCACTTGCGCCGCCTGAAGGACTATCTGGAGGCGCGGCGCGCTCACGAAAGCAGCCTGCGCCAGGCCGCCGCCGTGTTCGACAGTACCCAGGAGGGTGTGCTGGTCACCGATGCCGACAGCCGCATCGTCCACGTCAACCGCGCCTTCTCCCGCATCACCGGCTTCGAGGAAGCGCAGGTGCTGGGCGAAAATCCGCGCATTTTCAGTTCCGGCCGCCACGCGCCGGCTTTCTACAAGGCCATGTGGAACGCGCTGGATCATCGCCGCGAATGGAGCGGCGAGGTGTGGAACCGGCGCAGGAACGGCGAGATTTATCCGCTCTGGCAAAACATCCGCGCCATCCACGACGAAGACGGCAAGCTGACCCACTATGTGGCGGTGTTCTCCGACATCAGCGCAATCAAGCGCTCGCAGCATGAACTGGACTTTCTCGTCCACCACGACCCGCTGACCAACCTGCCCAACCGCCTGCTCTTCACCGAACGCGTCGAGCAGGTGTTGGAACGTGCTCGCCGTGAGAAGCAGAACGGCGCGTTGCTGCTGCTGGACCTCGATCATTTCAAGCACATCAATGAAAGTTTCGGCCACTCCCATGGCGACCTGCTGCTGAAGATGGCCGGCGTGCGCCTGCAAGGGCTGATGGAAGGCGGCATGACGCTGGCGCGACTGGGCGGTGACGAGTTCGGCGTGCTCTGGGACAACTGCCCCCAGGCCGAACAGGCCGCGGCGCTGGCAGAGCGCATCCGCACCGAATTGGCGACCCCGTTCCGGCTGGGTGGCCATGACCTGTTCATCAGCACCAGTCTCGGCATCAGCCTGTTCCCGGACACCGATGCCAATGTCGAGCAGGTGATGCGCAATGCGGACTCGGCCCTGTTCAAGGCCAAGAGTTCAGGGCGCGATGCCTACGCCTTCTACAGCCAGGAACTGACCGAACAGGCGCGCCAGCGCGTCGAGCTGGTCAGCGCTCTGCGCCAGGCCTTGGAACTCGGTCAGCTGCGGGTCCACTACCAGCCCATCCAGCGCCTGGCCGATGGCCAACTGATCGGCTTCGAGGCGCTGGTGCGCTGGGCACACCCCGAGCGTGGTCTGGTACCGCCAGGGGAGTTCCTGCCGATCGCCGAGCAGAGCGGGTTGATCGCCAGCATCGATACTTGGGTTCTGGAACAGGCCTGCCGGCAGATGCGCTGCTGGCTGGAACAGGGGCGCGCCGTGTCTTTCGTGGCGGTGAACCTGTCCTGCCGGCTGTTCCACCGCACCGAGCTGGACAGCGAGGTGGCGCGGGTGCTGGACTCCACGGGCCTTGAGCCGGAATACCTGGAGCTGGAAATCACCGAAAGCGCGGTGATGGAAGACCCGGACAGCGCCGAAGCCCTGCTGGGGCGTTTGCGTGCGCTGGGCGTGCGCCTGGCCATTGACGACTTCGGCACGGGCTACTCCTCGCTGCAGCGCCTCAAGCGCCTGCCGGTGCAGAAGCTGAAGCTCGACCAGAGCTTCGTGCGCGGCTTGCCGGACGACAGGAACGATATCGCCATCGCTCGCGCCGTTACCGCCCTGGGCCACAGCCTGGGCATCAGCGTGCTGGCCGAAGGTATCGAGGCGGACGCCCAGGCCGCCTTCCTCCGCGAGTTGGGCTGCGACTATGGCCAGGGCTACCTGTTCAGCCGCCCCTTGCCGGTGGAAGCGCTCGAGAAGCTCTGGTCAGCAGCCTGAACGCGGCCTATGCGACCTGCCTGGCATGAAACGCACCCGCCCGCCGGCCCCTGAGCGACGAGAAAGTGAGTTCGGTTATATAAAAATTCTTAAATAGTATTTTTAAGAATATTCCGCGCTTGCTTAAGATTCGCTCCACGCCACGCGGAATACCCTTCCTGACCCACGCCGCGGGCCCCATTTCTAGGAGCACGACCATGAGCGCAACCCTTCGTAGCGTGGAAGGCCAGGACGAGGCCAGCATCCTGCGTGAAATCCAGAGTGCCTTGCACGGCCTGCGTTTCGGCTCGGTGGAGATCACCGTGCACAACGGCCAGGTGGTGCAGATCGAACGCAAGGAAAAGTTCCGCCTGCAGCAACCGAACCAGCGCGGTAACTGATTCAAAGGACACCATTCAAGCCTCACCCGGCTTGAAGCCCGACCGGACGGCCGGAGGGCGTTTCGACGAACACACAACAACAGCCCTAGCCAACACCTAAAAAAATTCCAGTTCCAGGAGCTTGATATGTCGATTCGCCGCTTCGCCCTCGCCGCCCTCGCCAGCGCCCTGATCGCCGGCCCGGCTGCCGCCGCCACCGAACTGCTCAACGTGTCCTACGACCCGACCCGTGAGCTCTACCAGGAATACAACGCCGCCTTCGCCAAGCACTGGAAAGCTGAAGGTGGCGACGACGTGAAAATCCAGCAATCCCACGGTGGCTCCGGCAAGCAGGCCCGTGCTGTGATCGACGGCCTGAAGGCCGACGTGGTGACCCTGGCCCTGGCCGGCGACATCGACGAGCTGCAGAAAATCGGCAAGCTGATCCCGGCAGACTGGCAGGCACGCCTGCCGCAGAACAGCACCCCTTACACCTCGACCATCGTGTTCCTGGTACGCAAGGGCAACCCCAAGGGCATCAAGGACTGGGGCGACCTGACCAAGCAAGGCGTTGAAGTCATCACCCCGAACCCGAAGACCTCCGGCGGCGCCCGCTGGAACTTCCTGGCCGCCTGGGCCTGGGCCAAGAAGCAATACGGTAGCGACGCCAAGGCACAGGAATACGTGAAGGAGCTGTACAAACACGTACCGGTGCTGGATACCGGCGCCCGTGGCTCGACCATCACCTTCGTCAACAACCAGATCGGCGACGTACTGCTGGCCTGGGAAAACGAAGCCTTCCTGGCGTTGAAGGAGCAAGGTGGCGAGAACTTCGAAATCATCGCCCCGAGCCTGTCGATCCTGGCCGAGCCGCCGGTATCGGTGGTCGACAAGAACGTCGACAAGAAAGGTACCCGCAAGGTCGCCGAAGCCTACTTGCAGTACCTGTACAGCGAGGAAGGCCAACGCATCGCGGCGAAGAACTTCTACCGTCCGCGTAACGAGAAAGTCGCGGCCGAGTTCGCCAAGCAATTCCCGAAACTGGACCTCGTGACCGTGGACAAGGACTTCAACGGCTGGAAAGAAGCCCAACCCAAGTTCTTCAACGACGGCGGCATCTTCGACCAGATCTACCAGGCGCAGTAAGCGCCGGGACGAGCCTGTAGGGTGGATCACGCTTCACCGATCCACCATCGGCCTCCGCGCGGGAGCCGATGGTGGAAGTAAAAAGCGACTTCCACCCTACAGCTTGAAGCGCTCCAGGGAGGGAGCAAAACCAGGCCTGATCCACGGATCGGGCCTGTTTGCTGGAAGCGGCTCGACGGGGTCGGTTCCGGAAAACCAAGCGTTCCAACGCAGAGTAAGGACAGAACATGTCACGACGCATCTCCCCGGTCATACCCGGCTTCGGGCTGACCCTGGGATACACCCTGGTGTATCTCAGCCTGCTGGTCCTGATTCCCCTGGGTGCCCTGTTCCTCAAGACGACGCAACTGAGCTGGGATCAGTTCTGGACCATCATCAGCGCTCCCCGCGTGATCGCCGCCCTCAAGCTCAGTTTCGGCACCGCCCTGGCCGCCGCCGTGATCAACGGCATCATCGGCACGCTTCTGGCCTGGGTCCTGGTGCGTTACGACTTCTTCGGCCGCAAGGTCATCGACGCCATGGTCGACCTGCCCTTCGCGCTGCCCACCGCGGTCGCCGGTATCGCCCTCACCGCCCTCTATGCGCCCGCCGGCCTGGTGGGCCAGTTCGCCACCGACCTCGGTTTCAAGATCGCCTACACCCCGCTCGGCATCACCCTGGCGCTGACCTTCGTCACCCTGCCCTTCGTGGTGCGGACGGTGCAGCCGGTACTGGCCGACATCCCCCGCGAAGTGGAGGAAGCCGCCGCCTGTCTCGGCGCCAAGCCGCTGCAGATTTTCCGCCACGTGCTAGTACCGGCCCTGCTGCCAGCCTGGCTGACTGGCTTCGCCCTGGCCTTCGCCCGTGGCGTGGGTGAGTACGGCTCGGTGATCTTCATCGCCGGCAACATGCCGATGAAGACCGAAATCCTGCCGCTGCTGATCATGGTCAAGCTGGACCAGTACGACTACACCGGCGCCACCGCCATCGGCGTGCTGATGCTGGTCGTCGCCTTCGTCCTGCTGCTGCTGATCAACCTGCTGCAACGCCGCATCGAGACCCCGTGAGGAGAGCGCCATGAGTTCCGCAAGCCTGACCGCCGCGTCCTCCGCCAACGCCGCCCGCCGGGGCAGCGCACTGGGTCGCCGCATCCTGATCATTTCCGCCTGGCTGGCCTTCGCTCTGTTCCTGCTGCTGCCGCTGCTGGTGGTACTGAGCGAAGCATTGAAGGACGGCCTGGGCACCTTCTTCACCGCCATCTTCGAGCCGGACGCCCTCTCCGCGCTGAAGCTGACCCTGATCGCCGTGTTCATCTCGGTGCCGCTCAACCTGGTGTTCGGCGTCGCCGCCGCCTGGTGCGTGAGCAAGTACGAGTTTCGCGGCAAGAGCCTGCTGGTCACCCTGATCGACCTGCCGTTCTCGGTGTCGCCGGTCATCGCCGGTCTGATCTACGTGCTGCTGTTCGGCGCCCAGGGTTACTTCGGTGAATGGCTGCAGGACCGCGACATCCAGATCGTCTTCGCCGTACCCGGCATCGTCCTGGCCACGATTTTCGTGACCTTCCCCTTCGTCGCCCGTGAACTGATCCCGCTGATGCAGGAGCAAGGCACGCAGGAGGAAGAAGCCGCACGCCTGCTGGGCGCCAACGGCTGGCAGATGTTCTGGCACGTGACCCTGCCGAACATCAAATGGGGCCTGATCTACGGCGTGGTGCTCTGCACTGCGCGGGCGATGGGCGAGTTCGGCGCGGTGTCGGTGGTATCCGGCCACATCCGTGGCGTCACCAACACCCTGCCGCTGCATGTCGAGATCCTCTACAACGAGTACAACCACGTCGCCGCCTTCAGCGTCGCCAGCCTGTTGCTGGTGCTCGCCCTGTGCATCCTTCTGCTCAAGCAGTGGAGCGAGTCGCGCCTGTCCCGTCTCAAGTCGAATGCTGATGAGGAGTAACCACCGTGAGCATTGAAATCCGCAACGTCAGCAAGAACTTCAACGCCTTCAAGGCCCTCAACGAAATCAGCCTGGATATCCACAGCGGCGAACTGGTGGCGCTGCTCGGCCCGTCCGGCTGCGGCAAGACCACCCTGCTGCGGATCATCGCCGGCCTGGAAACCCCGGACGTGGGCAGCATCGTGTTCCACGGCGAGGACGTCTCCCAGCACGACGTGCGTGATCGCAACGTCGGCTTCGTGTTCCAGCACTACGCCCTGTTCCGCCACATGACGGTGTTCGACAACGTCGCCTTCGGCCTGCGTATGAAGCCCAAGCGCGAGCGCCCGAGCGAGAAGCAGATCGCCGAGAAGGTCCATGAACTGCTGAACATGGTGCAGCTGGACTGGCTTGCCGATCGCTACCCCGAGCAGCTCTCCGGCGGCCAGCGCCAACGTATCGCCCTGGCCCGCGCCCTGGCGGTGGAGCCGAAGATCCTGCTGCTGGACGAACCCTTCGGCGCCCTCGACGCCAAGGTGCGCAAGGAGCTGCGCCGCTGGCTGGCGCGCCTGCACGAGGAGATCAACCTGACCTCCGTATTCGTCACCCACGACCAGGAAGAAGCCATGGAAGTGGCCGACCGCATCGTGGTGATGAACAAGGGCGTGATCGAGCAGATCGGTGCGCCGGGCGAGGTCTACGAGAACCCGGCGAGCGACTTCGTCTACCACTTCCTCGGCGACTCCAACCGCCTGCACCTGGGCGACGACCAGCACCTGCTGTTCCGTCCCCATGAAGTCTCGCTCTCGCGTTCCGAAGTGGCCGAACACCGCGCTGCCGAAGTCCGCGACATCCGCCCGCTGGGCGCCATCACCCGGGTGACCCTGAAGGTGGACGGCCAGGACGAACTGATCGAGGCCGAAGTGGTGAAAGACCACGACAGCCTGGTCGGCCTGGTGCGTGGCGAGACGCTGTTCTTCAAGCCCAAGGCCTGGCAGAAGGCGGCGGGGTTCTAATCCCTCCCCTGTAGGTTGGGCTGAACGAAGCGAAGCCCAACCTACGTAGCCATCCTGCATTCCACACTTCACTCCACCCCGAATCATCCCCTTCCCGCGCCACGGATACTGGCCACGAATTCACTGGCGCACCAACATGCGCCCCACACAAGGAGTGAAACCGTGGCCGATTCCCTGATTGCCTACCTGCCCCTGATAGCCGCCACCTTCCTGCTCGCCGGCACCGTGAAAGGCGTTGTCGGCCTGGGCCTGCCGACCATCTCCGTCGGCCTGCTCGGGCTGGTGATGCCTCCCATGCAGGCCGCCGCACTGCTGATCGTGCCGTCCATGGTCACCAACATCTGGCAGCTCGCCGCCGGCAGCAGTCCGCTGGCCATGCTGCGACGCCTGTGGCCGATGCTCGCCGGCATCTTCGTCGGCACCTGGGCCATGGCCTGGTTGGTGAATGCCGCCGACCTGCCCGGCGCGACCTCGATCCTCGGTATCGCGCTCGTGGTTTATGCAGTGCTCGGGCTCTCCTCGGTGCGCTTCGCCGTAGCGCCGTCCAATGAAGGCTGGCTGGGGCCGGTGATCGGCGCGGTGACCGGCGCCCTCACGGCGTTGACCGGGGTTTTCGTGATCCCTGCCGTGCCTTACCTCCAGGCCATCGGCCTGGAGAAGGATGAATTGGTGCAGGCCCTGGGACTGTCCTTCAGCGCCTCAACCATTGCCCTGGCGGTGAGCCTCGGTCACAGCGGCGAGCTGTTGCAACCGGCGGTGCTGGGTGCCTCCCTGCTGGCCCTGGTGCCCGCCTTGCTGGGCATGGCTGGCGGGCAGTGGCTGCGTAAGCGCATCAGTGCCGAGCGCTTCCGCCGCTGGTTCTTCATCGGCCTGCTGCTGCTCGGCAGCGACCTGGCCCTGCGCGGCCTGTTCTGAAAACAAGGCGCCGGCCAAGGCCGGCGCCAACAGCCGTCACGCGCTGACCGCCTGGCAGCGACGCAGACCGAAGAACTCCAGTTCGGCGAGCACACCCACCGCCACGGCCTGGCCGATCACGAAGACCTTGCCCAGCAGAGTCGGCTCCACCCAGCCAAGAGCCAGCAATGAGAGGCTGTCCACTACCCACACTGCGTTGATCGCCAGTACCGCCCAGATCCAGCCGCGCTGCACGGTGGCGCGGTTGACCAGCCAGCCGAGAACCAGCGCGTAGGGCAGCATTACGATACCCGCGCCCAACAGCAGCGCGCGGGGCAGGCCCAGCAGTTCTTCCAGCGGGCCGGCGGCCAGCGCCAGCAACAGGCCCACGGCGCCACTGGCGAGGGCATCGGCTTGCAGGGCACGGCGCAGCAGCGGGGACATATCGAGATGAGTCATGGTGGTTCTCCTGTCGAGTGGGGCGCCGGTGTGGCGCTTGGCGACAGATTTCCGCGAAACCCGCAGCGGGTCGATTACCTGCCAGGTAATGGCCGGGATTCCCTCCCTGGACTATCGTCGATGCCATGAATACATCTGCCCACCCCGTCGGCGCCCTGTTGCGCCAATGGCGTCAGCGACGCCGCCTGAGCCAGCTCGACCTCGCCTGCGACGCGGAGATTTCCACGCGTCACCTGAGCTTCGTCGAGACCGGTCGCGCCCACCCCAGCCGCGAGATGCTGCTGCACCTGGCCGAACAACTGGAGATTCCCCTGCGTGAGCGCAATCGCCTGCTGACCGCCGCCGGCTATGCGCCGCTGTTTTCCCAGCGTGCGCTCGATGACCCGGCGCTGGCCGGCGCGCGCACGGCGGTCGAGCAGTTGCTCAAAGCCCACGAACCCAACCCGGCGCTGGCGGTCGACCGGCACTGGAACCTGCTGGCGGCTAATGGCGCCGTCGCGCCGCTGCTTTCGGGCGTCGCGCCGGAGCTGCTGGCACCGCCGCTCAACGTGCTGCGCGTGTCCCTCCATCCCCAGGGCTTGGCGCCTCACATCGTCAATCTCGGCCAATGGCGGGCGCACCTGCTGGAGCGCCTGCATCGGGATATCCAAATCAGCGGCGATGCGCAGTTGCAGGCGCTGTTCGATGAACTCGACGGCTACCCCGCTCCCCCTCCGCCGGAAGGTCTGCCCAGCGACGCGGTGCTGGTGCCGTTGCAGTTACGCACGCCGGTTGGGGTCATCAGTTTCATCAGCACCATCACGGTGTTCGGCACCCCAGTGGACGTCACGCTTGCCGAACTGGGACTGGAAACCCTGTTTCCGGCCGACCCAGCCAGCGCCGAGCTGCTGCGTAAATTGCAGGGCGAACCTTGAAAACATCGATTTACCCACAACAAATCATTCTTTCGGGTAGTAGCGTGAAACCCACGGCGCAGTAGCCTGTGCCGGCACCCCTATGGACTCCTCAGAACAACAAGAACAGGAGCACTCGTCATGATCCGCAAGGTTCTGCTGTACCCGTTGCTCAGCCTTCTCCTGGGCGTCGCCATGCCCATCCTCGCCGCCGAGCTTCCACCCCTTGAGCTGGTACAGGTTCACGCCAGCCGCGCCACGGCCAGCCTGCTGCTGTATCGCGGGGAAGGCTTCCAGGATGTCCATGCCGAACGAATGCGCAGCGACCTCAAGGCGCTGGATGCCGATTACCGCCGCATCTCCACACCCAGCGAGGACTTGCGCAAGGCCCATGACGCCTTTGTTACCCAGCTCGAACAGGGCGTTTCCTACGGCCACAAGGAAGAAGACGTGCCGTGGCGCTATCCCCAGGAGCTGGCCAAGGCGCTGCGCGACTTCCTCATCGCCGCCCGCGACCAGTCCGGCATTAGCGGCACAGAGGAACTGCCCGCCAAGGTGGAGTACCTGAACGTCCAGTACCTGAGCCGGGCCTACATCGGCACCTTCGAGATTTCCCGCGAGAACGGCGACACCTACATTGGCCAGGACGAACGCCGCCTGCTGCCAGCCATAGACGAAGAACTGGCACCACTGGACGAAAAAGCCGACCCGGCGCTGGCCAAGCTGAAGACACGTTGGGGCTTCCTGCGGACCGCACTGAGCGACCTGAACAGCCAGAGCAACACGCTGGTCAGCGCCTCCGGCCGGCCCTACGCGCCGATGATGGTGGACCGCCAGGCGCGGGCGATGAGTGGGCAGTTGTTGGCGTTGGGCTCCCTCCCACCCGCGCCCTGATCTGCGGCACTAACCCTGTGGGGGTGAATTCATTCGCCAGGCAGGCCGAAGGCCTGCCGTTGTGGGAGCGACTTCAGTCGCGAAGATTGCTGGAGGGCAAGTGATGGGGAAGACCGCGAGGCGGACAGTACCCTCACCCGAAGGGAGAGGGAGCTGTCCGTGCTGAATGGGCAGTGAGTGCCATGCGCGAGTCACCCCTCTCCCTCTGGGAGAGGGGCCGGGGGTGAGGGAAGTCGGATATCCCTCGATACATCAAACCGCCGCCTTCTTCTCCCGAATGCAGGTCGGGCCCGCACGCTCTTCCACGGCGTGCTCGACTTCCTTGCGCAGCCCCAGCAGGAAGCCCAGTTCGGCCACCACGAACAGCGGCCCGATGATCAGCCCGGTGAGGTCGTCGACGAAGGCCGGCTTGCGGCCCTCGTAATAGTGGCCGACGAACTGGATGATCCAGCCCACGACGAACAGCCCCAGCCCGGCGCCGAGCCAGGCGGCGGTGCCCTGGACAGCGAGGGCCGCGCCGATCCACAGGCTCCCGGCCAGCAACACGGCCATGACCAGGCCGTAGCGCAGATCGAGGCGGAAGTAGTAGAGCGCCGATACCAGGCTGACCAGTGCCGCCGGCGACAGCCAGAGGCCGAAGGCTTCGGTCCCCGGACGGGACAGCAGCACAGCGACGGCAACGACGATCAGCGGAATGCCGACGAAGTGGGTGGCGATGTTGCGTCGGTCGCGGTGGTACTCGGCGTACTGGCCAAGTTGGTCGATGAGGGTTTTCATTGTTGTGTCCTCAGGTTTGCAGGCAGTTGCGCCGATAATGGCGTCATGCCCCAGGCAACCTCTGTCAGCTAGCCGACAAAGCCCATGATCGAATTCAAGCACCATCGCAACCTCCTGCTGACCGGCCAATGGTTCAGCCTGTTGCCCGCCGCCCTGCAGGACGAGCTCCTGGCCATGGCCCAGTTGCGCCGGCTGGAACCTGGCCAGCGCCTGTTCCGCCGGGGCGATCCGCCCTGTGGACTCTATGCGGTGCTGGAGGGTGCGGTCCGCGTCGGCAGCATCAGCGAGAGTGGCAAGGAAGCGCTGCTGGTGTTGGTGGAACCGCCCCACTGGTTCGGCGAAATCTCCCTGTTCGACGGTCAGCCACGAACCCACGATGCCTTCGCCGACGGCCAGGTGACCCTGCTCCACCTGCCCCAGGCGCCGCTGCTGGCCCTACTAGATCGACAGCCTTCGCACTGGCGCGACTTCGCCCTGCTGATGAGCCAGAAGCTGCGCCTGGCGTTCATCGCCCTGGAGGAAATGAGCCTGCTGCCGGCACCCCAGCGCCTGGCGCGGCGGCTGCTGATGATCGCCGAGGGTTATGGCGGCCTGGCGGTGCGCCGGCGCTCGATCCACCTTGCCCAGGAGCAACTGGCGCTGATGCTGTCGGTCTCCCGCCAGACCACCAACCAGATCCTCAAGGACCTGGAAGCCCAGGGCGCCGTGCGTCTGACCTACGGGGAGATCGAAATCCTCGATCCGGACCTGCTCAAGCGCGCAGCACAGGGCAAATCGTAGCCCTTCAACTGTGGGGGCGAATTCATTGGCCAAGGGTGGCGCAGCCGCCCCCTGCAATTCCCCATGGCGAACCTGCGGTTCGCTTGGCGATTGAAATCGCCCCTACAGGAAACGCGCTGCGCTCAACGACCTGTGGTGAGGCTTTCGCGGTACTGGCTCGGGCTCTGCCCGGTCCAGCGCTTGAAGGCGCGGCTGAAGCTGCTGGTGTCGGCGAAGCCGAGCAGGTAGGCGATCTCGCTGATGGAGCAGCGCGGGTCGCGCATGTGGGCCAGCGCCAGCGCCTGGCGGGTGTCGCCCAGCAGTTGTTCGTAGCTGCAGCCTTCGTCCGCCAGGTGGCGTTGCAGGCTGCGCAGGCTGAGGTGCAGGGAGTGGGCGATGCGCTCGGCGGAAGGCTCGCCATTGGGCAACTGGGCCTCCAGGCAGGCCCGCACCTTGCGCGACCAGGTGGGCTGCTGAAGCTGCTCCAGGGTGCGCTTGAGCACCGCCTCGTTGTGCTCGGCCAGTTCCGCATTGGCATCGTCCAGCGGCCGCTCGAAATCCTCTGCGGCGAATTCCAGCAGGTTTTCCTCGGCACCGAAGACCAGCGGCGCGCGGAACACCTGGTGCCAGGGCTGCGGGTCCGCCGGCTGCGGGCGTCGCAGGTGTACGGCGAGCGGCGCGTAGTCCCGGCCGATACGATTGCGGCAGGTGCGCACGTAGATCGCGGCGAAAGCATCCACCGCTTCCGGCGCCGGCTCGAAACCGTCGTCACGCACCCGCAGGCGGAACAGATAGCGCTCGCCCTGGCGACTGAGTTCCAGCTCCAGCGCGTCGCTGACTACCTGGTGATAACGCACGATGCGCTCGAAGACTTCCCGCAGGCTGCCACTGGCCACCAGGGCGTAGCCCAGGGCATGGAAGGTGGTGGGGCTGACGTAGGTCGAGATATTCAGCCCCAGCGCCGGGTCGCCGCTGGCCTCCACCGCCAGTTGCCAGAGGCGCGTGGTCGCCGACAACGGATAGCGCGCATTCGGGTCATCCATCCACGCCGGGTCGAGCTGCGCCTTCCGGCACAGGTCGGCGCTGTCGAGGCCGAGCGCCTCCAGCTGCTTGCGCAGGGCTCGGGTCCAGCTGGCGAGGGTGGTGGGTTCGCTCATGCAGATTGGCGTTTCCGGTCAACAGGTTGGCGTGCTCGGTCGGGCGCGGCGAGGGGTCCTGCCGGCAGAGTAGGACCATTGCCAACAAGAGGATGGAAGCATGTCCACCACGCCTGCAAGCCCCCGTGCGCTGAATGACCAGCAACGATCCGCCCATATTCGCGAAGTGGTGATGGCCCGCGGCAACGAGCTGCGCCAGCGCTACCCCGTACTGAACCACCAGGACGCCATCGGCGCCGGCATCCTCGCCTTCGCCCTGGTCGGCATGGCCGGTTCCGCCCTGCTCTACCTGAACGAGCAGATCGCCTGGTGGGCCTGCCTGCTGCTCAACGCCTTCTTCGCCTCGCTGACCCACGAGCTGGAGCACGACCTGATCCACAGCATGTACTTCCGCAAGCGCAAGGTGCCGCACAACCTGATGACGGCGCTGGTCTGGATGGCGCGGCCGAGCACCATCAACCCCTGGGTCCGTCGCCACCTGCACCTCAACCACCACAAGGTATCCGGCACCGAAACCGACCTGGAGGAACGCGCCATCACCAACGGCGAGCCCTGGGGTCTGGCGCGCCTGCTGATGGTGGGGGACAACGTGATGTCCTCGCTGATCCGCATGGGCCGGGCCAAGACCTGGGCGCAGAAACGCAGCATCCTCTGGCGCACCCTGAAGGTCTACGCACCGCTGGCCCTGCTGAACTGGGGCACCTGGTACGTATTCCTCGGCTTCCACGCCCTCGACGCCCTGGCCTGGGCCCTGAACGCGCCCATCGCCTGGTCGGCGGGCACCCTGGACGCGATGAACGTCGTCAACATCGCCGTGGTGGTCCTGGTGGGCCCGAACGTGCTGCGCACCTTCTGCCTGCACTTCGTCAGCTCCAACATGCACTACTACGGTGACGTCGAACTGGGCAACGTGATCCAGCAGACCCAGGTGCTCAATCCCTGGTGGATGTGGCCACTGCAGGCTTTCTGCTTCAACTTCGGCAGCACCCACGCCATCCACCATTTTGTGGTCAAGGAACCCTTCTACATCCGCCAGATGACCGCGCCGGTGGCACACCGGGTGATGCGCGAGATGGGCGTGCGCTTCAACGACTTCGGCACCTTCGCCCGCGCCAACCGCTGGAACCCGAATGAGAAGGTTGCCGCACAACCCGCCCAACCCACCCTTGGTTAGGGCACGGGCGACGCATTGCCGCCCCTATGATCGCGACACCGCGCGCTCCCGGGCGCGCCTTCCCCGAGCACAGCTGCAAGCATGAGGTAGCGGCATGAAAACCTGGATTTGTGTGGTCTGCGGCCTGATCTACGACGAAGCCAAGGGCTGGCCCGACGAGGGCATCCCCGCCGGCACCCCCTGGAACGACGTACCGGATGACTGGATCTGCCCGGATTGCGGCGTGGGCAAGAACGACTTCGATATGCAGGAAATCTGAGGTCGTCTTTCTCTGTAGGGGCGAATTCATTCGCCAAGGGCAGCACCGCTGCCCCCCTTCCAGATCCCATGGCGAACCTGCGGTTCGCTTGGCGATTGAAATCGCCCCTACAGAATCGGGAACCACCCCACGTTGCTCAGAAGCGCAGGCTCACCCGCGCCGTCACCCCGTTGTCGCGCGCGTCCTCGGCGTAGGTGCCGTTGTAGAACAGCCCGGCGTAAGCCTGTTCGGTGAGCTGGTAATCCAAGCCCGCATCCAGCCTGAAGGCATCGCGGGTCAGCGCCACGGCGGCGCCGCTCTCATCTTCCAGCCGACTATCGCTGTAGGCATGGCGCCAGCCGGAGCTGATGCGTGCCGTCAGGCGCCGCCCCGATTCAAGTTCGATGCGCGTGGTCCCGCGCAGGCCGAAGGTGCTGTAGCCAATCTCGTCGCGCTGGCTGCCTTGGGCGCCAAGGGTGTCGCTGTCCAGCCGCACATAGGCCAGCTCGCTGAAGCCCTCGGTACTGAAATCGCGGAAATCCAAGGAATAGCTGAGCTCGCCGAACACCTGGCCGCTGTCCCCGTCGGCCGCGCGCCGGTCGCCGTCGTGGCCGCTCCAGGACGCACCCAGCTTCACGCCGATCTGGTTGTAGATCTTGGTACCGGCATAGGCGCCCAGGTGCAGGCTGTGGATATCCGCGTCCTCGCCCTCCACGTCCACCGAACTCGCCGAATAGCCGCCCAATCCACCCACCAGCCAGTTATCCAGCTTGCGCTCGCTGCCCAGCAGCCCGCCGCCGATGTCCCGCTCGCGACGGGGCGCCCGGTGGTCTGCATCAGCCGAACCCTGGCTGCCGAAGGCCCGCGCCCAAGCCGGCGACTGGCCTTCGTCCAGAGGCGGTTCGCGGAAGGAAAAGCGAATCTGCTGGATGCGCTCAGAGGCGGCGTCCCGGAGGAAATGGCTGTCTTCCAGCAAGTAGGCGCGGCTGGACGCAGCCAGGGAATCGCCGAGGGCCGGCGCGCCCGGCAGCAGGACGAACAAGCCGGCAGCGAAAAGGTACGGTGATGGATGCTGGCCCATGCAGGGCACCTCCAGACGGGGCATGTGGATAACTCTAGCCAGATGCTGGGCAATTCAATTTCCCGAATCCACCCCCGAGTTTCTGATTTGCCGGAGATTTGCCGCGCTGGCGCAATGGCCGCCTGCACACAGAAGGAGCGTCGCCATGCGCCCATTGCCTTTCTCCCGGCTTCAATGCCCACGTCTCGATGCTGCTCTGGGCATTGCTGGTGGCGTTGTCGTTCTTCGCCGCCGCCGAGGTGAGCCCGGCCCTCGACGCCCTACCGCTCACTGCGCTGCGCCTGCTGCTGTCGGGAAGCCTGTTCCTGCCCTTCCTGCTGCTCCGCCATCCCGGCCTGCCAGGCGGGCGCGCGCTGCTGGCTCACGTGGTACTGGGTGGCTTGCTCGCACTCTATTTCGGCAGCCTGTTCGAAGCGTTGAAACACACCAAGGCACTGGACACCGCGCTGCTGTACGTCAGCGTGCCGCTGCTGACCCTCGGCGGTGAACGCCTGCTGCTGGGTAAACCGGTGCTGCAACGGCTGTGGCCAACCCTGATCGCCGCGCTTGGCGCCCTGGCCCTGCTCGGCCTCGACAATGCCCACTTCGATAGCTACGGCTATACGGTCTACGCCATCGGCTGCCTGGCCATGGCGCTCTACGCCCCCCTCAGCCAGCGTCTGAAACCCTGGCTCGGCGCCGACCGGTGCGCCGCTTCCCTGGCCTGCGGCAATCTGTTGGCGGGCGGCCTGCTACTGGCCCTGGTCAGCACCCTCGGCCAGCGCTGGGATGGGCTGCACGGCATGGCCCTGCGCGACATCGGCTGGCTGTTCTACCTGGCCCTGACCGCGACCCTGGCGACCTTCTGGTTGCTGCACCGGGCCATCCATTGGCTGCCGCCGGCCACGGTGATCGCCTACAGCTACCTCAGTGGCCTGTTCGCCCTGCTGCTGCAAAGCGTCTGGCTGCACAAGGCGCCTGCGCCGCTGGCCTGGGCCGGCGCCGTACTGATCGTCCTCGGCATGCTCTGGCTGGCGCGGTTGAGCCCGGCGCGCGCGGCGACCGCCTGAGTGCTTGCCATGTCGACTGGCGCGGGTTCTGATGGCGCTCTCGCCCAATGGAACCCGGCCATGCTGCTCGCGAACGGACTGCGCAAGATCGATATCCAGGACCTGCTGGTGTTTCTCGAAATCCATGAGCGGCAGCATCTGGGGGACGTGGCGGAAGTACTGAACCTCAGCGCCTCCAGCGTCAGCTACAGCCTGAAGAAACTGCGCGGCACCCTCGACGATGAACTCTTCATCGCCACCCGCAGCGGCATGCGCCCCACCCGCAAGGCAATGGCCATGCGCCCCCACGCGCGGGCCATGATCGAATTGATGAACGCCTGCTTCAGCGAGTCCCGCGCCTTCGACCCCAGCCAGGCACCGCGCACCTTCCGCCTCTGCGCGCCGGAATATTTCGAGCTGCTGATCCTGCCGCCATTGCTGCGTCGGCTGAGCGATGCCGGCTACCCGGTCAGCCTCGACGTTCAGCGCCTGGGACGCGAAATCCCCGCAGAGGCGCTGGTCCATGGCGAACTGGATCTGGCGCTGGGCTTCGGCCCGCACCAGCACCGCGCCCATCCTGGCCTCGTGAGCCTGGCGCTGCTGAAGGACGACCTGCTTTGCGTACGCGCTGCCGGCACCGCTGCTGTGGATAACCTGGATGCCTTCTGTGCGCGGCGCCAGGTATTTCCCACGCCCTGGGACTCGGACCGCAACATGATCGATGGCTGGTTGCAGCAGCAGGGCCGCTCGCGGCAGATCGCCGCCCGGACCAACAACTACCTGGCGGCGTTGCAACTGATCCCCGCCAGCGAGCTGCTGATGGTCATGCCGGCGCGGGTTCACGAACACCTGGGCGACGCCCGCACCGTCACCAGCGGGTTGCCCGACCTGCCGAGCTTTTCCCTGGAACTCCTCTGGGCGCAGCCTTTCGATCAGGATCCGGCGAATGTCTGGCTGAGGGAGCAGATTCTGAGCGTCTGCGCGGAGCAGTCACTGCTCTAGCCGGTCATCCACCACTCGGCCGAGGAAACTCCGGCTGGCACTCAGCACTTCGGCCTGGGTCTCTTCGCGGGCGAGCATGCGCGCCACCACCAGAGCCCCCACGCACTGGGAAATCAGTGCCCAGGCCAGTTCGCTGTCTTCGAGGATTTCCGCCCAGGCCCGCTGCAACTGCAACATCCAGTGCTCGGCCTCCTCTCGCACGGAAAGATCGGCGCGGGCGATTTCCGCCCCCAGCGCGGGGATGGCGCAGCCCGTGTCGGGATTCTGCAGATGGGCCATGCTCAGGTAGCGGTCGAGGCAGCGCTCCAGCTTGTCGCGGCAGAAGCCTTCGCCACGTGCGACATGGCCGATCAGGCTTTGCGAAAGCTCGCGCTGGACGATGGCGGTGAAGAGGTCGTCCTTCGATGGGAAGTGGCTGTAGAAGGCGCCGCCGGTGAGGCCAATGGCTTTCATCAGGCCGTCGACGCCGGTGGTGGAAAACCCGCCGCGCTTGGCGATGGCACCACTGCTTTCCAGCAGCTTCTGCCGGGTTTCTTCCTTGTGAGTGGCTGAATAACGCACGACGACCTCCGGTGGACTGGCTTGACGCGTTGGCGAGCATAGCATAACGTCCGTTTAGCTAACGATCGTTCAGCAAAGGTGAACAGCATGGCTAGCGAGACCGAAAACAAGAAAGTCGTACTGGTAATTGGTGCGGGTGACGCCACGGGCGGTGCCATCGCCCGGCGCTTTGCCCGCGAGGGATACGTCGCCTGCGTGACCCGACGCAGCGCCGACAAGCTGCAGCCATTGGTGGATGCGATTCGCGCCGAAGGTGGGGAGGCCCACGGCTTCGCCTCGGATGCGCGCAAGGAAGAGGATGTCGCGCAACTGGTGGAAACCATCGAGCGCGACATCGGCCCGATCGAGGCCTTCGTCTTCAACATCGGCGCCAATGTGCCCTGCAGCATCCTCGAAGAGACGGCGCGCAAGTACTTCAAGATCTGGGAGATGGCCTGCTTCTCCGGCTTTCTCACCAGCCAGGCGGTGGCCAAGCGCATGGTCACCCGCGAGCGCGGCACCATCCTCTTCACCGGCGCCACCGCCGGCCTGCGCGGCGCCGCCGGGTTCGCCGCGTTCGCCGGCGCCAAGCATGGCATCCGCGCCCTGGCCCAAAGCATGGCGCGCGAGCTGGGGCCACGGGGAATCCACGTTGCCCATGTGGTGGTGGACGGTGCCATCGACACCGAATTCATCCGCGACAACTTCCCCGAACGCTACGCGCTGAAAGATGAGGACGGCATCCTCAACCCCGACCATATCGCCGAGAACTACTGGTACCTGCACAGCCAGCCACGGGATGCCTGGACGTTTGAACTGGATCTCCGCCCCTGGATGGAGCGTTGGTAACCCCGTAGGAGCGAGCTTGCTCGCGAAATGACCGGGCACGGCCTCGTTCGCGAGCAAGCTCGCTCGCAAAATTTCTGAGAAGGAAGAACAAAAGAATGACCAAGACTGTGGAATTCTTCTTCGACCTCGGCAGCCCGGCCAGTTACCTGGCCTGGACCCAGCTGCCGGGGATCTGCGCCAGGACGGGCGCCACGCTGCGTTACCGCCCGATGCTGCTAGGCGGGGTGTTCCAGGCCACCGGCAATGCCTCGCCCGCCGCCATTCCGGCCAAGGCGCGCCACACCATGATCGATATGCAGCGTTTCGCCCGTCGCTATGACGTGCCGATGCACTTCAACCCCTTCTTCCCGATCAACACCCTGACGCTGATGCGCGCCGCCATCGGCGTGCAGATGCGCCAGCCGGAGCGCTTCGGGGCTTACCTGGACGCAATGTTCCGCGCGCTCTGGCAGGACAAGCGCAATCTCGGCGACCCCACCGTGCTGGCTGCCGTCCTGCAGGAAGCGGGCTTCGATCCCCAGGCGATGCTGGCGCTGGTGGGCGATCAGGACGTGAAGGACGCTCTCAAGGCTGCTACCGAGGAAGCAGTGAAGCGCGGCGTGTTCGGCGCGCCCACCTGCTTCGTCGGCGAAGAGATGTATTTCGGTCAGGACCGGCTGGATTTCGTCGAGGAGGCACTGGCCTGAGCTGATACCCCGAGATTCGGCAGCGACGCCAGCAGTGCGGCGTCGAGGCCGAGCATTCGCGCCGCCTTGTGCCTGGCGAGCTGCTCCGGATCTTCGCCTTCCGGAAGTTCGGCGGCCAGCTTGGCGATGTGCACGATGAGCGCGTCCTTGGAATAGACCCCACCGCCCAGTTGGTAAGCGGCGGCAATCAGCTGGCGCAGCTCCAGGGGCAGGCGCCAGCGGGTGCGCAGGGCCGAACCGAAGGGCGCGGCGTGGGTGCGCAGGGCTTGCTCCACCTGCTCGGTGGTCAGCTCTTCGCCACCCAGATCACGCCAGCTCTGGATGCTCCGCAATACCGCCAGATCACCCAGCAGGTGCAGCAGGCCAGCGGTGTAACAACGGTCGACATCCCCCTCCAGGCATCGGGCCAGCCAACGTGCCACCTCGGCAGTGCGTTGGCAGTGCTGCCAGATGCGTTCGCCATGGGGCACCAGCAGCGAATCCTTCAAGGCGACGCTACGTTGCAACGCCAGCCCTTGGGCGAGGTTCAGGCTGTGCTGCGACCCCAGTCGACCCAGGGCCTGCTCCAGCGTCTGGCAGCCATTGCCCAAGTGCTGCCCCGCGCTGTTCGCGGCGGCAATCAACTGGCCGGTCAGCTGCGGGTCCTGAAGAAACAGCGGCTGCAACTCGACCAGGTCGCGTCTATGGGCGTGCATGGCGTGGTCCAGCGCCTCACGCACGACCTTCAACAGCGGTGCTCCCAATGAGGTTTCCCTCGCCTCGACCAGATACTCCTCCAGGCACTGCATGGGCGGGCTGGACGGCAGTGGGCAAGCGACCTCCTCGCCCGGTTCCAGTAGCAGGTTGCGCAGGCGCTGCAGCAGGTCCTCGGCATTGAAAGGCTTGGCCAGGTAGGCGGTGGGGGCCAGCGGCAAGGCGGCGCGAACGCTGGCAGCGTCCACCCGATCAGTGATCAGGAAGAAGGGTACGTGCGGATGGCGACGCTGGCGCCGGACTTCACGCAGCAGCTCCAGGCCACCGATGCCCGGCAGGCCATAGTCGACGATCAGCAGATCAGGCCAGCCCGCGCGGCAATGCTCGAGCACACTTTGGCTGTCCTGCAGCACCTCGAGATGTGCGTCGCAACGCGCCTTGCGCACCAGCTCGACAAGCAGCTCGGCACTCCAGCGATCAGGGTCGGCAATCAGCACCTTGGGTGCCGGTAGGGTCTCAGCCATCATGGCCTCGGTTATCCAGTTCCGTGCAACTCCCGGAGAAAAATCCTGTACGGCTCGTACAACTGTTATGGGCATTTCAGCAGACTAGACAATGCCGCTGCCCGCGCGCCAGCCCGGACGGCGTCAGGGACCTGGGGAGGGGCAGGCATAATTACCTCGTGGCGGTTGAATCGTCCCTGACGATCCACGCAGGACCAGGAAACAGCCCAAGAGCAGGTAGGATTCGTCTTCAGAATTGCAAGCAAGCAGTCTAAACCGGGGCCCGGGCGGAGGATAGTGGTGTAGACCAAGGTCGTGCTGCCGGATCGAGCACCCTTATCCGCTCGTTTTCACCCAGGCAAAAAAGACCCGCCGAAGCGGGTCTCTTTTCACTACCTGGGGAATCAGGCCAGTTCGTCGAAGCACTCGGCGACAATGGCGATGCCCTTGTCCAGTTGTGCATCGGGAATGGTGACCGGCATCAGGAAGCGGATGACGTTGTAGTAGGTGCCGCAAGACAGCAGGATCAGGCCCTTCTCGCGAGCCTTGGCCACGATCTTGCCAACCAGTTCGGCAGCCGGCTTGCTTTCGTCGCCGCCTTCGAACAGCTCGATGGCAACCATCGAACCCAGGCCACGAACGTCGCCGATGACCTTGTGCTTGGCTGCGATTTCACGCAGGCCGGCCTTCAGGCGCTCGCCGACGGCCTGGCTGCGCTCCAGCAGTTTTTCTTCGTCGAACACTTTAAGCACGGCCAGGGCCGCGGCGCAGGCGATCGGGCTGCCGGCATAGGTGCCGCCAAGGCCGCCGGGAGCGATGCTGTCCATGACTTCGGCCTTGCCGACGACGCCGGAGATCGGGAAGCCACCGCCAACGGATTTGGCGAAGGTGGTCAGGTCAGGCACGACGCCCAGTTGCTCGGTGGCGAAGAAGGTGCCGGTACGGCCAGCGCCAGTCTGCACTTCGTCGGCGATCAGCAGGATGCCGTGCTGGTCGCACAGGGCGCGCAGACGCTGCATGAAGGCCTTGGAGTTGACGTAGAAGCCACCTTCGCCCTGAACCGGCTCAATGATGATGGCAGCGATGTCCTGCGGCTGGGCATCGTTCTTGAAGATGCGCTCGATGCTGGCGATGGACTCGTCTTCGCTGATGCCGTGCAGTTCGCACGGAGCCAGGGCACGGAACACGCCGCCCGGCATCAGGCCCATACCGGCGGAGTACGGAACCACCTTGCCGGTCAGGGACAGGGTCATCATGGTGCGGCCGTGGTAGGCGCCGGTGAAGGCGATCACGCCGGCACGGCCGGTGGCGGCACGAGCGATCTTCACGGCGTTCTCAACGGCTTCGGAGCCGGAGGTCACCAGCAGGGTCTTCTTGGCGAAGTCGCCCGGTACGCGCTTGGCGATCTCTTCGCAGAGCTCGATGTAGGGCTCGTAGGCCAGAACCTGGAAGCAGGTGTGGGTCAGCTTGGTCAGCTGCTCCTGAACGGCCTCGATCACCTTCGGGTGCAGGTGGCCGGTGTTCAGCACGGCGATACCGCCAGCGAAGTCGATGTACTCGCGACCGTCGACGTCCCAGACGGTGGCATTTTCGGCGCGCTCGGCGACGATCGGGTGGATCTGGCTAACACCGCGGGCAACGGCAGCGGCACGGCGTTTCAGCAGGGATTCGTTCTTGCTCATAAGTTCCTCACGGCCGCTCATCGGGCGGCGCACTCTCAAGGATTAATGCCTCCGGTAGGGGCCAGCGCAGCATTCGATGATCGACTGCGCGGGCTTGCCGGAGGCTCGCTTGCTTTAGGGGTGGAGCTGGGGCGCCGCGCGCTCTTTCGCGCCTTGCCCCGTCTTTGGATCAGATACCGCCGAGGCAGAGATACTTGATCTCCAGGTAGTCCTCGATGCCGTATTTGGAACCTTCGCGGCCCAGGCCAGAGGCCTTCACGCCGCCGAAGGGCGCCACTTCGTTGGAGATCAGGCCGGTGTTGATACCCACCATGCCGTACTCCAGGGCCTCGGCCACGCGGAACACGCGGCCCAGGTCACGGGCGTAGAAATAGGAAGCCAGGCCGAATTCGGTGTCGTTCGCCATGGCGATGACGTCGGCCTCGTCCTTGAAGCGGAACAGCGGAGCCAACGGACCGAAGGTTTCTTCCTTGGCCACGGCGGCGTTCTTCGGCACGTCGACCAGGATGGTCGGTTCGAAGAAGGTACCGCCCAGGCTGTGCGGCTTGCCACCGGCCACCACTTTGGCGCCCTTGGAAACGGCGTCGGCGATGTGCTCCTGGACCTTGGCCACGGCCTTTTCGTCGATCAGCGGGCCAGTAGTGGTGCCGTCTTCCAGACCGTTGCCGATCTTCAGCTTGGCCACGGCGGCCTTCAGCTTCTCGGCGAAGGCTTCGTAGATGCCGTCCTGCACGTACAGGCGGTTGGCGCAGACGCAGGTCTGGCCGTTGTTGCGGTACTTGGAGATCAGCGCGCCTTCTACGGCGGCGTCCAGGTCCGCGTCATCGAAAACGATGAAGGGTGCGTTGCCGCCCAGTTCCAGGGACACCTTCTTGATGTCCTTGGCGCATTCGGCCATCAGCTGGCGACCGATCTCGGTGGAGCCGGTGAAGGACAGCTTGCGCACGACCGGGTTGCTGGTCAGCTCGCCGCCAACTTCGCCAGCGCTGCCGGTGACCACGCTCAGGACGCCTTTCGGGATGCCGGCGCGCTCGGCCAGTTCGACCAGGGCCAGGGCGGAGTACGGAGTCTGGGAAGCGGGCTTGATCACCATGGTGCAGCCAGCAGCCAGAGCCGGGCCGGCCTTGCGGGTGATCATCGCGGCGGGGAAATTCCACGGGGTGATGGCGGCGGTCACACCGATCGGCTGCTTGATCACGATCAGGCGCTTGTCGGGCTGGTGGCCGGGGATCACGTCACCGTAGACGCGCTTGGCTTCTTCAGCGAACCATTCGATGAAGGAAGCGGCGTAGGCGATTTCGCCCTTGGCCTCGGCCAGCGGCTTGCCCTGCTCGATGGTCATCAGGCGGCCGAGGTCGTCCTGGTTTTCCATCAACAGTTCGAACCAGCGACGCAGTTTGTTGGCGCGTTCCTTGGCAGTCAGCGCACGCCAGGCCGGCAGAGCACGCTCGGCGGCCTCGATGGCGCGGCGGGTCTCGGCGGTGCCCATCTTCGGCACGGTGCCGATGATTTCGCCAGTGGCCGGGTTGTTGACCTTGATGGTCTGGCCGCTGTCGGCGTCCAGCCAGGTGCCATCGATATAGGCTTGCTGGCGGAACAGCTTGGCGTCTTTCAATTGCATCTCTGTCTCCTTCACACCGGCGCTGCACGGGCACCGGGGCAGGTTGTTGTTCTTCAGCCAATGCGGGATTGGCCAGGACGGAGTGATTGGAACGGCCCGGCTTATGGTGAGGCGAGGGGGCGTTTGAAATCTCAAACGGAATCCTAGGGTGCGAAAAACTTAAGGGCAATAGGCCGTTCGATAAAATCAACAAAAAGTGGGTGCAGTTTGTCGAAATCCTGATCAAAGATGACCAGAAGCGGCACTGTCGTTCAACATCGCGAACAAGGTCATGCCGCATGGACGCAAGGGTCCGACATGGGTATCATGGCGCCCCCATACGCATCCGTAGCTCAGCTGGATAGAGTACTGCCCTCCGAAGGCAGGGGTCGTGGGTTCGAATCCCGCCGGATGCGCCATCTTTTATAAGTGCCTGTCAAGAAAAGACTTTCTGACAATCACCGGGCTTTAAGGGTTAGTGGGGCACTCTGGTGCTCATGCAGGTGGGACATCGCAACGGTGCGCCCATGCCAACCCAGCCCGCCCATCTCACACGCAATCGTCATAACACCTATTACTTTCGCGTGGTGATCCCGCTGCCTCTCCGCGTCGCATTCGGCCTGCAACGTGAGATTCGCCGCTCCCTGAAAACCGACAGCCTGCGGCTAGCGCTTCGCCGTGCCCGGCAATACGCTGCACGCTTCGAAGCGGTGTTCGACAAGGCATTACACGTGATTGACGACGACTTCATCCCCACAGAGGAAGACCTCCGGCTTTTCAATGAAGAACTGGAGCGGGCAGGCAAGCCCGAACAATGGGGCCAATGGACGAGTGGCCCGGTAGAGCAAGAGGCGGCCTCTGAGTCTGTGCTCTCGGATGAAGACCGGAAGGAAATCTTCGATCAGCAGCGTCGGCAACTGATCGCCAGGGAGATGACCGGCAGTATCAAAGGAAGCATCCCTGCGAGCCAGCAAGAGCTGGCCAAGCGCCTCTTTGATGAGTACCTCGATGTGCCGCTTTCTCGCTTCAGGAAGCTGCTGCCTCAGATTCTCGACCATCTGGCGCTAACCAAACTCGGGACGCAGCCCGCAAGCAGATCGCCCGCTCCTCTCGCAACAACTCAGGCAGCAGCAGAGCCGGACGGCCCTACTCTGTTCAAAATTTGGCAACAGCAGTGGGATGCTGAACACAAGCTGGCGCTTGCGTCGAACCGGAAGCCGAAATCGGAGCGCACGAAGGATGCCGAGCATGCCTATGCCTGCCGGCTGAATATCCTGAGCGAGAACAAGCCAATCAACCGGCTGAGCACGGATGATTTCAGCCGCATCTATCTGCAAGTCTTCGAACTCAAGAAAAGCCGAGGAACAAGACTCCCTCCGCCCGACTCACCAATCGACTCAGTCCTTGCTGAGTCAGAGATTGAGCGAATCGATTCGTCCACCGCTGACAAGCTAATCATTCGCCTCGGAGTGCTACATAAGTACGCCTACAAGAAGGGAATGACGCTCGTGCCTCCTGATCGCCCAGAAAGGCCGAAAGTCGCGAAACCAAGTCGCGATGCACTGGCGCCTGAGCGGGCATTTGAGGACGAAGACCTGGAGGCCATTTTCAACGGGTGGCTCTTCACAGGTACGGAGTTGAATCACCGTCAAAAGGTGTTCCCTTACCAGTTCTGGTTGCCAGTTCTCGGCTTCTATACCGGTGGACGCCTCAATGAGCTATGCCAGCTCGACACCGAAGACGTAAAGCAGATCAAGGGAATCTGGACGATCACGATCGTGGATGACCCTGACGACCGTCCATGCCCCAAATCGGTGAAGAACAAATCCAGCCGGAGAGTCCTGCCCCTTCATAGCGAACTGATACGAATGGGCTTCCTAGAGTTCTGCGAGCAAGCAGTTCGGGAAGGGCGAGAGAAGCTCTTCTCGGACGGCCTTGTGTACAACGTCCATAAAGGATGGGGCGGCATCGCCACCCAGTTCTTCTGTCGCATGCCAAGCGATAGCACACCAGTAGGCGGGTACTTTTACAATGTGGGCATCCGCAGCCGTGACGAGCAAGGCCGCACAGACAGCAAGAACTTTCACAGCTTCCGCCACAAGTTCACTGACCTTGCTAGGAAGGCCGGGGTCGATGCGTATTTGATGCTCCCGGACCTAACAGGTCATTCACGCGGCCATGAAGGTCAGCACGCAAACTATGGCAACGGCTTCACCCTTGCTCAGAAGCAAGAGGTTCTAGAGAGCCTTCCGCTGCCCATCGATTTGCGCCATGTGACGTATGAGGACTTCAGGCGCCGGCTGGGCAAGTATCTCCACAAGTGGACTCAGCACCATCGCGATGAGCATGGACTGAATCAATCGGAGGGCCTGTCTTGAGCGGCGTCGGCCGGATGAGAAGCATAAAAAAGCCCCGCACAAGGCGGGGCTCTCCCTTCACGACCTAGTTACAGGTCGAGAAAATCGCGGATCCAGTCCCAGGATTGGTAAGCACGCTTACCAATCTTGAAAACCGTCACTGCGACGCTCAGCATGCGCAAAAAATTCCGCATACTCGGCCCTCCATGATGGTGGGCCAGTCCTACAATGCACTTCTCCGGGCTCGTGCAAGGCGGAGAGAATCGCCAGAAGCCCTCCAAGGACGTCGCCCGACTGCGGGCTCCCTGTGAATCCCGGGCGGTTTCCAGGCCGCGTAGAGAGTCCTATGCGCCCAAGCTACAAGCGCACTCCCGCTATGCTACACGGGTTTTTTATGCGTTTTCTCTCTTTGCCCCCTCTGGATGAGGAAACCGTCTGTCCGATCGGGTTCTTTCCCTTGTAAATACTGGGGTAGCGCTATTTTTTTCAAAACGTTTCAATCTCGCGCTCGACGTTGCTCTAGGCCCCGCAGATCAAGCACTTAGCCTTGCAAAGATACCCACAGGGTCTGTGCATAAGATTGTGGACTCCCTGTTGATAACCACCTGTAGCAATTTGTGGTTTATTGCAAATTCGGGTTAGGATTTCCCCACGCCAGAAGCCCTCCAAGGGTTTCCCGTGTGATCGGCTCCAACCGATTGCACATAAATTAACCGCTCTCCAAAGCGGTTTTTTTATGCCCGCATTTTAAGGATCGAGCTCCACGAGCTCTCATAACCCCCTCCGCTCTTCGCAACGTCATCCTAGCCGCAAACTCAACGCTCCTGGGGTTGCGTCGGCCTCACTCCCATTCCTACACACGCTCACCATTACATTGGATTCAGGCGCCAATCAGGGCGGCTCATAAGGTGTACTTTCTGAGCCATCAAAGGCAGCGCATCCCAGCAACGGAAAATATGGCTCTCCGAGCGGCTCAGATATGTTGATTTAATCTGAGCCATAACTTATATTTTGAGCCATGATTATGAGCCAATAAGGGCGCTGCAACCATGACGACTCTCGCTTACGTCCGCGTCAGTACGGAAGATCAAAGCACAGAGGCTCAGCGTCACTCGATTTCACAGCTGCACAATGTCGAGCACTGGTTCGCTGATGAAGCCACCAGCGGCGCTATCAAGGCGCTACAGCGCCCCGGCTTTGCTGAGCTGTTCAAATTCGCAAGGAAAGGCGACACGCTCATCGTCTCGGCCATCGACCGTCTTGGCCGAGACACCATCGACGTGCTCGAAACGGTGGAAGCGCTCAAGGCCAAAGATGTAAAAGTCATTTCGATGCGAGAGGGATTCGATCTGTCCAGCTCGGCCGGAAAACTCATGCTGACGATGTTGGCAGCCGTCGCGGAATTGGAGCGCTCCAATATCAAAGCCCGGCAGATGGCTGGCATCGAACGCGCCAGGGCACAAGGGAAGAAGCTTGGAGCTCCCAAGCGAATCGACGATCAAGCTGTAGCTAACTGGCGCATGGCCAATCAAGCAACGATCCAAGAGACTGCCATCGAGTTCGGCATTTCAATCGCAGCCGTCAAACGAGCCTGCGCCAGCAAGCCCGCAATTGAGGAGCAATGATCACATGACTGGTAAGCAGACCACCCCGGATCAGGGGGCTCAGGCGGTCATCCTCAGAGAGGCTGGCTATTCCTTGTCGGCGATTTCGGAACGTCTGGGGATCAGCCTCAGCACAGTGCAGCGCCTGCTGAAGAAGCATAAGGCAGTTGCTGGCGCTACGACTCAGGCTCTGATTGAGAAGGCCCGGGAAGAGCTGCTGGCTTCTGCCTTTGCACTGGACAGTGTTCAGCGAACTGCTGCCTCGCTGGTGCTGGACGATCTAGCTCTCAGTCAGAAGATCAGACAGAAACTCTTCAGTGCACTGGATGTGCTCGAACCAGACAGCCCGATTGTCTTCAGGTCGCTTGCTGCCAGCGCCACCGCACTCAAGCTGACGCAGGATGTAGGCCGGCGCGCCCTTCCTTTGGACAAGCTTGAGCAGGCGCAAGCGGTTGAAGAGCTGCCGGCGCTGGAGATTCACATCATGTCGCAGTTGGATGTGGAAGAAATGCGAGCTCAGCAGCGGCGCGAAGAGGCCGAACTGAGAGGCGACGCAGAGAGCGTCAACGTAGAGCTAGAAAACCTGCAATGGATCGCAGAGAAGAAAGCGCTTCACCACGAGAGTGAAGACATCGTAGTCCTCGAATGACCTCGCCATGACCATACGATGACCATGCAAGTGTCAAACCCTTAGAACCAAGCAAATGACGTCAACCCACTGGCTGCAACCAGGGCGAGACGTTTTTGAAAACGGTCCCTCAGAGGATCAGCAAGGCCAACCATGACTATCGAAGATCGTAACGTCCGCCCAATCCAAGCTCCGAGTCCCTCCGCTGACGGTAGCGCGGAAACAGAGCCTGGGGAAAAAGCCGTAAAAAAACGATCGTCGAAAAGGCCTTCAAGCACAGTAGCTGCGGTACATGCGAAGATTTTGGCGAACGCGAAGAGAAGTATATTAAGGAACAGTTCTTCTCTCTCTTCTTCAACAAACCAGAGAGCTAGCACACTGCTTGATCAGCCTCTTCCTGTGAACATGGACCTAAAGCCCTGGAAGGAAACCCGGGATGAGTTCATCAAGCTAGCAGCGGCAGCCACGGTTCTCTATTGGATGGCAAAGCGACGGGATTGGGAATTCAAAACCTTCACGTTGATTCTCAATGAAGAACTCAGCAGGCGTCTCGATGAAGGCGATGCTTCGGCATCAGAGTACCTCCGGGACGAGATGACTCGGCGCGTCCGGGCTGCCCTTGGGAATGGAGCGGAGTTTCTGTATGGCATTGAGAAAGCCCCAGCAGCTCTCTCAGATGAATCCAGCCGCCGCCGTTGGCACATTCATGGGCTGATCATTGGTCCCGCAGGTTTTGCAACTCCAGGGCGCTACACACCGCTCCGGCGCACTCTGCGGTCCCTCAAAGGCGAGGCTGATGCTGATCTGATGTTCCGGACGCCCGGCAAAAAGCTTGATCTTGCGCTGAGAGAGTCCGCAATCCGCTGGAGCTGCTATGCCGTGAAAAATGCTCTCACCCTGGAGTTGAACCCGGCACTGGCTGAGGCGTATGACACCCCGCCCGGAAAGCAGACCCACATCAGCGCTCAGCTACGACGGGAAGCACACCGATGGCATGACGGTGTTCTGGCTGGTTTGATTGCTCCGCAGTTGATCGAGGCCGGTCCTCAAGCCTTGTACAGCCCTGAATAGGATGCGTATGCCATCCGCTGTTCGGTCCAGCGAACCAACTCAAAGTAAACCTTACTCAACGCCAAGATTGAGCCGCGCATGGCGACTCCATTGATTGAGTCAGTGGGCACGAGGAGTTTTCAGATTGGCGGGTAGCGACTGTTCTGCCTCGACAAGCTGTTGCCAGCTACGGCGCACTGACTCTCGGTAATACACCTGGGCAGAGCTCAACTCGCCACTCCCTTCCTGCTGCTTGTTTGCGAACACTCGTAGGTTTGCTATCAAGGGAGGCAGGTTCTGACGCAGTTCATGAGCTAGCTTCACTCTCGCCGGTTCAAGATCATCATCGAAGGAGTAGCTAAGGCGCTCATACAGGCCGGTGAAGATCGCGATGCTTTCGTCTAGGCGATACCTGAGCACCCCAAACTCGTTGAAAAGACTGTCCACATGCCCGCTGATCTCAAACGCTGCATAGTACAGCCGACGCCATAGCCCAATCTCTCGCTTGAACTCTTCAGCGTGCCTTCGATTCCTCTCATGCCATGGCAACCAGACCGCGATTGCAATGGCTACTACGGAGCCTACCGCCTGTACCCAACTAGGGGCGTTTGGCGAATCCCAAGGCAGAGTCCAAAGCCATAACAGTGGCAGGACGACGGCAGGGGATAGAAGCAGCCACATCAAGATTGCGCCCGCCCGGAATCGAATCGTCACTTCGTGCGCCAGAAAATCCTTCAACTGCATCGCTTGGCTCCATGCCCCCTAAATGCGCCCCAGAATGCAACTACAAAGACCATCTGGCTAGAGGGGGCTATAAGGCCCTACGGCGCCGCTAGTGAAGAGTTCACGGTTGTTGTGTGGGGTGGCCGCATCGTCCAACTTGGCAGCTCTCAGCCGCAGCGGGACGGTGATCGTTTGATGAATGAGGGCAGGATCGGGTTAGTTATAGGGGCGGTGATCTAGGGAGGTTTTGTGGAAGCCGCGTTCGAGAAAATTCGAACCCGGCTTCGAAGCGGTGCTGATCAGTTGGGAACCGCCGTGGTTTTCATCACGCAGTTCTGAGGCGCCTTGAACCAGGGATTGTCAGAATCACAAAACTCGTAAGGACTCATCGAGATGCCGTTCACCGCCCAAGATGCCGAAGGAGTGCGCTCTCGCACATCTTGAGGCTCTACAAGGCCCGAGCAGATTTTGTCAGAACTCAGGACCGCTCCCTTTCCGCCCAAGCTGGAACGGCTGTAAACGTCAGCGTCGTACAACCGAACCATCTCCAATACCACACATATGCTGTCCTTCTTCTTGCCGGTGTTGGCGAACTCACACTTGATCGCACCGTTCATCTTCGCACTGCAATCCTCCTTCACATCGGCCTGAGCGAACGACGCCAGCAGCATGGAGGAAACAGCGAGCGCAGCGATTTTATGCATTAGCAGATTCTCTTATTGATCATTTTTTAGTCGGCTTTTGCCGGGGAACGCTAATCATAGTATGTCGACCCATAGTCTACAAAACCTGAAATTGGGCGGATGCCTATCCAGCCCGACCAATGCCAACTTGTAGCCATCTTTGCAGCCAACGTGAGGCGCAGACGTCTTGAGCTGGGTTTCTCTCAAGAGGACCTAGCTGAGCGTGCAGGCGTGCATCGGACTTACGTAGGGATGCTGGAGCGGGGCGAGAAGAACGTGACGATCTACAACATCGAAAGACTGGCTAACGCACTGGAAGTTAAGCCGCATGTGCTGTTACAGGCGCAGTGACCTACCCTGCCACAAGACGTCATCTGAGCTTTCAACAACCATCGCCATCGCCATCGCCATCGCCATCGCCATCGCCATTGCCATTGCCATTGCCATTGCCATTGCCATTGCCATTGTCAGAGGATCGGAGGATTAATCCATGGGCACGGAAGCGCTTGTTGGCTTTTTAACATTCTTCCTAGGCTTGCTGCTCGGACACCGCCTCACGGTCTCAAACGAACGCAGGAAGGAGTTCAATGAGGTGGCCTCCCCAATTTACCGTTCCTTGGAAGTTCAAAGGCGCTCGCTTGAGGAAGGCAGCTATCCCGGAGCGGTGCTTGATGAAAACAGCTTCATTGAAATCCAGCGAAGAACTCCATACATGCAACGAAGGGCGTTCGCCGGGGCTGTTCAGGACTACGTCCTAGCGCAAAGTTTGTGCGGCGATTACGTCGATGGGGAGTACAGGCTAAGCAAGCCTGAGAAGCTTGTGAGCCGCATTGAAGCCCTGCAAAAGCTCCTAGCTCACAAATGAGAAAGCTTTGCATGTCCGTCTCGCTCATTTGCACTGCCTAGGTGCGCTGGGGTATCGTTTTAGGACATCAACTAGCCTCACCAAGGTGTGACACTCGCCCAATCAGCTAGCCTTGAAGCCCCTAAAAATGGGCGCTCCCGTGTCATGAGTTCAACTCCCGCCGGATGCGCCAAATCAGAAAGCCCGCCTAGTGCGGGCTTTCTCGTTTCTGCTCGATAGACAGACGTGCTCTCAGTCGGCTGACTCCCCGCAGAGGTCGAGCGCCAGCCAACGCTCCACTTCTACCTGGGCGAGGCCGGCGCCAAGCAGGCTGAACAGCTTGGCCAGAGCCGCTTCGCGGGTCATGCCGTCGCAGGAGACCAGGCCGCTGCTGGCCAACTGGCTGCCAGCGGCATAGACACCGAACTCCACCGCGCCCTCCGGACATTGGCTGATGGCGGCCAGGACCACGCCGCGCGCATGCGCGTTTTTGAGGACGCTGAGGAATTCGGCGTTGTCCGAAGGGCCGGTACCGCTTCCATAGCATTCCAGCAGGAGCCCTTGGACGCCCGTATCCAGCACCGCGCGGAGTTGGGTGGCGGCGAGGCCGGGAAACAGCGGCTGCACGGCGAGGCCCACCGGCCGGCGCTGCACGCGGTAGTCCAGTTCGGGGGGAAATGTCGACGAGCGCTGCCCATTGCGCGAACGCCGAGCCTCGATGAAGGCGTCGAAGGCATTGCTCTTCTGCTTGCTGGCGCGGGGGCCATTGAGCAGCAGGCCGTTGAAGTAAAGGTGCACGCCGGGGGCGACGCCCGCAGCCAGCAGCGCCAGGGCGCCGAACAGGTTGGGCCAGGCGTCGCCGCCTTCGACTCCGGCTGGCTGCATCGAGCCGGTGAGCACGACCGGCACCGACAGCCCGAGGAGCAGAAAGGAGAGCGCGGCGGCGCTGTAGGCGAGGGTGTCAGTGCCATGCAACACCAGCACCGCGTCGCAACCGTCCTGCTCCACGCCTTCGACGATGGCATCGCGCAGGGTCAGCCAATTGGCCTGGGTCATGTTGGCACTGTCCAGCAGCGGCAGCAGTTCCCGGAACACCCACGGCGGTGTCGGACGCTGGGGCTGCGCGGCCTGCTCGGCACGCAACCGGGCCTCGAATCCCGAGGCCGGTGCCAGGCCGGCATCGGTCATCTGCATGCCGATGGTGCCACCGGTGTAGAGCACCAGGAGTTTGCGGGCGGGGGACATGGTTTCTCCGTTCTTGTGGGTACTGCAGTCCCCCGCATCCTAATCCCGCGCCTCCCGGCGGCCTATCTGATTCTGCCGTCCTGTTGCGCCGGGATCGCCGTAGCCCTGGGTGATGCGATCGATCACCACGGCCAGCGCGACAATGGCCAGGCCCGCCTCGACACCCAGTCCCACGTTCAGGGTCTGGATGCCGGTCAGCACGTCCTCGCCCAAGCCACGGGCACCGATCATGGACGCGACCACCACCATGGAGAGGGCCATCATCACCGTCTGGTTGAGGCCGGCCATGATGGTCGGCAGGGCCAGGGGCAACTGCACATGGCGCAGGCTCTGCCAGCGGTTGGCGCCCAGGCAGGCGGCAGCTTCGGTGACCGACACGTCGACCTGGCGGATACCCAGTTCGGTGAGCCGGATTAGCGGCGGAAGCGCATAGACCAGGGTGGCGAAAATGGCCGGTACCTTGCCGAGCCCGAAGAGCATCAGCACCGGGATCAGGTAGACGAAGCTGGGCAGCGTCTGCATGACATCCAGCAGCGGCATCAGCAGGCGTCGCGCCAGTGGCTTGCGCGCGAGGAGGATGCCGAGGGGGACGCCTACCAGAACGCTCAGGAGAGTGGCCACCAGCACCAGGGCGCAGGTCTGCAGCAGTTTGTCCCAAAGCCCGACCACGCCGATGAGAAAGAGCAGCCCCCCCAGCACGGCTGCCCGACGCCAACTGCGCGAGGCATGCCAGGCTAGGCCGCCAACCAGGGCCAGGAGCAGCCACCAGGGACAGAGGCGCAGCAGCGCTTCGATGCCGGCGACCAGTTGCAGCAGGTGGTCGGATACCTCGAGCTTGTGGCGGCCCAGCAGCGGGGTCGGCGACCAGTAGTAGAAGAGAACCGGTTTGCCACGGCGGATGGAGGAGCTGATTCAGGCGTACGAGTCGTCTGCGCTACCAGCCTCAACCAGGGGCTGTTGCAGTTGCTGCCCTCGTTCAACTTTCCGCAGAACCAGAGCGCCACCCGTGGCCAGCACGGTCGTCAGCCATAGGCCGAGATACGGGCTGGCGAGGTGCAAGGTAATCCAGCCGGAGTAAACGCCGATCAGCAGCAGCCAGGTCGGCCAGTCCGTCTTCGCTGTCAGGCTGCGCTGCAAGCACTCGACCCGTCGGCGTTGGGCATCATCGAGATAGCGGGGCATGGCTACAGCCATCGGAAAATTCCTACAGATCACCGGATATTTTCCAATTGGCCACCAGAAAATTCATCCCAATAATGCCCAGCCTCGCTTGGATCCATGCGATTTCATGTCGAAAGCCAGGCCCTCATTACCTGGCTTTGACGGTCTTTTTATTGATTAAGAGAATGAATCTATGAGGTTAAGTAAATTTGCTGCCGCATCCCTATTGGCCGGTGCGGGTGTATCCATGCATGCAGTAGCTGCCCCCCCACAGACCGGCGTCATCAATATCTCCGGCAAAGTCACCGAAACCAGTTGCTTGCTCGACTCGTCCGTCACCAACCTCGCCGTCAAGTTGCCCAGTGTCGACAAGGATCTGCTGAAGAACGCACAGAGCAGCTCCGGCCGTACCGGTTTCGTCATGAAGGTCACCGGCTGCGCTGATGGCGTGAAGGTGTCTGCGGCTTTTGTGCCGGACCATAACGTCGATGAATATGGCAACTTGAGAAGCATCTCCTCCGGTGCCGCACGCAATGTTCAGGTGCAGCTGCTGGACCGTTCGCAGACCGCAATCAACATCAACACCGATGACGCGACCACTCAGTTGGCGCGTGCGGTCACCGTCAAGGGCTCGACCCCAGTCAACCTACAGTACTACGCCCAGTACTACTCGCTAGCGGGCGACGCTGGTGCAGGTGATGTCAACGTCACGGCGAACTACCAGCTCACTTACGAGTGATCCATTGCTCCCGGGTTAACCGCCCGGGCCAGCCAGGTACCTACACCCATGCTATCTTTTCCGGCCCTCCGGCTGGGTTCCCTACTCGCCGGCCTGCTGATTGCTGCCTCGGTCCCGTCCGATGCCGTCGCCGGCGTACTGATCAATGGAACCCGAATCGTATATCCCGCAGATGAGCGCGAAGTCACCGTAGAACTGACCAACAAGGGCCAGACTCCCGTTCTGATGCAGGCCTGGGTCGATCGTGGTGACGCCCAGCTCAAGCCTCAGGAGGCCGATGCCCCCTTCCTGGCCACACCACCGATCTTCCGTCTCGACCCGCAAAAAGGTCAGAGCGTGCGCTTGGCTTTCACTGGCGAGGACCTACCGCAGGATCGCGAGACTCTGTTCTGGTTCAACGCCCTGGAAATTCCGCCGATGCCGCAGGATGCCAACGGCAGCATGTTGCAGGTGGCTGTACGCTCGCGACTGAAGCTGTTCTATCGTCCGAGCGGGTTGCCCGGCGACCTGCCAAGCGCCGTTGGCAAAGTGAACTGGCAGGTACAACACCAAGGTAACGGCTATGTGTTGCGCGGTGAGAATCCCAGTCCCTACCACATTTCGTTCAGTACGCTGGTTCTTAACCAGGGCAGCCAAAGCTTCGAAACCGCCGGCGGAATGATCCCGCCGTTCAGTCACCACGACTTCGCACTGCCTGGCTATTCCAGCGGCAACGGCGACACCTTGCGTTTTCGCTGGATGAGCGACTTCGGTGCCGCCCCCGAACAGACCATTCCCCTGCACTGATTTGCGCAAACTCGTGACGACTGTACTTATCTAGTCGAAGGAACTTCCATGTCTACGACGCCCCCTTCGCCGCGTCACCACGCTGGCGTGCTTCCGCACGCCCGAAACTTGGTACTGGCAGCGGCGATAGGTTATTGCCTGAACGCGGAAATTGTTCAGGCCGATGCCCTGCAAGCATCGTTCAACCCTACATTTCTGCAAGGGCCTGGAGGGCGCAATGTGGATGTTACCCGCTTCGAACAGGGCAATCCGGTGGCGGCGGGCAGCTACCGACTGGATGTGTACGTCAACCAGAGTTGGGTCGGCCGACAGGAAGTTCGGGTAGGGGATACCGAGAATAAACAGTCGATGCGCTACTGTTTCAAGCGCAATCAGTTGTCCAGCCTTGGCCTGGATGTCGAGCGCCTGCCGAAAATCGATGAGACGTCGGACGCCGACTGCATCAGTATCACCGAACACGTGCCCGATGCCCTTGCAGTTCTGGATCTGTCCACCCTGCGCCTGGACCTGAGCATTCCCCAAGCGTATCTCAACCGTGCCTTGAGTGGTTATGTCGATCCACGCGACTGGGATCGTGGTGTAACTGCAGCATTCATCGACTACAACGGCAACACCTTGCACAGCGATGCCGGCGGCCAGAATACCAACCAGTTCTATGTCGGTTTCAATGCTGGAGTGAACCTGGGCGACTGGCGCCTGCGCCACAATGGCAGCTACAACCGCAGCAGCGCTGCCGGAGCGACCGTCAGTCAGTACGATGCGGTCAGCAGTTACGCCCAACGTGACATCACCGAGCTGAAGTCGCAGCTCACCCTTGGCGAGTACTACACCCCTGCGGACCTGTTCGACAGCGTGCCCTACACCGGCGTGCAGCTGACCTCCGACGACCGAATGCTGCCGGACTCGCAGCGCGGCTTCGCCCCGGCCGTGCGTGGCACGGCGGAAACCAATGCCCGGGTGACCGTGCGCCAGGGCGGCGCTGTGCTATATGAAACCAGCGTAGCACCGGGCCCTTTCATCATTGACGATTTGCACAGCACCGGCTACTCAGGTGATCTCGACGTTACTGTCACCGAAGCCGATGGCCGGATTCGCAGTTTTGTCGTGCCCTACGCCTCGGTAGCGCAGTTGCTGCGCCCCGGCACTGCACGCTACAGCGTGACGGCCGGTCGCTATCGCGACGATAGCCTTCAGAGCAAACCGGTGTTCGTACAAGGTACATACCAGCAGGGGATCTCCAACCTCTGGACCGGCTACACCGGTAGCATCATCGCCGACCAGTACATGGCGGTACAGGGTGGTCTGGCGTTGAGTACCCCGGTTGGCGCATTTGCCTTCGACGTCACGCATTCCAATGCCTCGGGACTGGACGCCGAGGAAGAACTGAGCGGTTCATCCAGTGGGCAAAGTTATCGTCTGAGCTATAGCAAGCTGGTGGAGACCTCGCGGACCAACTTTGTGGTCGCCGCCTACCGTTTTTCCAGCGCCGGCTACCTGAGCTTCAGCGATTTCATCCAGGCGCACGATGCCACGCAGTCCCCGCGTCGTCAGCGCAACCGCCTGCAGGTCAACGTCAATCAGCCGCTCGGCGATCACTACGGCAGCCTGTTCATCAGCGGCTCGGCACAGAACTATTGGAAGACCGGCGAGGACGGCGATATCGGTTATCAAGCCGGCTACTCCAACAGTTTTCGCTGGGGCAGCATGAGCCTCTCGGCCAGCCGCACCGAGACTGGCCAGGGCGATACGGACACCCAGTACATGCTGACCCTGTCGCTGCCGCTGGGGCGATCCAGTTATGCACCTCACCTGAACAGTTCGGCGACCTATTCAGACAAGGGTGAACTCAACAGCCAGGTGGGCGTTTCCGGTTCGCTGGGGGAATTCAACCAGTTCAACTACGGTGTGTATGGCACACAAAGCCACGCCAACGAAGACAGCAGCAGCGCCAGTGGGGTCAACGTCCAATATCGTGCGGCCAGTGCCAACCTTTCGGGCAACTACAGCGATGGCGATGGATATCGTCAGGTGGGGATGGGGCTCTCAGGCAGCATCGTCGCCCATCCCGGCGGCGTGACCTTCAGCCAGGCCCAGGGCGAAACCCGGGCGATCGTCGAGGCCAAGGGCGCCAAAGGTGCGGCGTTGCTCAACAGCAGCGGCGCCGAGGTGAACGGCAGTGGCTACGGCGTAGTTTCCAGCCTGATGCCCTATCGACAGAACGAAGTGGCACTCGACCCTAAGGGCACGGCCGACGATGTCGAACTTCAACTTACCTCGCAGAACGTTGCGCCACGCTACGGCGCGGTAGTGATGCTCAAGTACCCCACCATCACGGGTGAGCCGGTCCTGCTGCTGGTGCGTGACGACAACGGCGAAATGCTTCCGGTAGGCGCCGAAGTGCTCGACGCCCAGGGCAATAGCCTAACGCTAGTGGGCCAGGGTAGCCGGGTGTTCATCCGTGCTGCCGAACGCGAGGGCGAGCTGACCGTACGATGGGGCCAGGGCGAGGATCGTCAATGCCGTGTGCACTATCGCTTGCCGCCGTCCCCTGCCAAGGGTAGCCACACCAGCCACTTCCGCACAGCCGAGACACTGTGCAGCCGCCTCAGTCGCACGCCCCAGGTCGCTACTCACTAAGTTATCGAGATCACCATGAGAAATCTTGCGTTTCTGCTTTTCCTGCTGCTGTCGCCATCAGTATTCGCGGCGGGCTGCGAGTTCGAAAAAGGCTACGACACATCGAATGGTGCCATCGCCCTGCCAGCGTCGATCCCTATCCCGCGCAACGCCCCTAACGGCACCGTGCTCTGGGACAGCTTATGGCAAACTTCCAGCACCCCGCACATCAGCTGCTCGTCCAGCGGTACCGTTTCCGGCACACTTGCTTCCAGCATCGGCGCGCCAGTGCCCGGCTACATCAGCAACGGCTACAGTTCGGTGTTCGAGACCGGTATCCCGGGCATCGGCATTTCAGTGTTCTGGTGCAATCATGAGTCGAACTGCGACTCCGATCCCACCAAGCTCACCCCGTTGCCCAACCTAGACTGGAAAGTAGGGCCTGTGGAGTATAAAAAGCTCATCAACTGGCGGGTGCGCTTGATCAAAACAGGAAACGTGGACGCCAGCGCCGGGATCCTGAACATAGGTGGCGTTTCGACTATCTACTATATCGATCTTCCTTTGGCCCGTCTTACTCTGACTGGCGGTACCACAGTTACCGGCCTGGGCTGTGAGGTGAGCGCCGACAGCCGCAACATCGATGTCCAGCTGCCGTCAATCGCCAAGGTCGATTTTGTAGACGGTTCGCCGGTTATCCAGGCCAATGACAAGGCTCGGATGTTCTCTATCAACTTGCTGTGCGACCCAGGTGTGAAGGTGAGCTATCAGGTCGACGGCACTCAGGCCGCCACCGACGTGCTGGCTAATGCCAGCGGGCCGGAAATGGCCACTGGTGTAGGCATACGTTTGTTCCGGGGCGATTTGAACAGCTTCGAGACGTTGCACCTGGGCTCGAAACTCCTTCACGTGGAGACCTCGGGCGCGGCCCAAGGCGTCAGCATTCCGCTGACTGCTCGCTACAACCGCACGGTGAACAATAGCGATGAGATGACTTCGGGCAAGTTGTCCACGACGGCTACTTTTACCTTGTTTTATGAATGACCACCCAAGTGCGCTCATAAGGTTTGAACCTTGTGGAGTGCGCGGATGGCCGATGGTTTGTTGAGGTTAATCACGGGCGCGCTTTTGATCAGCTCGCAGGTGTGTCCAGGCCGATGGTTGCGTCCTACATCGAGCCTGATTTCTTCCAGTCTGAGGGCGAAGCGCAGGCATTTGCTTTCGCCTGTATCAAGCAGGTGTACCCGGAACTGGCAAGCAAGGACCTGTCCGAACTGCTCCAGTCATTTCGTTCTACAGGCTTCTACACGGTGAGCGTCAATGAGTTCAGGGAGCTACTGGAGCTCGGGCCTTCCTACGAACGCTTCAACTACCTCCGGCAGAAGGTGATCGAGCCCGCGATCGAGGAGCTACAGAGTAAGTCCAGCATCGAGATCCTGTTCACCCCAATCAAGGGAGGTAGGAGCGTGTAGCGCCTGGAGTTCCGCTTCAAAGACGCCGAGCAGTTGGCGCTTCCCCTGTAGTTAAGGAGTCGAGGGGCACGGGGCACGGCGCATCTCGCACTTGGCCTATCTGCCAGTTGGCAAGTCGATTTCCTTAGTCGCTTGCCGTCCCTCAGTTCTGGAATTGGCCAGCTGAACCGCCAGATACCTATGCTGCTGAGGGTCGGTTTTCTTAGTCGCGTCTTGCTTGGTTGAAATCCTTAGTCGTATTGAGGCAAATACCCTGCCCTGCCCCTGGTGCTCGCGAGCCAGCTCACGGCTGTCGTCCATCGGAGTCGAATTCCCTAGTCGCCTCTGGCCCTGGCCGCACCCCCAGATCGAAATCCTTAGTCGTGTCCCGCCGCGGTCTTACCTGAAGGTCGGAATTCTTAGTCACCTCCACGCATCAGGTCGCGCCGAGTCGGAATTCTTAGTCGCATGCTGCCGGCGAATCGGACGGATAGTCGAAATCCGTAGTCGTAGCCTCGGCTATCGGCGGGGGATAGACGCGAATCATGGAGTCTCCTGCGGGGGCTTCAGTCGGAATGGCCAGCGGCCTGTATTCCGGTCTGTGCAACAACGCAGGAAAAACATGCAGATCGATTGGGGTGCTAACGGGAGGCTCTATCAGCGATGTCGCTGCATTCTAGGGCCACCGGGAGGGCTGAGACGGTTTGGACGATGAGGCAGGCGCGGGGGGTTTCTCGCGCCCAAAGACAAACCCCGACCGGCTTTCGCGGGTCGGGGGTTTGGGATAGAAGCTTGACGATGACCTACTCTCACATGGAGAAGCTCCACACTACCATCGGCGATGC
>MTEW01005345.1_pt2 | contig 52968 bp, 51 predicted proteins | sample 1042681 | NCBI WGS metagenome assembly MTEW01 (sample SAMN06185811, study PRJNA358809) | soil metagenome | isolation source: soil biostimulated with citrate as carbon source | place: India | collected 2015-05-23
AGGCGACCATTGAGATTGGCTTCCACCCGCGCCGTGGCGGGTTGGCCGCAGATTTGACATTGCTTCCTGGCCATGCGGACGCTCCTTGGTCATTGAGATGACGAGGGCCGCAGGCCGCGGCACCTCGTCTCCTGGTGGGACTTCGTGGCGACCGCAATGGAAATATCCGACTCAGCTTCAATCGGAATCGAACGGCCGTGCTTCGGTGCACTTGCTTCGCGCTTCGAATCCTGGTTGGCATCGTCGGGCAGGTTCAGTGCACACTGGAAACTGCCGTAGGGAAGTTCGACACGAGAAAAGCCGTTTCGCTCTTCTCTTGCTCCTGGCGCTTTCACCTCTCGCACCATCGGCACGTCGTTGTCGGGCGTGATCTGGATGTCCTTTTCCTCGACACCGGGACCGTCGAGGGAAATCCTGTGCTGCTTACCGGTTTTCTGAATATCCAACGCCAGCTTCAGCATGCCTAGCCAATCGAACGGCAAGCGCGGCATGACAAGCGCCGGAAAACCAAATCCAGCCAAGCCCAAGGGGATTGTTGCAGTACTTGACAAAGTCTGCGCCTCGCAGGCTAGAAGTCAAGGAAAGTATCTAGCTTAAAAGGCGGATGCGGAGAATGGGGTTTGCGAGGCTGGCTTGAACACTATGGTGCAACCGGCGGCCGGGGCCGGCTTGACGGGTGATCATCCGTGGCAGGAACGTTTCATGACATGACGCTGGCAGTAACGCCGATTGCGGATGAATGCGAGGATTGCGGACCAAGCCACGCCGCAGAAAAAACTCGTAAGCGCTTGATTGTAAATGGTGCCGAAGCCGGACTAGAACAGCACCCTTACAGGCCACGTTTAACAGGCATCTATCGCAGTGAGAAACTGCCTCATATCCCTAAACGTATTCCTAAAATCTGAAGCACCCTCCTCACTAAGCTGACTTGGCCGCAAAATCCCCACGGACCTATTCTGGCGGCAATCGACATAGCCCAAGCAGGGAAGCCTTCATGCAGCAGTTGCGCAGAGACAATCACTATGTGCCCGAGCTGTATCTCAAGCAGTGGGCACATCAGGGCAAGATCCTGACCTATCGCCTGTTGGTACCCCACGAGAGATGCCCTCTCTGGAAGGAGCACTCTTTGGCAGGTATTGCCTACCACCAGCATCTGTACACCTACTTTGCTGGCCAGGGCGACACAGATGAGTTTGAGCGGTGGCTTGACCGGGAGTTTGAAAGTCCAGCGGTAGATGCCATCCGCCGAGTAGCTCAGGAGGAAAGGTTACGCCCCGAACACTGGGCGAACCTAGTCCGCTTTGCCGTGGCTCAAAAGGTGCGCACGCCGGCCAGCCTGAGGGCCTTTCTTACTCGACAAGCAGACAGCCTTCAATCACTGATGACCGAAACGGTTGAACACTCTCTTGTAAAGCTAGAAAAGGCATATTCCGCAGGGACTCGGCCGCCGATCGCCGAAACAGATTCGACCAATCCCTTACCGCTAAAAGTCGCGATCAAGCAACAGGCGGATGGTTCAGGCGTTATAGAGACCCAGACAATCATCGGGCGCCGCTTATGGTTGTGGCAGGTGCGCCACATCCTTTCAAGCACGTTGACCAGATTGCCTCGGCATCATTGGACAATACTCCACGCCCCTGAGGGCATGACCTGGCCAACATCGGACAATCCTGTCATTTGTCTCAACTTCGTCAACGAGAAAGAGTACGACTTCAAAGGCGGGTGGGGCCGAAGAAAGGGGGACATCATCCTGCCGCTGAGCCCTAAGCATCTGATGTACACCTGCATAGGTAAACACTCCTGGCCCCGCGGTACGGTTCTCGACGAGAAAACCGCCCTGCTGATGCGCAGGATCATCATCGAACATGCAGATAGATACATCTTTGCGACGGAGCCAAGCGACATCCACTTGTTACGCCCACGGGTGGTAAGCCCAGAGGCTTGTCGACAAGAGAGGCAAACCTGGCAGAACTGGCACGAGGAACAGAGGCAGGCTGAAGTCGAGTTAATGGCCTAAACCACCTAGTGAGGGTTACAACATGAAGCGGCTTCATGGTTAACCACGGGTTCACACCAGTTGCCTGTTAACTAACTTCCACCCCCACCCACTACCGCGAGAACGGGGCTCGAATTACCCGTGACGGGCCTTCCATTGCAGGGGCCCCCGGCCTGATATGGCAAGGTGCATACCCCCGTCAACATGAGCCCGGCGCATAGTCTTAGGCCGCTGGTGGCATTCACCCACGCGGGGGCCGGGGTGCATAATCCCACACACCCCAAGATTCCGGTGTAACCGGTGTAAGAGGTGTAATTGATTTGCTGAAGGCCAGTAGTGACGGGGCTTGCAGCAGCATTACACCTTTATCGCTCATGCCTTACACCATTGATAAAACACGCCATTGGTGTAATGCCCAAGGCAATAAAAAGCCGCTGGCGTTGGTTACACCAGCGGCGATAACAAGCGGACAGAGCTGGGGCTAACCGGCTTGACGTTGCGCCAGCTCCAGCCGTTTGACCTCATCCATTGCCCAAGACTCGAAAGTGGTTAACTGTGCAGTCTCGACGGGCTTGGCCAACGAGTAGCAGTTAACCTCATAGGTGCGGCCTGGATACTGCTTTGTGAGCACGCCTCTTGCCCAGTTCGCGTTAGCCTCGGTGGATAGCGGGCGCACCATCGCATGGCTTGTCCCCTCGTTCACCGCATCCCAACACACCACCTGCCAGATAATCGGCAGACCTTGCACGGTCTCAAAACCGTTGCGAAGTCTGCGGCTGAGGTCGCGGCGGTAGTTGCTGTTCATGCCGCAGCCTGTTGGTGTTGCCGCTGCAAGGAGTACAGAGTGACATCCCCGCCACCGCCTGGCGCAAAGGTCGGAACCTTCAGGTCAGTCAACGGATAGCGGACACCCAGCGCAACGAGGTCAGCCCCAATCTCAGCCAGCACGTTCACTGCCTGATCCCATTCAGCCCCCTTTTTCAAGCGCAGAGCCGCGTTGACCGCAGAAGCCGCTTTCTTCTGCTCGGCCTGTGCTGCTGTAAGCTGTTGGCGCTGTGCTTCCGCCTCAGCCTCAAGCGCAGTTATTACAGGAGCATTTGCCTCCTGCCTGGCCCGAGCATCACGGCCCTCGGAAATCACCGCTTCCATTGAGGCTTGAGCGGCCTTGAGTGCCTTGCTATCTCCACAGGCGGTGGCCGCTGCCAGCGCCTGTGCAGCCCCTTGCTCGGCTTGCTGCCGGCGCTCGGCGCCCTGCACCTCTCCTGCCTGCAGTTCCTCCAGTTGCCCGACCACCCTCGACAGGCTTTCCCCAATCCTGGCTACCCGCTGTGCGGCGGCCTGCTCAATTTCCTGGGCTTTGGCAATTTCTGCGTCCGCGCCCGCCAGTTGTTCCAGGTACTGAATACGGCGCCCGATCCAAGCCATACGGCTCTCGACGCGCTGTTGTTGCTCGCCAACTTCCATACGCTGCTTCTGAGCTTCATAAAATTCAGGCGAGCCAACCGGCATAGCCAGGTGGTTCCAGTTCCTGGGCGCAGCATCCTCGGCTTCTTGCAGCTCGGCATAACGCAATCCTAGTGCCTCGTGCTCGACCGTCAGGGATTCCAGTTCTTGCTTCAGTTCGTCTAGCTCTTGCATGGGGTGTATCTCCAATTCGATATAGGGTCTGTTCGTTCACGGGCGGGCCAGGCCCGAAGGCGGCCGGCACTCTCCTGCATGCAGCAGTCCTGGCTTATGCGGCTTCGGTTGCTGCGTCTTCGGAGAACAGCGCGGCATTGCTCACCACATAGGTGCGCGTGCTGCCCATGCCGGGCAACGCCGTAACCTGTGCGGCCTTGCCATCCTTGCCGGGCAGCAAAATCCCACGTGCGACCAACTCCCTATTCACGTTGCGGGCGTTCATGCCCTTGAACACCTCATTGCTCCAGGCAGTCGTCAGGAAGTAGTACGTCTTGGTGGTGTAGAGAATGTCGCCATAGCCATGGCTGTCCGTGCGCTGGAAGCCGAGACGGTCAACCGTGCGCGGGCTGTGGTCATCGACCTTGGCGGCGACGCTCTCCCAGCGGGTAAACCGGCTTTCGCCATAGCGCTCGATGGTCAGGCGCAGGCGCTGCACGATGGCGTCACCTTCCAGGTTCCCAGCCCCGCCCCGCTCGGCCAGCCAGGCGCTCAGGCATACCTTGGCAGCATGCTCAGCCGTGCCGTCTGGCCAGCCCGTGACGCCCAGTGCCGTGGCCAGCTCACCGGCTGCAGCAGCAAGCCCGAACCGGGCGGCTGCTCGCTGAGCCTGGCCGCTGGCGCTGGCGGGCAACGCATCGGCGGTGAAGCGCTCCACCGTACTGCGCACCATGGCCGCGTAACCGCGCAGCTTGCCCGGCTCGCAGAGGGCAGACAGGAAGGCCAGGGCGGGCGAACCGTAGAACCTGCTCACCCGTGCCTTGAGCGCGTCCGATAGCGCGGCGGCATCCTCGAAGCCATGCAGCACCTCGAACAGCCCGAGGCCCTTGCCAGCGTCTGCAGGCACGGCCAGCAAACGCACCTCCATACCGGCTTTCAGTTCCTTGTGCGCCTCGGCCATGTGCTGGGCTAGCGTCTTCTCCCCGGTGGAGAGGAACAGCAAGCGCCATTCCTGCACCTGGCGACCGGCTTGGCCTCGATCATTGGCCCTGGCCTTGCCGGTACCGTTGCCCAGCATGTACACCGTTTCGCCGATGATCCTCGGGTCACACATGCCAATCTCATCGAGCACAAGCAGCCCGTCAGAGTGTGCGGCGGCGATGCTCTCCAGGGCATTGTCAGTCGAGCGCCACGAGCGCACCAGGCGCGGGCCACCCCATACCGAAGCGGCCACCTGTAGGTGCGTGGTCTTGCCGCCTGAGCTGTCGCCGTAGAGGTGGAAGCCGCCCGACTCGGCGCCCAGCAGATGCAACAGCGGGCCGGCGAAGGCCACGCACACTACGAATGCCAGCCGGTTGTTGCCCACGCACAGCGCACCAACCTGCAGCTGCCATTGCTCCAAGGTGCCGAACTGGCTGATCGGTGGGAGCTGGGCGCCGGCTTCGTAGAAGTGCAGGTGCTCGACGCTCTGGCCTATCTGCCGATCTGGCAACAGGTAGGCGTCGCCATGCCAGCCCAGACGCGTCACCAGGCGGGCGCGCTCGCTGCTGTCATAGCCCTGTAGGTAGCTCTGCAGGTCGTTACGTGAGTTGCGCGCAGTACGCACCGGAGCCAGACGCAGGCCCATATCAACCAGTGGGCCGACCACCTCCTTACCGAAGTCTCCGGCCATGGAGCGGGCCGGAATGTTCAATCGCTTCTTGTCGCCGTCCGGGTCGTCGAACTCCACCAGCAGGCCCCAGCTCTGGCCCTTCTCGTCACGGGTGCGTGCCAGGATCTCCAGGCGGGAACACACCGGACGCGCTTCGCCATCCTCGCCGGCATAGAACACGCCATCGGCGGTGATACGAAAGCCGGCCGGCATCGGTGTGGGCTTCTCAGTGGATGCCGGTTTACTGCTGGCACTGGCCTTAGGGCCGGGCTTGCTGCCCTTCCCCTTGCTGGCTGTCGCGGCAGCCGGTGTCAGGGCGAACAGCTCCCCGGTACGCTCCAGCTCGGCCAAGTGCGCCGCCGTCCAGCCCTTGGCCAGGGCATCGGCGGCGTCGTCGCCCTCGACCCATTCGCCACCAGGGGCGAAGGTGGGATGGTCGCCATCGAGGCCAGGGCGCTGGCTGAACACCGTCAACGCTACCGGTCGCACCGAGGCCGCGCCGATCTGGCGCAGGTGCTCGGCCAAGGCATCCATGCACTTGAGGCCGGGCGCGTCGTTGTCTGGCCACAACAGCACATGGCGGCCAGCTAGTGGAGCGAAGTCGGCTTTCTGCCAAGAGTTGGTGCCGTTGGGCCAGCAGGTAGCGACGTAGCCGGGCAGCAACTCGGCGGCAGCGTCTGCCGCCTTCTCGCCTTCGCACAGCGCCACCGGGTCAGCCGCTCGGGTGGCCAGCTCATCGAGGCGCAGCAGCGGACGCGGCTCGGGCAATCCCTGCCAGCGCCAGGACAGCGAGCCATTGCCCGAGTGCTTGCACCAGGTCAGCGGGGCGAACACCTTGCGCGGCGTACCGCTGTCATCCGGCCCCAGGTCGAAGCGATACAGCACCATCAACGGTTGGCCATCGGCGGCGCGGTAGATCCACACCTTCGACGGCTTGCCGTGCTGGCGGTGCGTCTGAGGCACCTTGCGCATGGCTTCATCAGGGATCGGCAGCACCGGCACCCACTCGGGCGCTTTGGGCTTGCTGGTGGTCGATGTGCTGACACTGGCAGCGCCTGGCGTGACGCCCAGGAAGTCCGCCAGCTTGTTGCAGGCGTCCACCTGGCTGCCGCCGTCCAAGTAGCGCACCAGGTCGATCAGGTCGCCGCCCTTGTCGCCAGTGGCGAAGTCGCTCCAGGTGCCCTTGGCCAAGTTCACCTTGAGCGAGCCCGCGCGCTTGTCGGCCCGCGTTGGGTTGGGTGCTGTGTATTCCTTGCCGCTGTCCACCCGCTTGCCACCGGGCAACCAGTGCGACAGCACCCGGTCGATTGCCTGCAGGGCGGCGCGCTTCACCTCGGCAAAGGTGGGGTACTTCTTGCGTTCTCGGGCGTCGGTCATTGCCACACCCCCGCAGGCCGTGCGGCCTTTTGCTGCTCGATCCAGGCTTGAACCTCACGCTGCGACCAGCGCGAATAACGCCCGAGCTTTATTTGTGCCGGAAACTCCTCGAACTGAATCATCAGATAGAGCTTGGAGCGGCTGCAGGCGACCTGTGCCAAGACCTCTTCGATTTTTATCAGACGATCCAAGGGCTGGCCGTTCATTCGCCACCCTCCTTGGACGTGGCGGCGCAATACAGCTCGCCACCAGCCCCTTTAACCATTACGCCCAGGGCGATCACCGCGTGATGCAAGGCGCTCACTTCTGCGCTGTTCAAGTCGCGCTCAGACAGCATCAGGCCGATGCCCTCAAGGCCAATACCGGCCGCGTTCAAGGCATCGCCATGACGCGCAACATCAGCCCGAAAAAATGCGTTATCCGGTGGGGTTTTGCTCATTGCTCACCCCCTGCCGCTTTGGCTGGTGCAGTAGTGCGCTGACCATGAATTGCCAAGGCGCGGATGTTCTCGATAGTGCCCTGCACATCGGTGATGGCATTGAAGATGATTGCATCCGAGTAACGGCCGGCTTGTTCGGCAGGCCCCATAAACTGCCCGCTCAGCAAAAACAGCACGGCTATAGCCCGGTCACAGGCAACGCCGATGGCATCAACCGGAATACCGGGCTCGACGCCAGCACGAACGCCCAGCAAGTCCTCAGGTGCTGCGCAATCCAGACCGATAGTTTCCTTACGCATGGCGCACCTCCTTTGCCTTCAGGGCAGCCGCAATCTCTTCGCAGGCATCGGCCCAGGCGTCGCCCTCCAAGCTCTCCAGCCAGTCGCAAGCATCGGCTTGGGCCTCAAGAGAGCGCTGGATTGCGCGGTGGTGGTTGTAGCGATTCAGCCGAACGGCAAGGGAGGAAGTGCTACGTAGCGCAGCAAGGGCCATTGCCCGGTGAGCGGCGGCGCGTGCTTTGGACGGATTGAGGGCGTGCGGGTGCTTCATGGGTGGTGCTCCAAGTTTGTTTTTGGAGCTGCCACGAACCGTCGCCAAACGGTTATGGGTGGCAGCCGTGCGCAGGTTGGCGAACCGGGAAACTTGGAACCCGGCAGACCCGAAGGTCTCCCACGCACGACCACCATAGAGCGGCATTGCGGACACAAAAAATGCGCCAGCAATGGTCTTGGGGCGCATGTGCGCCAAGTTTTCCAACGGGTCGCCAAACCCGGCCGCTGGATTGACAGCGACGGGCGAAGAGTAGCGCGGCCTCTGGGGCTGCGCAAGGGTCAACAGAGCGAACATCGCTTGCACGATGCCCAGGCAAGGCATAGATTGAGTAAACACAGCGCGTCACCTCCAACGCCCTCGGCTGCAACCGGGGGCGTTCTCGTTTCAGGGGGTTGGGTTTGTTCAGGCGGCACCTTGCATCAGTGCCAGTAACGGCGGGCCGCCCGCTTCGCCACGCAGCCAAGCGTTGATCCGCTTGTCATAGGCGCACTGGCGGGTGTAGTCCTCAGCGCAGTTGCTGCGAGATTCCTGCTCAGCCTCAGACTGCAAGTGCTTCACATGGGCTGCACGTTGCTGGCGAAACGCGTCGGACGCCGCCTGATAGGCCTCCCACTGCTGCCGAGAATCAGCGCCCTCGAACTGATGAGCTGAAGGCACCTGGCGCAGATGTTCAGGCCAGAGGTGATCAGGCAGGCGCTTGGACAGGCACTCGACATCCTCACGAGCCTGCAAAACACGACTCTCAACCTGCTCAGCCCAGACAGCGGCATCGTTGGCATAGCAGGCGCCCTCTTCCACCAGCCAATAAGTCACCCACTGCCCCAGCGCGGACGCAGGCATAGCCTTTAGCTGAGCCGGTTTCATGGCGAAGAGACCTGTACCCTCCACCTGGGCAAACTCCTTGCGCAGCGCGCTGCGCCCCAGCAGCAACGGCAGCTCCCAGGGGTGCAGTTCCAGCGGCAATACCAAACGATCAGGGTTGAAGAAGTAGGCCTCCCGCTCACGGCCATTCAGGCTTACCCCGGCGATCGTTCGTTGCCGCCAGTTGGGCTTGTTAGGGTCATAGAGCGCGAAGCCGACTTGATAAGTATCGAAGTACGGCCCGGTGAAGGGGTGACGGTTGTTTTTCATAGGGTGTTCTCCTTGGTGGCGGGGCAATAAAGCGGGAGCGTGGTAGCCATTACGCACGCGGTATCAAGGCCTTTTTGCTCACGCTCACGCCTCAGCCAGAGCGCTTTGGTTTCCGCCTTGGCGGCGTCTTCGGTTTGCAGGTGACGGCGGAAAACGATCCAGAGCGGATCGTCAAAGTCAGTGCTGCCAGTGAAACGAAACACAACGACCTCGGGGACCTGACAGCCAGCAGATGCCGCGAGCTGCTCGACACGCTCGACTGTCACTTCATCGCGTGAGTGCTCTATCGTTTCCACGACGTTGAAGGGCTCCAACAACAGCCTTTCAAGCCACCAATGGGAGTGACACAAACGTGCGTCGAGGGCTTCATCGGTGAGCCCCATAACCTCCGAGTTACTGGCCATCCGATCTAACCGAATACACAGATCGGGGTAACGAACCAAAAGCATGTCCATCGCTTCGCCAGCCTCTGCCGCATAGGGAAAAGGGCCAAGCGCAACGGGGAACTTGAACACCGGATGGTGTGTGGACAGGTAGTAGCAAAGCAGCCGCCCACCATGGCGGTTCCATTGATTTGCCATGGGCTATCTCCTATGCGTGCGACCAAACTGCAAACGAAGCAGCTTCAGATTGAGCTCAGTTGACTTGTGAACGATCACCTCATGGGTTTGCCCACTACCCAAATCGAGCCCGAGATAGCCGTAGTCGCTCAGATCCGGCCCGCGCGAGGCCTCGACCGTACGCTCTACCTGCTGGGCTGCCATCGGCACACTTGGCACTAGGGCACTGCTCACCAATCCACCATCGGCGAACCGGGGCAACTGGCGGCTGTTGAGCTGCTGCAGCATCGCTGAGCCGTAATGCCTCACGGCATCCGCGCGCATGACGAACTCCCCGTTTGAGAGCCTGGCCAGAATGCTGTCGCTTGTACCGGTGCCCGGTCCACGGATCAGTCCGCCTTCGGCGTAGCCATCGACCTGGCCCGCAGGGGCGGCACTGCCTTGCCCAGCCACTGGGGTAACCGGAATGACCAACTCCCGTTTAAAGCGCTGTGCCAGCTCGGCAACCTGCTGCTGTGCTCGGGTGGCGGCCTCCTGATCAATCTGCAATTCCACATCCACAGGCGGCAAGTTGGTGAAGCTGTTCTCGCCATCCTGACGGATGCCCTTGGGCAGCACACCGACCTCAACTGGTGGCAGGTTCGTCCAGCTATTCGCACCATCCTGGCGGATGCTTTGCGGCGTCACTGCAACATCGACCGGGGGTAGGTTCGTCCAACTGTTAGGGCCATCCTGGCGAATGCCGGTAACCCTCACCTCGGCATCCACAGCGGGGACGTTGGTGAAGCTGTTCGGGCCGGTTTGCCTGATCTGTGTTTGTGCTGGTGTAACAGCGGGGCCGTTCGGCGTACTAGCTGGAGGCTTGGCGTTGCCGGCCGGTGCTGGTGAGGTATTTGCGGCAGGCAGATCGGGCAGCTCCAAGGCACGCCCGGTGGCCTGGGCCAATTGCGCAAGCTGGGCGTATACCTTGTCCAGTGCCGTCTGATCCATCGTGACGGTGATGGTGGTTTCCTTCAGCTCATCGAGCAGCTTTTTCAGGTCGGCCGTTTGCTTCTGTGCTTGCTCGAAACTGCTCTTGGCCTTGTCGAGGCTGACCTTGTCGGCCTGATCCTCGATATCTTTCAGGCTCTTGATGAAGCCCTCGAAGCCGTAGGTGTTTTCGCCGGCATCAGCCAGGTCCAGCAGCATCTTCAGAGCGGCTTGAGCATTCTTCTTGGCCCGCTCGAAGTCGTTGACCTCCAGCGCTTGGCGCGCAGCCACGCGTAGGCTCATGGCATTGCCGAAACTGGCCTGTCCGGTACCGCCAGAACGCAGGCGCTCAAGCGCATCCTTGTAGCGAGTTTCAGTATCGAGCTGCGCCTGCTTGGCCTTGTCCAGCTCCTTGAGCGCTTCCCGTTCGGCCTTCGCCCGAGCCTTGACCGCATCGGCCGAAGCCTTCACTTCGGCGTCACGCAGCTTCGCCAGCTCGCTGAACTTCTTGCGCTTGGCGGCCACCTCCTGCTGGTCTAGCTTCTTCTGCTCCTCGAGCGCCTGGCGCTCTGCCTCGCGCTGCTGGCGGGCTGCTTCCTGCTGCGCCTTGTAGGCCTCCAGGGTCATGCCGGATAGCTCGGCGCCGACCTTAGCAATCTCCTCTTCCAGTTCCTTGCGCCACTGCACCAACCCTTCCGGGTCGAACTGCTTCATGAGCACGGCCACCGTATTGGAGCCGATGAAGCTGTCACCGGTAATGGCGTTGTTGACCTCTTTCAAGGTCTTTTCCAGCTTGGTCAGCTTGTCGACATTGCCGCTGGCCTTGGCTGCCGCATAGCCGATGTTGTCCCCAAGTTCAGCGAAGCCGCTCGCGGCCGAAACCGCCACGCTCGCCAGGTACACCATGGCAGAGGCGATCTTGACCAGGTTCTCGATGATCAGCGGATCGCCAATTGTTTCGGTCAACTCCTGAATGGCGGTAACCAATGGCTTGGTGTCGGCCTTGCTGATGGCAGCTTCCCAGGCATTGTTGAGCCGAGTCAGCGCATCGCCAACGGTGATGTTCATGCCGTCGACGGCAGTGCCCAGGCTGTCGAGCTGGGAAATCAACGCCGGCACCCATACGTCAGTGGTGAGCTGCCCTTCGCTGGCCATCTTCGCCAGCTCTTCACGGCTGCGCCCCAGAGATACCGTCAGGGCGTCAGCCAGCACGGAGGTATTGCGCACCATGGACTGGAAGGCATCGCCCTGCAATTTGCCGTCCTGCAGAGCGTTGCTGAACTGCTGCATCACCGAAGCAGCGCGCTCCCCCTTGGCAGAACTGGCCACCATGCCCAGGCCGACCGCCTCGACGAAGCTCAGGATCTCCGGATTGGTGAAGCCACGGTCACGCAATGGGGACAGCGAATTGACAAACGTCTCGGCATTACCGCGCATGGAGGTGAAGGTGCGGTCGCTGATGTCGAGCAGGCGATCCATACCCTGTGCGTACTCTTCCTGGCTGCCGGTGGCCAACTTCATGCGGTCGGCCAACTCAGTCCAGTTGTCGGCAATGCGGATAACGCCCTGTAGGCCCCGGAACGCGCCATATGCCCCGCCGGCCTGTGCCGCCAGGGTGGCAGCCCCGCCACTAAGGCGCGACCGCTGCTGCTCAGCGTTAAGGCCCCGCATTGCCTGATGGGTCTCACGAACCCTCTGGGTGTAGGTCTGCTGGGCAATGGCAAGCTCACGGTTCGTAAGGTTGCCGTCGGCGCGCAGCAACTGATACTGCCTTCGCGCCTGCTCCTGCGCAGCCAGCAAGGCACGATAACGGCTTACACCCAGATCCTGAGCTGCCGCACTGACGGCCTGATCGTTGCGGCCGGACGCAAGCCCCTTGGCCAACGCACCCTGGAGCCGCTGTTGCTCGGCCGCCAGGTTGCGGGTATCGACCCCTGCCGCTTGCAGCTCGGCGCGCTGCTCGCGCAGCTTCGCCCGCTGCCGATCAAACTCACGGGTAGCACTAGCGAGGGTACGTTGTGCCTGGGCATAGGAGCGATCGAGCTCGCGCACTGGTTGACCGGCTTGCTCGATAGCCCGTTTCAGCTCGTCAACCCGGCGCCTTGCTTCGAAGTAAGCGCTACTCGCTGCCTTGGCGTTCTCCTGTGTTTTCTGCAGGGCATCGATCTGGCGCAGCGGCTTCTCTACCGTTCTGACCAGTTCCTGATATTCCTTGCGAAAGCCGCCGATGGCGTTGGTAGCACCATCAGTATCGGCTTTCAGCTTCAGTTCAACGTCTGCCATTGGAACCTCCCGTGGCATTCAGTGACGCGATAAAGAACGACCACGGATAGCAAGGAGCGCTGGCGTGCCCCAGTTGCACCATGCCCGTGATACACCGATCCAGCTCTCTCAAGCCGTGGGCGCGGCCGGCTTCACCAGACGCCCCATGAACGCGAAAAAATCGGGGTTCAGCTCCCTGCAGAGCGCGATCACCTCCTGCAGTTGGGAGGGGCGCAGTTCGTCCACCTGCTCGCGTGTCAGGCTGGTCATGCGCAGCAGGTCGGAGATGGAACAATCGGTAAACAGCGCTTCATCCACCAGGTCGCGCTGCGGCTGCGGATTGAGCAGCTCGGCCAACCAGGTGCGAACCTGCAGCACGCTCATTTCACGGACGGTTACGGCAATGCTGCCGAGTTGTATTTCTTTGCTGTTGGTCAGGTGTTGAGACATGGATATGTACCTTTGAATGGCCGCGCACAGGGTGGCAATGGCCTCTCCTGTCAACGGCATGCGATTGATTGAATCGTGTAAGTCGGGGGGGGCAAAGACCCAGGACAGCTCTATGCCGCGTTGTGCTCACGCGCCGCGATACGTGCCTTAACCCAGGCTTGAACCTCGGCCAGTACCCAGGCGACCGGGGCACCACGGGCAGTGCTGTCGCTAAGCTTTACCGGCTGAGGAAAGTTGCTATCTGGCTGACGAAGGAGCTTGTAGATAGTTGGGCGAGCCAGCCCAACAATGGCTACCACTTCGCTAATGCGGATAAGCGTGGCGGCCGGATCATGGGCACTACTGCAGCGCGTTGACTCCAGAACCGGCGTAGAGCGAGGCCCTGCAGGGCTGTCGACGAGAGGTATAGGTTGGTGAACCATGGGGTAGTCTCCTGTAGATTGCTACAGACAGAACCCTATGGGTGGTCATGGGCCACAGGCAGGGTGACTTTACTTTTTTTGCGGTTAATTCTCTGACGGAATGCAGTGCTATCTAATTCGCCCGAAACAATTACAACAGAACCCCCATACGCCAACCTGCATGAGCCAATTAAAATCAAGGTGAAAAATGAAAAAGCTATTTTCAAAACTCTTTGGCTCTCCCGAAAATAACTGCACACCCAACGACATAAGCTCCCACCCAAAAATTGGAGCCAAAACAGAGGAAAGCGATATTGGCAACCAAATTTGGGGACGCATAATTAATGAGTATCTAGACTCAGCACGCTCTGGTGCCTTGGTAATATGCGGAGAATGGGGCAGCGGCAAGACCCATCTATTCAAAAACGAAATATCACCAACATTAAAATCAAAGCGCATAAAAACGCTCTACGTCTCACTGTACTCATATGGAATACAGAGTCGATCTCTTGACGATTTAATCATCCAAGCAGCCTTGGGGATTACGGAGTTAGATGAAAACGCTAAGCAGGAAGCTAAAGATCTATTTACTCAAACCGCAATTCATTTCAGTAATGATGCAGAGGGAGCTGGATTTTTTGGTGCGTTAGCCAGCAGTGTTGGAGGGGCACTAAAAAAGCGCTATATCGACTCCCTTGCAGATTATTTAATATGTTTCGACGATCTGGACAGAGTCGATGACGGATTAGTTTTGAAAGCTTGGGCTGAGATAAACCATCTCACTGAAATTAAGCACCAAAAAACAATTATCCTTGTTGACGAGAGAAAGCTGCCTGGAAAAAGCATCTACTCTAGTGAGATTGAGAAGAATGTATGGAGAAAATTCTCAATTCATGTATCTCCAGAACTTGCAATGAGTCGAGCGCTAGAGCAATTACCTAGAGATTTTGAGGAAGAAATACGGCCTATAATCTCAACACATTTGTTACCGGTAGCTGAACACTTTAGCATCAACAACATCAGAATCCTAGTCAAAGCACTCGAGGTCTTAATTCGGGTAAAGGAATGCATAGTTGATGTGGCGCTCGAGGGTGATATTGATCAGCACGTGGCCAAGGCTATATATCAAAAAACCTTTATAGCAATTTTGATACAACACATCAGCGAAGACAAAGATGCAATGCTTGATAAGATTTGCGACAGCGTCAACACGATATACAGAACAATCGCAAACATGAACATCCAGAACAGCAACGCACCCATTCGCGAAAAAGGTAATGACGAGCACCTAATAGACAACCTACCGCCGTTTTCATCACTGAAATACAAATTACCTTTCATTGCAAAATATATTAAGCATGGAAAACTTGAAGCAGAAGATATTAGAGGCTATATCAGGCTTATTCATAAAGAAAACGTCGTTAGGCATCCTATCTATCTAGCTTATGAGGAGCTTAGTCGCCGTGGCCAGATTTCGGATGAGGAATATGAGCACTTCTTCCGGCACTGCGTAAGCCTACTGCAGTCCCCTCCCCCGGGAGACTACTCCCTGAGGGCTTACGCAACACTCATCATGGATATTTTAAGTGACTCCTACTGTGGAGCTACAACCTTAGAGCATTCCGTCATAGCTCAGCACATTCTTAACGGACTAGAAGTCGTCTCTAACGGCATTGACACCGAGAGCCATAGAGTTGAAAACTTTGACCTGTTAGGCCTTAGCTATTCTGAAGGAAGCACTGCAGAGGTCAACGAAAAAATCTCCCTTATCTCACGAAAAGTTTCTGAGAAAAAAGCAATTTCCGAGTTCTTCTCAGATATAGATGGGTGGGAACTAGAAAGCGACCTAAAGAAATTTAGGAAATACATGGGAAGCTATGAGCAACCGACATTAAGCCTTCTTGGATTTGATCGTCTGCGAGCATACTTGTGTAACGCCAATGGTAACGGCATAGCTAATTTCAATATGGCTCTAACATCAAGATATAGAGTATCAGGGAGCGTCCACGTAATAGGCGAAGAGGTCGACACGCTTACTATGCTGCTAGAATATTTTGAGAAAAATACTGCGCAAGGCTATAGGAAAGCCCAGTTCAACATTGGAATATCAATATTGAGAAATGCTATTGACCACGCAAGCAGGTACAAAAGGCTCGAGCAAACACTATGAATTTTTGCTCCTGGTACAAGCTTGAATTCTCATGCCAGTGTATACCCACACCAATGGCCTGCATTTAAGTAATTTTAATGGTGAATCTTTAAACGCTTGAGAATCGCATTCATAGCCGGCTTACTTAGCGCTTGACCGGCCTCCAGTAACTGCCACTTGCGCAACTTGCTGCTCAAGTTATGCAGCTTTGTGCCGCCATCTATCAGTTCCAGCGCCTTGAGCCTAATAGCTTCATCACGAGCGTCTGTTCCGTCAAGCTGGCGCCGTCCTTCGATCATCACGCCCCCTAACCGATGATAACCATCAGCCCCCCAATAACCATTGGCAGAGCGCGCAGCCGTCAGCGCCGCAGCATCTGCCAGGTCGGCAATATGAAAACAGGCATCAATCTCACTTTCAGACAAAGCCGCCGAGTTCATTGCTGTGCAACCATGCACCGCACAATCACGCACTGCGCCTACAGACTCAAGAAATATCCTATGTCTCTCCCAATCGTCCGCGGCACCACGCTCGCCTGCTAGGATTGGCATAAGCGCCTGCAGAGCGTGCGCCGCGCATGCCAGCACGAACGCCGATATAGCAACCATATCGGCGGCTTGCTCATCACCGGCTGCCCGCCGAACCTCATCGGGCAGGACCCGTCCGCCGTAGCCTTCTGCCATCTGGTCAATTGCGTCATTGCGATTGTAAGCGGCCTCGGCTAAGTGCCTAGTGCACACATCGCTCAGCCACGGCCGGCACGCTTCCACAATTGACAGGACAGAACCGATTCGTGCTGCGCAGGAGCCATAACGCTGGTAGCTGGCCAAGCGCACTCGCACATCCTCGGCCGGGCTTTCGACTGGTTCCAGATAACTGCCAACAAGAATCTCCCACCCCATGCGGTCATCCAATCGCCACCCCCCGGCCCCATAGGGTGCGACCATTACCCGCGCTGGCTTGCTCATGCCATAGTAGGCCAGCAGGCAAGGGCGGGGGCGGTGTGATGGTGGCCAGGGCATTACACCGAGGGGGCGCATTACACGTGGCCGATGCGCGGCTAGCGCCTTGTGTAATTCCCCTGAAAGCCACGTAAATCAAGGCTTTCAACACATTAATTACACCTGTTACACCGATTACACCGGATTTCCTTGGGGCACGAGTTTGCATCCTCAACCCGCCTTGCCGAAGTTGACCGGCACCACGTTGGCAGCGCTCTCCCCTCGATGAGCAAAATCATAGGGCGTGATGTGCTGCTGCCTGTTGGCATCGAGGTAGTCAGCCCACCACTGCACCATAAGGCGGCGTTCCTCGAGGTGTTCAGCCTTGTGGATGTAGGCGGCCCGTACCGTGTTGCGCTCTTGGTGGCTCATCTGCCGCTCTACCGCCTCGCGCGTCCACAAGCCCGACTCCACCAGGGCAGAACAAGCCATGGCCCGGAAGCCATGCCCGCATAGCTCGGCCTTGGTGTCGTAGCCCATGCGGCGTAGCGCGGCATTCACGGTGTTCTCGCTCATGGGCTTGTGGTGGTAGTGGTCGCCGGGGAATACCAACTCATACCGACTGGACAGCATATGAACCTGGCCGAGCAACCCCAGCGCCTGACGGCTCAGCGGCACCAGGTGCGGCGTGCGCATCTTGGCGCCGCGGTTGGAGTGCTTGACGCCCTCGATCGCCTCACGCTCGCCGGGGATCGTCCAGAGGCTGGCTTGCATGTCGACCTCCTGCCACCGAGCAAAGCGCAGCTCGCTGGAGCGGATGAACACCTGCAGGGTAAGCGCCACGGCCAGCTTGGTCAGTGCCCGGCCGTTGTAGCTGTCGATCCGCTGCAGCAGTTCGGGCAGCCGCTCCAATGCCAACGCAGGCCGGTGCTGCGCCTTACGGGTCGCCGTAGCGCCCACCAAGTCGCTCGCCGGGTTGGTTTCGATAAGCCCGTGTTGGACGGCGTAGCGCATTACCCCGGTGGTGTACTGGCGCAACCGGCTGGCCAGCTCCAGGGTGTCACGCTGCTCTGCCGCCTTGAGCGGTGCCAGCAGGTCACGCACCTTGAGGCTTGTCACCGAGCGGCTACCGAGTGCCGGGAACAGGTACAGTTCCATGCGGCGCAGTACCTTGGCGGCATGATCCGGTGACCACTTGCGAGCGCCGGCCGCATGCCAGTCCAACGCTACGGCCTTGAAGGTATTGGCCAGCTCGGCCTGGGCGGTCGCCCTCGCCTGCTGCTCATGCTCGATGGGATCCACACCTTCGGCCAGCAACTCGAGGGCAGCAGCACGACGGCCACGCGCAGACTTGAGCGTGAGGGCGGGGTAATTCCCGAAGGTGGCCAACCCAGCCCGGCCATCAGGTCGGGTGAACTTGAATCGCCAGGTCTTGGCGCCGCTGGGCTTTACCGCCAGGTAGAGCCCCTGGCCGTCGAAGAGCTTGTATTCCTTCTCGCGCGGCTTGGCTGCCTCGCATTTGGGGTCTGTCAGCGGGGTTACTGGGCGTGCCATAGGAATACGTTTTCCTTACCGAACCGGCGTATCCCCATTTTTATTCCTAAAATCGGGATATGTACAGAGATAAGGAGAGACAGCCATAAACAACAAAACCGGCCAAGATGGCCGGTTTAGATGGATTTCGTAGACTTATAGAGACAGCTAGAAACAGATGAATGGTGCCCGAAGCCGGACTCGAACCGGCACGCCCTTGCGAGCGAGAGATTTTAAGTCTCCTGCGTCTACCGATTTCGCCATTCGGGCGGCAGCGCTGTGGAAGGGCTGGACTATATACAGCCCTTCGCTTACCCGCAAGGCACGCAACACCTGCCTTGGGGAATGAAAAAAGCCTCGTAAATCAGTGATCTACGAGGCTTTTCGAATTGGAGGCTGAGGTCGGAATCGAACCGGCGTTCACGGATTTGCAATCCGGTGCATAACCACTCTGCAACTCAGCCTTAAATCAAACGAGCCGCCTTGGCGACTCGTGTAAAACTGGAGCGGGAAACGAGACTCGAACTCGCGACCCCGACCTTGGCAAGGTCGTGCTCTACCAACTGAGCTATTCCCGCTTGTCTTGTCGACGGGCGCCATTCTATAGAATCGAATCGCCGCGTCAACCCTTTGATTCAAAAATAATTATTTCTTCTCGGAGGTGGTGCTGAGGTGCGGCCAGGCGGCCAACAGGTACTGCAGCATCGACCACAAAGTCAGCACGGCAGCGATGATCAGCAAGGCGTATCCGAGGATCACCCAGACGGTGAACTGAGGTGGATTGGCCAGCAGAATCACCAAGGCCACCATCTGTGCCGCAGTTTTCCATTTGCCGAGATTGGACACTGCCACGTGTGCACGAGCCCCAAGCTCGGCCATCCATTCACGCAATGCCGACACCACGATCTCGCGACCGATGATGGTCGCCGACGCCAGCGTCAGCCAGAGGTTGGAGTGTTCGGCCGTCAGCAGCACCAGAGCCACCGCCACCATCAATTTGTCGGCAACCGGATCGAGGAAAGCGCCAAAAGGCGTGCCCTGCTCCCAGCGACGGGCCAGATAACCGTCGAGCCAGTCGGTCACGGCGGCAATGGCGAACACTGCGCTGGCGGCCCAGTAGCTCCAGGAGAACGGCAGGTAGAACAGCAGGATGAAAACCGGAATCAGCAGAACCCGGAGCACGGTAAGCAAGTTGGGGATATTCATCGGCACAACTAGGCTGCGAGGTGAACGGGCATTCTACTCGCTGTGCAGGGTGGCATAAATCAACTCTGCGAGCTTTTTGCTGATTCCCGGCGCTTTGGCGATTTCCTCGGCACTGGCGCGGGACAATTCCTGCAGCCCGCCGAAGTGATTGAGCAGCTCGCGCCGCCGCTTGGGACCGATACCGGCCACCTCTTCCAGCGTCGAGGTACGACGGGCCTTGCCGCGTCGCGCACGGTGCCCGGTAATGGCGAAGCGGTGCGACTCGTCGCGAATCTGCTGGATCAGATGGAGCGCGGGAGAATTGCCCGGCAAGGTGAACTCATGCTCGGCATCGTTCAGGTAGAGCACCTCGAGGCCCGGCTTGCGCGTCGTGCCCTTGGCCACGCCGAGCAGAATCAGGTCCGGCACCGCCAGCTCCTGCAGCACCTCCCGCGCCATGGCCAGTTGCCCTTTGCCGCCGTCCACCAGCAGTACATCGGGCAGCTTGCCCTCGCCGTCCTTGATCTTGCTGAAACGCCGTGTCAGCGCCTGGTGCATCGCCGCATAGTCATCACCGGGCGTGACGCCTTCGATATTGAAGCGCCGATAATCGGACTTCAGCGGCCCTTCGGGACCGAATACCACGCAGGAGGCGACCGTCGCTTCGCCGCTGGAATGGCTGATATCGAAGCATTCCATGCGCTGCGGCGGCTCATCCATTTCCAGTACGGTGGCCAACGCCTCGAAGCGCTCGGCCAAATGCTGCCGGTTGGCCAGACGCGCCGCCAGCGCCTGTTCGGCGTTGGTAACGGCCAGCTGTTGCCAGCGCGCCCGGGTGCCGCGCACGCGCAGGCTGATGCTGAGGCTGCGCCCACGCAGCGACTCGACCGCTTCGATCAAGGTGGCGAAGTCTTCATGCTGCACGTTGACGATCAGGTCGCTCGGCAGGTCGCGCTCGGCATTGCCGAGGTAGTACTGGGCGAGGAAGGCCATCAGCACCTCGCCCCCCTCTTCCTCTATCGCCACCTGCGGGAAGAAGTTCTTGCTGCCCAGCACGCGGCCACCGCGCACGCTGATCAGGTGGACGCAGGCGCCACCGGGGTTGAGCATGACCGCAACCACGTCGACGTCGCCGCTGCCGCCTTCCATGCTCTGCTGGTCCTGCACGCGGCGCAGCATGGAAATCTGATCACGCAGTTCAGCGGCGCGCTCGAACTCCAGGGCCATGGAGGCCTTTTCCATGCTGGCCGACAACTCTTCGCTGAGCGCATTGCTGCGCCCTTCGAGAAACATCACCGAATGGCGCACGTCCTCTGCGTACTCTTCCGGGCTGACCAGACCGACGCAGGGCCCCTTGCAGCGCTTGATCTGGTACTGCAGGCAGGGCCGCGTGCGGTTCCGGTAATAGCTGTCTTCGCACTGGCGAACGAGAAAGGTCTTCTGCAGCAGGCTCAGGCTTTCGCGAATCGCCAGCGCGCTGGGATAGGGGCCGAAATAGCGTCCCTTGGCCTTCTTGGCGCCACGGTGAATGCCCAGTCGGGGGAATTCACCGTCCGAGAGGAATACATAGGGATAGGACTTATCGTCGCGCAGCAGGATGTTGTACGGCGGCCGCCATTCCTTGATCAGCGTCTGCTCGAGCAGCAGCGCCTCGGTCTCGTTGGCGGTGATGGTGGTTTCGACTTGCGCGATACGCGCGACCAGCGCGGCCGTCTTGGGTGCCTGACCGGTCTTGCGAAAGTAACTGGAAAGACGCTTCTTGAGATTCTTCGCCTTGCCCACGTAGAGCAGTCGGGCATCGGCGTCGAACATGCGATAGACGCCAGGGCGACCGCTGCAGGTCGCCAGGAAGGCGCTCGAATCGAAGGAAGCGGACATCTTCAGCTGACGGCGTCGACCATGCCGTGGCGTACCGCAAGCAGGGCCAGCTCGACGTCGCTGGTAATGGAGAGTTTCTCGAAGATGCGGTAGCGATAGGTATTGACCGTCTTCGGCGACAGGCACAGCTTGTCGGAGATGTTCTGTACCTTGTGGCAGTTGGCGATCATCAACGCGATCTGGATTTCGCGCTCGGACAGAAGATCGAACGGCGAGCCTTTGCTCTGCGGCTGGAAGGACTTCAGTGCCAATTGCTGGGCAATCTGCGGATCGATGTAACGCTGACCGGCGAAGACCAGGCGAATGGCCTGAACCATCTCATCCAGCGCCGCGCCCTTGGTCAGATAGCCGGCAGCACCTGCCTGCAGCAGACGCGTCGGGAAAGGATCTTCCTCGCACACGGTCACGGCGACGACCTTGATGTCGGGGTGGCTGCGCATCAGCTTGCGGGTGGCTTCCAGGCCGCCGATGCCGGGCATCTTGACGTCCATCAGAACGACGTCGGGCTTGAGCTCGCGCACCTTGAGCAGGGCTTCTTCCCCGCTGCAGGCTTCGCCTACCACTTGCAGACCATCGATATCAGCCAGCATGCGGGTGATGCCCGTGCGAACCAGATCGTGATCGTCGACCACCAGGACCCTAATCAATCGCCACCTCGTTGCACCTAGTCAGCCACCGTGCAGCGACGGTGAGATTGAACTTGCCGGTCACCTTAGCAAAAAGCCAGGGCCTGACCTAGCTTGGCGCACGACAGTCAAAAAGCAAGCGCCAGATTAAGGTCAGAAATCGCGTCAAGGCAATATGGAGAATTGGCGGAAGCGGTGAGATTCGAACTCACGGATAGTTGCCCATCGACGGTTTTCAAGACCGTTGCCTTAAACCACTCGGCCACGCTTCCAAACGCTGAGTGCAGAGGATGAGATTTGAACCTCCGCTGCAGTGCGGGCGGCAATCTTACCGGAACGCAACACACTGTCAAACTCTATGCCTTGGCACGAAGTGCTGCTCTGTTATGATCCGCCTCAAGTCGAATAACGGAACCCTTGTGCCACAGGAGCGTTGCCATGCAAGAGCGAGACTACGTACTAAATCATTCGCAGGCCGACCAGCTGGAAGTCAGCAAGGTGCTGCGCAACACCTACGGCTTGCTGGCCATCACCCTGGCCTTCAGCGGCCTGGTCGCTTTCCTCAGCCAACGCGCCAACGTGCCGTACCCGAACTTCTTCGTGGTGCTGATCGGCTTCTACGGCCTGTTCTTCCTCACCTACAAGCTGCGTAACTCGGCCTGGGGTCTGGTTTCCACCTTCGCCCTGACCGGCTTTATGGGCTTCACCCTCGGCCCGATCCTCAACCGTTACCTGGGCATGGCCAACGGTGCGGAGGTGATCAGCTCGGCGTTCTCCATGACCGCGCTGGTGTTCTTCGGTCTGTCCGCCTACGTGCTGACCACCCGCAAGGACATGAGCTTCCTCAGCGGCTTCATCACTGCCGGCTTCTTCGTCCTGCTCGCCGCCGTCCTGGCCAGCTTCTTCTTCCAGATCAGCGGTCTGCATCTGGCGATCAGCGCCGGCTTCGTGCTGTTCTCCTCGGTCTGCATCCTGTTCCAGACCAGCGCCATCATCCACGGCGGTGAGCGCAACTACATCATGGCCACCATCAGTCTGTATGTGTCGATCTACAACCTGTTCGTCAGCCTGCTGCAGATCTTCGGCATCATGGGCGGCGACGACTGATAGCGTTTCGTCCCCCTTCGAGCCCGCTTCGGCGGGCTTTTTCTTGCGCGCCTGCTTTACCTCGCTGCAGTGATTCTTTGTTTGCCGGGCACCCTGGCCTTATCATTGCCCCAGTTTTGCCTCGCCGGACGCCCCATGAAATTTGCCATCGCCCTGTTCGCCGCTCCTCATCTGCCTGCCTCGCGACGCGCGCTGCGTTTTGCCCAGGCGGCGCTGGACGGCGGCCATGAGATCGTTCGGCTGTTCTTCTACCAGGACGGCGTGCACAGCGCTGCCAGCAATGTCGTGAGCCCGCAGGACGAGCTGGACCTGCCCCGAGAGTGGCGCGAATTCGTCACGACCAATGGGCTCGATGCCGTGGTGTGCATCGCTGCCGCCCTGCGCCGTGGCGTACTCAACGCCGAAGAGGCGCAGCGCTATACCCGCCCGGCGGCCAATCTGCAGGCCCCTTGGGAGCTTTCCGGCCTCGGCCAATTGCATGAAGCGGCGCAACAGGCCGACCGCCTGATCTGCTTCGGAGGCCACTGAATGAGCAAGTCGCTGTTGATCATCAGCCGCCAGGCGCCCTGGAGCGGCCCCGGCGCCCGCGAGGCACTGGACATCGCCTTGGCCGGCGGCGCCTTCGACCTGCCCATCGGCATGCTGTTTCTCGACGATGGCGTGTTCCAGCTGAGCACGCGCCAGCAGCCCGGCAATCTGCAGCAGAAGGACCTCGGCGCCAATCTGCAGGCCCTGCCGATGTTCGGCGTGGAGGATCTTTACGCCAGCCAGCGCAGTCTGGCCGAGCGCGGCCTAGACGGCAGCGAACTGAATCTGCCGGTACAGCGCCTCGACGACAGTGCGCTGACCGCCCTCCTCGATCGTTACGACCAGGTGATCACCCTCTGATGGCCACCCTGCATATCCTTTCCCACTCGCCGTTCGCCGACAGCCGCCTGGCCAGTTGCCTGCGCCTGCTCGGTGCCAACGACGCGCTGCTGCTCAGCGGCGATGCGGTCTACGCCCTGCAGCCCGATACCGCCAACCTGCAGGCGCTGCAGCTGATACCCGCCAGCGTCGCGCTCTACGCCCTGGACGAGGACCTCGCCGCACGCGGCCTGCAGGCGCCCGAACGCGTGAGCGCCGTGGATTACCCGGCATTCGTCGAGCTCTGCACCCGCTACGCCAAGGTCAACAGTTGGCTATGAGCACGCTCAACGTCGCCGGACGCGAAATCGCTCTGGACAAGGATGGCTACCTGGCCGACCTGCAGGACTGGTCGCACCCGGTTGCCGAAGCGCTGGCCGCCGCCGAAGAGCTGCAGCTGAGCGACGAGCACTGGGAAATTCTCGACCTGCTGCGCGCCTTCTACGATGAGTTCCAGTTGTCGCCGGCCAACCGCCCCCTGATCAAGTACGTGGCGCTCAAGCTCGGCCCGGACAAGGGCAATAGCCTGCACCTCAACCGCCTGTTCAAGGGCACGCCCGCCAAACTCGCCGCCAAGCTCGCCGGCCTGCCGAAACCGACCAACTGCCTATGAACCTGATCACGCCCGCCGAACATCCTTTCGCCCAGTTCGTGCGCATTCTCGGCAAGGGCAAACGCGGCGCCCGCGGCCTGACCCGCGAGGAAGCCCGCGAAGCCATGGGCCTGCTGCTCGACGGCAAGGTCGAGGACACCCAGCTCGGCGCGTTTCTGATGCTGCTGCGGCACAAGGAGGAAAGCGCGGAGGAGCTCGCCGGCTTTACCGAAGCCATCCGCTCACGACTGGCCGCACCCGGCATCAGGGTCGATCTGGACTGGCCCAGCTATGCCGGCAAGAAGCGTCACCTGCCCTGGTACCTGCTGGCGGCCAAGGCGCTGGCCGCCAGCGGCGTGCGCATCTTCATGCACGGCGGTGGCGCGCATACCGCCGGACGCCTGTATAGCGAGCAGCTGCTGACGGCCCTGGATATCCCCTGTTGCCGCGACTGGCAGAGCGTGGCAACGGCAATCGATCGACATGGTCTGGCCTACAGCCACCTGGGCGACTGGATGCCGGCACTGCAACGCATGATCGATCTGCGCAACACCCTGGGCCTGCGCTCGCCGATTCACTCCCTGGCGCGCGTCATCAACCCGCTGGGGGCCAGTTGCGGGCTGCAGAGCATCTTCCACCCCGGCTACCAGGCCGTGCACCGCGAAGCCAGCCGCCTGCTCGGCGACCCTGCCATCGTCATCAAGGGCGAAGGCGGCGAGATCGAAGCCAACCCGGACGTGGCCTGCCACCTGTACGGCACCCGCGACGGCGAGGACTGGGACGAGGAATGGCCGGCGCTTTCGGCGCAGCGTCACGTCAAACCGGAACAGCTCGACCCGACAGCCCTGAGTGCCTTCTGGCGCGGCGAGAGAGAGGATGCCTACGGCCAGCTGGCCGTTGTCGCCACCATGGCCGTCGCGTTGCGGGGGTTGGGCATGCCGCGCGAGCAGGCTTTCGAACAGGCCCGGCAGCGCTGGGACGCACGCTTTCAATCTAGCCAGTCGATGGGTTAAGCCAGCTTTTTCCACCTTTCAATCGAGCTCACAACGCTAGACTCCAGGTTCACTCAAGAACGGAGGCAAGCGTTATGGGTTTGCTGATCGATGGACGCTGGCACGACCAGTGGTACGACACCGGCGACAGTGGCCGCTTCCAACGCGAAAGCGCGCAACGCCGCAACTGGGTAACCGCCGACGGCAGCGCCGGCCCGAGTGGCGACGGCGGTTTCAAGGCCGAAGCCGGGCGCTATCACCTGTATGTCTCGCTGGCCTGCCCCTGGGCTCACCGTACCCTGATCCTGCGCAAGCTCAAGGGTCTGGAATCCTTGATCGACGTATCCGTGGTCAGCTGGCTGATGCGCGAGCACGGCTGGACCTTCGACCGCAATTTCGGCTCCAGCGGCGACCGTCTCGACAACCTCCGCTACATGCACCAGCGCTACACGGCCGACGATCCCCACTACAGCGGCCGCGTCACCGTACCGACACTCTGGGACACACAGAGCAGCGGCATCGTCAGCAACGAGTCGGCGGAAATCATCCGCATGTTCAACAGCGCCTTCGACGGCCTGACCGGTAATGACCTGGACTTCTACCCAGAGCCGCTACGCGAACGTATCGACCAGCTCAACGAGCGTATCTACCCGGCGGTGAACAATGGCGTCTACCGCGCCGGCTTCGCCACCACCCAGGAAGCCTACGAAGAAGCCTTCGACGAGCTGTTCGCCATGCTCGATGAGCTGGAAGCACTTTTGGACAGCAATCGCTATCTGGCCGGTGAATACCTGACCGAGGCCGACATCCGCCTGTTCACCACGCTGATCCGCTTCGACGCCGTCTACCACGGCCACTTCAAGTGCAACCTGCGGCGCATCGAAGACTATCCGAACCTGTCCAACTGGCTGCGCGAGCTGTATCAGTGGCCGGGGATCGCCGAGACGGTGGACTTCACCCATATCAAATCGCACTACTACGCCAGCCACGCCACCATCAACCCGACCGGCGTGATCCCCAAGGGGCCGCAGCAGGATTTCACCCGCGCGCATGACCGCCAGCGCCTGCCGGGCAAGGGTGTGTTCAAGCGTTGATAGCGATGACGGAAGCCTCGCACGAGGCTTCCGTCGTGATGCGTCAGAGGCTGCCCTGAGCGCCTTCGAACCAGGCCAGCTTGTCCCGCAGGGTGACCACTTCTCCGACTATCACCAGGGTGGGCGCATGTACTTCGTGCTGCGCTACCAGCTGCGGCAGGGTTTCCAGGGTGCCGGTGAAGACCCGCTGATTCTGCGTGGTGCCCTGCTGCACCAACGCCGCGGGCGTTGCAGCCGAGCGGCCGTGCGCGATCAATTGCTCGCAGATGCCGGATAACCCGACCAGGCCCATGTAGAACACCAGCGTCTGCCCAGGCGCCACCAAATCCTTCCAGGGCAGGTTGCTGCTGCCATCCTTGAGGTGACCAGTGACGAAACGCACCGACTGCGCATGGTCGCGATGGGTCAGCGGAATCCCGGCATAGGCCGCGCAGCCGGAGGCCGCGGTAATACCCGGCACCACCTGGAACGGAATATCCTCGGCGGCCAGCTGCTCGATCTCTTCGCCACCGCGGCCGAAGATGAACGGATCGCCGCCCTTCAGGCGCAGCACGCGCTTGCCCTGACGCGCCAGGTCGATCAGCAGCTGGTTGATCTGCTCCTGCGGTACGGCATGATCGGCGCGGCGCTTGCCGACGTAGATGCGCTCGGCATCGCGCCGGCACAGCTCGATGATGGCCGGCGCCACCAGGCGGTCGTAGAGCACCACATCGGCTTGCTGCATCAGGCGCAGGGCGCGAAAGGTCAGCAGATCGGGATCGCCCGGGCCGGCGCCGACCAGATAGACCTCGCCCAGCGCACGTGGCGCCGCACCGGCCAGACGTTCCTCCAGCAGGCGCTCGCCCTCTTCCGGCTTACCGGCAAATACGCTTTCGGCGATCTGCCCCTGAAAGACGTCCTCCCAGAACACCCGACGTTGCTGTACGTCGGGAAACAGCTGCTTGACCCGATTACGGAAGCGCTTGCCCAGGTTGGCCAGCTGGCCATAGGTGGCCGGAATCCAGGTTTCGATCTTGGCGCGGATCAGCCTGGCCAGCACCGGCGCATCGCCGCCGCTGCTGACCGCGACGATCAGCGGCGAGCGATCGACGATGGCCGGGAAGATCACGCTGCACAGTGCCGGCGCGTCCACCACGTTGACCGGAATGCCCTGCGCCTGAGCCTCGGCAGAAATACGTGCGTTGAGCGGCTCGTCATCGGTGGCGGCGATGACCAGGGCAACGCCCTGCAGATCGCTGCTGGCATAGCCGCGCAGGCAAATACCGCCGGCCCCGGCCAACTCCTGTAGCTCGCTGCGAATCTCCGGCGCGACGACACGCAGACATGCGCCGGCATCGCTCAGCAGGCGCGCCTTGCGCAGCGCGACCTCGCCACCGCCGATAACCAGTACCGGGCGACCCTGCAGCTTGTGGAACAGCGGAAGGAATTGCATCAATCAGCCTCGCAGGAGGTGGGAAGGCGAACGGCGGGCTTGTAGGGTGCGCCATGCGCACCATTTATCGACGCCGATCCTAGTGCGCACGGCGCACCCTACGCGCGGCGATCGTCGCCAGGCCAAAAACGGGGCGGCCATTGCCATCCCGTATTCTGCACCGCGATCACCGGCTTAGCCGATCACCTCGATACCGCCCATATAGGGCTTGAGCACCTCGGGCACGCGAATGCTGCCGTCGGCCTGCTGGTAGTTCTCCAGCACGGCCACCAGGGTACGCCCCACCGCCAGGCCGGAGCCGTTGAGGGTGTGCACCAGTTCCGGCTTGCCGGTTTCCGGGTTGCGGTAACGCGCCTGCATGCGACGCGCTTGGAAGTCGCCACAGTTGGAGCAGGAGGAAATCTCGCGGTACTTGTCCTGGCTCGGCACCCAGACTTCCAGGTCGTAGGTCTTCACTGCGGAAAAGCCCATGTCACCAGTGCACAGCGCCAGCTTGCGGTACGGCAGCTCGAGCAGTTGCAGCACACGCTCGGCGTTGGCAGTCATACCCTCCAGCGCCTCGAAGGACTTGGACGGCTCGACGATCTGCACCATCTCCACCTTGTCGAACTGGTGCTGGCGGATCATGCCGCGGGTGTCGCGGCCGGAGGCGCCCGCCTCGCTGCGGAAGCACGGGGTATGGGCGACGAACTTCAGCGGCAGCTGCTTGGCATCGAGAATTTCGCCGGCGACGATATTGGTCAGCGAGACTTCGGCAGTCGGGATCAGGTACAGATCGGCCTGGTCTTCACGACGAATCTTGAACAGGTCTTCCTCGAACTTCGGCAGCTGGCCGGTGCCCTGCAGTGCCGGGGCCTGCACCAGATACGGTGTGTAGGCCTCTTCGTAGCCGTGTTCGCCGGTGTGCAGGTTGATCATGAACTGCGCCAGAGCGCGATGCAGGCGGGCGATGGGGCCGCGCAGCAGAGCGAAACGCGCGCCGGACAGTTTGGCGGCGGTCTCGAAGTCCAGCCAGCCGTGCTGCTCGCCGAGGGCGACGTGATCCTTGATTTCGAAATCGAAGCTGCGCGGGGTGCCCCAGCGCGCCACCTCGACGTTGCCGTCCTCATCCGCGCCGACCGGCACGGACTCGTGCGGCAGGTTGGGGATGTTCAGCAGCAGGTTGTCCAGCTCGTTCTGGATGGCGTCCAGCTCACGCTTGCCGGCTTCCAGGTCGCTGCCCATCTGGTCGACTTCCGCCAGCAGCGGTGCGATGTCTTCGCCGCGCGCCTTGGCCTGGCCGATCGACTTGGAACGGCTGTTACGCTCGGCCTGCAGTTGCTCGGTGCGTACCTGCACCGACTTGCGCTGACTCTCCAGGGCCTCGAAGCGGGCGACGTCGAGGGCGAAGCCACGGGTAGCGAGGCGCTCGGCGATTTCGGTGAGTTGCGTGCGGACGAGTTTGGAATCGAGCATGTTCGGGTCTCAGGACAACGACGAAATGGTGATGGCCAGCAGTGTGGCGCGGGTTGTGGAGTGTAAAGCCTTAGCGGGTCAGGATGCCAATCGAGCCAGGGTCAGCCCTGCCCAGGCCGCCAGCAGACCGCCAAGGATGCTGAATGCCAGATAGCCGAAGGCTTCCACGGCGCGCCCGCCTTCCATCAGCTTGATGATTTCCAGACTGAAGGACGAAAAGGTGGTGAAACCGCCCAGCACACCGGTAATCAGGCCGGTACGCAGCTCCAGAGGCAGATCGCTGCGGGCCAGGAACAGACCGGACAACAGGCCGATCAACAGGCAGCCAATGATGTTCGCGGCGAAGGTTCCCAGGTAGAAGTGTCGGGGCCAGTTGGCAGCGACCCAGCTCGCCAGCAGAAAGCGCATGACGGAGCCTGCCGCGCCCCCTGCGGCCACGGCGAGTGCAACGCGGATCATCATTTTCTTCTCTGCCTCGGGCTGCTGGCGTCCAGATTGCGCAGGTGCTGCAGTTTGTCGCGAATCTTCAGCTCCAGGCCGCGCGGCACCGGGTCGTAGTACTGGCGCGGCTCCAGGGCTTCGGGAAAGTAGTCCTCGCCAGCGGCGTAGGCATCCGGCTCGTCATGGGCGTAGCGGTACTCCTCACCATAGCCAAGCTGCTTCATCAGCTTGGTCGGCGCATTGCGCAGGTGCAGCGGCACCTCCTGCGAGCCCTGCTCGGCGGCATCGCGCATGGCCGCCTTGAAGGCCATGTACACCGCGTTGCTCTTCGGCGCGCAGGCCAGATAGACAATGGCCTGAGCCACCGCCAGCTCGCCCTCGGGGCTGCCCAGACGCTCCTGCACATCCCAGGCGTTGAGGCACAGGGTCAGGGCGCGCGGGTCGGCGTTGCCGATGTCCTCGCTGGCCATGCGCACCACGCGCCGGGCGATATAGAGCGGGTCGCAGCCGCCATCGAGCATGCGTGCGTACCAGTACAGCGCGCCGTCCGGATTGGAACCGCGTACCGACTTGTGCAGGGCGGAAATCTGGTCATAGAACGCCTCACCGCCCTTGTCGAAGCGGCGGCGGCTGTCGCCCAGCAGGTTCTGCAGCAGCTCGACGCCGATTTCGCCACCGTCCTCGGCCAGGTCGGCGGCATTCTCGAGGAAGTTGAGCAAACGACGGCCGTCGCCATCCGCGGCAGCCAGAAGGATCTGAAAGGCCTCGTCCGGCAGGCTGAGATGGCGCTCGCCCAGACCTTTCGGATCGGTCAAGGCGCGATTGACCAGCTTGCGCATCGCCGCCTCGTCCAGGCTTTTCAGCACATAGACGCGGGCGCGTGACAGCAGCGCGTTGTTCAGCTCGAACGAGGGATTCTCGGTGGTGGCGCCGATGAAGATCAGCGTGCCGTCTTCCACATAGGGCAAAAAGGCGTCCTGCTGACTCTTGTTGAAGCGGTGCACCTCGTCGACGAAGAGGATGGTGCGCCGACCGTACTGGGCGGCGTGCTGCTGGGCGACCTCGACGGCCTGGCGGATCTCCTTGACCCCCGAAAGCACGGCCGAGATGGTCTCGAAATGCGCATCGGTGACCTTGGCCAGCAGGCGCGCCAGGGTGGTCTTGCCCACGCCGGGCGGCCCCCAGAAGATCATCGAATGCAGCGCGCCCTGCTCCAGCGCCTCACGCAGCGGCTTGCCCGGCCCCAGCACGTGCTCCTGCCCGACGTACTCGTCCAGGCTGGTGGCACGCAAACGCGCAGCCAGAGGCTGCGCGACGGGTTGGCGGCCGAACAGATCCACGGCTTACTCCTGGATGACGTCCGCGCCTTCCGGAATGTCGAAGGTGAACAGATGGTCTTCCACCGGCTCGTTCATCTTCACATTGAGGAACAGGATGTTGGTGCGCTGGCCGATGCTGTCGATCAGTTGCATGTCGTTGAGCATGCGATTACGGAACGACAGGCGCAGGCTGTCGAACAGGCTGTCCTTGGCCTTGGGCTTGAGGATGAAGTCGACCACGCTGCCGCCTTCCTTGTAGTCGATCTCGAAGTTCTCGCGAATCTGCGACACGTCGCCGGACAGCAGCAGCGCCGGCGTGTGAGTCAGGCGCTGATCGAGGCTCTGGATGGTCACCTGCTCCAGATCCGGGTCGTACAGCCAGACCTTCTGGCCGTTGGAGACCAGCAGCTGCTCCATGGGCTCATCGGTGTGCCAGCGGAACAGGCCCGGACGCTTGAGCACCAGCTGCCCGGCGGTCTCCTGCAGCTGCGTGCCGCTGGCGTCGAGGGTCAGTTGGGAGAAACGCGCGCTGATGGTCTGCGCCTGGCTGAGCAGCTCGGTCAGGCGCTTGGTGGCCGCCTCTTCGTCGGCCTGGGCGGTCAGCAGGGTAAAACTCAGAGCAGCCAGCATCAGCAGGCGAATAACACGCATATAAACCCCTTGAGTCGTATGAGAATGGCGAGGCGACTCCGTACCTCGCACTGCTCGGCAGCACCTGAGCCGCCGTGAATCCTGTAGACCGCGAATTCAGCCGTTCATCCGCGACGCGCAACACTCAGTCACGTGATGAACCGGGCGCGAGTACCTCGCGCGAGCCGTTGGTATTCATCGAACTGACCACACCAGCCATCTCCATCGCCTCGATCATTCGCGCGGCGCGGTTGTAGCCGATCTTCAGCTTGCGCTGTACCGCGGAAATGGAGGCACGGCGGCTTTCCAGAACGAAGTTGACGGCCTCGTCGTACAGCGGGTCTTCCTCGCTGCCCTCGCCGCCTTCGCCACCGCCGCCACCTTCGAAGCCGCTGCCGCTTTCCTCGACACCGGCGAGGATGTCCTCGATGTAATCCGGCGCGCCGCGCTGCTTCCAGGCCTCGACCACACGATGCACTTCGTCGTCGGAGACGAAGGCGCCATGCACACGAATCGGCAGACCGGTACCCGGCGGCAGGTAGAGCATGTCGCCGTGGCCGAGCAGCTGTTCGGCACCGCCCTGGTCGAGAATGGTGCGCGAGTCGATCTTGCTCGACACCTGGAACGCCATGCGGGTGGGGATGTTGGCCTTGATCAGGCCGGTGATCACGTCCACCGAGGGGCGCTGGGTGGCGAGGATCAGGTGGATGCCGGCGGCACGCGCCTTCTGCGCGATACGCGCGATCAGTTCTTCGACCTTCTTGCCGACGATCATCATCATGTCGGCGAATTCATCGACGACCACGACGATGGTCGGCAGCGTTTTCAGGTGCGGCGGCTCATCGTCCATCGACTCGCGCTTGTAGAGCGGATCATGCAACGGCGTACCGGCCTCGATGGCATCCTTCACCTTGCGGTTGAAGCCCGCCAGGTTACGCACGCCCATGGCCGCCATCAGCTTGTAGCGGCGCTCCATCTCGGCGACCGACCAGCGCAGCGCGTTGGCCGCCTCCTTCATGTCGGTGACCACCGGGCACAGCAGGTGCGGAATGCCTTCGTAGATCGACAGTTCCAGCATCTTCGGGTCGATCATGATCATCCGCGCCTCTTCCGGCGTGGACTTGAACAGCACCGACAGGATCATCGCATTGACGCCCACCGACTTACCGGAGCCGGTGGTACCGGCCACCAGCAGGTGCGGCATCTTGGCCAGATCGGCAATCACCGGGCGACCGCCGATGTCGTGCCCCAGCGCCAGGGTCACCGGCGATTTGGCGTCGTCGTATTCGCTCGAGGACAGCACCTCGGAGAAGCGCACGATCTGCCGATCTTCGTTGGGCACCTCGATGCCCACGGTGGTCTTGCCGGGAATCACTTCGACCACGCGCACGCTGACCATGGCCATCGAGCGCGCAAGGTCCTTGGCCAGGTTGGAAATGCGGCTGACCTTGACGCCGGCGGCGGGCTGAATCTCGAAACGGGTAATCACCGGGCCGGGATGGACCGACTCGACCACCACGTCGACACCGAACTCCTTGAGCTTGATCTCCAGCAGGCGCGACATGGCCTCCAGCGACTCGGGGGAGAACTGCTTCTGCTTCTTCTCGGCGGCATCGAGGATGGAAATCGGCGGCAGGCTGCCTTCGATGGCGGTGTCGACGAACAGCGGCGCCTGTTTTTCCTTCAGCACGCGCTTGCTCGGTTCGGCTGCCTTCGGCGGTGCCGGTGGGGTGATCACCGGAGCGGGACGCTTCTCGCGCTCGCTCATGTGCTTGCTCAGGGACTCTTCGCGCTCGATCAGGCGCTCCTTGACCTTGGCCTGCTCACGACGATCCGACACCACCGGTGCGGCGACCTCGATGACGCGGTCATCCAGCTCGCGAAGCTGCGCAACCATCTGCTTGCGCTCGCTGCGGGCGTTCCACCAGCCGGTGATGGCGCCATGAATCAGCTCGATCAGGTCGAGGGTTATCTTGCCGGTCAGGTCCATCACGCGGAACCAGGACAAATCGGTGAAAACGGTCAGGCCGAACAGGAACAGGGCCAGGAACAGCAGCGTGCTGCCCTGCACGTTCAGCGCATGCACGGCCAGGTCACCGAGACTGGCGCCGAGCATGCCACCGCCGGAACCCTGCATGCCGGCGGCTGCGCCGAAATGAATGTCGCCCAGAGCGGCGCCCGAGAGAATCAGGAATACCAGGCCAATGCTGTGCCAGGAAAACAACCAGCCGTTCCAGTGCCAGGGCTGATTGCGCGTACGGAACACCTGCCAGGTCTTGATGCCCAGCAGCAGCGGGAAGATGTAGGCGAAATACCCCAGGGCACCGAACAACGCGCTGGACAGCCAGGCGCCGATGCTGCCACCGGCATTGATGATGCGCTCGACCTGGACGCTATTGTCCCAGGCCGGATCGGCAGCGTTGTAGGTCAACAGCGCCATCAGCAGATACAGGCACATCGCGCCCAGGGCGATCAATGCGCCTTCCTTCAGTCGATACTGAAGCTTCTGACGCCAGTCGTTAATCTGGGTGGTGGAATTCTTCAAAACAGCCATTTCCTGCGCCCTGGGCGCGTCCATCTGATGGTTAACCGCAAAGGCGGATATTGTAGGGCCAGCCTGACGACTAGGCCAATTGCCAAGCTCCCGCACCCACCCTGCTTCGGTGTAGCATAGCCGCCAGCAGCTTCCATGCGGCTCAATTGGAGCACGCATTCTCTTTTGTGACAAAGGCTTATGGGGTTTTTTTATGAGCGAAGTCAAGCATTCCCGCCTGATCATCCTGGGCTCCGGCCCAGCGGGCTACAGCGCCGCCGTTTATGCCGCGCGCGCCAACCTCAAGCCTGTGGTCATCACCGGCATCCAGCCCGGCGGGCAGCTCACCACCACCACCGAAGTGGACAACTGGCCGGGTGACGTCGAAGGCCTCACCGGCCCGGCATTGATGGAGCGCATGCAGAAGCACGCCGAGCGCTTCGACACCGAGATCATCTACGACCATATCCACACCGCCGAGTTGCAGAGCCGCCCTTTCGTGCTCAAGGGCGATAGCGGCACCTACAGCTGCGACGCACTGATCATCGCCACCGGCGCCAGCGCCCAGTACCTCGGCCTGCCGTCTGAAGAAGCCTTCTCCGGCAAGGGCGTTTCCGCCTGCGCCACCTGCGATGGCTTCTTCTATCGCAACCAGGTGGTCGCCGTGATCGGTGGCGGCAACACCGCCGTTGAAGAAGCGCTTTATCTGTCGAACATCGCCAAGGAAGTGCACCTGGTGCACCGCCGCGACAAGCTGCGCTCGGAGAAGATTCTGCAGGACAAGCTGTTCGACAAGGTCGAGAACGGCAACATGCGCCTGCACTGGAACCACACCCTGGACGAAGTGCTGGGCGACCAGAGCGGCGTGACCGGTGTGCGCCTGAAAAGCACCCTCGACGGCAGCACCAAGGAACTGGCGCTGGCCGGCGTGTTCATCGCCATCGGCCACAAGCCCAATACCGAGCTGTTCGTCGGTCAGCTGGACATGCATGACGGCTACCTGAAGATCAAGGGCGGCAGCGAAGGCAATGCCACCGCCACCAGCATCGAGGGTGTGTTCGCTGCCGGCGACGTGGCCGACCACGTTTACCGCCAGGCCATCACCTCGGCCGGCGCCGGCTGCATGGCCGCGCTGGATGTCGAGAAGTTCCTCGACAACAACTGAAGCACCAGGGCGAGCCACTGCGCTCGCCCTCCCCCGCCCCGCTGGACAACCGCGCATGCTGACCTGGCTGCAACGTGATTCCTTTCAGTTCCCGCCACTGGCCAAGGCCATGCGCGAACCCAATGGCCTGCTGGCGGCCGGCGGCGACCTGAGCGCCGAACGCCTGATCAGTGCCTATCGCCATGGCTGCTTTCCCTGGTTTCAGGACGGCCAGCCAATTCTCTGGTGGTCACCCGACCCGCGCACCGTACTGTTCCCGCAGGAACTCCACATATCTCGCAGCCTGGCCAAACTGCTGCGCCAACAGCGCTATCGCGTCACCTTCGATCAGGACTTCGCCGCCGTCATCGCTGCCTGCGCTGCACCGCGCGCTTATGCCGACGGCACCTGGATCACCCGCGGCATGCAGGAAGCCTATAGGCAGCTGCACCAGCGCGGCATCGCTCACTCGGTCGAGGTCTGGCAGGGCGAGCAACTGGTGGGCGGCCTCTATGGCCTGGCCATCGGCCAGCTGTTCTTCGGCGAATCCATGTTCAGCCGCGCCGACAATGCTTCCAAGGTGGGTTTTGCCACGCTGGTCGGCAAGCTGCAGGAATGGGGCTTCGTGCTCATCGATTGCCAGATGCCCACCCAGCACCTGCACAGCTTCGGCGCCAGGGCCATACCCCGCGCGACGTTCGCCGACTATCTGCAGCGCCATCTCGACCTGCCCAGCCGAGCCGACTGGCTCGCCTAGTCGATCGAGCAAGCCTGGCTTACACTCTTTATCAGGCTTTCCCGAGACACCGCCATGACCGAGCTGGCCCGCCTGAAGTTCTATGCCACTCAGCCACATCCATGCAGCTATCTGCCCGCGGAGCAGGCCACCACCCTGTTTCTCGACCCCAGTCAGCCCATGGACGTGCTGGTCTATGCCGAGCTTTCGGAAATGGGCTTTCGCCGCAGCGGCGACCACCTCTACCGCCCACACTGCCAGCAGTGCACGGCTTGCATTCCGGCACGCATCCCGGCCGCCCTGTTCACACCCAATCGCCAGCAGCGACGCATTCTCAAGCGCAACGAAGACGTCAGCGTGCATCCCGTGCGCCCCGCCTTCACCGAGGAGTATTACGACCTCTACGTGCGCTACATAGAACAGCGCCACGCCGATGGCGACATGTACCCACCGAGCCGCGACCAGTTCTCCACCTTCCTCGTCCGCGACCTGCCGTTCTCGCGCTTCTATGAATTCCGCCTGGCGGGACGCCTGGTGGCCATCGCGGTGACCGACGTTCTGCCGAACGGTCTTTCGGCGGTCTACACCTTCTACGATCCGGCCGAAGAGCGCCGCAGCCTGGGACGCTTCGCCATCCTCTGGCAGATCGGCGAGACCGCGCGCCTGGGGCTGGGGGCCGTCTACCTTGGTTACTGGATCAAGAACTGCCGCAAGATGAACTACAAGACCCAGTACCGGCCCATCGAACTGTTCGTCAATCAGCGCTGGACGCTTCTGACCTAATCACGCGCGCCCTCAAGGCAAGCCGAACAATCCAAGCCCCTTGGCGCAGCCTCCTGTTTTCGGGCACAATGCACGCCGCTTTTGCCTGGCGCCAGTTGCACCGGGCCATTTCCTGGATACCGAGGGCTTTACTGCATGTCGAAAGAAGACAGCTTCGAAATGGAAGGCACTGTCGTCGACACCCTGCCCAACACCATGTTCCGCGTGGAGTTGGAAAACGGGCACGTCGTTACCGCGCACATCTCCGGCAAGATGCGCAAGAACTACATCCGCATTCTCACTGGTGACAAGGTGCGCGTCGAGCTGACACCTTATGACTTGAGCAAGGGCCGCATCACCTACCGCGCCCGTTAAGCCAAGCACCAAACGAAAACGCCCGGCACTGCCGGGCGTTTTCGTTGGTGTTGCCTTCGCTCAGGCGACTTCCGCCGTCGTCTCGTACTCGAAGCTCGGCTCGCCATCCTTGATGTCGATGTGCACCACGCCGCCATGCTCGGCCAGCTCGCCGAAGAGGATTTCCTCTGCCAGAGGGCGCTTGATCTTGTCCTGGATCAAACGCGCCATCGGCCTGGCGCCCATCATCACGTCGTAACCACGCTCGGCCAGCCAACTGCGCGCCGCATCGCTGACCTCCAGGGTGACACGCTTGTCTTCCAGCTGCGCCTGCAGTTCGGTGAGGAACTTGTCGACGATGCTCTTGATCGTCTCGTGACTGAGGCGACCAAACTGGATGATGGTGTCCAGACGGTTGCGGAACTCCGGCGTGAAGCTCTTCTTGATCACTTCCATGGCATCGGTGGAATGATCCTGCTGGGTGAAGCCGATCGACGCACGCGAGGCGGTTTCCGCACCGGCGTTGGTGGTCATGATCAGGATCACGTTGCGGAAGTCCGCCTTGCGCCCGTTGTTGTCAGTCAGCGTGCCGTGGTCCATCACCTGCAGCAGCAGGTTGAAGACTTCCGGATGCGCCTTCTCGATCTCGTCGAGCAGCAGCACGCAGTGCGGCTGCTTGGTGATGGCCTCGGTGAGCAGACCGCCCTGATCGAAACCGACGTAGCCGGGCGGCGCGCCGATCAGACGGGAAACGGTATGCCGCTCCATGTACTCGGACATGTCGAAGCGCACCAGCTCGATGCCCATGGCCTTGGCCAGCTGGCGAGCCGCCTCGGTCTTGCCCACGCCGGTAGGACCGGCGAAGAGGAAGGAGCCGACCGGCTTGTCCGGCGCCTTGAGCCCGGCGCGCGACAGCTTGATCGCGGTGGCCAGCGAATCGATGGCGGCATCCTGACCGAACACGGTGAGCTTGAGATCACGCTCGAGGTTGCGCAGCAGCTCCTTGTCGGAGCTGGACACATGCTTCGGCGGAATCCGCGCGATCTTGGCGACGATATCCTCGACCTGAGCCACCTCGATACGCGCCACGCGCTTGTCTTCCGGCTGCAGACGCTGGTAGGCGCCGGCCTCGTCGATCACGTCGATGGCCTTGTCCGGCATGTGCCGATCATTGATGTAGCGCGCAGCCAACTCAGCCGCTGCACGCAGGGCTTCGTCACTGTATTCGATATGATGGTGCTGCTCGAAGCGCGCCTTGAGCCCCTTGAGAATACCGACGGTGTCCTCTACCGAAGGCTCGACCACGTCGACCTTCTGGAAGCGTCGCGCCAGCGCACGGTCTTTCTCGAAGATGCCGCGGAATTCCTGGAAGGTGGTGGACCCTATGCAGCGAATTTCACCAGAGGACAGCATTGGCTTGAGCAGGTTGGACGCATCCATGACCCCACCCGACGCCGCGCCGGCACCGATGATGGTGTGAATCTCGTCGATGAAGAGGATCGCATGCGGACGCTTGCGCAACTCGTTGAGCAGCGCCTTGAAGCGCTTCTCGAAGTCGCCGCGGTACTTGGTCCCGGCCAGCAGCGCACCGAGGTCCAGGGAATAGACCACGCTGTCGGCCAGCAGATCGGGCACCTGCTCATCGACGATACGCTTGGCCAGGCCCTCGGCGATAGCGGTCTTGCCGACACCGGCCTCACCGACCAGCAGCGGATTGTTCTTGCGCCGACGGGCGAGAATCTGCGCTACGCGCTCGACCTCATGCTCGCGACCGACCAGCGGATCGATACGCCCCTGGCGCGCCAGCTCGTTGAGGTTGCTGGCGTAGGCATCCAGCGGGTTGCCGGAGGTGGACGACTCGCCACCCTCCTCGTCCTGCATGTCCTGGTCGTGCTCATGCTGATCGCCATGGCCAGGGACCTTGGAAATACCGTGAGCGATGTAGTTGACCACGTCGATACGGGCCACGCTCTGCTGCTTGAGCAGGAACACGGCCTGACTTTCCTGCTCGCTGAAGATCGCCACCAGCACGTTGGCGCCGGTCACTTCACGCTTGCCGGAACTCTGCACGTGGAACACCGCACGCTGCAGCACGCGCTGGAAGCCCAGGGTCGGCTGGGTTTCGCGCTCCTCGTCGTGCTGCGGAATCAATGGTGTGGTGGAGTCGATGAACTCCTGCAGATCATGGCGCAGCTTGTCGAGATTGGCCCCGCAGGCCCGCAGTACGCTGGCCGCAGCTTCGTTATCCAGCAAGGCGAGCAGCAGATGCTCGACCGTCATGAACTCATGACGTTTGGCACGGGCCTCCTTGAAAGCCAGATTGAGGGTGACTTCGAGCTCTCGATTCAACATAGCTTCACCTCATACCCAAGTGGCCGGCGTTAACCGTCCTTCTCTATTTCACAGAGTAGCGGATGCTGACTCTCCCGCGCGTACTGGTTGACCTGCATTGCCTTGGTCTCCGCAATATCGCGGGTATACACGCCACATACCGCACGTCCTTCTGTATGGACGGTAAGCATGATCTTGGTCGCCAGCTCCCGGTTCATGCCGAAAAAGGTTTCAAGCACTTCGACGACAAAATCCATCGGGGTGTAGTCGTCATTGAATAAGACCACCTTGTACATCGGTGGTGCCTGCAATGCTGGCTTGGATTCCTGGACAGCGATACCGGACGAGTCGTCCTCATGCTCTGCCGGGTGATCCTGATTGAATGTTAGTCGAATCTGGCTACTTGCATGCATGCTGGAATCAGAGGTTCGGGGCCGGACGAACAGGGATGCTAGAGGGAGTTTGACTGAGTTCTCAGCCGTCCGCCGTATAGCCTTGACTATCGGCAAAAGGGTGTTACAAACAATGAATACCCATTGGTGGGTATCCGGGGTTCCACGCCTTCGCCCAGCCTGGTCGGTTATCGCGCGGAATCGAAGTGGATGATACTCCAGAGATGGAGTCCTTTGCAGAGGGATATCAGCATGCTCAGTGGTAAGGTCAAGTGGTTCAACAACGCCAAGGGCTATGGATTCATCCTGGCCGATGGCCGAGATGAGGACCTGTTCGCCCACTACTCGGCCATCCAGATGGACGGTTATAAAACACTCAAGGCCGGCCAGCCGGTCCGCTTCGAGATCGTGCAAGGCCCCAAAGGACTGCATGCGGTCAATATCAGCGCGGTTACCGCCACCCAGGACGCCCCAGCGGCCGCACCCCAGGCGCAAAATATCGCGAGCACTGTCGAAGTCTGAGTACCCTGGCAAGTCGCCATGAAAAGGCCGGTCATGTGACCGGCCTTTTTTTCACGCTCTGAACCGATCTGCCGATCACATGTGGCTGATCATCGCATCGCCGAATTCGGAGCAGGACATCAGTTTCGCCCCCTCCATCAGACGCTCGAAGTCATAGGTCACGGTCTTGGCGGCGATGGCGCCGTTGGTGCCCTTGATGATCAGATCGGCCGCCTCGCTCCAGCCCATGTGGCGCAGCATCATCTCCGCAGAGAGGATGACCGAGCCCGGGTTGACCTTGTCCTGACCGGCATACTTCGGCGCGGTACCGTGAGTCGCCTCGAACATGGCCACCGAATCGGACAGGTTGGCACCGGGCGCGATACCGATGCCACCGACTTCGGCCGCCAGTGCGTCGGAGAGGTAGTCACCGTTGAGGTTGAGCGTGGCGATCACGTCGTACTCGGCCGGACGCAGCAGGATCTGCTGCAGCATGGCATCGGCGATCACGTCCTTGACCACGATGTTCTTGCCGGTACGCGGGTTCTTGAACTGCATCCAGGGGCCGCCATCGAGCAGCTCGGCGCCGAACTCCTCGCGAGCGATCTCGTAACCCCATTCCTTGAAGGCACCCTCGGTGAACTTCATGATGTTGCCCTTGTGCACCAGGGTCACCGAGCTGCGGTCGTTGTCCACGGCGTACTGCAGGGCCTTGCGCACCAGGCGCTTGGTGCCTGCCTCGGAAACCGGCTTGATGCCGATACCGCACATGTCGGTGAAGCGGATCTTCTTGACGCCCATTTCCTCGGTGAGGAACTTGATGACCTTCTCGGCCTCGGGGCTGCCGGCCTTCCACTCCACGCCGGCATAGATGTCTTCGGAGTTCTCGCGGAAGATCACCATGTCCACATCACCCGGCTTTTTCACCGGGCTGGGCACGCCCTCGAACCAGCGCACCGGACGCAGGCAGACATAGAGGTCGAGCTCCTGACGCAAGGCCACGTTCAGCGAACGAATGCCGCCGCCAACAGGCGTGGTCAACGGGCCTTTGATCGAGACCACGTAATCACGCACGGCCTCGAGGGTTTCTTTCGGCAGCCAGGTGTCCTGATCGTAAACCTGGGTGGCCTTCTCACCGGCATAAACTTCCATCCAGGAGATCTTGCGGGCGCCGCCATAGGCTTTTTCGACGGCAGCGTCGACGACCTTGATCATCACCGGGGAAATATCGACGCCGATACCGTCACCCTCGATGAACGGGATGATCGGATTGTTCGGAACGTTCAGCGACATATCGGCATTGACGGTAATTTTGTCACCGCTGGCTGGCACCTGGATCTTTTGGTATCCCATGCTGGACTCCATCTTGTGGTTAGGCAGTGTGCATCCCCGAGAGTAGCGCAATCCCGTCGGGCGAGACACATGTGCAAAGGTCTTATTCAACTGGGCATTCTGCGGCGAGGTGCCGCAGTGGTATACTGCTTAGGTGACTAACGAGTCATAAGGGGCCACTTGCCTGGAACCAGGCAGCAACCTCTTGAAACCGGTAAACGGCCACCACTGTCTGCCGGATCGAAATGCTCGACACTCTACGGGTGCATCCAACATCACCGCGGCGAGTCCTCGACCCGGCCCCGCCACCATGGGGTCCAGGCGCCTACCCGCGCAGGTCGAGTTTCTATGCGCGCTCAGCAAAGAAGAGAGTTAACGCTAAATGTCCACCCCTTCGAAGATCATCTACACCTTCACCGACGAAGCTCCGGCCCTTGCTACCTATTCGCTTCTGCCCATTGTAGAAGCCTTTGCCGCATCGGCTGACATCTCCGTTGAAACCCGCGACATCTCTCTTGCTGGACGGATCCTGGCAAGCTTTGCTGACCGCCTGGACGCCGACAAGCGCATCGATGACGACCTGGCCAAGCTGGCCGAGCTGACCCTGCAGCCGGACGCCAACATCATCAAACTGCCGAACATCAGCGCCTCCGTACCCCAGCTCAAGGCCGCCATCGCCGAGCTGCAGGCCCAGGGCTACAACATCCCCGATTTCCCGGAAGATCCGCAGAGCGAAGAAGATAAGGAAGTGCGCGCGCGCTATGCCAAGGTGCTGGGCAGTGCCGTGAACCCGGTGCTGCGTGAAGGCAACTCCGACCGCCGCGCGCCGGCCGCGGTCAAGGCCTATGCCCGCAAGCACCCGCACAGCATGGGCAAGTGGAGCATGGCTTCGCAGTCCCACGCCGACTACATGCGCGGCGGCGATTTCTTCTCCAGCGAGCAGTCGATCACCATGGCCAAGGCCGGTGACGTGCGCATCGAATTCGTCGGCAAGGACGGCAAGGTCGAGGTCAAGAAGCAACTCGCCCTGCAGGAAGGCGAAGTGTTCGACAGCATGTTCATGAGCTGCCGCAAGCTGCGTGACTTCTTCGAGAAGACCCTGCAGGACTGCAAGGAAACCGGCGTGATGTGGTCCCTGCACGTCAAGGCGACCATGATGAAGGTTTCCCACCCGATCGTCTTCGGCCACGCGGTCAGCGTTTACTACAAGGACGTGTTCGACAAGTACGGCGAGCTGTTCAAGGAGCTGGGCGTCAACCCGAACAACGGCATCAGCAGTGTCTACGACAAAATCAAGGCCCTGCCCGCTTCGCAGCAGGAAGAGATCCTGCACGACATCCACGAGGTCTACAGCCATCGCCCGGAAATGGCCATGGTCGACTCGGTCAAGGGCATCACCAACCTGCACATCCCGAGCGACGTGATCGTCGACGCCTCGATGCCGGCGATGATCCGCAACTCCGGGCAGATGTGGGGCAAGGACGGCAAGCAGAAAGACACCAAGGCCGTCATGCCTGAGAGCACCTATGCGCGCATCTATCAGGAAATGATCAACTTCTGCAAAACCAACGGTGCGTTCGACCCGACCACCATGGGCAGCGTGCCGAACGTCGGCCTGATGGCGCAGAAGGCCGAGGAATACGGCTCCCACGACAAGACCTTCGAAATGACCGCTGACGGCACCATGCGCGTCGTCGCTGCCGACGGCACCGTGCTGATGCAGCACCAGGTCGAAGCCGGCGACATCTGGCGCGCCTGCCAGACCAAGGACGCGCCGATCCGCGACTGGGTCAAGCTGGCCGTTACCCGCGCCCGTCAGTCCAACACCCCGGCGATCTTCTGGCTGGACCCGGAGCGCGCCCACGACCGCGAACTGCAGAAGAAGGTCGAGCTGTACCTCAAGGACCACGATCTGACTGGCCTGGACATCCGCATGATGGGCTACAACGAAGCCATCCGCGTATCCATGGAGCGCATGATTCGTGGCCTGGACACCATCTCGGTGACCGGCAACGTACTGCGTGACTACCTGACCGACCTGTTCCCGATCATGGAGCTGGGTACCTCGGCCAAGATGCTGTCCATCGTTCCGCTGATGGCGGGCGGCGGCATGTACGAGACCGGTGCCGGCGGCTCGGCGCCCAAGCACGTGCAGCAGCTGGTCGAAGAGAACTACCTGCGCTGGGATTCCCTGGGCGAGTTCCTGGCCCTGGCCGTGTCGCTGGAAGAAACCGGCATCAAGACCAACAACGCCAAGGCCAAGGTACTGGGCAAGACCCTGGACCAGGCTACCGGCAAGCTGCTGGACAACAACAAGTCCCCGGCGCGCAAGGTGGGTGAGATCGACAACCGCGGCAGCCACTTCTACCTGGCGCTGTACTGGGCCCAGGCCCTGGCCGAGCAGAATGACGATGCCGAGCTGAAGGCTCACTTCGCCCCGCTGGCCAAGCAGCTGACCGAGCAGGAAGCGACCATCGTTGGCGAACTGGCTGCCGTACAGGGCAAGCCGGTCGACATCGGCGGCTACTACCGCTCCAACCCCGAGCTGACCAGCCAGGTGATGCGCCCCAGCGCCACCTTCAACGCAGCCCTGGCTGCGCTGAATGCCTGATCAGGCTTGAGTGTCAGAAGAACCCCGGCCTGGTGCCGGGGTTCTTTATTTATGGATACGGACAATCGCTCCTGCGGGGCTCGTCCAGCAAACAGTTCCGGAGAACGCGAAAATGGAGTGGCAACCCCATATCACCGTGGCCACGGTGATCGAAGACGATGGCCGTTTTCTGTTCGTCGAAGAATTCAAGGCTGGCCGCATGGTGCTCAACCAGCCGGCCGGCCATCTGGAAGCCAACGAATCGCTGCGCGAGGCGGCGCTGCGCGAAACCCTCGAGGAGACCGGCTGGGAGGTCGAACTCACCGGCCTGCTCGGCGTCTACCTCTATACCGCCCCGAGCAACGGCGTGACCTACCAGCGCGTGTGCTTCAGCGCCCGCCCCGTGCGCCATGACCCCGCGCGCGAGCTGGACAGCGACATCAGCGGCATCACCTGGCTGACCCGCGACGAGCTGGCGGTGCAACCCGAGCGCTGGCGCAGCGAGCTGGTGTTGCGTTGCGTGGATGATTACCTGGCCGGCATAAACGGGCCGCTGGAGCTGGTGCGCGATTGATCGCGAGCATATGCCGTTGCGCAGGGTGCGCCGTGCGCACCACGGACACCGTGGCAAGTGCTCGGTGCGCATAGCGCACCCTACCTGTTAAACTCGACAACTTTTCAGGCTTCACTCGCAGATCCCCATGCAAGCACCTAGCACCCAACGCGTGATCGTCGGCATGTCCGGCGGCGTCGACTCGTCCGTTTCCGCCCTGCTGCTGATGGAGCAGGGTTACCAGGTCGAAGGCCTGTTCATGAAGAACTGGGACGAAGACGACGGCACCGAATACTGCACTGCCATGGACGACCTAGCCGACGCCCAGGCCGTATGCGACCGCATCGGCATCAAGCTGCACACCGCCAACTTTGCCGCCGAGTACTGGGACAACGTGTTCGAGCATTTCCTGGCCGAATACAAGGCCGGACGCACGCCGAACCCGGACATCCTGTGCAACCGCGAGATCAAGTTCAAAGCCTTCCTCGACTACGCCCTGAGCCTCGGCGCCGACCTGATCGCCACCGGCCACTACGTGCGCCGTCGCGATATCGACGGCCGTACCGAGCTGCTCAAGGGCCTGGACCCGAACAAGGACCAGAGCTACTTCCTGCACGCCGTCGGTGGCGAGCAGATCGCCAAGACCCTGTTCCCGGTCGGCGAGCTGGAGAAGCCGCAGGTACGCGCCATTGCCGAAAAATACGAGCTGGCCACGGCGAAGAAGAAGGACTCCACCGGGATCTGCTTCATTGGCGAACGCCGCTTCAGCGACTTCCTCAAGCAGTACCTGCCGGCGCAGCCGGGTGACATCGAAACCACCGAAGGTCAGGTCATCGGTCGCCACCACGGCCTGATGTACCACACCATCGGCCAGCGCCAGGGACTCGGCATCGGCGGTCTCAAGGACGCCAGCGACGATCCCTGGTACGTGCTGCGCAAGGACCTGACGCGCAACGTGCTGATCGTCGGCCAGGGCAACGAACACCCCTGGCTGTTCTCCCGCGCCCTGCTCGCCTCGGACATCTACTGGGTCAACCCCGTGGACCTGAGCACGCCGCGCCGCCTCACGGCCAAGGTGCGTTACCGCCAGAGCGATCAAAGCTGCACTCTGGAGAAGACCGAGAACGGCTATCGCGCCGTGTTCGACGAGCCGCAGCGCGCCGTTACCCCGGGTCAGTCCGTGGTGTTCTACGACGGTGACGTGTGCCTCGGCGGCGGCGTGATCGAAACCGCGCAAGCCTGGTACGAGGACGCCCGATGACTCCGATGCAGGAACAGCTGGTCGCGCTCGGCGCGGTATTCGAAGCCGCCGTGCTGGCCGACAAGATCGCCCGCACCGGCCAGGTCAGCGAGGCCTCGATGAGCTGCATGCTCGGCAGCCTGCTGGTGCGCGATCCGCAAACCACGCTGGACGTCTACGGCGGCGACGATCTCAACCTGCGTGATGGCTATCGCGCACTGATCAGTTCGCTGGAACGCAACCCGTCTGCCCTGCAGCGCGAGCCGCTGCGCTACTCCCTGGCGATGATCGGCCTGGAGCGGCAACTGGACAAGCGCAGCGACATGCTGCAGATCATGGGCAGCCGCCTGGACCAGATCCAGCAACAGGTCGAGCATTTCGGCCTGGTCCACGACAATGTCATCGCCGCCTGCGGCGGCCTGTACCAGGACACCATCAGCACCTTCCGCCAGCGCATCCAGGTGCACGGCGACATGCGCTTCCTGCAGCAGCCGAACAACGCAGCGAAGATCCGCGCCCTGCTGCTCGCCGGCATTCGCTCGGCGCGCCTGTGGCGTCAGCTCGGCGGCCACCGCTGGCAGCTGGTGTTCAGCCGCGGCAAGTTGCTCAAGGCGCTCTACGACATGACGCGAAACTGACCATGGAGCCCGCCAGCCGCAGCGTCAAACCCCTTCAGGGTGCCCTGCTGCTGGCGCTCTCGGCGCTGCTGTTCGCCTTCACCGGAGTCGGCATCCGCGAGGTCTCCGCCAGCGTCAACAACGAGTCGGTGGTGTTCTTCCGCAACCTGGTCGGCGTGCTGTTCTTTCTGCCGCTGCTGCTGGTGCGCGGCGTCCGCCCGCTGCGCACGACCCGCCTGAAATCCCACCTGTGGCGCACCACCTACGGCCTGGCGGCGATGTACTGCTTCTTCTACGCCATCGCCCACCTGCCACTGGCCGACGCCATGCTGTTCACCTACTCGGCGCCGGTGTTCACCCCGCTGATCGCGCATGTCTGGCTCAAGGAGCCGCTGACCCGGCGCATGCTGGTCAGCAGCCTGATCGGCCTGTGCGGGGTGCTGCTGGTGGCCAAACCCAGCGCCGCACTGTTCGAAGGTGCCGCCCTGGTCGGTCTGGCGGCCAGCCTGCTGGCCGCCTTCGCCTTCGTTTCCATCCGCGAGATGAGCGACAGCGAGCCGGCGACGCGCATCGTCTTCTATTTTTCGCTGTTCAGCGCGCTGTTTTCCGCCATCCCGCTGACCTGGAGCTGGCAACCGCTCGATGCCACGCAACTGAGCTGGCTGCTGGGCATTGGCCTGCTGGCCACCGCCAGCCAGGTGATCATGTCGCGCGCCTATGGCCTGGCGCCACCCGGGCTGATCGGCCCGGTCGCCTACCTGGCCATCGTCTTCGCCGGCATCATCGCCTGGCTGCTCTGGGGCGAGACGCCGGACAGCCTCTCGCTGCTCGGCGCGGCGCTGATCTTTGCCGCCAGTCTGTTATCGGTCGCCAGGCGCAGGGCATAGGCGGCCAAGCGTCGGTTTTCATGTATGATATGCGCCCTTTTCGTCAGAGGTCGTCCCGGCGCCTGAGCTAGAGCCCGCTTCATCGAAGCCGGCGCGATGCGCAGCGATCCAGGATGGCTTTTCAGCCCGACAGCCCGAGAACGCCTACATGCAGCTTTCCTCGCTCACCGCGGTTTCCCCCGTCGACGGCCGCTACGCCGGCAAAACCAGCGCCCTGCGCCCCATCTTCAGCGAATACGGCCTGATCCGTAGCCGCGTACTGGTCGAAGTGCGCTGGCTGCAGCGCCTGGCCGCCCACGAAGGCATCCCGGAAGTCGCGCCCTTCTCCGCCGAAGCCAACGCCCTGCTCAACGAGCTGGCCGAGAACTTCGCCGTCGAGCACGCCGAGCGCGTCAAGGAAATCGAGCGCACCACCAACCACGACGTCAAGGCCGTGGAGTACCTGCTCAAGGAGCAGGCCGCCAAGCTGCCGGAACTGGACAAGGTCAGCGAGTTCATCCATTTCGCCTGCACCAGCGAGGACATCAACAACCTGTCCCACGCCCTGATGCTGCGCGAAGGCCGCGACAACGTGCTGCTGCCGCTGATGAAGCAACTGGCAGGCGCCATCCGCGAGCTGGCGGTGAAATTCGCCGACGTACCGATGCTGTCGCGCACCCATGGCCAGCCGGCTTCGCCGACCACCCTGGGCAAGGAACTGGCCAACGTCGTCTACCGCCTGGAGCGGCAGATCACTCAGGTCGCTGCCGTGCCGCTGCTGGGCAAGATCAACGGCGCCGTGGGCAACTACAACGCGCACCTGTCGGCCTACCCGAGCATCGACTGGGAAGCCAACGCCCGTCAGTTCATCGAAGGTGACCTGGGCCTGACCTGGAACCCCTACACCACCCAGATCGAGCCGCACGACTACATCGCCGAGCTGTTCGACGCCATCGCCCGCTTCAACACCATCCTGATCGACTTCGACCGCGACGTCTGGGGCTACATCTCCCTCGGCTACTTCAAGCAGAAGACCGTGGCTGGCGAAATCGGCTCCTCGACCATGCCGCACAAGGTCAACCCGATCGACTTCGAGAACTCCGAAGGCAATCTGGGCATCGCCAACGCGATCTTCCAGCACCTGGCCAGCAAGCTGCCGATCTCCCGCTGGCAGCGCGACCTGACCGACTCCACCGTGCTGCGCAACCTGGGTGTCGGCTTCGCGCACAGCGTTATCGCTTACGAGGCGAGCCTCAAGGGAATCAGCAAGTTGGAGCTCAATGCTCAGCGTATTGCTGAAGATCTGGACGCCTGCTGGGAAGTGCTCGCCGAGCCGATCCAGACCGTGATGCGCCGCTACGCCATCGAGAACCCGTACGAGAAGCTCAAGGAGCTGACCCGCGGCAAGGGCATCAGCCCCGAGGCCCTGCTGGCCTTCATCGACGGCCTGGACATGCCGGCCGCCGCCAAGGAAGAGCTCAAGCAACTGACCCCGGCGCGCTACATCGGTAACGCCGTGGCCCAGGCCAAGCGCATCTGAGCGACACCAGCCTCGAGGACGCCCGGCTGAGCCGGGCGTTTTTGTTTTAAGGTTTTTATTCATTTCAAGGGCTTACTGATGAATCCTGATACTCCGCTGCAATTGCTGGGTGGCCTCACAGCCCGTGAATTCCTGCGCGACTACTGGCAGAAGAAACCGCTGCTGGTGCGCCAGGCCATTCCCGACTTCGAAAGCCCGATCAGCCCGGACGAGCTGGCCGGCCTGGCGCTGGAAGAGGAAGTCGAGTCGCGCCTGGTGATCGAGCATGGCGAGCGCCCCTGGGAACTGCAGCGTGGCCCGTTCAACGAAGACACCTTCCAGGATCTGCCCGAGCGCGACTGGACCCTGCTGGTCCAGGCCGTCGATCAGTTCGTCCCGGAAGTGGCCGAGCTGCTGGAGGACTTCAAGTTCCTGCCCAAGTGGCGCATCGACGATCTGATGATCAGCTTCGCCGCGCCCGGCGGCGGCGTCGGCCCGCATTTCGACAACTACGACGTATTCCTGCTGCAGGCTCACGGTCATCGCCGCTGGCAGATCGGCCAGATGTGCGATTCCGACAGCCCGCTGCTCCCCCACGCCGATCTGAAGATCCTGGCCGAATTCGAACCAACCGATGAATGGGTGCTGGCACCCGGCGACATGCTCTACCTGCCGCCATGCCTCGCCCACTGTGGCACCGCTGAGGATGATTGCATGACTTATTCCGTGGGCTTCCGCGCGCCGAGCGCCGCCGAAGTACTGACCCATTTCACCGATTTCCTCGGCCAGTTCCTGCCCGACGAAGAGCGCTACAGCGATGCCGACATCCAGCCGAGCGAGGATCCCAACCAGATCCAGCGCGACGCCCTGGAGCGCCTCAAGGCCCTGCTCAACGAGCACATGAGCGACGAGCGTCTGCTGATGACCTGGTTCGGCCAGTTCATGACCGAGCCCAAGTACCCGGAGCTGGTCGCCGGCATCGAGATCGAGGAGGAAGATTTCCTCGGCGCCCTGGAAGATGGCGCGATCCTCATCCGCAACCCCAGCGCACGCATGGCCTGGTCGGAAGTCGGTGACGACCTGGTGCTGTTCGCCAGCGGCCAGAGCCGCCTGGTTTCGACCAGCCTGCGCGAGCTGCTGAAGCTGATCTGCAGCGCTGACGCGTTACATGTGGAAAACCTCGGTGCCTGGCTGGCCGATGACGAGGGGCGTACCCTGCTATGGGAACTGGTCAAACAGGGCAGCCTGGGGTTCGCCGATGAGTGAGATCACCGTCCGCGTCGCGGACTGGCATAGGGACAATGCCGAGCTTCGCCGCATCCGCGACAGCGTGTTCGTCGCCGAGCAATCGGTGCCGCCGGAACTGGAGTGGGACGCCGAAGACACCGACGCCGTGCACTTTCTCGCCGAAGAAGGTGATTACGCGGTGGGCACCGCACGCCTGCTGCCGGACGGTCACATCGGCCGCGTTTCGGTGCTCAAGGATTGGCGCGGCCTGAAGGTCGGCGAAACCCTGATGCAGGCGGTGATCGCCGAAGCGGAAAAGCGCGGCCTGCGTCAGCAAATGCTCACCGCTCAGGTGCACGCCACGCCGTTCTATGAAAGGCTAGGCTTCAGGATTGTCAGCGACGAGTACCTCGACGCCGGCATACCGCACGTGGATATGGTGCGCACCAGCCAGTAGAGGCCCCGATGAACGAAAAAGACGCCCCGGTCGAACCGATCGATACGCCAGAAGCCATCGAGCTGGCAGCCATCGAATTCGAGTCGCCGGGGCGTTTTGCCGTGCACAACCCGCAGTCCGTGACGCCGGATGCGGCGCAATGGGAGCCGGCGCCCTTCATCCTCGGTCAGCACGAGCACATGGAACGCTTCAGCCAGCCGCAGGAGGCGCGCGCTCATGTGCTGGCACTGATCCAGCAGGCCCAGCGCAGCCTGTGCCTGTACAGCGACGACCTGGAGCCCTGGCTCTATCACCACAGCAGCGTGCAGCAGGCCTGCACCCGCTTTCTGCTGAGCAGCCCGCGTGCGCGCCTGCGCATCCTGCTGCGCGATCCGACCCGTGCCGTGAAGGAAGGTCACCGGCTACTCAGCCTGTCTCGCCGCTTGTCGTCGAATCTGCATATCCGCAAACTCAACCCGGACCATGCCAGCGAGGAGCTGGCCTACCTGATTGCCGACGACCGAGGGCTGCTGTTACGCCCGGAGCTCGACCAGCAGTCCGGCTATACCCTGTACAACGACCCGGCGCGCGTTCGTCAGCGCCAGGCCCAGTTCGACCAGGCGTGGGACACCAGCATCACCGACCCCGATCTGCGGAGCTTTCTGCTATGACCCTGCGCACGCTGTTCGCCGCCCTGCTTCTCGGCCTGTGCCTGCCGCTGCACGCGGCTACCGAGGTGATTCCGCTGAACTACCGCACCGCCGACGATGTGCTTGGCGTGGTGCAGTCGATGCTCGGCAGCGAGGGCAAGGTCAGCGCTTACGGCAACCAGCTGATCGTCAATGCCTCACCCGCCAAGATCGGCGAGATTCGCGTGCTCCTGCAGCAGCTCGACACCCGTCCTCGCCGCCTGCTGATCACGGTCGAAAGCGCCGACAGCAGCTACCAGAACGATCGCGGCTATCAGGTCGACGGCACGCTCAGCGCCGGCAATGCCGAGGTGCAGGTCGGCCGTGGCGAAGTGAACGGCCGCGACCAGGTGCGCATCATTCGTCGCAGCACTGACAGTCGTGGCGGCGGGACCCAGCAGGTACAGGCCACCGAAGGTTATCCGGCGCTGATCCAGGTCGGCCAGAGCGTGCCGCTGACCACCACCAGCACCGGCCCCTACGGGCGGATCTATCAGGACACCCAGTACCGCGACGTCACCCGAGGCTTCTACGTAACGGCCAGCCTCTCCGGCGAACTGGTGCATGTAGCCATCAGCAGTCAGCGTGATCGCGTCAACAGCAACCGCCCAGATGTGATCGACGTGCAGAGCACCGACACCCGCGTCAGCGGCCGACTCGGCGAATGGATCACCCTTGGCGGAGTCAGCGAGGACACCAGCTCCAGCGGCCGCGACGTGCTGCGCCGGCACACCACCCAGGGCCGCGAAGACATGTCGCTGCGGATCAAGGTCGAGGCGCTCGACTGACGCCACCGACCAAAGTCGAATGCATTTTCCTCACAAGAACGATGGACAACACGCGCAACCCGCAAAAGCGCTGAAACGCCCGCCTCATGGGCTGCCATGCGTGACCAGCCAGTCGTCTCCTGAATATGTAGTAGTCTGAAAAAACCACTACAAAACGTTTGACGAAGCATTTCTCGAGAGGCATGATGGCCTCGCTCCCGCTAGCCAGGGGTCCTGAAAAGGATCTCCAGATCGTTCACGAAGTACTTCGTAACGGTCCGTGTCCCAACAGCCCACAAGGCCGTACGACGAGGTTGCGACTGGAACGAAGTTGTCCTGAGGGACGGGGAAGCGTTTAGCGTCAGACAGATCGACAGCCCGGCAGGTGCCCAAGGTTTCCACGAGCCGACCGGCCCACGCCAAGCGCCCGAACTGTTCGCCACATCCCCCCTCCTCGCGGTCAATCCTCGCCCCAGCCGTTTTCTCGCCGTCAAAGTGGAAGCCTCCCGCAGCCGCTGCATCCGTGCACGCATTGAGTGGGTAGTCGGTGCTCAACCAACACATTTTTTGAAGGATTGACCATGTCCGCATATCAAAACGACATCAAGGCTGTAGCCGCTCTGAAAGAGAAGTTCGGCAGCAGCTGGAGCGCTATCAACCCCGAGTCCGTCGCCCGTATGCGCGCTCAGAACCG
>MTEW01003462.1_pt2 | contig 52781 bp, 44 predicted proteins | sample 1042681 | NCBI WGS metagenome assembly MTEW01 (sample SAMN06185811, study PRJNA358809) | soil metagenome | isolation source: soil biostimulated with citrate as carbon source | place: India | collected 2015-05-23
CCCTGGCGCGGTGCCGAACAGCTCGGCCTCGACCAGGGTTTCCGGGATCGCCGCGACGTTGACCGCGACGAAGGGGCCATTGGCCCGCGGCGACAGGTTGTGAATGCCCTGGGCCAGCAGCTCCTTGCCGGTGCCGGTCTCGCCGCGGATCAGCACCGTGGCGTCCAGCTGCGCGGCGCGCCGCGCCTGGCGCTTGGCCTCGCTGGCCGCCGCGCTGGCACCGATAAAGCCGGCGATGGTGTAGCGCGCGCGACGCGCCTTGGCCAGCTCGTGCTGGGTGGCGAGCAGCTGGCTCTGCAGCTGGTTGTACTTGGCCATCAGCGGCTTGAGGTGGCGGGCGCGGTCGAACAGGACGAAGCCCAGCGCGCCGACCAGGGTGCCGTCCGCGTCGCGCAGCGGGATGCGGGTGACCACGAAGTGCTCGTCGCCGAAGGCCATCAGGTCGAGCATGCTCGGCTGGCCGCTTTCCACCACCTCGCGCAGGCGGCTGGCCGGCAGCACTTCTTCGACCTCCTTGCCCAGCGCGCTGCGCGGGTCGGCGATGCCGACCTTCTGCGCGTACTTGTCGTTGATCCAGACGATGCGCGCCTGGCGGTTGACCGCGATGGTGCCCTCGCACTGGGCGTCGAGGTGGTCGAACAGCAGCGGCATGGCCACGGCGCGAAAGCGCTCGGGCGACACGCCGATGATCAGGCCGTGCTGGTCGAGGTCGTCGCGGGAGATGGCCATGGGCGGTGGGGTCCGAGCGAGGCGGTGGTCGATTATCGGAGGCGCTGCGCGAGGGAGGCAAGCCGTCGGAGGAGGGCATGTGCCGCCGCGTCAGGAGCGTTTGGCACAGCACTGTGACGGTTGCATGCACAGCTCATCCGGGCAATTTACTGGGGATTGGACTAAAGGTGTAGGTTATTGATTCGCTGGCCAGGTTTAACCTGACGTGGGGCGTGCAGAAGCCTCTACGCGCGGGGTGGACTTTGCATGACGTTGCGCGCCGTAGGCGAGTACTCGTCGCCATTCGAGAAGCGGGATGGCGCGACGGGCTGATAGCCTGTAGCGGCTGTCTTCTGGCCGAGTGCCGATGCTCTCCAGGTACGCTTTCGATCCGAACAACCCGCTCAGGAAACTTGTAGATGCCAGCCAGCACCCGGTTCGCAGTCGCAGTACACATACTCAGTGGCTTGGCCATTCATGAGAATGACCCGCTCCCCTCGGAAATTATCGCCAAGAGTGCCAATACCAATGCGTCGGTGATTCGCCGAATCCTATCGATGCTCAACGAGGCGGGGTTCACGACCTCGCAATTGGGGCAGGGCGGAGGGGCGCTGCTCGCCAAACCGGCCGACAGCATCACCTTGCTGGATATTTTTCAGGCCGTGGAAAGTGTGCCGCTGTTTACCATGCACCGCGCTTCGCCCGATGAGGGCTGTGCGGTGGGCAAGTACATCCAGCCCGTGCTGCAGGAGAAAATAGAGGCGGCGGTCTCTGCCCTGGAGGCCGAGCTGAACCGCGTGACGGTGGCCGATATCGTCTCGCGGATTGCCGAGAGCGAGCGAGCCTGCCCTGAGCTGGATCTCTACCACGGCCGCAACTGAGCCCTTCGCCCGGATCGCGGCAATCAGGCCGTTGGCGCCGGTAGCTCCGGCAGCTCGCGTAGCTGAATCGGCAAATCGCTCAGGCGTTCGACCAGCGCCTGCGCCCGCTGCAATGGTGCGCTGCTCCACAGTGTCAGCGGTGTGATCCGCTGTCCCGGGTTGAGCGCCCCGATAGCGCTCAGTCTGCGCCGCACTTCGGCGGTCACCGCCGGCGAGGGGTCGATGATGCGGATGTCGGGGCCAGCGACCTTGGCGATAGCGTCGAACAGGAAGGGGTAGTGGGTGCAGCCCAGTACCAGGGTGTCGACGCCTTGCTCGAGCGCGGGCGACAGCAGGTCGTTCAATCGGGCCAGCAGCCCGGGGGAGTGCAGGTCGCCGGCTTCGACGTGGTCGGCCAGACCCGGGCAGGCCACGAACAGTACCCGGGTCGTACCGCTGTAACGATCGCGCAAGCGCTGCAGGCTGGCGCTTTCCAGCGTGCGGGTGGTCGCCATGACGGCAATCGCGCCGCTGCGGCTGCTGGCGGCTGCCGGCTTGATGGCCGGCTCGATGGCGATGATGGGGATGGCGAAGCTAGGTCGCAGCGCTGCCACGGCCACCGCGGTGATGGTGTTGCAGGCGATCACCACCGCCTTGCACCCCTGCTGCACGAGGAACTGAATGATCTGTGCGGCACGTGCAGTGATCCAGGGCGTGTCGCGGTCGCCGTAGGGGGCGTAGCCCGAATCGGCGACGTAGATCAGTGCCTCGTGTGGCAATTGCGCTCGAATGACCCGCAGCAACGACAGACCGCCGAGTCCGGAGTCGAGTACGCCGACGGGCGCCGCAGGGTTCACTGGCGCCACTCCTGCCACTTGCCGCGCAGGCGCGGTAGCCATTGCGCCGGGCCGAGCTGGGCCTGCAGCAACATGGCCAGAGCGCCGGCCAGCATGCCCCAGAACGCCGAGCCGATGCCCAGCAGGGTCACCCCCGAAGCGGTGACCAGGAAGGTGATCAGCGCCGCTTCGCGGTGCTGCTCCTCCTGCAGCGCGCTGGCCAGGCCGTTGCCGATGGTGCCGAGCAGCGCCAGGCCGGCGATGGCCAGGATCAGCTCGCGGGGAAAGGCCAGGAACAGGGCGCCGATGGCGCTGCCGAACAGCCCCACCAGCAGATAGAAGAAGCCGGCGGCGACCGCGGCCGTGTAGCGCTTGTCGGGGTCTTCATGGGCTTCCCGACCGCTGCAGATGGCGGCGGTGATGGTCGCCAGGTTCAACGCATAGCCGCCGAACGGGGCCAGCAGGGTGGTGGCGACGCCGGTCCAGCCAATCAGCGGGGAGCTGGGCGTCCGGTAGCCGGAGGCGCGCAGCACGGTGAGTCCCGGCAGGTTCTGCGAGGCCATGGTCACGCAGAACAGCGGCAGGGCGATGCCGATCATGGCCGTCAGGGAAAATTGCGGCGTGACCCACTCGGGGCGCGTCAGGCTCGGCTCGACGGCGGAGAAATCCAGTTGCCCGCGGCTGGCGGCGATGGCGATGCCCGCCAGCAAGGGCGCCATGACCGCATAGCGCGGCAGCAGACGGCGGGCCAGCAGGTAGGCGACGAACATGCTGAAAACCAGACTGAACTGGCTTTGCAGGGCGGCGAAGGCATCCAGGCCGAAACGCAGCAGGATGCCGGCGAGCATGCCCGAGGCGATGGCCAGCGGCACGCGCTGGACGATGCGCTCGAACCAGCCACTGAAACCGCAAAGGGCGATCAACAGACCGCAGACGATAAAGGCGCCGGTGGCTTCCGCCAGGCTGATGCCGGCGGCGCCGCTGGCCAGGATCGCCGCGCCGGAGGTCGACCAGGCGATGGCGATAGGGGCCCGGTAGCGCAGCGACAGGGCGATGCCGGTAACGCCCATGCCGATGCACAGGGCGAGCATCCACGAGCCGATCTGCGCGGGGCTCGCCCCCAGCGCCTGGGCGGCCTGGAACACCAGCACCGCGGAACTGGTGAAACCCACCAACACGGTGACGAAGCCGGCGTTGACGGCGGAGAGGGAAATGTCATTGAGCAAGCGCATGGCTGCATCCTGTAGCGGTTGCGGTAAACCGGAGCGGCGGCCGTGCGGGCCGCCGCCGGCATCATGGCGTTACGCCGAGGCTTGCTGCTCGTCGCTGACCGCCTTGACGAAGGCCGGGTGGGCGCGCACGGCGGCGATGATTTCGCGCGTGCGCTCACCGATGACGATGTCCACCGGGAAGTACTCGCCCCAACTGGCGTAGACCGCCAGCATCATGTCCACCACCGTCAGGCGGCTGCCGCAGACGAAGGTGCTCTGCTGCAGCTGCTTCTCCACCGACTCCCAGAGCGAGCTGATGATGCCGCTGGCGGCAGTCAGCGCCTGTTCCTTGACCGGGCCGTCGGGCAGGTTGCGGCCGATGAAGAACAGCCGCCCATAGGCCGGATGCAGCGTGGCGTTGGCGAACATCAGCCACTCGATGAAGCGGGTTTTTTCCAGGCCGCCTTCGGGCAGCATCTGGTTCTTATGCTTCTCCAGCAGGTAAAGGATGATGGCCGCGCCCTCGCGGATGACCTGGCCGTTGTCGACCAGCACCGGCACCATGCCGCGCGATTCGAGGCGCTCGAAGTCCTGGGCCTTGCTGCGGTCGACGATCTCCACCTCCTGGCGGAGTTCGTTGAGCAGGGCATGGATGGCCAGCGAGCAGGCACCTGGCATGTAGTAAAACTTGTACATGAGTTTCTCCCATCATGGTTGCGAGCGAAGCGCTCATCCTGTTGCTCGAGCCGCTATGGCTCTGCGGTTGCCACCGGGGCGCTCGGGGGAGTCGATCCCGGTGTGGCATGGCGTTCCAGCATCCATGCCATGTGAAGTAGTCTATGTAGTGCTAGTTTCTTATGTATACCTAATGATGTTTCGTTAGCTTATTTAGTGGTTACCATCCGGTAACTTGATTTCGAGGAGCCTGGCCATGCTGCCCAGACGTCGCAACACCGTTTCCCGCCCGCCGGCGAACTGCCCGCTGAGCGAGTGCCTGAACATCATCGGTGGCGCCTGGACGCCGAACATCATTTGGTACCTGAGCCAGCAGGCGCGCCGTTTCAGTGAGCTCAAGGCCGATATCCCAGCCATCTCGGCCAAGGTGTTGAGCGCCCGCCTGAAGAAGCTGGAAGCCGATGGGGTGGTGATCCGCCAGGTGTTGCCGACCTCGCCGCCGAGCGTGGAGTACAGCCTCTCGCCGCTCGGGCAGGAATTGAAGCCGGCCATCGAGGCCATCGTCGCGGTCGGCCACCGCCTCAAGGACATGGCGCAGCAGCGGCTCTGAGCGTTCAGGGCAGGGCATGGAGCAGCTTCCACAGGGTCATCGCGCCGAGCAGGGCGAGCATGCCCAGCAGCACCGGCCGAATCAGCGCTGCGCCGTTGCGGATCGCCGCTCGGCTGCCCAGCCAGCCGCCGAGCATGTTGGCCGCGATCATCGGCAGGGCTACCGCCCAAACCACCTGGCCGGCCCAGACGAAGGCGGCCACGCCGCCCAGGTTGGTGAGCAGGTTTAGCGGCTTGGTGGTCGCGGTGGCAGCCAGCAACTCCAGTTGCAGTCGCGCATGCTTGACCAGGGTCAGGAACAGTCCGGTGCCCGGCCCCGAGAAGCCGTCATACAGCCCGACAGGGGCCAGGCAGGCAATTATTCGCAGGCGCGAGGGCGCTGGGCCGCTCCGCGCCTGTCTGCCCGGCCTGACCAGCAGGGCCACCAGCAGAGCGCCGACCAGACAGGCGAGCAGCACCAGTTCGAGTAGCCAGCCCGGGGTATGCAGGGCCAACTGGCTGCCGAGGAAGGCGGCCAGGATGCAGGGCAGGGCGGCGATCCGCACCACCCGCCAAGCCACCTGGCCATCGAGCATGTAACGCAAGGTGGCGCTGGCCGTGCCGGTCAGGGCGACGGCCTTGTTGGTGGCCAGCACGCTGAGTGGTGGCAGACCGCTGAGCAGCAGCAAGGGCATCTGGATCAGGCCGCCGCCTCCGGCGATGGCGTCCATGTAGCCGGCGCAGAGCGCGGTCAGCGCCAGGCCGGCCAGCCAGTACCAGGTCAGGCCCTGTACTTCCATGTCCATGGCCGGTTCAGCGTCCCAGGCGCTTGCGTCGTTCGCTGACCTGCTCGCCGCCGGTGCCCCAGTTGTCGGTGTCGACTTCGTCGATCAGCACGAAGGTCGTCGCCGGATCCTTGTCCAGCACCTCTTGTAGCAGACGGGTGACGCCGGCGATCAACGCGGCTTTCTGCGCGCGGGTCACGCCGAGGTCGGTGACCTTGATGTTCACGTAAGGCATGTGGCTCTCCTCGGGTATGGGTTCAGTCGCAGGCGCAGCCTGGGGCGACGCTGGCTTGGGCGGTGTGTGCGCCGGCGAGGGGGAAGCCGCTGCGCTTCCACCAGTCGAGGCCGCCGATCAGTTCCTTCACCCGGAAGCCGAGGCGGGCCATCTTCAGCGCGCCGGCCGTGGAGGCGTTGCAGCCGATGCCGTCGCAGTAAACGACGTAGAGCGCGTCGCGGCGCAGTTCGCCGGTGTGTTCTGCGGTCATGCGCTTGTGCGGGAAGCTGAGGGCGCCGGGAATATGTGCCAGGTCGTAGGCCTGCGCGGAGCGAGCGTCGAGTACCACGATGTTTTCCTGAGCCGTTTGCGCCTCGGCGAGATCCCAGGAGTCGATCTCGAATTCCAGTTTGTGGGCGTAATGGTCGAGTTGCTGTTGCATGGACACTTCCTTTCCGTGGTCTGAAGGCGGAGCCGAAGCTCCGCCAAGGCATGGGCTCAGGCGCCGATGAAGCGGCGCTCGCGATCGGCATCGAAGTAGGGGCTGTCGACGATCAGGCTGCCGTCTTCCTTGCAGATCTCCAGGTGGAAGCGGGTTGGGCCGGCATAGCCGTAGTGGTTGCGGGGGATCTCGATGCTGTGCGCGCGCGCCAGGTCGTACCGCGAGTCGTCGGCGATGAAGCGCAGCGAGAAGGCGTCGCGGCTATCGAGCTCGCCCTCGCCGAGCGGCACGCTGCGGTGGATGACGTATTTATCGAAGAGCAGGACGTCGCCCAGTTCGAAGTCGTCTTCCACCGAAAAGTATTCGAGCAGCCGGCCGATGCCCGAAGAGTTGAGCGGTTCGTCGCGCAGCGCCACATAGTCTTCGAAGGCGATGCCGCCGGATTGGATGCGTTCGTCCAGGCAGCGGAAGACCGCGGGGTCGATGTAGTCGTACATGAACTCGCCCGAGATCACATCGCGTGGCACGTAGCGCATGCCGCCACCCTGCTGGCGGGTGTCGATGCGGTGCAGCGGCGCCCAGAGCGTGGTGCCGTAGTCTTCGGAGCGATTGAAGCCGAAGCTCTGCGACTCGATGTGCCAGGTGAAGCCCTTGCTCAGGTTCTTTTTCAGACCGAAGCCAACCCCCTGGGTGAAGAACAGGCGGCGTTCGGTCAGGTCGGTCATGATGCGCTTGAAGCGCGAGTCGCCGATCAGCTCGAAGATCGCCTCGTCGTCGTTGCACAGGTCGTAGCGCAACTTGTCGAAGCCCTTTTGGTAGTGGTCGGTCGGTGTTTCCAGTTCATCGTTCACCCGTTTGCTCAGGTAGTCGATCATGTCGCGGGAGAAGAACTGCTTCAGCAGGACGAAGCCGGTGCGTTGGTAGTCGGCGATGTGCTCGTCGGTGAGGCGAAAGTCGTTGTTGAGCGTTTCCACAAACCTATCTCCATGGGTTGTTTTCGGGGGCGTCCACTTCCTGCCGCGCCTCGGCGCCTGGCCGGTGCGCAAGGCTCGGCGGGTGGCGTAGGGGCTCAGGCCTGCATCTGCAGCAGCCTTGGGGGTTCGATTTCGCGGTCGCTGGCGCGCAGTGCGAACACCTGCTCGCGGCTCAGGGCCGCCACGAAGGCGTCCAACCACTCGTCGCCGAGCGGGGTGAAGCCCAGGCCGAGCCGCTCGAGCGCGTGCAGCGTGCGGTCGTGGCAGTAGGTGACGTTGCGACTCTTGCGGCTGGCCCAGAAGCGGCCGAGCTGCAGGTCGGGGTCGCTGGAGCAGTCGAGACTGGCGAACAGCTCGGCGAAGTCGCCGCAGGCGTCGCGCTGGAACTGCAGCCCGGCGCGCTCCATGGCGGCGAACAGACGGCTCATGTCGATCGCATGCGGGCTGTCGACGTGATAGGTACCGGGTTCGCAGGCGGCGTCCAGGGAGAGCGCGACGATGCCGCCGGCGACTTGGTCGACGGGGGAGAGCATCACCGGCTCGCCCAGCTGGCGTGGGAGGCGTCCGGCCTTGGCGCAGGAGGCGAGGAACTGCACCAGGCGGTTGTCGCGGGCATTGATCTGGAAGCGGGCGTTGCGCGAGTCGGCGGAAACGTTGCCGGAGCGGTAGATGTAGGCGTTGTGGCCTTGCAGGCGGAAGCCGTTGACCAGGCGCTCCGCCCTGTACTTGCTCTGCTCGTAGTGGTTCTGGAATTCCTGGCCGATGTCCAGCGAGTCTTCGGCGAAGGTCAGCCGCTGTTGCCCCGGATTGATGCCGCTGACCGCCAGGGTGGACATGTAGTGCAGGTCTTTGTCGCGGCGCAGGGTGGCGAGTGCCAGGCAGGTCTTCACCGACTGCAGGTTGTGCCGGGCGAAGGCTTCCTCGGCGCCGAACAGCCGGGTATCGGCAGCGAAGTGGTAGATCGCGTCGAGTTGGCCGGCCAGTTCCTGGTAGTGCGCCTCGCTCAGACCCAGGCAGGGTTCGCCGACGTCGCCTTCGTGAATGCTCAGGCGCTCGCGGAAGCCCGCCAGGTCAAGCCCGGGGAAGTACCAGGCGAACAGGCGTTGCAGGCGCGGGAACGTCGCTTCGCCGCTCTTGCGCCGTACCAGGCAGTGGAGGTGTGCCGTGGAGCCGAAGAGCAGCTCCTTGAGCACGTGGATGCCGATGTAGCCGCTGGCGCCGGTGAGCAGGATCTGCCGATAGTCGCGATGGCGCTGCTGGCGAGTCTGAGCCAGCAGTTGGCGCGGGGCGTAGTTGATCAGCCCGGTGCGAGTGCCCGGCTCCAGCAGGAGTTGGGCGGCGTCCTCGTCCAGGCCGCCCTGGGCGCTCAGGCGGGCGCCGACGTCGAGCATCAGGGCGTGCATCTCGGCGGCCTGTACGCTGCGGGGGAACGAGAGGTCGATCAGTACCTGGCCATCGATGACCCGGGCACTGAGTTTCAGTTCATGGCAGCGGTTGTTCTGGGGGTGACGGGCCTGGCCGAAGGCATATCTGGCTGGCGTGAGGGCGAAGCGCCGGTCGTGGCTGAAGTTGACGTCGCCCAGGTAGTTGAAGCAGATCGCGGCGCAGGGGCGGTAGTGACCCTGTTGCGCGGGGCGATGCAGGCCATAGCCGATGCCCAGGTGCTCGACCTCGGCGAAGGCCGTGGCGACCCGTTGCACCGCCGCGTCGTGATCGAGGTCGGCCAGGTCGAGGCGCAGCGGGAAGGTGGAGGTGTGCCAGCCGACCAGGCCGCTGGCGTCCGTGCTGTCGTCCAGGCTGGCCCGGCCATGGCTTTCGACATCCACCAGCAGCGCCTTGCTGCCGCGCTGTTGGCTCAGGCACTGGGCGAAGGTGGCCAGCAGCACTTGATGCAGCGGCATGCCGCCGCGCAGCAGCCGTTGGCTGTCGGCGGCGGAAAAACCCAGCCAGAGGCTGGCGGCGCTGCCTTCGGTATTGCCGGCGGAGAAGTAGCCGCGCGGGCTGTCGGCGTATGCGCGGGCCTGACTCAGCCAGGCGCTCTGCAGTCGCTCCTTGGCATGTTCGAGGTGCTCGACCCAATCCCAGAAACTGTGCCGGGTATTCGACGACAGGGTGTCGGAGCCGAAGTGCAGATCGGCATAGTGGCGGGTGAGCTCGGCGCTGATGATGCGCCAGGAGATCACGTCCACCGCCAGGTGGTGGGCGACCAGCAGCAACAGATCGTCGCCGGCGCTGACCTTGAACAGATGGGCGCGGAAGATGCGACCTGCGCCGAGCGACAAGGAGCCCTGTACCCGCTCGCCAATGCGCTCGACATGGGCCTGAATGTCCGCCTCGCTGCTGCCGGGGATGAACGAAACGCTGAGAATATCGTTGCCATCCTGCACGACATGGCTGGTGTAAGGGCCTTGGGCATCTTCTGCGTAGGCCATGGCCAGCGACGGGTGCCTGGCCATCAGGCGGGTCAGGGCGGCGTTGAGCAGGGCGATGTCGATTTTGTCTGCGCTGCGTAGCAGCAAGGCCTGGTTGTAGTGATCGGGGAACGCCAGGCGCTGTTCGAGCAACTCGCGTTGGGCGGGAGAAAACAGGCGCAGGTTCTCCAGCTTGCGGGCTGTGGGGTGTTCGCCCCGCTCATGGCGCTGGGTCGCCAGGCTGTCCAGCAGCCCCTGTATGCTGGGGCGCTTGAGGAAACCGTGGGCGGTGACCGGGTGCCCCTGTTCCTGCAACTCGGCGATCATCTGGATGGCGTCGAGCGAGTCCCCGCCCAACTCGAAGAAGCTCTCTTCGTCGCGGGCGTTGGCCAGGCGCAGGTGCTTGCAGAACACCCGGCGTATTTCGCCATGCCGCCCGTCCGCAACGGGGCGCTCGGTCGGCTGGGTTTGATCCGCTCCGGCGCCGCTGTTCAGTTCGGCGAGCAGTGCCGTGCGCAGTTCGGCGAGCTGGGTCTTGCCGTTGGCGTTGCGGGGAAATTCGCTCAGGCGGCGGATCAGCGCCGGGAGCATGTAGCCGGGCAGCAAGTCTTGCAGGCGATCCTTCAGCCAGGTATCGGGGGCGTCCTGGCGAGGGGAGCGGATCGCCGCCACCAGCCGCTCGCGGCCGCGTACCTCGACGACCAGCACCGCCGCGTCGTCGACGCCGTCGATGCCGCGCATGACGTTCTCGATATGCTCCAGCTCGACCCGGTGGCCGTTGATCTTGACTTGCCGATCTACCCGCCCGAGGAAATGCGTCAGGCTGTCGGCATCCAGATTGACCAGGTCGCCGGTGCGATAGAAACGCATGCTGCCGTGCGGCGATTGCAGCTCGACGAAACGCTGCGCCGAGGCCTGGGGGTTGCCGCGGTAGCCCTGGGCGACCGAGGGGCCGCCGATGTACAACTCGCCACGCCCGCTGCTGGCGAAGCTGCCCGTTTCGTCGCGTACGCACAGGCGGGTGTCGCCAAAGGGCCGGCCGATCGGCACGGCCTCGCCTGGCAAGGCGTCGAGCTGATCGACGCTGGCCAAGGGGTAGACGGTGACGCCGACCGTGGTTTCGGTCGGGCCGTAGTGGTTGAACAGCCGATCGACGCGGGCGGACTCGAGTATTCGGCGCACGAGGGGCTTGGCCAGCGGCTCGCCGCCGAACACCAGATATTTCAATGCCGGCAGCCGTGCCTCGTCGTGGAAGATCGCACGCCAATGCGACGGGGTGATCTTGAGGAAGTCGATGCGCCGCTCTTCCAGGTAGGCGCGAAGGGCGCTGGGGTCCTTGCGTACCTCGGTGCCGAGCAGGTGCAGGCAGCCGCCGCTGGCGAGAGACAGCAGCAGGCAGGTATTGCCCAGGTCGGCGGCGAGGGTGCTGACATGGGCGTAGTGAAGGCCGTCGGCCACGTCCAGGCTACGGCTGACGCCCTGGATGTAGTGGGCAAGGTTGGCATGGCTGACCGACACCCCCTTGGGCTCGCCGGTCGAGCCGGAAGTGAAGAGCACATAGGCCGTTTCATCGCCGTCCGCGCGGGCCTGCGCGCCTGCCTTGGGGCCCTGCAGGGCCGCCTGGATATCCAGGGCATGCACGCCGCGTTGACGCAGGGGGGCGAGATGGCGCGCCGCGCAGAGCACCACTGCCGGCTGCATGGCGGCGAGGCGCCGGTAGTGCTCTTCGCTCACCCCGTCTTCCTCGACGAAGGTGTAGGCCGCCCCGGCCTTGAGCACGCCGAGCAGTGCGGTAATCGCGTGAACACCACGGTCGGTGTAGATCGCCACCAGCGCCTGGTCGGGCAGGCCGTCGAGTGCCAGGTAACCGGCCAGGCGCGAGGAGAGCTGTTCCAGCTCTGCGTAGGAAAGCGAGGTGTCGCCAGCGACCACGGCGGGTTGATCCGGTGTCGAGGTGCTGAACTTGCGGAGTCTGTCTAGCAGCATTTCATCAAGCTCCTGTCGAATCTCGGGGTAGGGGTTGCGGCGTTCGACTAGAGGGCGATGCCATACGCGACGAAAGCTTCGCGGGTTGGCGGGTGGTCGAGCACCCCGGTGCGCTGCAGCAGCTTCACCAGGTTGGCTCTGGTCGTGGCGATGTAACCGTCGAGCCTGGCCGCGAACTCGCTCTGGGTTTGCGCCAGGATGGTGGCCGCCTCGTTGTCGTCGAAACCGCAGGCGAGCAGGATGCGGCGATCCAGCGAGCGGTCGGCGTCGCCGGCGAGGTAGTCGTCCAGGTAGGCGGGCAGCATGCGCCCGATGACCAGTCGGGTTTCTTCCGGCAGGCGCTTCCAGTGGGCACTCATCAGCTTGGCGAAGTAACTGGCGTGGCGACCCTCGTCGGAGACGTGGTCGGTCATGACCTTGGTGAAGGCCTGGGAGGCGCCCTTCTCGCGGCCGATGCTGATCAGGTCCTTGGTCAGGGTGTGTTCGGCCAGGGTCACCGAGATCAGCTGGAAATCGTTGTGCATGGCCGGCGGCAGCTGCTCGAAGGCACGTCGGACGGCGTCCAGGTTGCCGTTGCTCTGCGGCACCTCGAGCGGTTCTATGCCGGTCATGGCCTTCATCTGGATGATGTAGTCCAGCGCCACGTGGGCGTGGTAGCCCTCGTCGATCACCACGGTCAGGGCATCGAGTTTTTCCTCCTCGCTGGCCCCGGCGATCACGTTGTTGATCAGGTTCAGGCTGCAGTCGATGACGAAACGGGTCTCCAGCAAGCCGATCTCGTACATGTACTGGTAAGCCGACTGGGCCAGTACATAGGCCACGCCGTCATGGCCGAGGGCCTGCACCTTGGGGTGCTCGCTGAGCAACTGGCGGGATTTCGGGTAGGTGAATTCGCCCTTGGCGGTTTCCGGTACCAGGATGCGCTGGCTGTTGCGCACGGTTGCCGAGGCATACCACTTGTTGACCGATTCGAAGAATTGGGACGCGGCGAGTTCGACGGCGGCATTCATATGACTTCCTCCTTGATTGATATGGCTGGGGGCGTGAGCGGGATTTAGAACGGCATCAGCACGGGGAAGGCTTGGCGGTGAGCGGCCAGGGCTTCGCCGGCGGCTTCGCCGAAGGCGGCGGCGAAGGTGCGCAGATCCTCGTCGCTGTGCGCTGCGGAGACGAAGATCGGTTCCTCGAGCGACGGCGCCATGAGGAAGCCCTTGTCCAGCATCAGCTGGTGAACCTTGGTGTAGAGCTCGTAGTGCTGGGTTTTCACGTCCTTGTAGGACTTCATCGCCCGGTGGCTGTCGCGGAACGCCACACCGCCCAGGGCGCCGTAGCGGGTGAACAGGAAGGGGATGTTGTGAGCGTTGAACGCGCTGCGCAGGCTCGACTCGAGCAGCTGGCCCTTGCGTTCGAGCTCCTCGTAGAACCCCGCTCGTTCCATTACGTCGAGGGCGGCATTGGCGGCCGCCATGGTCAACGGGTTGGCGGCGAAGGTGCCCGACTGGAACACCGTGTTGCCGATCGCTACGTGCTGCATGTAGCGCGCTTTGCCGGCATAGGCGCCGATGGGGGCGCCACCGCCGATGATCTTGCCGAAGGTGATCAGGTCGGGGTCGATGTCCATCAGGTTGCAGATGCCGCCGTAGGTGAAGCGGAAGCCGGTGACCACCTCATCGAAGATGAACAAAGCGCCGAACTGATAGCACAAGCGACGGATCTCGGCCATGAAACCCGGTTGCGGGCGGACGAAACCCATGTTCGTGGCGTACGGCTCGACGATGACCGCGGCGATGGCGTCGCCATGCTCGGCGAACAGGCTCTTGAGCTGCGCCTCGTCGTTGTACTGGCAGAGCAGCACTTCGCGGTTGAGGTTGTCCGGGATGCCCTGGGTCACGCCCTTGGTCTTGATCCCCGAGCTGGTCGGACTGGCCAGGAGCACGTCGGAATGGCCGTGGTAGGAGCCGACGAATTTGACCAGCAGGTTGCGGCCGGTATGAGCCCGGGCGATGCGGGTGGCCGTCATCACGGCTTCGGTGCCGCTGCAGACGAAGCGAATCTGCTCGATGGCCGGGGTGCTGGCGACGATGCGCTGCGCCAGCCGGTGCTCCAGCGGCGAGGTCAGGCCGAGCACGGTGCCCTGAGCGGCTTGGCTGCCGATGGCCTCGACCACGGCGGGGTGGGCATGGCCGAGCAGCAGGGCGCCAAATGCGTTGAGGAAGTCCGTGTAGACGTTGCCGTCGACGTCGGTGAGCTTGGAGCCCTGGGCCGACGCGGCGCAGAGCGGATGACCGCCGACCTGGCGAAAGGCCCGCATTGGCGAGCTGACACCATCGGGGATGACCGGGAGGGCGAGATCGAACAGGTGTGCAGAGGTTTTAGTGGAGCGCATTCTTGTTGGTATCCCTAGTGATGCCGATGGGTAGGGCGCCTCTGGTACTTCGCTCCTCCAGGGCGTTCGGTTTGCAGGTAGGACATTAAATGTATCTGTGTTGCAAACACATTAACAATTAATGGTGATTAGGCTGCAGAGCAATCGAGCCGCTGTGGAACTGTGGGGTAGTGCACATATCGGCAGCGGCTGCACCATGGTGGTGCCCGCGCCGAGATCCGTTGGGCTGGTCGGATGGGCTCAGGTCACGCCAAACGATAGTGGCGCTTCTTGCCCAGGCCGCCGCTGGCGGCCTGCAGGCCTTGGCGCAGCTGGCTCGGGCTGCTGTCCGGGCGCGTGCGGTCGAGCTACCGCGCCGCAACGGGCGCCAATCAGCGGCCTTGGTCCAATGGCATTCGCCGCGCGCTTCTGGAATAGTTAGGCGGCTAAGCGTAACCCGTTGGCCCCTGCCGTTCGCCCACAAGGCCTGCCCGGCAGTCGTGACACCCGCCGTGTCCCCTTCGCGCGCCGACCAGGCGCGCCAGGCGAGCCAACCGCTCACCGCTGGATCCGCACCGCTTTGCGGTGCCACAACGACAACGACCAAGATCCATACAAGGACGCCCCCGATGAAACTCAAGCGACTCTTCTCCGCGCTGGCCGCCGGCGCCGCGCTGACCGCCCTGTGCGCCGCCGCGCAGGCGCGCGAATACTCCGTTTCCACCGTGCTGTCGGGCGCCTTCCCCTGGGGCCAGGCCGCGCAGAAGTGGGCCGACCTGGTCAACGAGCGCTCCGAGGGGCGCATCACCCTGCGCGTCTATCCCAACGCGCAGCTGGTCGCCGGCGACCAGACCAAGGAATTCTCCGCCATGCGCTCCGGGCTGATCGACATGGCCGTGGGCTCGACCATCAACTGGTCGCCGCAGGTGCCGGAGCTCAACCTGTTCTCCCTGCCGTTTCTGATGCAGGGCGACGCCGACCTCGACGCCATCACCCAGGGCGAGGCCGGCAAGCTGGCCTTCGCCGCCATCGAGCAGCGCGGCATAGTGCCGCTGGCCTGGGGCGAGAACGGCTTCCGCCAGCTGTCCAACTCGGCCAAGCCGGTGCGCAGCCCGGCCGATCTGGCCGGCCTGAAGATCCGCGTGGTCGGCTCGCCGCTGTTCCAGGACACCTTCAACGCCCTCGGCGCCAACCCCACGCAGATGAGCTGGGCCGACGCCAAGCCGGCGCTGACCACCGGCGCGGTGGACGGCCAGGAGAACCCGCTGTCGGTGTTCGACGTGGCGCGCATTGACCAGGTCGGGCAGAAGTACCTGACCCTGTGGGACTACATGGCCGACCCGCTGATCTTCGCGGTCAACCAGCGCGTGTGGAAAGCCCTGCCCGAGGCCGATCGCGAGCTGCTCAGCCAGGCCGCCATCGACGCCGGCAAGTGGGAGATCGAGCTGTCGCGCAGCGCCCAGGCCCAGCGTCTGGCCGATATCCGCGAGCGTGGCGTGGAGGTGATCGAACTGAGCGAGGCCGAGCGTGCCGCCTTCGCCGCAGCCACCGCCAGCGTGCAAGAGAAGTGGGCGCCGCGTATCGGCGAGGCGCTGATGGACGCCGCCCGCCAGGCCGTGGCCCAGCCCTGATCCGTTTTATCTGACCGCAAGCCCCAGGGCTCTGGGGCGGGGGGCTGGAAGTCTGTGGCGCGACACCGATCCGCCCCCCTCGCCCATTTATGGGCGAGGGGGAGGGCGAACAGCCGCCGCTGAACCACGCCAACACGGTCATTCGAGGTTTCTATGAGCAAGCCAATCGACGCGCCGCTGGAGCGCGTGCTCGCCACCCTGGCCCTGGTGATCATCAGCCTGATCAGCCTGGCCAACGTGGTGGTGCGTTATTTCACCGATGCATCCTTCGCCTTCACCGAGGAAATCTCGGTGTTTCTGCTGGTCATCCTCACCTTCGCCGGCGCCTCGGTGGCCATGCGCAGCAACCGGCATATCCGCATCGGCCTGCTCGAGCGGCTGTTCCCGCGCCTGCGCACGCCGCTGATCCTGCTGCAGTGGCTGGCCGGCGTGCTGGTGCTGGGGCTGGTGTGCTGGTACGGCGGCCAGTTCGCCTGGGAGGAATACCAGTGGGACTCGGAGTCCCCCGGCCTCGGCCTGCCCAACTGGTGGTACGTGGTCTGGCTGCCGCTCCTGGCGCTGCTGCTGTTGGTCCGCCTGAGCCAGATGACCCTCGATCGCCTGCGCGGGAGGCTAGGCGATGAGCCCTGATCTCTGGCTGATCCTCAGTTTCGCCGTGCTGCTGGCGCTCGGCGTGCCGGTGGCCTTCGCCCTTGGCCTGTCCGGCGCCATCGGCATCATCGCCGGGCTGTCGCCGGACATGCTCGCCACCCTCGGCACCAACACCTACAACGGCGTGGCCAAGTACCCGCTGATCGCCATTCCGCTGTTCATCCTCACCGGCCTGGTGTTCGAGAAGGCCGGGGTGGCGCTGCGCCTGGTACGTTTCGCCCAGGCGCTGATCGGCCCGCGCCACGGCGGCCTGGCGCTGGTCGCGGTGCTGGTGTGCCTGATCATGGGCGGCATGAGCGGCTCCGGCCCGGCCGATGCCGCGGCGGTGGCCATGGTGATGTTGCCGAGCATGACCAAGGCCGGCTATCCCAAGCCGTTCTCGGCGACGCTGATCGCCGCCTCCGCCTCCACCGCGATCCTGATTCCGCCGTCCATCGCGCTGATCCTCTACTCCATCGTGGTGCCGGGCGTGGACCTGCGCGCGCTGTTCGCCGCCGGCCTGTTCCCCGGCATCCTCGCCGGCCTGGTGCTGCTGCTGCCGGCCTGGCTGCTGTCGCGGCGTTATGGTTGGGAGTCACCGGAGGAGGGCGAGCGGCCGCCGCTGGGCGAGAGCTTCAAGCAGGCGCTGCCGGCGCTGTTCGCCCCGGTGCTGATCCTCGGCGGCCTGCGCAGCGGCCTGTTCACCCCCACCGAAGCGGCGGTGGCCGGGGTGGCCTACGGCGTGCTGGTCGGCCTGCTGCTCACCCGCGAACTCAACTGGCGCAGCCTGTGGAAGCTCTGCGGCGAGGCGGCGGTGATCTCCGGCGTGGTCATGCTGATCATCGCCCTGGCCGGCATCTTCGCCTGGGCCGGCACCATGCTCGGCACCTTCCGCCACCTGGCCGAATGGCTGATCTCGCTGTCGGACAACGGCTGGGTGCTGCTGGCGCTGGTGATGCTCGCCGTGCTGCTGGCCGGCATGCTGCTCGACGCCATCTCCATCTACCTGATCCTGATGCCGATCCTCATCCCGGTGATGCAGCACTTCGGCTGGAACCCGGTGTGGTTCGGCATCCTGCTGGCGATGAACATCGCCATCGGCCAGTTCACCCCGCCGGTGGCGATCAACCTGATGGTCACCGCCGAGGTGGCCAAGATTCGCCTGGAGCAGACCGTCGGCTGGGCGGCGCTGTTCGTCGTGGTGATGTCCAGCGCCCTGCTGCTGGTGGCGATCTTCCCGGAAATCGCCCTGTGGCTGCCGCGCGTGCTCGGCTACGCGGTGTAGCGCCGGCCAGCCCGCGGCGTTTGCCGGCTATAGTGAGGGGACGGTGCGCGGCGGGGGGCTGCGCACCACCGAGGGCGGCGGTGCTGGGCGGACTGATGGTCGATGGCAAGCGAGACGACAACAAGGAGCTGACGACGGGGCACTGCGCGGGACTGCGCGAAGCCGGCAAGCGCGCGCTGATGCGCACCATCCTGCTCGCCACCGGCCTGACCCTGGGCGGCTTCGCCGTGCTGCAGACGCTGGCCGGCAACCACCTCTTCGCCATCCTCGAGCTGCTCTGCACCGCGCTGCTGCTGTTCGGCGGCTGGCGCATCGGGCAGGCGCGCCAGCTGGACCTGTGGGTCTACCTCTACCTGATCCCCACCTTCGCCTTCATCCTCTACATCATCGTCATGCCGGACGCCTCGTCCGCGGCCTTCGTCTGGGTCTACATGATCCCGCTGCTGGCCTACCTGCTGCTGGGCAAGCGGCGCGGCTTCGTGCTGAGCGCGCCCTTCATGCTGGCGGCGCTGTTGCTGTACTTCGCCGATAACCACCTGCAGCTGGACGCCGCCGGGCTGATCGACCTGGGCAACGCCACGCTCTGCGGCGTGCTGATCCTGGTCTTCGTGCATATCTACGACGGCCTGCGCATGCAGGCCTACGAAGAGCTGGAGCGCCTGGCGCAGACCGACTCGCTGACCGGCGTGGCCAGCCGCGGCAGCTTCCAGCACGCCCTGCAACTCAGTATCCAGGAGGCCGAACGCAGCCACGGGCAACTGGTGCTGGTGCTGCTCGACGTCGACCACTTCAAGCAGGTCAACGATCGCTGGGGCCACGAGGCCGGCGATATGGCGCTGCAGCATATCTGCCAGATCCTCCAGCAGCGCCTGCGCGTCACCGACCTGCTCGGCCGCCTGGGCGGCGAGGAATTCGGCCTGCTGCTGCGCCACACCGACAGCGCCGGCGCCGACCCGCTGGTGGAAAGCCTGCGCCAGCAGATCGCCGAACAACCGCTGCAATACGACGGCCAGCCGATCCCCCTGTCCGCCACCTTCGGCCTGGCCGCCTGGCCCAGGGACGGCCGCAGCGCCGCCGAACTCTACCGCAGCGCCGACCGCCGCCTGTACAGCGGCAAGGCGCGCGGGCGCAACCAACTGGTCAGCGGGGATGTGCCGGGGGAACTGCTGTTGGATAAGTTCGATCTGCGCTTGTGAGCCGAGCGCGCGCGGTGGATCGGGCATGCAGGGCGCAACTGGCTGGCATGGGGATATTTAATTTCGGCCTGTACGGGTCGGCGGCGATACTGCAGGCCGCGAATCTCAGCCAGGAGCGACTCCATGCAAGCGGTTCTCCCTCAGATTATCGGCCTGCTGGCCTGTGTGCTCATGGTCGGGCCTGTAGGTGCGACGCCGGAGGTCGAGCAGCGCCTGCGCGCGGGGGCGGCGGTGGGCGATCTGCCCGGCCTCGATGCCCTGCTGGCGCAGGGCGTGGCCATCGACGCCCAGGACGAGCAGGGCAACAGTGCATTGCTGCTGGCTACCGCGGGCAATCGCATCGAGGCCGCGCGGGTGCTGGTCGAGGCCGGAGCCGACGTCAATTTGCAGAACGCGCGCCAGGACAGCGCCTATTTGCTGGCCGGCGCCAGCGGGTACCTGCAGATCCTCGAGCTGACCCTGGCCCATGGTGCCGACCTGCGCAGCACCAACCGCTTTGGCGGTACCGCGCTGATCCCGGCCTGCGAACGCGGCCATGTGGAAACCGTACGGCGGCTGATCGCGGCAGGCGTGGATGTCGATCACGTCAACCACCTGGGCTGGACCTGCCTGCTGGAGGCGGTGATTCTCGGCGACGGCGGCCCGGCCCATCAGCGCATCGTCGCGCTGCTGATCGAGGCCGGGGCCGACCTGCAACTGGCCGACCGTGACGGTGTTAGCGCACTGCGGCACGCCGAGCGGCGCGGCCAGACGCGGGTGGCCGAACTACTAACCAATGCCGGAGCCCATTGAGCCATGCACGACGATCAGCATTACCTGCAACAGGCCGTGGCCCTGGCCCGGCAGAATGTCGAAAACGGTGGCCGGCCCTTTGGCGCGTTGCTGGTGCGTGATGGTCAGGTGCTGGCGCGAGCGGTCAACGAGATCCACCTCAGCCAGGACCCGACCGCCCATGCCGAGCTGCAGGCCATCCGCAGCGCCAGCCGCCAGCTCGGCCCGCGTCTGGACGGCTGCGTGGTATACGCCAGCGGCCAACCCTGCCCGATGTGCCTGGCCGCCATGCACCTGTGCGGGGTGAGCCGAGTGGTGTTCGCCGCGAGCAACGCCGAGGGCGAACCCTTCGGCCTGTCGAGCGCTGCCGTCTACCAGCAGATGAGCCTGCCGCTTGCCGAACAGCGGCTGCCCATCGCCCATTGCCCGCAGGAGGAAATGGTCGATATCTACGCGCGTTGGCAGTCTCGGCAGGTGGCGCTTTAAGGACGATTTTTTAGTTATCGGGCGAGAGAGGGCTGGCGTATTTTCCAGCTCGATGGAGTGAGCCAGTAAATAAATCTGTCCCCTTTTGTCGTAAGGCTGGCCTCTGGGAGCTGCTCCCGGAAATCGTGGGCTGTCCCCGGTTGTCACAACTTACAAATACCATCCGCCAGCGTAGGCTGGAAAAGCGCGAAGCGCTTTCCTCCTTGGGTATCCAAGCACTAGCTATTGTTTTGTTATTTTTGAGACTCTGTTGATTGTGTCGTGGCCATATTTTTTTTGCATTCTATTTATGAAGTCTGGTTCGATGTTTTTTGTATGAGCTAGTTGTCCTTTGAGTTGTTCTATCTGCTCATCGTTCAGCATGTTCAATGATAGTCTGTGAAGCATCGAAGATATAAGTCTCTTTTTCTCTCTTCCGACTGATAGCTTGCCGTTGTTAGTAATTGTTACTCCTGTTATGTGGCGGTTGAAGGCCTTGGATGAGTAGATGGTTTTCTCAGTGTTGATACGTATTTTGGAATGGCAGTGTTGCTTTAAGTTGCTTTTGACGATTTCTGGTATCTCAAATAGCACCATTTTTTTGTTTGTGGTAAAGGTTAGGTCGTCAGCATATCGAGTGTAGGTTACGCCAATTTCTTTGCAAATAGTATCAATGGAAGTGTCGAAGTTTGACATCACAAAATTCGAGATGAATGGGGAGCTCGGAGCGCCGATGCTAAGCCTTAGAGGGCTATTTCTTCTTAGTTTCCAGAATAAAAGGTTGCTTAATAACTCTTTGTCTTCATCTGGAAAGTCTATTCCTGAATCGTGTGCTACCAGGAAGAATAGCTCGGGAGTTATGCTCAAGAAAAAATTCTTGAAGTCCATTTTTAATAAATACTGATTGTTTTTGTGCTGCCAGGCATTTTTCTTGATCCCGGCGCCTTTCTCATAAGCTGTTGCGCAACTATGGATTGGTAGGTGTTTTCTTAGCTCTGTAATGGCGAGTTGCTGTATGAATTTTACTGTCCGCGCGGGTTGTGCGATTAATCTGCGGTCGGTGCTATTTCTCTTTTTGATATAGTAGGTCTTGTAACGCCTAGGTGCTGTATGTGTAAAGCTGAGAAGCTCAGATTTGCTGGTCACCATGATATCGCTGAGGGCTTGTAAGACCTTCATTTTTTGCCCCCTTCTTTGATTCTGTTTATTTGCATCAAGGCCAGTCGCCTTTTCTTGGAAGCCTCGTCTTCTTCGTTTGTTACATATGTCTGGCGTAGTGCCATTTTTATTGCGGGTGAATCTCGAACGACACCTTTATTTGTTGTTCCGAATCTTACACGTCTTTCGCTGCCGACGGCGTCATAGTAGTAGGTGACGTTGCTGTATGTGGTGTTATTTATAAGCCCAATCTTTTCAAGTAAATACAGTAAGCGGCTAATTGTTTTTTCTTTTAAATTTATTTCTAGCGCGCAAAGAGCAAGATCTATTTCGGCTAGTTTTATTGGGTGGGCTAATAAAATTATGTCGTAGATAAGGAATGCGATGTGCGCGGTGTTTGAGGTTTTGAAGCTTTCGCTTTTGTCAATTTTTTTCAGTTTGTTTTTGATATCGTTGGCGATAAGTTCAATGTGGTCGTATTTTGTGGCGGTTGCTGATGGTGTTGGGTATATAAGGACTGAGCTTTCGTCGTTTTTCTTAAGGCTTTCTAGTGGGCCTAAATAAATGAAGGAGTCTTTAGATTCAACTTCCTCTTGTGGTGCGATTACTAGGAGTCGGTGCTTAAGGGTTTGATTGTTGCAAAACATGCCGAGCTCAACTAATGATCCGGCGCTTTCTAGGCAAATTATGATTAATGTTGCGATGTTGGCAATGTCTGTTTCAAATTCAAGAAGGTCGGAGTATGCGCCTTCTTTAAAATAGTCCTTAAAGTCTTCTGCTTTTACGCAGGCTTTGTACATGTCGTCATCGGTGTCGTCGAAGTAGTTTATTATGCGCTCCCGGAGGCTTTCTGGGATGAGCGTGTTGCCATCAACTTTTCCGCCGCAGACGAATATTTTTGGAGGTAAAAACGATACTGTGAATTTCGAAGTGTCAAAGGCGCTAAGCTCTTCGATTAGCGCATCTTCAAAATTCATGCCCATTTATAGATTCCATCCAAAAAAAACGGCCACTTCTCAGGGGCCGTCGTATATAAAGTGCTCTTTACCAAGAGGATGCGCTAGAGACTTCTCTGGCGCTCCTGAGGCACGAAGGAGCGCCAGAGAAGTCTCTAGCGCAACCCTAAATGCTCGCAATAAATTAGGGTCTGGCGAAACGCCCGACCAGTACAATTACTACTAGAGTAATTAATACCATAACGCGTAAAGAGTATGGTTATCCTAGTCTAGGAAGGGGTAGCCTGCAAGACCTAATCCTTAAGTGTAATTGGGCACGCAACGATCTCCAGTCTTATCCTGCATTTCAAAGACTCTGCATCAGCCGGCACTTCGGAAACGCCGAACACCCCCAAAACTGCTGCCCCGCCTTCGCCCCCGATTTCACGGTGCGTATCAGCAGCGCGCTGCCGCACTTCGGGCATTGCCGTTCGGCCGTCGGATCGCTGCGGCGCTTGAGGTTTTGTACATGCTCGCGATGGGTGGCGAGGGTCGGCGAGCGGCGGCCGCTTTGCAGGGCCTGCAGCATGGCGTCGACTTCGGCCGCGCTGAATACCGGCTGCTGGAATGACTGGATATAGCGGATAAAGCCGATGCCCTGGGTGACGTTGGCCGGCATCTCGGTCTTGAAGGTGCTGCCGCCGACGAAGGTGATGACCGAGTGCAGGTGCTCGGGGCTGACGCCCAGGGTGGCTTCCAGGGCCTTGAGGTGCTTGTAGTTCTGCCGCAGCGGGTTCTGGAATTTGAAGCTGCACTTGCGAAACTTCTGCGTCCACTGCGCTTGCTTCTCGCTGCCGAAGATCCAGCCGCTCATGTTCTTCGTTTCCAGCACGAAGATGCCGTAGGGCGAGAGGAAGACGTGGTCGATCTGTGTGGTGCCGTCCGGGGTGTTCAGGGTGACGTTGTGCAGGCGGCGGTAGGTCTGCTGGTCCAGCTGCCAATGGGCGAACAGCCGCACCAGCAGCTCGCCGATCTGGCCCTTGGCCCAGGGCGACTTGAGCAGGCCGATCAGCAGGGCCGCCGGGAGGAACCAGCTCAGCATGCCCCAGACCTGGGCGACTATCGGGCTGTAATCCATTTTTCTTCCTTGAGCAAAGCCGCTTGAGGGCCGGGCGAGCAGGCGTGCCGAAATCCAGGCGCCTGGCACTGCCCTGGATAATGGCTAATTGCTTTGTATGGCTCAAGGGGGCGCGACCATTGTCCTATGGCCGGCGAGTGCGATGCGGCGGGTCGTCAGGGCTCAGGTGGCACGCTGTATCCGTGGCGGTGTGAGGGAGCCTGTCCTCTGCGGTCATCCCCATGTGAGCCGATTAGGAATGCTATTCGGCTCACCTGGTGAGCCGAATCATGCGCTGCATTCGCTCACGTTTCGGTTCTGTAGGCTGGCGCAGCAAGGCGCTGCAAGCAGGCCCGCTTAGCGTTGAATGCGTCGTACCGCGGTGACTCGTGGCCGCCTGGTGGGGCCAGAAACACGAAAGCCGCGCAATGCGCGGCTTTGAAGGTGGTGGGCCCAGCAGGACTTGAACCTGCGACCAATCGATTATGAGTCGAGTGCTCTAACCAACTGAGCTATAGGCCCCCAGAAGGCCGGCGGATTATACCGGCGCGCTCTCGCCAGTGCCAAGCGCGTGACCGGGCGAGAGAAACTTGCGGGCGAAGGCGTCGGCGGGCAGGGGGCGGCTGACCACGTAGCCCTGGATCTGCAGGCAACCCTCGGCGGCCAGGCACAGTTCCTGGGCCTTGGTTTCCACCCCTTCGGCGATCACCGTCAGCTGCATGCTGTGGCCCAGGGCGATGATGGCGCGGGTGATCGCCAGGTCGTGCGGGTCGTCCGGCAGGCCGCGGACGAAGGACTGGTCGATCTTCAGCACGTCCAGCGGCAGGCGCTTGAGGTAGCTGAGCGAGGAGTAGCCGGTGCCGAAGTCGTCGATGGCCAGTTGCACACCGAGCTGCTTGAGCTGGTGGAGGATGCCCAGCGCTTCCTCGGCCTGGTTCATGATGAAGTTTTCGGTGATCTCCAGCTGCAGCCGCTGCGGCGCCAGGCCGTGCTGTTGCAGCAGTTCGTCGATGCGTGTGAGCAGGTTGGCCTGGTGCAGTTGGGCGCCGGCCAGGTTGACCGACAGCGGGCCGAAGCTACCGTGTGCCTCCTGCCAGTGTTGCAGCTGGCGGCAGGCCTGCTGCAGCACCCAGTCGCCCAGCGGCAGGATCAGCCCGCTTTCCTCGGCCACCGGGATGAAGCGATCCGGCGGGATGTCGCCGAACACCGGGTGCGGCCAGCGCACCAGGGCCTCGGCGCCGACCAGGCGTCTGCTGCGCAGGCAGAGTTTCGGCTGGTAATGGAGGCACAGCTCGTCGCGCTCCAGGGCGCGGCGCAGTTCCTGTTCCATGGCCATGCGCTCGTTGACCTGGAAGGTCAGCGAGCGGGTGTAGCGTTCGCTGCGATTGCGTCCCTTGGCCTTGGATTGGTACATGGCGGCGTCGGCGTTCTTCACCAGGGTGGCGACGTCGGCGCCGTCCTTGGGGTAGAGGCTGATGCCGATGCTGGCGCTGATGAAGAACTCGTGGTTGTCGATCTGGAAGGGCGCGGCGAAGCACTCCAGCAGCTTCTGCGCGACCTGTTCGGCGTCCTGCGGCTGGTGCAGGCCGGGCAGCAGGATGATGAATTCGTCGCCGCCGAGGCGGGCTACGGTGTCGATGTCGCGCAGCTGCAGCTTGAGGCGCTCGGCGATGGCCTTGAGCAGCAGGTCGCCGACCGGGTGGCCGAGGCTGTCGTTGATCTGCTTGAAGCGGTCGAGGTCGAGGAACAGCACGGCGCCCAGCTGGTCGTCGGCGCGCGAGCCCTCCAGGGCGCTGCGCAGGCGGTTCTCGAACAGCAGCCGGTTGGGCAGGCCGGTCAGCGGGTCGTGGTGGGCCTGGTGGTCGAGGCGGGCCTGGGCGTGCTTGAGGCTGGAGATGTCGGCGAACACCCCGACGAAGTGGGTGACCCGATCCTCGGCGTTGCGCACCGCGCTGATGGTCAGCCATTCGGGGTAGAGCTCGCCGTTCTTGCGCCGGTTCCAGATCTCGCCCTGCCAGTGGCCGTTGGCCGCCAGGCTGTGCCACATGGCGGCGTAGAAGGCGCTGTCGTGCTGGCCGGAGGCGAGCAGGCTGGGGCGCTGGCCGAGCGCCTCGGCCTCGGCGTAGCCGGTGATCTGGGTGAAGGCGCGGTTGACCGCGGTGATGCGCTGCTCCAGGTCGGTGATCATCACCCCTTCGGCGGTGCTCTCGAACACGGTGGCGGCCTGCTGCAGTTCCTCCTGCATCTGCTGGCGCTCGGTGATGTCGCGGGCGATGGTCAGCAGGCAGTCTTCGCCGCCGATCGGCAAGGGCTGCGCCGACAGTTCGCACAGGCGCAGCTGGCCGTCCTTGGTGCGCACCGGGGCGATCATCTCGCGCACCCGGCCGCGCAGGCGGATGGCGTCGACCAGACGCTGGCGATCCCGCGGGTCGGCCCAGATGCCCAGGCTCAGGGTGCTCTGCTCGGCGATCTCGTCGAGGCGGTAGCCGGTGATGCGGCTGAAGCCCTCGTTGGCCTCGACCAGCAGGCCGTCGCGCAGGCGGGTGATCAGCAGACCGTCGGGCGAGGCGTGGAAGGCCTTGGCGAACTTCTCCTCGGAAATCTGCAGCTGCTCCTGGGTGGCCTTGAGCTGGCTGATGTCGCGCACCACCACCACCAACGCGGGGGTGTCGGCGAGCTGGAAGGCCTCGGCCGAGATCAGCCCGGTGAACAGGCTGCCGTCGGCGCGGCGGAAGGGCAGCTCGAGGTTGCGCAGGGTCTCGTTCTGCAGGCGCAGCAGCAGGTTCGGGCCGATGCCGGGCACGCCCCAGATGTCCAGTTCGGTGGCGGTCTTGCCGATCGCCCGTTCGACGCTGACGCCGGTCTGTTCGGTGAACGCGGCGTTGACCTCGAGCAGCACGCCGTCGGCGCGGCGGGCGATGACCAGGATGTCCGGGCACTGCTGGAACACCGAGGCGAACTTCTGTTCCGACAGGCGCAGCGCCTGCTCGGTCTGCTTGGTCTCGCTGATGTCGATCATCAGGCCGCGCACCACCTGGCGTTCGCCGCGCTGCAGCAGGGTGATGATGTCGCGCACCCACACGCTGCGGCCGTCGGCGGCCTGCAGGCGGTATTCGAGAACATGATCCTGGCCGGCGCTGCAGTGCTCCAGGCACTGACGCAGAGTGCGCTGGTGGTCGTCCGGGTGCAGGTGCTGCTGCCAGAAGCCCGGCTGCAGCCAGTCGCCTTGCGGGTAGCCGAGCAGCTTCTCGGCATGCGGCGAGACGTAGGTGAAGCGCAGGTCGCCCGGCTCGGCCTCCCAGGCGATGGCCGAGAGGCTTTCCACCAGGTCGCGGAAGTGCTGCTCGCGGCTGCGCAGCTCCTGTTCCAGCTCGGCGCGGCGCTGCATCTCGCTGTGCAGGCGGCGGTTGATGCGCAGGATGATCGCGATCACCGCCAGCAGGCCGAGCAGCGCCGGCAGGCCGTAGAGCAGCACCTCGCGCCAGATGCTGCGGCGATCCAGCACGCCGCCGACCCAGGGCGCCTGGAGCACGGCGATCTCGCTGGGGCTGAGTTCGGCGAACAGCTTGTCGAGGATGCCGATCAGCACCGGCTGGTCGCGCGGGGTGGCCATGGCCAGCTGGTAGCGGTAGGGCGTTTCGCCGCTGATGAACAGGCCGTCGAGCTTGAGCTGGCGCAGGCTCCAGACGCTGGAGGCGAGGTCGCCGACCAGGGCGTCGGCCTGGCCGGTGGCCAGCGCCTGCAGGGCTGCGGCGACGCTGGGCAGCGGCTGCAGGTTGAGGTCGGGGTGGCGCTGGCGCAGCAGCTCGTGCGGCGCGTAGTTGGCCACCACCGCGACCTTCAGGCCGTAGAGGTCGTCCATGCGCCTGGGTTGCGGGCCGCCGTTGCGCGCCAGGATGACGATGGGGAAATCCAGGTAGGGGCGGGTGAAGGCCAGGTAGGTCTGGCGTTCCGGGGTCGACATGATGCCGGGCAGCAGGTCGATTTCGCCGGCGCGGGCCTGCGCCAGCACTTCGCTCCAGCTGCTCGGCTCGACCGGCTGCAGGCGCACGCCCAGGCGGCTTTCGATCAGCCGCACGTAATCGGCGGCCAGACCCTGGTACTGACCCTGATCATCGCGGAATTCGAAGGGCGGCCAGGAGGCATCGACGCCCAGGCGCAGCTCGGGATGGGCCGCCAGCCAGCGGCGTTCCTCCTCGCTGAGGGTCAGAGCCGAGGCCGGGGTCGTCCAGTACGCCAGGCACAACAACAGAATGGCCGGCAAGCGTGGCATAACAGCCTCGTTTCGGAACCAGTACCTGTCGCAGTGTAGACCGGCTGCCGCATAGATGGCAGTTTGCCTGCGCACTAAAGCAGAGGCGATGTCTGCATCAATGCTCGGGAGTGGGGGCAAAGGCCCGTAGGCTGGGCTTTAGCCCGGCAACGGCGGTTGGTGTGGGTCACGGCGGATCGCCGCCGAAAACCCCCGAGCCTTGCTTGGAGCCCTGGCAACAGCCAACTGGGACTCCGCCAAAGCAAAACCCCCGGCCTGGGCCGGGGGTTCTGTTGTCACTCGTCGAGGAAGGAGCGCAGATGCTCGCTGCGCGTCGGGTGGCGCAGCTTGCGCAGCGCCTTGGCCTCGATCTGCCGGATACGCTCGCGGGTGACATCGAACTGCTTGCCCACTTCCTCGAGGGTGTGGTCGGTGTTCATGTCGATCCCGAAGCGCATGCGCAGGACCTTGGCTTCACGGGCAGTGAGACCGGCCAGCACTTCGCGGGTGGCTTCCTTGAGGCTTTCGACCGTGGCTACGTCGATCGGGGACTGCATGGTGCTGTCCTCGATGAAGTCGCCCAGGTGCGAATCTTCGTCGTCGCCGATCGGGGTTTCCATGGAGATCGGCTCTTTGGCGATCTTCAACACCTTGCGGATCTTGTCCTCGGGCATCTCCATGCGCTCGCCCAGCTCTTCCGGAGTGGGCTCGCGACCCATTTCCTGGAGCATCTGCCGGGAGATGCGGTTGAGCTTGTTGATCGTCTCGATCATGTGCACCGGGATACGGATGGTGCGCGCCTGGTCGGCGATCGAGCGGGTGATCGCCTGGCGGATCCACCAGGTGGCGTAGGTCGAGAACTTGTAGCCGCGACGGTATTCGAACTTGTCCACCGCCTTCATCAGGCCGATGTTGCCTTCCTGGATCAGGTCGAGGAACTGCAGGCCGCGGTTGGTGTACTTCTTGGCGATGGAAATCACCAGACGCAGGTTCGCCTCGACCATTTCCTTCTTGGCGCGGCGAGCCTTGGCTTCGCCGATGGACATGCGCCGGTTGATGTCCTTGATCTCGGCCAGGCTTAGGCTGCACTCGGCTTCCAGGTCGGCCAGCTTCTGCTGGCAGCGCTGGATGTCGGCCTGCAGGTTGCCCAGGGCTTCGGCGTACTTGGCCTTGCCCTTGGCCAGGTCGGTGGCCCAGGCCATGTCGATTTCGTTGCCCGGGAACAGGCGCAGGAAATCGGCACGCGGCATGCGCGCATCGCGGACGCACAGCTGCATGATGGCTCGCTCTTGCGCACGCAGACGGTCGAGGGCGTCGCGCACCTGGCTGACCAAGGCGTCGTACTGCTTGGGCACCAGCTTGATCGGCATGAACAGCTCGGCCAGCGCGGCCAGCTCTTCGGTGGCCTGCTTGCTGCCACGGCCATGCTTCTTCAGCGCCTTCTGCACCTTGTCCAGCTGCTCGGCCACGGCATTGAAGCGGCGCGCCGCCTCTTCCGGGTCCGGACCGCCGTCGCCTTCTTCTTCCTCGTCGTCGCTGCTCTCTTCTTCCTCGTCGTCGTCGCTGGCTGCAGCGGCGGCGCCTTCCTTGACGGGGACGGGAGCGGCGGCTTCGTCGGGTACGCTGCCGTCATCCGGGTCGATATAGCCACTGAGGATTTCGGCCAGACGGCCGCCCTCGGTGGTGACGCGGGTGTACTCGGCGAGGATGCCGTCGACGGTGCCGGGGAAGTGGGCGATGGCGCTCATCACCTCGCGGATGCCTTCCTCGATGCGTTTGGCGATTTCGATCTCGCCTTCGCGGGTCAGCAGTTCCACGGTACCCATTTCGCGCATGTACATGCGCACCGGGTCGGTGGTGCGGCCGATATCGGTCTCAACGGCGGCGAGGGCGGCAGCGGCTTCTTCGGCCGCGGCTTCGTCGGTGTCGGCTTCGGCCAACAACAGGGCGTCCGCATCCGGAGCACTCTCGAATACGTTGATCCCCATGTCGTTGATCATGCGGATGATGTCTTCCACCTGTTCCGGATCGGAAATATCTTCCGGCAGGTGGTCATTGACCTCCGCGTACGTCAGGTAGCCCTGCTCGCGACCGCGGCTGATCAATTCTTTCAAACGAGATTGCTGTTGCGCTTTTACGGACATAACACCCTATCCACTGAAGGTCTTGGCGGGCTGAAAACAAGCCGCGGATTATACCTGATTAAGACCCTTACGCGCCAGTTGGGGAGGGGGAGACTGGTGATGCGTTACGGCTTAGCAGGGCGCGCAGCTGATCTTTTTCCTCTGCGCTCAACTCACTTAGACGGGCCTTGCGCAGCAGTTGTTCAAGGCTGCGCTCGCGTTGGCGGGCTGCAAGAGTAGTTATAGTGTCGAAAAACTGTTGTTCAAGGTTGTCCGCTGAAATCAGCCATTCCTTTTCCGCCAGGGCCCGCAGTAGACGGCCCTGTTCGGTGCCGTGCCAGCGTGCGATCAACTGCAGCGAACGCAGCCCGGGATTTTTCTGCAGGGCGCCGACCAGGGCCACCAGCAACTGGGCGTAGGTGTCGTCTTCGTCGGCGAAGTGACTGACGTCCTCGACCTTCTGCGCCAGCTGCGGATGGTGCAGCAGGGTGCGCAGGGCGCTGAGGTGCGGCGATTCGACGCTGACCGCGGTGCGCGGCGCGCGCGGGGCGAAGTCGCCCTGGCCCTTCTTGCTCCACTTGCCGCCGTCCTTCTTCCAGCCACCCTTGCCCTTGCCGGTGCTGCGTTCGTAGCTCGGCGCGGACGCCGGCTGCTCGTAGTCGCCCAGATCCGGCGCGGCGTCGTAAAAGGCGCTGTCGGGGATGTCGGCGTAGTCCGGGTAGTCGCCGCCGGGCGCCGGGCTGGCGTGGCTCGGCTGGCTGCGCGGGGTGCTGGCGACCTGGCTGAGGGCTTCGCCGGAGAGGCCGGTGATCTCGCTCAGGCGCTGGCGCATCAGGGCACGCAGGTTGTTGCCGGGAATCTTGTCGATCAGCGGTGCGGCCAGGGTGACCAGGTGCGCCTTGCCTTCCAGCGAGCGCGGGTCGGCCTCTTCGGATAGCTGCTGGAAGAAGTAGTCGGCCAGCGGCTGGGCGTGCTGGTTGATCCGGGCGCGGAAGGCGTCGGTGCCCTCGGCGCGCACCAGGGTGTCCGGGTCTTCGCCTTCGGGCAGGAACAGAAAGCGCGCGCGGCGGCCGTCCTGCAGGCTCGGCAGGGTGGATTCCAGGGCGCGCCAGGCGGCGTTGCGCCCGGCGGCGTCGCCGTCGAAGCAGAACAGCACGCTGGGCACGATGCGGAACAGGCGCTTGAGGTGCTCTTCGCTGGTGGCGGTGCCCAGGGTGGCCACGGCATTGCGCAGGCCCTGCTGGGCCAGGGCGATGACGTCCATATAGCCCTCGACCACCATGATCTCGTCGAGGTCGCGGTTGTGCTTGCGCGCCTCGAACAGGCCGTAGAGCTCCTGGCCCTTGTGGAATACCGGGGTTTCCGGCGAGTTGAGGTACTTGGGCTTATCGTCGCCCAGCACCCGGCCGCCGAAGGCGATCACCCGGCCGCGGCTGTCGCGGATGGGGAACATGATGCGGTCGCGGAAGCGGTCGTAGCGCCGGCCGTTCTCGGCGTTCTCGATCAGCAGGCCGGCGTCGATCATCGCCTTCTGCTGCAGGACGTCGCCGCCCAGTTGCTTGAGCAGGTTGTCCCAGCCGGGTGGGGCGAAGCCGAGGCCGAAGTCGCGGGCGATCTCGCCGGTCAGGCCGCGGCCCTTGAGGTAGTCCACCGCGTACTTGCGCTGCGGGTGGCTCTTCAGCGCCTGGCGGTAGTGCTCGGCGGCGGCCTCCAGCAGCGGGTAGAGCGGTGAGTCCACCGGCTGGCGCGGCGTGCGCCCGCGGCCACCTTCCTCGCGCGGCACGTCCATGCCGGCGCGCTTGGCCAGTTCCTCGATCGCCTGGGGAAACTCCAGCTGATCGTGGTCCATGACGAAGCCGAGGGCGTTGCCGCCGGCGCCGCAGCCGAAGCAGTAGTAGAACTGCTTGTCCGGGCTGACGGTGAAGGAGGGAGTCTTTTCCTTGTGGAAGGGGCAGCAGGCGCTGTAGTTCTTGCCGGTCTTCTTCAGCTGGATGCGCGAACTCACCACATCGACGATGTCGGTGCGGTTGAGCAGGTCATCGATGAAGGATTGCGGAATCAGGCCGGCCATAGGGTGCTCAGCATACTGTCGTGGCGCGGGGCTGGACAGTCTCGGGCAGAAAGCAGAAAACTCCGCTCATTCGCCGAACGGCGAGGCGGAGTTTCCTGAAATGCAATACCCGGCCTAGGCCGGGCATTCGGGCGTTGCGCGTACTGATTAGTACAGGCGGACGCTGCGACGCTGCTCGCGCTGCACTTTCTTGGCGTGACGCTTAACAGCGGCAGCAGCCTTGCGCTTACGCTCGGAGGTCGGCTTTTCGTAGAATTCGCGGCTACGAACTTCGGCCAGTACACCGGCCTTTTCGCAGGAGCGCTTGAAACGACGCAGGGCTACGTCGAAGGGTTCGTTCTCTTTAACTTTGACGGCTGGCATCCAGGTCGTACCTTCATTAATTACCGGGGTGAACGCGTTCCCGGCAAATTGGCTCGGGTTGCGTCGGTTTTTAAGGGTTGCGGATGTTACCGCCTCGCCGTGCGGAATGCAAAGGCCTTAGGTCGAAAAGCAGTAGCCGCTCCGCCGAGCGGCGCTTATCATGCGCGCCTTTGTTCCCCGCGGCAAATCAAGGCTCAAGCTCCATGCTCGTACTGGGATTGGAAACCTCCTGCGATGAAACCGGCGTCGCGCTCTATGACAGCGAGCGCGGCCTGCTGGCCGACGCGCTGTTCAGTCAGATCGACCTGCACCGCATCTATGGCGGCGTGGTGCCGGAACTGGCCTCGCGCGACCACGTCAAGCGCATGCTGCCGCTGATCCGCCAGGTGCTGGACGAGGCCGGGCGCGAGCCGGCCGATATCGATGCGCTGGCCTACACCGCCGGCCCCGGCCTGGTCGGCGCGCTGCTGGTGGGCGCCTCCTGTGCCCAGGCCCTGGCCTTTGCCTGGGGCGTGCCGGCCGTCGGCGTGCATCATATGGAAGGTCACCTGCTGGCGCCGATGCTGGAAGAGCAGCCGCCGGCCTTTCCCTTCGTCGCCCTGCTGGTGTCCGGCGGCCACACCCAGCTGGTGCGGGTCGATGGCATCGGCCAGTACCAGCTGCTCGGCGAGTCGCTGGACGACGCCGCCGGCGAGGCTTTCGACAAGACCGCCAAGCTGATGGGGCTGAATTACCCCGGCGGCCCGGAGATCGCCCGGCTGGCCGAGCAGGGCACGCCGGGGCGTTTCGTCTTCCCGCGGCCGATGACCGACCGTCCCGGCCTGGATTTCAGTTTCAGCGGGCTGAAGACTTTCGCCCTCAACACCTGGCAGCAGTGCCGCGACGGCGATGACGACCTCGACCAAGCCCGCCGCGACATCGCCCTGGCCTTCCAGCAGGCGGTGGTCGAGACTCTCACCATCAAGTGCAAGCGCGCGCTCAAGCAGACCGGGCTGAACAGCCTGGTGATCGCCGGCGGGGTGAGTGCCAACAAGGCCCTGCGCGAGCATCTGGAACGCATGCTGGGCGAGCTGAAGGGCAAGGTGTTCTACGCGCGGCCGCGTTTCTGCACCGACAACGGCGCGATGATCGCCTACGCCGGCTGCCAGCGGCTGCTGGCCGGGCAGCACGAGGATCTGGCGATCAAGGTGCAGGCGCGTTGGCCGATGGAGTCGTTGCCGGCGCTTTAAAAGCGGCGTTCGCGGCCGGCGAACAGATCGCGCAGGTTGCCGCGGTGGCGCCAGACGATCAGGCCGGTCAGCACGCAGACCGGCAGCAGCGCCGCCGGTTGCTGCCAGGCCAGCAGCGGCAGGGTCAGCGGCGTGGCGATCAGCGCGGCCAGCGAGCTGGTGCGGGTCAGCACGAACACCAGCAGCCAGGCGCCGATGGCCAGCAGCGCGGCCGGCGGGTAGAGGCCCAGCAGCATGCCGGCGGCGGTGGCCACGCCCTTGCCGCCGCGGAAGCGGAAGTACAGCGGGTAGAGATGGCCGAGCACCGCGGCCAGGCCGATCCAGGCCTGTTGCTGCAGGTCGAGGCCGAACAGTTTGGCGATCAGGATCGGCAGCAGGCCCTTGAGCAGGTCGCCGAGCAGGGTCAGTACGGCGAGTTTCTTGCCGGCCACGCGCAACATGTTGGTGGCGCCGGGGTTGCCCGAGCCGCTGGCGCGTGGGTCCGGGCCGCCGGCCAGGCGGCTGAGCAGGATGGCGAAGGACAGCGAGCCGAGCAGGTAGGCGAGGATCGCCAGAAGCCAGAACATGGTGGCCATTCCAGGGCATGGGGTGGCCCGATTCTAACGAGGTGCGGCGCCCTTGTCGTGGCGCGGAGAGTGCGGGTGGACAGAGTATTTATCGAGGGCCTGGAGGTCGATACGGTGATCGGCGCCTACGACTGGGAGCGCGAGATTCGCCAGTGCCTGCGTCTCGACCTGCAGATGGGCTGGGACAACCGTCCGGCCGCGGCCGGCGACGACCTCGCCCAGGCGCTCGACTACGCCAGCGTCGCCGCGCGGGTGCAGGCCTTCGCCGAGGCGTCGCAGTTCATCCTGGTGGAAACCTTCGCCGAGCGCCTGGTGCAGACCCTGATGGAGGAGTTCCACATCCCCTGGATGCGCCTCAAGCTGACCAAGCCCGGTGCAGTACCGGCCGCGCGCGGCGGCGTGGGCGTGGAGATCGAGCGCGGATGCCTCTGACTCGGGTCTACCTCGGCCTCGGCAGCAATATCGAGCGCGAGGCTCACCTTGGCGCCGGGCTCGATGCGCTGGCCGGCCTGCTCGGCGACATGCGCTGCTCGCCGGTGTTCGAGAGCCATGCGGTGGGCATCAAGAGCGGTAACTTCTTCAATCTGGTGGTGACTGGGCAGACCGAGCTGCCACTGCTGGAGCTGGATCGCCGGCTCAAGTTCATCGAGGCCGACAATGGCCGCTACGCGCCGGAGCGCAAGGGCCTGCCGCTGGACATCGACGTGCTGCTGTACGGCGAGCAGGTCGGCAACTTCAACGGGCTGGTGCTGCCGCGCGCGGAAATCCTCAAGAACGCCTTCGTGCTCTGGCCGCTGGCGCTGCTGGCGCCGCAGCTGCAGCACCCGGTGGATGGACGTTCGTTCGCCGAGTTGTGGGCGTCGGCGCAAATCGATCAGCAACTGTGGCCGGCTGCTTTCCAGTGGCGCGGCGTCGAGCTGACGCCCGCAGCGCTGTTGCGGACGCGCTCTTCGTAGCCCGGCTGCAATTCGGGACTCGACTCCGGAACCGCCCCGGATTGCATCCGGGCTACTGCGCCTGCTGATCCTTGTAGGCCTTGAGCGCCCGCAGGCGTTCGCGAGCCAGCGCCTCGCCCAGCTCCGCGCCCTTCAAACCCTTTTCCAGCAGCGGTTTGACCGCTACCTGGCGCGCCGTCTCGGCGGCGCCGAGCAGGTAGGCGGCCTGCGGGTATTCGCGTTGCTCCAGCCCCAGGCGGCCACGGGCGTCCATCTCGCAGGCGGCGACGAACTCGGCGAAACGCTGCGGGCGGCGGAATACGTCGAAGCGTTGCAGCAGTTCCAGCAGGGTCGAGGGCTTCAGCTCCAGCGCGCGATGGCCGTGGGTGTGGAATTCGCCGACCAGCAGCGCCAGCTCGGCGCAGTCGCGCGGCGCCTTGCAGCGTTGGTTGATGGCCTGGATCAGGCGCAGGCCCTTGGGCTCGTGGGCGATATGCCGCGGCCACTCCGTCTCGGGTGTCAGCCCCTTGCCAACGTCGTGCAGCAGGCAGGCCCAGCGCACCGTCAGCGGCTGCTCGTGTTCGGCGCACTGGCGCAGCACGCTCAGCACATGCACGCCGGTGTCGATCTCCGGGTGATGAACGGCCGGCTGCGGCACGCCGAACAGCGCGTCGACCTCCGGCAGCAGGGCGGCCAGGGCGCCGCAGTCGCGCAGCACCTGGACGAACACGTCCGGGCGCGGCTCCATCAATGCACGGGAGATTTCCTTCCAGCTGCGCTCCGCGGTGAGGTGGGCCAGTTCGCCGGACTCGGCCAGTTGGCGCATCAGCGCCAGGGTTTCCGTCGCCACGCTGAAGCCCAGCGGCGCATAGCGGGCGGCGAAGCGGGCGACGCGCAGCACCCGCAGCGGGTCTTCGGCGAAGGCCGGCGAAACGTGGCGCAGCACGCGCGCCTGCAGGTCGCGCTGGCCGCCATAGGGGTCGATCAGCCTGCCCTGGTCGTCTTCGGCCATGGCGTTGACGGTCAGGTCGCGGCGGATCAGGTCTTCCTCCAGGGTGACTTCGGGGCTGGCGTGGAACACGAAGCCGCCGTAGCCGCGCCCGCTCTTGCGCTCGGTGCGGGCCAGGGCATATTCCTCGCCGCTGTCTGGATGCAGGAAGACCGGGAAGTCGGCGCCCACCGGCCTATAGCCCAGCTCGAGCATCTGTTCGGCGCTGGCGCCCACCACCACCCGGTCGATTTCCTCGACGGGGCGGCCGAGCAGGCGGTCGCGCACGGCGCCGCCGACTTTGTAGATCTGCATCGTTGTTCCTCCGCTGAGTGCGGAGGATAGCGGCTGGCCGGCTGCGCGGGGTAGCCCGGATGCACTCCGGGGATTACGCGGCCCGGATTGCCTCCGGGCTACGGCGTGGCCTGGGGAATCTGCTCGATCAGCGCCTGGGCGGCGCGTTCCAGCAGTTCGGCGCTGTCGCGCGCCGGGCTCAGGCCGGTGCTGATCAGCCCTTCCCACAGCACGCGCTGGTCCAGGTCGGTGAGGCGCAGGCGCAGCGTGCCGGTTTCGTCGCGCAGGCGATGGATCGCCTGGTAGGGGCCGAGGGCGTTGGGCGGCGGCACGTCGACCCTGAAGGTCAGCGGGCCGTCCTGTACCGCCAGCCAGTAGTACAGGCGCAGCTGTGGCTGCTGGCTCTCGTGGTAGCCGCGGGACGACAGGCCATGGCGCAGCAGCTGCGGCAGCTGGCGGTAGCGCTCGGGGAAGGGCGGCTCGCCGGCCAGGCTGTGCTGCGGGTCGATCAGCTCGAAGCTGTGGCGCCCGGCCAGCGCGGCGTCGGCGGGGCTGAGGATCTGCGCCTGGGGGATATGGCTGGCGCAGGTGGCCAGCCCCAGGCATAGCAGGAAAACCAGAAATACACGCATGCACGGCGTCTCGCGGAGTCTGCCGCCGATGCTGAGTGCGCGGCGCATGCCCGGCAACCGATCAAATGGGTGGAATGATCAGGTCGAGGCGCGGGTAGCCGCCGTCGCCCTCCGCCTCGCCGCGCGGCGGCACGTGCTGGGTGGTGATCAGCTGGTCGCCCTGGCACACCTCAAGGTGGATGTCGAAACCCCACAGGCGGTGCAGGTGCTTGAGCACTTCCTCGGTGGAGTCGCCCAGCGGCTTGCGGTCGTGCTGCTGGTGGCGCAGGGTCAGCGAGCGGTCGCCGCGGCGGTCGATGCTCCAGATCTGCACGTTGGGCTCGCGGTTGCCCAGGTTGTACTGCGCCGCGAGCAGCTCGCGGATGGTGCGGTAGCCGGGCTCGTCGTGGATCGCCGGCACCAGCAGTTCGTCCTTCTGGTCGTCGTCGAGGATGCCGAACAGCTTGAAGTCGCGGATCACCTTGGGCGAGAGGAACTGCAGAATGAAACTTTCGTCCTTGAAGCTGGCCATGGCGAACTTGAGGGTGGTCAGCCAGTCGCTGCCGGCGATGTCGGGGAACCAGTGCTTGTCCTCCTCGGTGGGCTCCTCGCAGATGCGGCGGATGTCGCGGTACATGGCGAAACCCAGGGCGTAGGGGTTGATGCCGCTGTAGTAGGGGCTGTCGAACGGCGGCTGGTAGACCACGCTGGTGTGCGACTGGAGGAATTCCATCATGAAACCGTCGGTGACCAGGCCCTCGTCGTACAGGTCGTTCATCAGGGTGTAGTGCCAGAAGGTGGCCCAGCCCTCGTTCATCACCTGGGTCTGGCGCTGCGGATAGAAGTACTGGGCGATCTTGCGCACGATGCGGATCACCTCGCGCTGCCAGGGCTCCAGCAGCGGCGCGTGCTTTTCCAGGAAGTACAGGATGTTTTCCTGCGGCTCGGCGGGAAAGCGCTTGTTGTCCTGGTCGCTGTGCTTGCCGGCGCTCTTGGGGATGGTGCGCCAGAGGTCGTTGATCTGCTTCTGCAGGTGCTCCTCGCGGTCCTTCTGGCGCTTGCGCTCCTCCTCGGCGGAAATCGGGTAGGGCCGTTTGTAGCGGTCGACGCCGTAGTTCATCAGGGCGTGGCAGGAGTCGAGCAGCTCCTCCACCGCGTCGATGCCGTGGCGCTCCTCGCACTGCATGATGTACTGCTTGGCGAACACCAGGTAGTCGATGATCGAACTGGCATCGGTCCAGGTGCGGAACAGGTAGTTGCCCTTGAAGAAGCTGTTGTGGCCGTAGCAGGCGTGGGCGATCACCAGGGCCTGCATGCAGATGGTGTTCTCCTCCATCAGGTAGGCGATGCAGGGGTCGGAGTTGATCACGATCTCGTAGGCCAGGCCCATCTGCCCGCGCTTGTAGCCCTTCTCGGTGGCCAGGAAGTGCTTGCCGTAGGACCAGTGGTGGTAGCCCAGCGGCATGCCCACCGAGGCATAGGCGTCCATCATCTGCTCGGCTGTGATCACCTCGATCTGGTTGGGGTAGGTGTCCAGCGCGTAGCGCTCGGCGATGCGCGCGATTTCCTTGTCGTACTGACGGATCAGCTCGAAGGTCCATTCCGAGCCGGTGGAGATGGGCTTGCGTTCCTTCCTGCTGGCACTCATGTCACGCCTCCTTCAGGTCGCGAGCCGGCGCTGGAACAGCTCGCGGAACACCGGGTAGATGTCCGCCGCCGACACCAGTTGCTGCTGGGCGAAGGTGTCGGCGAATGCCTCGGCCACCTGCTCGTACTCGAACCACAGCGCCTGGTGTTCGCGCGGGGTGATCTCGACGTAGGTGAAGTACTGCACGAACGGCATGATCTGGTTGATCAATATATCCCGGCACACCGGCGAGTCGTCGTTCCAGTTGTCGCCGTCCGAGGCCTGGGCGGCGTAGATGTTCCACTCGTTGATCGGGTAGCGCGCGGCCATGGTCTCCTGCATCAGCTTGAGCGCACTGGAGACGATGGTGCCGCCGGTCTCGCGGGAGTAGAAGAACTCCTCCTCGTCCACCTCCTTGGCGCTGGTGTGGTGGCGGATAAACACCACCTCGATCTTGTCGTAGTTCCGCTTGAGGAACAGGTAGAGGAGGATGAAGAAGCGCTTGGCGATGTCCTTGGTGGCCTGGGTCATGGAGCCGGAGACGTCCATCAGGCAGAACATCACCGCCTTGGAGCTGGGGTTGGGCTGCTTGACCAGCAGGTTGTACTTGAGGTCGAAGGTGTCGAGGAAGGGCACGCGGTGGATGCGTGCGCTCAAGCGTTCGATTTCCGCTTCTATTTCCTGGATATCGCCGAAGTTATCCGGCTCTTCCCGGCGCAGGCGCTCCAGTTCGGCCTTGGCCTCGCGCAGTTTGGCGCGGCTGGAGCCGGACAGGGCGATGCGCCGCGCATGGGCCGAGCGCAGGGTGCGGACGATATTGATGCGCGAGGGGTTGCCCTCGTTGCTGATGCCGGCGCGCACGGTCTTGAAGGTGTCGCTGCCGGTCAGGTGGCGTTTGACCAGGTTGGGCAGTTCCAGGTCCTCGAACATGAAGTCGAGGAATTCCTCCTGGGTGATCTGGAACACGAACTCGTCCATGCCCTCGCCGGAGTTGCTCGCCTTGCCGCTGCCACGCCCGCCGCCGCCGCCCTGCGGGCGGGGGATGCGTTCGCCGGCGGTGAACTCCTTGTTGCCCGGGTGAACGATGGTCTGCTTGCCGCCGCGGCCGTGGTGCAGCACCGGCTCGTCGATGTCGCGGCCGGGAATGCTGATCTGCTCGCCGTGCTCCATGTCGGTGATGGAACGCCGGCTGACGGCCTCCTCGACCGCCTTCTTGATGTGCTCGCGGTAACGCCGCAGGAAACGCTGGCGGTTTACCGTGCTCTTGTTCTTGCCGTTCAGGCGCCGGTCGATCACGTAGCTCATGACGTCTCCCTAGCACGCCCGTGGCCACGGGCGTGCGGCGGATAGCCCGGCGCGCGGCGCGCGCCGGGTGCGGATCACTGCGACTTGCGTACCCGCAGATACCATTCCGACAGCAGGCGCACCTGCTTCTCGGTGTAGCCGCGCTCGACCATGCGTTTGACGAAGTCGTTGTGCTTCTGCTGTTCCTCCTTGCTGCCCTTGGCGTTGAAGCTGATGACCGGGAGCAGGTCCTCGGTGTTGGAGAACATCTTCTTCTCGATGACCACGCGCAGCTTCTCGTAGCTGAGCCAGGTGGGGTTCTTGCCGTTGTTGTTGGCGCGGGCGCGCAGCACGAAGTTGACGATCTCGTTGCGGAAGTCCTTCGGGTTGCTGATGCCGGCCGGCTTCTCGATCTTCTCCAGCTCCTCGTTGAGCGCCACGCGGTTGAGAATCTCGCCGGTTTCCGGGTCGCGGTATTCCTGGTCCTGGATCCAGAAGTCGGCGTACAGCACGTAGCGGTCGAAGATGTTCTGTCCGTACTCGCTGTAGGACTCGAGGTAGGCGGTCTGGATCTCCTTGCCGATGAACTCGATGTAGCGCGGCGCCAGGTATTCCTTGATATAGCGCAGGTAGCGCTCGCGCACTTCGGCGGGGAACTGCTCCTGCTCGATCTGCTGTTCCAGCACGTAGAGCAGGTGCACCGGATTGGCGGCGATCTCGTGCGGGTCGAAGTTGAACACCTTGGACAGGATCTTGAAGGCGAAGCGGGTCGACAGACCGGTCATGCCCTCGTCGACGCCGGCGCTGTCGCGGTATTCCTGGATCGACTTGGCCTTGGGATCGGTGTCCTTGAGGTTCTCGCCGTCGTAGACGCGCATCTTCGAGTAGATGTTGGAGTTCTCCGGCTCCTTCAGGCGGCTCAGCACGCTGAACTGGGCGAGCATCTTCAGGGTGTCCGGGGCGCAGTGGGCCTTGGCCAGCGAGCTGTTGATCAGCAGCTTGTCGTAGATCTTCACCTCGTCGGTGACGCGCAGGCAGTACGGCACCTTGACGATGTAGATGCGGTCGATGAAGGCCTCGTTGTTCTTGTTGTTGCGGAAGCTGTGCCACTCGGATTCGTTGGAGTGGGCCAGCAGGATGCCGCTGTAGGGAATCGCGCCGAGGCCTTCGGTGCTGTTGTAGTTGCCTTCCTGGGTGGCGGTGAGCAGCGGGTGCAGCACCTTGATCGGCGCCTTGAACATCTCGACGAATTCCATCAGGCCCTGGTTGGCCCGGCACAGCGCGCCCGAGTAGCTGTAGGCGTCGGCGTCGTTCTGCGGGAATTCCTCGAGCTTGCGGATATCCACCTTGCCGACCAGCGCGGAGATGTCCTGGTTGTTCTCGTCGCCCGGTTCGGTCTTGGCCACGGCGATCTGGTTGAGGATCGAGGGGTAGAGCTTGACCACGCGGAACTGGCTGATGTCGCCGCCGAATTCTTGCAGGCGCTTGGTGGCCCAGGGCGACATGATCGAATTGAGGTAGCGGCGCGGGATGCCGTAGTCCTCCTCGAGGATGGCGCCATCCTCGGCGGCGTTGAACAGCCCCAGCGGCGACTCGAACACCGGCGAGTCCTTGATGGCGTAGAAGGGCACCTTCTCCATCAGTTGCTTGAGCTTCTCGGCCAGCGACGACTTGCCGCCGCCCACCGGACCGAGCAGGTAGAGGATCTGTTTCTTCTCTTCCAGGCCCTGCGCGGCATGGCGGAAGTAGGAGACGATCTGGTCGATGCACTCTTCCATGCCGTGGAAGTCGGCGAAGGCCGGGTAACGGCGGATCACCTTGTTGGAGAAGATGCGCGACAGACGCGAGTTGGTCGAGGTGTCGAGCAGCTCCGGCTCGCCGATGGCCATCAGCAGGCGCTCGGCCGCGGTGGCGTAGGCGCTGCGATCCTGTTTGCACAGTTCGAGGTACTCCTGCAGCGAGTACTCCTCCTGGCGGGTCGCTTCGAAACGTTGTTGGAAGTGGCTGAAAATACTCATGACTTCACCTCGCTCGATGCTGAAAGCCGGTTCGGGTTCGGTCGTGCGGGTGCTTGGTAGCCCCGGCCTGGGACTTGGCCGGGAAGAATCCCCCAGAACACCTAAAGGTCGTTACCGATGGCCCGATGCCGGTTGGCCGGCTCTACCTTGAGTTGGATGGCCTGAGCTACAGGATAGTTCTTTCTGGCGGGGGTCAAGGCGGGGACAAGGATAACCAGATGTTACCGTCCGTCGGGAATCCTCGGCAGGCCAGAGGAGGCGCGGCCTGCCGGCTCGGAAAAAAATGGCCGGGAGCCATTTTTAACGTCGCGCAGCGACGGCCCGGAAGGGTGGCCGCCAGGGACGGCAGGCCAACAAAAAATGGCCGGCAGGCATTTTTAACGTCGCGCAGCGGCGGCCCGAAGGGTGGCCGCCAGGGACGGCAGGCCATAAAAATCATTCTGCGGGGCTTTGTGCGGTCTCGTCGGGGTAGGTGGCGCGCCACAGCTCGAAACCGCCGTCGAGGCTGTAGACCTGGCTGAAACCCTGGCCGACCAGGTAGGCGGCGGCGCCCTGGCTGGAATTGCCGTGGTAGCAGGAGACGATCAGTGGCGCGTCGAGGTCGGCGTTGCGGATAAAGTCGTGCAGCGAGTGGTTGTCCAGGTGACGCGAGCCCTGGATATGGCCGGCGGCGAAGCTTTGCGGGTCGCGGATATCCACGACCACGGCGCCCTGCTGGCGCAGGGCCTGGGCCTGCTGAGGAGAGATACGCTGGAATTCGCTCATGGGTGCTCCTTGGGGCAAGTGCAGCGGTGGCGTTCGCCGCTGTCGACGTTGAGCAGGGTCATCGCGCCGCCCCACACGCAGCCGGTGTCCAGCGCATACAGGCCGGGCTCCTGGCAGTTGCCTTCGAGGGCGGCCCAGTGGCCGAAGATGATGGTCTCGCCGCGCATCTTGCGCTGCGGGTGGCTGAACCAGGGGGCGTAGCCGGGCGGGGCGCTGCCGACGCCTTCCTTGCTCTTCAGGTCCAGGCTGCCGTCGGCCTTGCAGAAACGCATGCGGGTGAAATAGTTGGTGATCACCCGCAGGCGGGTGACGCCGTGCAGGTCCTTGTGCCATTTGGCCGGTTCGTTGCCGTACATGCCGTCGAGAAACAGCGGCAGGCGGGCGTCGTCGCGCAGCGCCTCCTCGACCTCGGCGGCGCGGCGCAGCGCCTTGGTCAGGCTCCACTGCGGCGGGATGCCGGCATGCACCAGGGTCACCCGGCGCTCGGCATCGTGGTGCACCAGCTTCTGCAGGCGCAGCCAGTCGAGCAGGTCGGCGCGGTCCGGCGCGTCGAGGATCTCGCGCAGGGTATCGCCCTTCTTCAGGCGCTCGATGTTGTGCGCCACGGCCAGCAGGTGCAGGTCGTGATTGCCCAGCACGCAGGTCACCGCCTGGCGGATGGAATAGAGAAAACGCAGGGTTTCCAGCGATTGCGGGCCGCGGTTGACCAAGTCGCCGACCAGCCACAGCTGGTCCTGCGCCGGGTCGAAGGCCACCCGCTCGAGCAGGCATTGCAGCGGTCGCAGGCAGCCCTGGATGTCGCCGACGGCATACAGCGCCATATCAGTGCAGGGCTCCGGGCACGGCCAGGCGGAACGGCGCGATGACGGCGTCGAAGCGTTTGCCGTCCTCGGCGAGCATCTGGTAGCTGCCCTGCATGGTGCCGACCTGGGTGGTCATCACCGTGCCGCTGCTGTAGGTGTGGCTGGCGCCCGGGGCTATCTGCGGCTGCTGGCCGACCACGCCGGCGCCGCGCACTTCCTGCACGCGGCCGTCGCCGTCGGTGATGATCCAGTGGCGCGAAAGCAGCTTGGCCGGCAGCTGGCCCTGGTTGCGGATGGTCACCGTGTAGGAGAAGGCGTAGCGGCCCAGCTCCGGCTGCGACTGCGCGGCCAGGTAGCGGGTGGTGACGCTGACATCGATCTGGTAGCGAGGGTCGGACATGCGAGTAACCCGTATGGCGTATGGCAGTTTAGCCCTGGCTGGCGGCCAGGTGCGTCGCCAGTTGATCGGCCAGGCGGACGAAGGCGGCCAGGTCCAGCTGTTCCGGGCGCAGGCTGCCATCGACGCCGGCGACCTCGATGGCCTCGGCCGGCAGCAGCTGCTTGAGGGTATTGCGCAGGGTCTTGCGCCGCTGGTTGAAGGCTTCGCGCACCACCCGCTCGAGCAGGCGATGGTCCTTGGCCGGATGCGGCAGCACCGCGTGCGGCACCAGGCGGACGATGGCCGAGTCGACCTTGGGCGGCGGGTTGAAGGCGCCGGGGCCGACGTTGAACAGGTGTTCGACCCGGCAGTGGTACTGCACCATGATCGACAGACGGCCCCAGTCGCCGCCGCCGGGGCCGGCGGCCAGACGCTGCACCACCTCTTTCTGCAGCATGAAGTGCATGTCGCGGATCAGCGCCGCATTGTCCAGCAGGTGGAAGATCAGCGGGGTGGAGATGTTGTACGGCAGGTTGCCGACCACCCGCAGGCTGCCGGGGGCGGCCTCGAGGCGGGCGAAGTCGAACTTCAGCGCATCGCCCTGGTTCAGGCGAAAGCGCGGGTTGGCGCCGAACTTGCTCTGCAGGATGGGGATCAGGTCGAGGTCCAGCTCGATCACGTCGAGCTGCGCGCCGCTGCCGAGCAGGCCCTCGGTCAGCGCGCCCTGGCCCGGGCCGATCTCCAGCAGGCGCTCGTCCTCCTTGGCGCGGATGGCGCGCAGGATGCGGTCGATGACGCCGGCATCGTGCAGGAAGTTCTGGCCGAAGCGCTTGCGCGCGCGGTGTTGGTATTCGGACATGGCAGGGCAGCTCCAGGCTTCAAGCTGCAAGCATCAAGCAAGAGCGCAAAGCGAAAAAACGAAGTCGGGTAGTTTAAGGCAAAAAGCGACAACACCCGTAGCCCGGATGCAATCCGGGCTGGGCTGCCGTCTACTTGCGGCTGGTGGCGGCGGCCATCTGGTAGGCGGTTTCCAGGGCCACCTGCAGGCTGCCGGTGTCGATATTGCCGCTGCCGGCCAGGTCCAGCGCCGTGCCGTGATCCACCGAGGTGCGGATGATCGGCAGGCCCAGGGTGACGTTGAGCGCCGCGCCGAAGCCCTTGAACTTGAGCACCGGCAGGCCCTGGTCGTGGTACATGGCCAGCACCGCGTCGGCCTGCTCCAGGTACTTGGGGGTGAACAGGGTGTCGGCCGGCAGCGGGCCGATCAGGGTCATGCCTTCGCCGCGCAGGCGCTCCAGCGTCGGCTCGATGATCTCGATTTCCTCGCGACCGAGGTGGCCGCCTTCGCCGGCGTGGGGGTTGAGTCCGCAGACCAGGATGCGCGGCGCGGAGATGCCGAACTTGCTCTGCAGATCGGCATGCAGGATGCGCGCGACCCGCTCCAGGCGCTCGGCGCTGATGGCGGCGGCGACGTCCTTGAGCGGCAGGTGGGTGGTGACCAGGGCGACGCGCAGGCCGCGGGTGGCGAGCATCATCACCACCTGCTCCGTGTGGGTCAGCTCGGCGAGAAACTCGGTGTGGCCGGAGAAGGCGATACCGGCTTCGTTGATCACGCCCTTGTGTACCGGTGCGGTGATCATCGCGGCGAAGCTGCCGTCCAGGCAGCCCTGGCCGGCACGGCTGAGGGTTTCCAGCACGTAGCCGGCGTTGGCCGGATCGAGCCGGCCGGCTTGGCTCGGGGCGGCCAGCGGGGTGTCCCAGACATACAGGCTGCCGGCCGGCGCGGGGGCGCTCGGCCAGCGGCCCGGGGCGACGTCCAGTAGCGCGATGTGCATGCCGAGCTGGGCGGCGCGCTCGCCGAGCAGCTGGCGGCTGGCGATGGCCACCAGCGCCTCGGGTTGCGCCTGGCGGGCCAGCAGCAGGCAGAGGTCGGGGCCGATGCCGGCCGGTTCGCCGGGGGTCAGGGCAAAGACTCGGGGTGCGCTCATGGGCATTCTCGGTTGCGCCGCGGGGGCGCCAGTTTACGCTGCCTGGGCCGATAACGAAAAAGCCCGGCGCGGGGCCGGGCTCTTGCGTATGAAACCGCCGTTACAGCTTGGTCTCGACGTAGGCTTCGTCGCGGATCTGGCGCAGCCAGGCCTGCAGTTCCTCGTCGTACTTGCGGTTGCGCAGCAGGTTGGCCGCCTGTTGCTCGCGGAACTGCGCGCTGCTGTCGGTGGCGCGACGGCCCATGACCTGCAGCACGTGCCAGCCGAACTGTGTCTGGAACGGCTTGGACAGCTCGCCGCTGGCGGTCTCGCTCATCACCTGACGGAACTCCGGCACCAGCGCGTTGGGGTCGATCCAGTTGAGGTCGCCGCCGTTGAGCGCCGAGCCCGGGTCTTCCGAGTAGCTCTTGGCCAGCTCGGCGAAGTCCTCGCCGGCGACGATGCGCTGGTACAGGCGTTCGACCAGGCGGCGGGTTTCCTCGGCGCTGCGAATCTCGCTGGGCTTGATCAGGATATGCCGCACGTGCACTTCGTCGCGCACCTGGGTGTCGCCGCCGCGCTTTTCCAGCAGCTTGAGGATGATGAAACCGCCCGGGGTGCGCAGCGGTTCGGTCACTTCGCCCGGGCTCAGTGCGCTGACCATCGAGTCGAACGGCGGCGGCAGCTGGCCGGCCTTACGCCAGCCCATCTCGCCGCCTTCCAGCGCGGTTTCGCTGGCCGAGCGGGAAATCGCCAGCTGGGCGAAGTCGGCGCCCTGTTGCAGTTGTTGGTACAGCTCGCGGGCCTGGCGCTCGGCTGCCTGGATCTCGCTGGAGGAGGCGCCTTCGGAGACCGGGATGAGGATGTTGGCCAGGCGGAACTCTTCCGACAGCTGCATCTTGCCCAGGTCGGAGGCGAGGAAGTTCTGCACTTCCTGGTCGGTGACCTGGATGCGCTCGGCGACCCGGCGCTGGCGCACGCGGCTAATGATCATCTCGCGGCGCACCTGGTCGCGGGCGTCGGCGTAGGACAGGCCGTCGCGCGCCAGAGCCTGGCGGAACTGCTCCAGGCTCATGCCGTTACGCTGGGCGATGGTGCCCATGGCCTGGTTCAGCTCCTCGTCGGTGATGCGGATGCCGGAGCGGTCGCCGATCTGCAGCTGGATGTTCTCGATGATCAGGCGCTCGAGCACCTGCTGACTGAGCACGTGCTCGGGCGGCAGGGCGCCGCCGCGTTTGCCGATGGTCTGCTGCACCTCGCGCAGGCGGGCGTCGAGCTGGCTCTGCATGACCACGTCGTTGTCGACGATGGCCACCACGCGGTCCAGCGGGCGGACATCGGCCTGGGCCGTCGCCGCGAGCAGCGCTGCGCCCAACAGCAGGGGGCGCAGGCAATCAGAAAGCTTGGTCTTCACGTTCACGGTAACCTTGAATGCCTTGGTCGAGGAAAGTTTCCACCTTGTTGCCCACTACGCCGCCGAGGCCCTTGAGGACGATCTGCAGGAAGATGCCGCGGTCGGCCTCGTCGTTGAGCGACGGGTTGAGGCTGACTTCGTCGTAGTCGATCCAGTAGCGGTTGATCAGGCGCAGCTTCCAGCAGCAGCTGTCGTACTCGAAGCCGCCGAAGGCTTCCAGGGTACGGTTGCGGCCGTAGTCGTACTGCCAGCGCGAGATCAGGCTCCACTGTGGAACCAGCGGCCAGATGACGGAGAAGTCATGCTGGTCGATCTTGTAGTAGTTCTTGATGTAGTTCGGGTTCGGCGAACCGTCGCCCAGGGTCGGGTTGCCGTAGTCCGGGTTGGTGGTCCAGGTGCCGCTGTCGCGGTCGTAGCGCACGGTGTCGTTGCGGTAGCGATAACCGAGGTTGACCACCTTGTTCGGGTTGTCTTCCGGCTGGTAGTGGAACATCGCGCTGCCCGAACGGGTGCGGTGGGTATCCGGGTCCCAGTTGAAGGTCGACGACACGCGCCAGTCGCGGTTGAACCGGTACAGGTACTCCAGCGCATAGGGCGAGACGTCGGCGGTGGCGTCCGGACGGGTGCGGTAGTCGATACCGGCCAGCTGCACCTTGCGGTCCTCGAAGTAGAAGGCCTGGCCGATGCTGAAGCGCTGACGCTCGAAGCCGTTGGGCTCGATCCAGCGGCTGGTCACGCCCAGCGACAGCTTGTTCTCGTCGCCGATGCGATCCTTGCCGGAGAAGCGGTTCTCGCGCCACAGCGAGGCGTAGCTGAAGGTCGGCTCGCCGCTGTCGAACACCGGGATGTCGGTCTGGTCTTCTTCCGGCACGTAGAGGTAGAAGGCGCGCGGCTCCAGGGTCTGGCGGAAGTCCTTGCCGAACAGCTGGGTGTTGCGGTCGAAGTACAGGCCGCTGTCGACGCTGAACAGGCCGACGCCGCGGTTCTGCGTGCTGTCGAACTCCTGCTCGGCCAGCAGGCTGTTCTTGCCCTGCTGATCCAGGCTGATGTCATAGTAGGTCTGGCGGTACTTGATCTGCGGCTTGAGGAAGCCCCAAGTCCAGTCCAGCGGCAGGGCGACGCCCGGCTCCAGGTGCAGGCGCTCGCCGTTGGCGCGGGCCAGGCCGCGAATACGGGTGTCGTACCAGGTCTGTTCGGCTACGCCGTCTTCGTTGATGAAGTTGCCCGAGCGCAGGTCGCGGTCGAAGCGCACGTATTCACTGCCGTAGGTGAAGTCCAGGCCGCCCGGATTGAACGGCAGCTTGCCGTCCAGGGTGAGCTGCGGCAGGCGGTCGTACGGCGTGACGTCGGTGATATTGGCCAGCTCGTAGGCGTGCAGGTTGAGCTGCGCGCGGTAGCTGTCGCCGCGGTAGGTCAGGCTGCCGCGCTGGTTGACGTAGGTGGGCGTGTCGATACCCAGGTCGGTATCCAGGTCCTGGAAGTAGTAGGGGTCGCTGATGTCGGTGTAGTCGACCTCGGCCAGCAGGCGCGAGTTCAGGCCCTGCTTGTGCTGCCAGCTGTACAGCCAGCGCTGGTCTTCGTACTCGGACTGCAGCTTGCGCTCGTCTTCGCTGTCGTCGAGGTAGGCGGCGCCGATCTGGCCTTCGCTGCTCTCGGTCAGGTAGCGGAACTCGCCCTCCATCAACAGGCCGCGGTTGGCCATGTAGGTCGGGTAGAGCGTGGCGTCGTAGTTCGGCGCCAGGTTGAAGTAGTAGGGCGTCTGCAGCGAGAAGCCGTTGTCGCTCGAGGTGCCCATGCTCGGCGGCAGGAAGCCGGACTGGCGACGGTCGTCGATCGGGAAATAGATATAGGGGGTGTAGAACACCGGGATGTCCTTGACCCGCAGCGTCACGTTGGTCGCGGTGCCGAAGCCGGTGGCCGGGTTCAGGGTGACGTTGTTGCCCTTCAGGTGCCAGGCGTTGTCGCCCGGTTCGCAGCGGGTGTAGGTACCGTCCTTGAGGCGGATGATCGCGGTCTCTTCGCGCTTGGCATAGAGTGCGCTGCCGCGGACGTGGGCTTCGTGCATCACGTACTCGGCGTTGTCGATCTTGGCTTCGCCGTTGTCCAGTTGCAGCTCGGCGCGGTCGCCGACCACCAGCATGCCCTTGTCGCGCAGACGCACGTTGCCGATCAGCTCGCCACGGTTCTCGGTCTGGTGCAGGCTGGCCTCGTCGGCCTCCACCTGCATGCCGGACTGGCGCAGGATCACGTCGCCGGCGAGGGTCGCCACCTGCTTTTCCTGCTCGTAACGCGAGGCCTTGGCCGAGACGAACATCGGCGCTTCGTCCAACGGCGTGTCGTCGTCCATGCCCGGGCGCAGCGGCTCGACATAGGCGCCGGCGCAGTAAGGGCCGGCTTCGGCCAGCTGGGCGGCGGTCAGCTTGTCGCGCGGCACCCAGTCGAGGTGGCTGTAGTCGGCGCTGCGCGAGGCCAGGGCGCGGCCCTTGCTCTCGGTGACCAGGGTGGCGGTTTCCTGCTTGGCGCTGGCTTTGCCGCTGGTGGCGTCGCTCGCGCTGACGGCGCTGGTGCTGTGCTGAGGACGGGGCGGCAGGCTGGCGGCAGGGGCCTTGGGCGCGCAGGTCCAACCGCCGCTGGGCGACACCTGGCAGTCGAACTGCTCGGCGGCGAAAACCTGTAGGCTGACGGCGGGTTGTAGGGCCAGAAGACTGCCGGTGACCAGCAGCGGGAATTTCTTGCGGAACGCGGGGTATTTTACTGCCATCTTGTTAGTCCGGGCTTCCTGCGCGCTATCGGCCCAGGGGCCGCACGCCTCTCGATGGGCTGAAAAAGATGCTGGATAATAAAGCATGACCCGCGCAACGGCTAGCGCCGTCGGAGACCCCCCTGATGCCTGAACACGATGTACGTCTGCAACAGCTGCACACCTGGCTCGCTCAGCAATTACCCGCCCTGTTCGCCGCTCGCGGCTGGGGCCCGGTACCGCCTGCGCAGCTGACCCCCGCCAGCAGCGACGCCAGTTTTCGCCGCTATTTCCGCTGGCAGGCGGGCGAGCGCAGCCTGATCCTGATGGACGCGCCGCCGCCGCAGGAGAACTGCGCGCCCTTCGTGCGCATCGCCGCGCTGTTGGTCGGCGCTGGCGTGCATGTGCCCGAAGTGCTGGCCGCCGATCTGGAGCAGGGCTTTCTGATCCTGGACGATCTCGGCCACCAGACCTATCTGGAGGTGATCGACGAGCACAACGCCGACACCCTGTTCGACGACGCTGTCGAAGCCTTGCTGCAGCAGCAGCGCCTGCCGCTGGACGGCGATCTGCCGCATTACGACGAGGCGCTGCTGCGCCGCGAGCTGCAGCTGTTTCCCGAGTGGTACGTGCAGCGCCATCTGGGCTACGAGTTCGACGCGATGCAGCAGGCGGCCTGGCAGCGCATCTGCGCCCTGCTGATCGACAGCGCCCTGGCCCAGCCCAAGGTGCTGGTGCATCGCGACTTCATGCCGCGTAACCTGATGCAGAGCGCGCCCAATCCCGGCGTGCTGGATTTTCAGGACGCCGTCTACGGCCCGGTCACCTACGACATCACCTGCCTGTTCAAGGACGCCTTCCTCAGCTGGCCCGAGGCGCGCGTGCGGGGCTGGCTGCAGGGCTACTGGGAGCGGGCGCAGGCAGCCGGCATCCCGGTGCAGCCCGCGCTCGACGAGTTTCTGCGCGCCAGCGACCTGATGGGCGTGCAGCGCCATCTCAAGGTGATCGGCATCTTCGCGCGCATCTGCCACCGCGATGGCAAACCCAAGTACCTCGGCGACGTGCCGCGCTTCTTCGCCTATATCGAGGCGGTGCTGGCCCGCCGGCCGGAGCTGGCCGAACTGGGCGCGCTGCTCGCCAGCCTGGTGCAGGCCGAGGTCGCCCGCGCATGAAGGCCATGATTCTCGCCGCGGGCAAGGGCGAGCGCCTGCGCCCGCTGACCCTGCATACGCCCAAGCCGCTGGTGTGCGTCGCCGGCGTACCGTTGATCGAGTACCACCTGCGCGCCCTGGCCGCCGCCGGCTTCGCCGAGCTGGTGATCAACCATGCCTGGCTCGGCCGGCAGATCGAGGAGCATCTCGGCGACGGCGCGCGCTTCGGCCTGCGCATCGCCTATTCCGCCGAGGGCGAGCCGCTGGAAACCGGTGGTGGCATCTTCAAGGCGCTGCCCTTGCTGGGCGATGAGCCCTTCATGCTGGTCAACGGCGATATCTTCACCGACTACCCCTTCGCCGAGTTGCGCCGTCCGCTGCAGGGGCTGGCCCACCTGGTGCTGGTGGACAACCCGCCGCACCACGCCCAGGGCGATTTTCGCCTCGCCGACGGCCGGGTGGGCGAGCTCGACGGCGCGGGTACGGGCCTGACCTACAGCGGTCTGGCCGTGCTGTCGCCGGCACTGTTCGCCGACTGCCAGCCGGGCGCCTTCAAGCTGGCGCCATTGCTGCGCCGGGCCATGGCCGCGGGACTGGTGAGCGGCGAGCGCTACGCCGGACGCTGGGTGGATGTCGGCACCCACGAGCGCCTGGCCGAAGTCGAGCGCCTGCTGGCGCAGGGGCGCTGAGGTGCTCTGGCCGGTGACCCTGCTCGGCGCCGTGGCTGGTCTGGCGGTGGCCAGCATTCCCGGCGCCCTGCTTGGCGGCCTGCTCGGCCAGGTGCTCGACCGCCGCCTGCGTCTGCACGACTGGGCCAACCTGCGCGAACGCCTCGGCGGGCGCCCGGCGCCGGCCGACGAGGAGCTGCTGTTTCTGATGCTCGGGCGCCTGGCCAAGAGCGACGGCCGCGTGCTGCCGAGCCATATCCAGCAGGCGCGCTCGGAGATGCAGCGCCTGGGTCTGGACGAGTTCGCCCAGCGCCGCGCCATCGAGGCCTTCTCCCGCGGCAAGACCGCTCGCGACAACCTGCGCGCCCCGCTGCAGCGCCAGGCCGAGCGCGGCGAGGCCCTGTTGCGCGCCTGCTGGCGCATGGCCTGGGTCGACGGTCGGGTCGGCGCGGCGGAGCACGAACTGATGCTGCTGTGGGGCAAATGGCTGGGCTGGAACGGTGCTCGCCTGGAGGCCCTGGGCGAGGAGTACGCGCCGCGCCGCAGTCAGTCGCCGGTGGCCACCGGCGGCAGCTACAAGGAGGCGTTGCGGTTGCTGGGGGTGGCGGCGGACAGCGAGCCCGAGCAGGTCAAGCGCGCCTATCGCCGTCTGCTCAGTCGACACCATCCGGACAAGCTGGCTGGTGCCGGGGCGTCGCCTGCGCGCCTGCGCGAAGCCACCGAAACCACCCGCCAGCTGCACCAGGCCTATGCGCTGATTCGCGAGCGGCGCGGCTGGCGTTAGCCGCCGCTCATCGCGCTCGGCGCCGCGGCGCGGATGTTCAGGCTCAGCCAGCCGCGCAGGCGGCGATACAGTTGTTCCTGCTCGATGCCTCGATTGCCCGGCAGGGCCTTCATCGCCACCTGCACGTAGGTCGGGTGCTTGACCCTCTTGCTGGCCTGCAGGCGCCTGAGCGCGGCCTGGCGGTCGCCGGCCTGGTCCTTGTAATAGAAGTCGCCGGTGGCCAGTTCTAGTTGCGGCACCAGCTCGTCCAGCGGCGGGGAAAAGCCGGCCGGTACGGCGGCGGCCACCAGCAGCAGGTTGTGGATATCTTCCGGCTGGCGTTCGGCCAGGTACTGGGCGGCCCAGTAGGCGCCGCTGCCGTGGCCGAGCAGGACGATGCGGCTGGCCTGCTGCTGGCGGGCGAAGGCGATGCCGGCGTCGATGCGCGCCATCACCCGCTGCGCATGGGCGCTGCGGCGGGCGGCGTCGTTCGCCGCCGGATCGGGCGCGGCGCTGGGCGCCGCCTC
>MTEW01003369.1_pt6 | contig 52712 bp, 54 predicted proteins | sample 1042681 | NCBI WGS metagenome assembly MTEW01 (sample SAMN06185811, study PRJNA358809) | soil metagenome | isolation source: soil biostimulated with citrate as carbon source | place: India | collected 2015-05-23
CGCCGCCTGCAAGAAATTCGCCGAGGAAAGCGGTGCGCGCATCACCCTCACCGAGGACGCCAAGGAAGCGGTCAAGGGCGTCGATTTCGTCCACACCGACGTCTGGGTATCCATGGGCGAGCCGGTGGAGGCCTGGGGTGAGCGCATCAAGGAGCTGCTGCCCTATCAGGTCAACATGGACATCATGAAGGCTACCGGCAACCCGCGAGCCAAGTTCATGCACTGCCTGCCGGCCTTCCACAACAGCGAGACCAAGGTCGGCAAGCAGATCGCCGAACAGTATCCGCACCTGAAGAACGGTATCGAGGTCACCGAGGACGTGTTCGAGTCGCCCTACAACATCGCCTTCGAGCAGGCGGAAAACCGCATGCACACGATCAAGGCGATCCTGGTCTCGACCCTGGCGGATATCTGAGAACCGACTGAAAGTCTGCTGCGCGTCGGCACTGCTGCGTTAAAAACAGGATCGGAATGCTCATGTACAAAAGTACACTCCGCTTCCTCTCCTGTTTTTGCCTTGCATTGCTCTAGCTCGCGAGACTTTAAGCCGGTTCTGACCACCCGTAGCCCGGATGAAAGCCGGGCTACGGCCTCGAACAAGGAGAACACCATGCGACTCGTCATTGCCCTGGGCGGCAACGCCCTGTTACGCCGCGGCGAAGCCATGACCGCGGAAAATCAACGAGAGAACGTGCGCATCGCCTGCGAGCAGATCGCCAAGGTGGCGCCCGGCAACGAACTGGTGATTGCCCACGGCAACGGCCCGCAGGTCGGCCTGCTGGCCCTGCAGGGCAACGCCTATGACGCGGCCAACCCCTACCCACTGGACGTGCTCGGTGCCGAGACCGAAGGCATGATCGGCTACATGATCGAACAGGAGCTGGGCAACCTGCTGCCGTTCGAAGTGCCGTTCGCCACCATCCTCACCCAGGTCGAAGTGGACAGCGGCGACCCGGCGTTCAAGAAACCGACCAAACCCATCGGCCCGGTCTATGCCAAGGAGGAAGCCGAGCGCCTGGCCGCCGAGAAGGGCTGGAACATCGCTCCGGACGGCGACAAGTTCCGCCGTGTGGTGGCCAGCCCTAGGCCGCAGCGCATCTTCGAGATCCGTCCGATCAAGTGGCTGCTGGAGAAGGGCAGCGTGGTGATCTGCGCCGGTGGCGGCGGTATACCCACCATGTACGACGGCAAGAAGCTGCGCGGCGTCGAAGCGGTGATCGACAAGGACCTGTGCTCGGCGCTGCTGGCCGAACAGCTCAACGCCGACCTGCTGGTAATCGCCACCGATGTGGATGCCGCCTATATCGAGTGGGGCAAGCCCGGGCAGAAATCCATCGCCGCCGCCCACCCGGACGAGATGGACAAGCTCGGCTTCGCCGCCGGCTCTATGGGACCGAAGGTACAGGCCGCCTGCGAGTTCGCGCGCAATACCGGCAGCACCGCGGTGATCGGCTCGCTGGAGAACATCGAGGCCATCGTGCAAGGCAGCTCCGGTACCCGCATCAGTCTGGACACCGAGGGCATTATTTTCCGCTGATCAGGGGCGGGGCCGCGGCCCCGCCGTTTTCTCGCAGGAGCACCGACGATGTTCACCCCAGGCCATCTGCATCGCGACAACCTCGACCGCCCGGAGGGCCTGCGCCTGGCGCCGCCCTTCTCCGTCGACTTCTACTACGAGATCCGCCAGGACCCGGTCCAGGGCCCCATGCTGCACATGCGTCTGGTCGGCGAGGTGAGCGGCCGGCATTTCGACGAGGAGTTCGAGCTGCACCGCGACGTCGCCTTCAACTTCGCCAGCGTGGCCAGCCGCGTCGCCGCCCGCCATGGCCTGCCGCCCAATGCCAGCCCGGTGATGCGCGGCCACGACGAATACGACAAGGTGTTCGCCGACATCCGCAGCAAGCTGCACGCCAGGCCGGGTGAGCCGGTCAATCTCGACCACGTGCTCTGACAAGGGGTGCGCCGCGCACCGATACCAAAGGCTCTGTCTGCGTTAAGTGTTGGGAGTGGGTGCAAAGGCCCGTAGGGTGGGCTTTAGCCCACCAGCGGTGGTTGGCGTGGGCTAAAGCGGATCGCCGCCCGGCCCACCCTGCAAGGCTCACGAGCCTTCCTTGGAACCCTAGCAACAGCTAACAGGGACCATACCAAAAGCACCGCTGGAGAAGCCGGTGCGCACGGCGCACCCTACGGTTCCTCTCAGGCCTGCATGGTCCAGCCATGCACACCCATGGCGGCCTGACGTCCGGCCTCCGAGCGGGTCGGGTGCGGATGGCAGGTCAGCGCGATGTCCTCGGCCGAAGCGGAGAACTCCATGGCCACGCAGTATTCGCCGATCAACTCGCCGACGCTCGGGCCGATCATATGCACGCCGAGTATCTGGTCGGTATTGGCGTCGGCGAGAATCTTCACGAAGCCATCGGTCTCGTGGTTGATCTTCGCCCGGCTGTTGGCCGTGAAGGGGAACTTGCCCACCTTGTAGGCGCGGCCTTCGGCCTTCAGCTCCTCCTCGCCCTTGCCGACGCTGGCCACCTCCGGGCGGGTGTAGATCACTCCGGGGATCACCCCGTAGTTGACCTCGGCGGCGTGCCCGGCGATGCGCTCGATACAGGCCACAGCCTCGTCCTCGGCCTTGTGCGCCAGCATCGGCCCGGAGGTGACGTCGCCGATCACCCACACGCCGGACACGCCACTGTGCTGCTTTTCATTAGCGAGCATGCCGCGCTTGTCGGTGCTCAGGCCGACGCTCTCCAACCCGAGCCCTTTGGTGTAGGGACGCCGACCGATGGCCACCAGCACGTAGTCAGCCTCCAGGGTCTCGCTCGCCCCACCTGCGGCCGGCTCCAGGCTCAGGGTCACGCCGGACTTGCTCGTCTTGGCGCCGGTGACCTTGGTACCCAGCTTGAAGCTCATGCCCTGCTTGCCCAGGGTGCGCTGCAGGGTCTTGGCGGTCTCGCCGTCCAGACCGGGACAGATGCGCTCGAGATATTCCACCACGGTGACCTGGCTGCCCAGACGGCGCCACACCGAGCCCAACTCCAGGCCGATCACCCCGGCGCCGATCACCACCAGATGCCTGGGCACCTCGGGCAGCGACAGCGCGCCAGTGGAATCGAGGATGCGCACGTTGTCGATCTCCACACCCGGCAGCGGGGTCGGCTCCGAGCCGCTGGCGATGACGATGTTCTGCGTCTCCAGCAGGCGCTCGCCGCCCTCGTGCAGCTTGACCTGCACCCGCCCCGGCCCGTCGATGCGCGCCCAGCCCCTGACCCACTCCACCTTGTTCTTGCGAAACAGGAACTCCACACCCTTGGTCAGCGCTTCGACGCTGGCGGCCTTCTGCTTCATCATCTGCGCCAGATTCAGCGACGGCGTGACCTCCACGCCCAGCGCGCTGAGCTCGCCGCCAGCCGCCGCCTCGTACAGTTCGGAGGCATGCAGCAGGGCCTTGGACGGCATGCAGCCGACGTTCAGGCAGGTACCGCCAAGGGTCTCGCGGCCCTCCACGCAGGCCACCTTCAGGCCCAGTTGACCGGCGCGAATGGCGGCGTTGTAGCCGCCGGGGCCGGCACCAATGATGACCACGTCGTAGCTGCTCATGAAGAGACTCTCCTCGCTTCGGGGATTGGAATCGGGCGCGCACGCAGCAGGTGGAAGCCGGCAAACGCCAGCGCGGCGAACAGGGCGTGCAAGGCAACCATAGGCCAGGCCGAACCGTCCTGCAGCCAGGTCAGCAGCAAACCGCCAAGGGTCGCCCCGGCCATCTGCGCAAAGCCCATCAGCCCGGCCGCCAATCCGGCGCGCTGCGGGTTGGGGATCACTGCGCCGGCCACCGCCGCCGGCAGGAGCATGCCGCCGCCGAGAGTGACCAGCATCTGCGGCAGCGACAGGCCGAGTAGCGACAGGCCAAACAGCAGATAGATCGCCAGGGTCAGGAAGGCGCCGGTCAGCACCAGTGCCACACCGATGGCCACCACCCGCTGTGGCCCCAGCCGCTGCACGTTGCGCAGGGTGAACAGGGCGCCGCCGAGCAGGCCGGAAACGATGGCTGCGAAGGTCATGCCGTACTGCGCAGCCGTCAGGCCGAGCAGGCCGATATAGACCGCCGAGGAGCCGGCCACCACGACGAACATGGCGCCATAGGTGGCGGCGATGGTCAGCGCCGGGGCCCGGCAGCTGCGCAGCAGATCGCGGTAATCGCCCGCCAGGCGACTCAGCCGCCCGGCCTGCGGGTCGCGCTGCACATGGCTCTCGCGATAGCCGCCGAGCACTGCCAAAAGGGCCACGCTGCCGACCACCAGGCTGGCCACCAGCGGCGCGCGCCAGCCGCCGTACTGGGTCAGCAGGCCGCCGAGCAGCGGCGATAGGACGATGGCGGTGAACATGCCCAGCACCGTCAGCGCCAGGGCCGGCCCCGCCTCGGCCTGCCACACGTCACGCACGATGGCGCGCGCCAGCACCAGCGCAGCACAGGCGCCGAAGCCCTGCAGCACGCGGGCGGCGATCAGCATCTGGATGTTCTCCGCCAACAGCATGCCCAGGCTCGCCAGCAGGTACAGCGACAACCCGGCCAGCAGCACCGGGCGCCGACCGAGGCGATCGGACAACGGCCCGAAGAACAGTTGGCCGAGGCCGAAGGCGGCGACGAACAGCGTCAGCGCCAGCAGGCTGCTGCCGGGCACCGCATGCAGCCCCCGCTCCAGGGCGCCGAGGGCGGGAATCAGCAACTGCGTGGAGATTTCCCCCAGCGCGGTGAGCAGCATCAGGATCAAAAGCAGCAGGCGGGACGGGCGCATGATGGGTTTCCGGTATCGGCCATTTATATTTCGACCATAATATGAAACATTGCATGTCGTCCATCATAAAAACTGGAGCCTCCGATGAACGAGCACAACCGTGACACCCGCCTGGCCGCCTGGATCGCAGAGGAACAGGCCGCGCGCGACCGACTCGCCGCCCCGGGCACCCTGGCCCTGGCGGAAGTGGCTGGTATGGCGCCGCTGGATTTCTTCGACGCCATCGGCCGCGGCGAACTGCCCAGCCCGCCCTTCGGCCAATTGCTGGATTTCGTGCCGCTGCAATGGTCCCGCGGTCGCTTCGTGTTCCAGGGCACGCCGGACGGTCGCCACTACAACCCGCTGGGCAGCGTGCACGGTGGCTATATCGCCACCCTGCTCGACTCCTGCATGGGTTGCGCGGTGCACACCCTGCTCAAGCCCGGCCAGGGCTACACCACCGCCGACCTGCGCGTCAGCTATATCCGCGCGCTGCGCAGCGAGTCCGGCCCGGTGCGCGCCGAAGGCCACATCATCCATGTCGGTCGTTCCACCGCTCTGGCCGAGGGGCGCCTGTACGACGCCGACGACCGTCTTTATGCGGTGGCTTCCACCACCTGCCTGATCCTCGACATGAACGGCACGCGCCAGAATCGCGAGGCAGGTGTAAGATGACAGCCAACATCTGAATCATCCGGAGCATGGCATGCGCTATTCGGAAGACCACAAGGCCAAGACCCACCAACGCATCATCGACGAGGCCGCGCTGCGTTTTCGCCGCGACGGCATCGGCGCCACCGGCCTGCAGCCGCTGATGAAGGCCCTGGGCCTGACCCACGGCGGCTTCTACGCCCACTTCAAGTCCAAGGACGATCTGGTGGAGACCGCCCTGCGCCACGCCGCAGAGGAGCTCACCGCCACCAGCGAGGCCCTGGCCAAGGATGCCGAGGAGCCGCTGACGCGCTTTATCGCCAGCTACCTGTCCAGCGCGCACCGTGCCAACCCGGGCGCAGGCTGCCCGTTGCCGACCATGTCGGCCGAGCTGGGCCAGCGTGGCGAAGCCAGCGAAATCACCGACGCGTTGATCCGCGACCGCCTGGCATTGATCGAAGAGAACCTTCCGGGAGATGACGCCGCCGAGCAGAGCGTGCTGCTGCTTTCGGCCATGGTCGGCGCCCTGCTGCTGTCGCGCAGCGTCAAGGACCCCGAGCTGTCCGACCGCCTGCTCAAGACCACCCGCCGCCGGTTGATCGAACAGGCGCAGGGCCGATAACGGCCAGACAGGCGGTGCGCGCGGCGCACCCTACGTTACTCCCCGTAGGGTGTCGCGGGGCCGCCTAGGCTGTGCGCACCAGCCTTCCACATGAGCCCAGGCGGGCTTTCTGGCCATTCGAAGATCAGCGCCACCCGCGGTGCGCACAGCGCACCCTACGCGCCGCGACACACCCGTAGGGTGTCGCGGGGCCGCCTAGGCCGTGCGCACCAGCCTTCCATATGAGCCCAGGCGGGCTTCCTGGCCATTCGAAGACCAGCGCCGCCCGCGGTGCGCGCGGCGCACCCTACGCGTTCGGCGACGACCTGACCGTAGGGTGTGCTGTGCGCACCAGCTTTCCGCACGAGCCCAGGCGGGCTTTCTGGCCATTCGAAGATCAGCGCCGCCCTCGGTGCGCACGGCGCACCCTACGCGTTCGGCGACGACCTGACCGTAGGGTGTGCTGTGCGCACCAGCTTTTCCACACGAGCCGAGGCGGGCTTTCTGGCCATTCGAAGACCAGCGCCACCCGCGGTGCGCGCGGCGCACCCTACGGCCTCGGCCACTTCCGTGGCATCACTTGTAACGCGCCGCCGCCTGGTTGCGCGACAGGTTCGGCAACAAGGCCTCGCGGGCGGTGACGAAGGCGTTCCAGTCGGCGGCATCCGGCAGCGAGGGTATGGTCACCAGTTCGCCCTGATCGAAGCCGGCCAGCGCCGCGTCGACCATCTCGCCCACTTCCATGATCATCGACGGCGGCAGCGCCGAGGCGTCGGTGCCGCTGCGCTCCCAGATCTCGGTGCGGGTCACGCCCGGCATCACCGCCTGCAGCTGCACGCCCGAACCACGCAGTTCGCCAGCCAGGGTCTGGGTCAGGCTCAGCACGTAGGCCTTGGTCGCGCTGTAGACGGCGTTGAACATCTCCGGCGCCAGCGCCACCACCGAGCCGAGGTTGATGATGCCGCCACGCCCCGCCGCGGAGAAGTTGGCCGCAGCCGCGGCCGCCAGGTGGGTCAGTGCCACCACGTTGAGCTGGATCATCGCCTCGGCCTGCTCCAGATCGGCGTCGGCCAGCTTGCCGTTCATCGCCACGCCCGCGTTGTTCACCAGCAAGCCGATACCGGCATCCTCACGCAGGCGTTGCGCGACCTTGAGGATGTCGGCCTTCTGCGTCAGGTCGGCCGGCAGCACCTCGACGGCGACGCCATATTCGCCGCCCAGGCGCTCGGCCAGGGCCTGCAGGCGCTGGGCATCGCGCGCCACCAGCAGAAGGTCATGACCACGCCGGGCCAGGCGCTCGGCGTAGGTGGCGCCGATGCCGGACGAGGCGCCGGTGATCAGGGCGGTAGCGGGCTTGCTTTCAGTGCTCATGGAAGTCTCCGGGATAAGGGATGAAGGTGGGCGAGCGATTTAGATTACGACCATAATCCTAGCCACTTATATGACTACCTTCATATAGCTTCGTCAAGCACTTTGCGCAGCGACCGTCTGGCGGGAAAGGTTCGTACGGGAGTCACAAAGAAGCCGCGCGCAGCACTGCGCGCGGCCTGACAGCGGCGCTGCCTGGGCAGGAGCAGGCAGCGCGAGGGAGGCACTTTCTCAGTTGGGGCGCATATCCACGCGCAGACGCAGATAGGAGGTCAGGCGCTTGCCGTTGATAACCCCCTGATAGCCGTGACTGTCGAAGGTGGTGCTCTTGATCAGGTCGACGCGGAAACGCGGATTGCTTTCGTAGGTGCGGCCCAGGGTGCTGGTCGAGCGGCTGTCGAACAGGTCGGTGCTGACCTTGACGAACTCGCGAGGGTTGCGTCGGCCGTTGGCACCGCTGTTGTTCGGGCTGCTGAAGATGTCGCCGGTGGCGGTCATCGCCGAGCTGTAGTACTCGCGCCCACGCAGGCTGGTCTTGCCGCTGGCGATCACGAACTGCTGATTGGCCGGGCGGTAGCGGTCGCCGGCGGTCAGGTAGCTGGCCAGCACGTCGTAGAGGGCGTAGCTGCTGCCGGTGCCGCGCTGCTTGTTGCGCAGGTCGAAGATGAACACGCCGTTGCTGCCGAGCACTTCCATCTCCACCTGGCCGAGGCTGGGGTTCTGCTGCACCAGCAGCGCGGTGTCCTCGTCGACGCCGTAGGCGAACGGCACGTTGGTGTAGTCGGCCAGGCGCACGATGCGCCCCTGACGGCCGCGCTCACTGAAATGGGTGTCGAGCAGGCCGTGGCTGAAGAAGCCGAAACCGCCCTGCATGTCGTAGGACAGGTCATCACCGCCCGGGGTGGTGTAGACGCCGTAGCGCAGAGCGGGATAGCTCTCGCCGCCGGTGATCATCGGCCCGCCGACCATGATCGCGGTGCCCGCGCTGCTGCCGGCGAGCACGGCGCCGGCAGCGTGCCGGGCGCGAATCGCGGCCAGTGCCGGCGTGTCGGCGCGCGTTGCGGTCTGCAGCGTCTGGGTCAGGCGCGCCTGGTCGCCGCCGCCGAAGAAGAAGCCGGTCATGCCGTTGATCTGCGCGATCACCTGCGGGTTGCTGTTGTTGCCGATGCTGTCCAGGTCGATGGGGATCCACTGGGCATCCTGGGCGCCGTAGGTCTTCAGCAGCTGCGCGTAGAACTCGCCATTGGACTTGGAGTTGCGCGCGTTGGCCGTGCCGGCGTCGGGGTCCTGGCTCGGTGGAATCGAGGCGGCGGTGATCACGCCGATGCGCGCCTGACTGCCGCCGGCCAGCTGCACCAGACGTTGGTAGATGACCGCGTTGTCGTCCTTGAGCCCGCCGCCCACCAGCAGCAGCGGGCCGGCCGCCAGGGCCGGCAGCGGTAACAGAAGAGCCAGCATGAGGGTGTAACGAATAACCGATCCGATCATTTCGATTTCTCCGCAGGTGCCGCACGGGCACGGTTGGTGACGCTGGTTGGGGAACGGTGATTGGGTGCCAGAGCGCAGTCGGCGGGCCGGCCTCAGTAAACGGAAAACTGTTTGAAGTAGCGTTTCTCGATGCGCTTGTGGGTGCCGTCGGCAAGGATCGCGGCCAGCGCCCGATCGAGCTGTTCGCGCAGCTCGTCGTCGCCCTTGCGCACGGCGATGCCCTGCCCCTGGCCGAAGAACTGCGGCGCCACCACGGGGCCGCCGACCTGCTCGAAGTCGCGGCCCAGTTCGGTCAGAAGGAAGCCGAAGTAACCGGAAACGGCGTCGTCGAGCACCAGATCCAGCTCGCCGCCGGCGAGCGCCCGGTAGGCCTGGGCGGCACTGGGATAGCGCAGCAGCTGCACATGCTCGGCGAAGCGGGCCTCGAGAAAGCGCTCGTAGGTGGTGCCCTGCTGCACGCCGACGCGCTTGCCGGCGATGCGCCGCGGGGTGATCAGCATCTGATTGATATGGCCCTTGCGGGCAAAGAAAAAGGCCGGGGTCTGCGCATAGCGGGCGGTGAAGTCCACCCGTTCGGCGCGCGCCGCGGTGATCGACATGGATGCCAGGATCAGGTCCGTGCGTCCCGCGTCGAGTGCCGGGATCAGGTCATCCCAGGCGAAGCGCTGCAGTTCGCATTCGCGCTGCATGCGCTGACACAGGGCATTGGCGATGTCGACGTTGAAGCCGACCAGATTGCCCTGCGCATCGAGTTCTTCGAAAGGCGGGAACTGTCCCTCCATGGCGACCCGCAACGGTCCTGCCGTGCCCGGTTGGGCGAGCAGCACAGCGAACAGACACAACAGCATGCGTAGCATTTCGACTCCTTGCCCGCGCGGGGCCAGGGGGTCAGGTCTCCTGGCGGAAAAGAAGGCGCCGCTGGCGACGCCTTAAGGCCAAAGGAGCGTGGGAGCTGACCTTGAAGAAAAAGCTCCGGACGGCCCGGGATCTGTCGCCGCCCGGAGAATGCCGTTACAGGATGCTCAGCGGGTACTCGATGATCAGGCGCACCTCGTCGAGGTCGTCGTCGAATGCCGTGGAGCGGTGAGTGGCGTGACGCAGACGCAGCGACAGGTCCTTGGCCGCGCCTTCCTGGAACACGTAGCGCGCTTCCAGATCGCGTTCCCAATGCTTCTCGTCGTCACCGGCCCAGCCGGCGAAGGCGCCATTCGGATCGGCCTTGGTGCCGTCGATGTCGTCGCCCTTGATGTAGCGCGCCATGAAGGTCAGGCCGGGAACGCCGTAGTGCTTCATGTTCAGGTCGTAGCGGATCTGCACCGAGCGCTCGTTGGGGGCGTTGAAGTCGGAGTACTGCACCGAGTTGGCCAGCCAGATGGAGTCGCCACCGATGTAGTCGAAGAACTCGTCGCCACGCACCTTCTGATAGGCCAGGCTGAGCTTGTGCGCGCCGAAACTGTAGGCACCCTTGAGCGACCAGGTCAGGGTGTCCAGCTCGCCGGCACGCGCCTCGCCCTCGTCGCGGGTCTTGTACGCCACCAGGTCGAAGTTCAGCGCCTGGCTATCGGCCAGCGGGATGTTGTAGTTCAGGTTGGCGAAGTACTGACGCCAGACGTCCTTGGCCTCGCTGGCATAGAACATCAGGCTCAGATCGTCATTGACCGCGTAGCTGAGGCCGGCGAAGTCGACGCTGCGCGCCTCCACCCCGGCGTATTCGCTGGTCATGTCGTCATCGGAGTTGGTGGAGTTGCGGCGGTTGATCGAGGTGAAGTGGCCGGCCTCGAAGGACAGCGCGTCGAACTCGTTGCTGGAAATCTGGAAGCCGGTCGCGGTCTCCGGCAGCAGACGCGAATCGCCGGTGGCGAACACCGGTGCGGTCGGGCGCATCTCGCCGTACTTCAGCTCGGTGGAAGAGGCGCGCATCTTCACCGCACCGCCGATCTGGCCATAGCTGTCCGGCACCTCGGCATCGGCGGTGCGGTTGTTGCTGATCGGCAGCAGGCCGTTGCCCACGCGGCCGCGGCCGGTATCGAGCTTGACGCCGCCATAGGCGAAGGCATCGGCGCCGACACCAACGGTACCCTGGGTGAAACCGGAGCTGAAGTTCAGCTGCGCGCCGTGTGCCCACTCTTCGCGATAGCCGTTACGTTCGTTGGCCGGCTTGGCGCGGTTGATGCCCTGGCTGTTGCTGCCGCCATGACGGTAGTCGCGGTTCATGTAGAAGTTGCGGTTGATCAGCTGCAGGCTGCTGTCCTCGATGAACCCCTTGGCTTCCTGCTGCTGACCAGCGACGGCAGCCTGCGAGGCCACGGCACCGATGGCCAGGGCGAGACAGCTGAGTTTGAGAATGTTCATGCCTTACTCCATTGGTTTTATTGGTATGGGTTGCCCGCAGTGCGGGCGGTGTTCGCAGCCGCTCAGGTGAACAGCTCGGGAACCAGATCGGCGGGGCATTCGCCGCGTTCGATGACGGCCTCGAGGCACAGCGAACTGTCCTCCAGCCAGCACACGAAGTAGCCGGCGCCGCGCCGGCGCTTGAGGCGAAACGGCCAGCGCCGCTCGCGCAGCTCGCTGCTCACCTCCAGCCGGCGTGGCAGACGAATCACCGAGAAGAAGCCGGCGCCGGTCTGCACCCGCTCCAGCACCCGCACGCTCGGTGCGGTCGCGGTCAGCGCCACCTGGGCGTTGCCCTGCAGCAGCTTGTGCAGGGCGAAGACTTCCACTCGGTTCAATTGCATGGCTCGTTTCTCCGGCGCAGCCGTACCCACCCCGCCTGAACGCTGCAGGCGGGCTGGGGGTAGAGGTAAAAAAAGGCTCTAGAGGCCGATGATGCGGGCCAGGGTCTCGGCGACCTCGGCGCGCTTGACCGGCGCAGCGGGCTCGAAGCGTCCCTGGTTGGCGCTCAGCCAACCTCCGGCCACGGTCTGCGCGGCGGCCTCGGCGTTCGGCGCGGCGAGGCCGGCGACGTCCTGCAGCGCCACGGTCTTGCTCAGCGTGGTCCCGCTGAAGCGCTCGACCAGCGTCTTGCAGGCCAGCGCCCAGTCCGCGCGGCTGGCCGGCCGCTGGGCATCGAAGCGCTCGGCACCATCCATCCAACCGTTGGAAACCACCACCTCGATATGCTCGCGCAGCGGATGCTCGGCCGGTACGTCGCTCAGCGTCGGCAGGGCCTTGAGGTTGGGCTCCGCAGCCAGGGTCATCTGCAGGGCATTGGCCAGCTCGCCGCGGGTGATCGGGCGCTCCGCCTCGAAGGCGCCCTCGGCATTGAGGGTCATCAGGCCGCGGAAGGTCACCGCACGAATGGCGTCGCCGCGGCGGCCGTTGCCGGCATCACGCGGGGCGCCGGCGGCCGGCTCGCGCAGATCGGCGGTCACCGGACGGATGTCCAGGCGCACGCCACTGACGCTGTAGTTGGTCTGCGAATCGTGGAAGCGGCTGTGAGCGGCGAAGTCCGCACGCTTGCTGAACTCGAAGCGATAGCCGTAGTGGTAGCCGTTGGCCGGGTTGTAGCGGGTCATCAGCCCGAGCTGACGGCTCGCCGTGTTGTCGGCCAGGCCATAGAGCACCGCCCGGTTGATCGCCGACACAGCCGACAGGTCGGTGAGCAGGCGGTTGCCCACCAGGTACTCGTTGCCAGGCTCGATCGGCTGCTTGCCGGCATCCGGCCGGATCTCGCCCGAGGCCAGGTCGTAGCGATCGCCATGACCGAGCATGGCCAGGCGCATGTCGTCGATGCGCGTGCCGTAGAGCCCGAAGCTCTTCTTCGCCGCGGCAGGGTCCATGATGGTCAGGTAGCCCTCGCCCAGTACCTCCAGCTCGCCACTGGGCTTGATCCACATGGCGGTGTTGGTATCCAGACCGAAGCCCTTGCCCGGAGCCGGCTGCTCCAGCAGGTAGCTGGCCATGCGCGCCGCGCGCCCGCTGCTGGTTTCCTCGATCTTGTCGAAGTGCTGGTCGATCACGCCGGCCTTGAACAGGCCTGCGCCCCTGAGCAGGGCGGTGCCGCGTCGCCCCTCGGCCGTGGCCACGCCGAAATCCAGGGTATCCATGACCACCCCGTAGGCGGTGGGCATGCGCGCACCGAGGATGCTGGCCCCGGCGCTGGTACCGGCCACCACGCCGCCCTTGTCGTAGATCGCCTGCACGGCCTGCATGGCCAGCGACGGGCTGCCGTCGGCGTTGAACAGCGCGCGGGCGATGCGCGCCTGATCGCCGCCGACGAACCACACCGCACTGGCCTCGCGCAGCGGCGCGACCACGCCAGGGTCGTTCATGGTGTCCTGGTAGTTGTGGCGGTCGATGCCGACGATGCGGATGTGCTCGGCGGGCACGCCTAGGGCTTCCAGTTCGGCCTGAAAGCGCTTGCTGGAGCCCAGGCTGCCGCTGGCGGTGGGCATGATGGCGATGCGCGCCTGCTCGGCGCCGCCCGCCAGTTCGATGAGTTTCTCGTAGACCAGGCTGTTGCTGGCTCGCAGCATGCCGCCGACCGCGAGGAGATTGCCGTCGGCCAGTACCTGATCGGCACTGCCGCAGAGGATGAGCGCGGCGAGAAGGCCACGAAGGTTGCGCTGCTTGTTCATTGTTATTGCTCTTATTAGAAGTCGAAAGCGGTGTGCCCTGCTCGCCGGCCAACTGAAACGGGGTGACAGCAGGCGCGGCAGGCTGAAATGTTTTTTTCACTATCGAGCCACGTGAAAATTTATATACCAGGCATAATCGAGGCACAAGCACCTCAAGCCAGGTTTGACAGAAATATTTCTTAAACGTAGATTCGTGAAAAAAAACACGTCAAAGGTATTCATGCATCTGCCCGGGCGTTCTACCCCATCGCCCACCGGTCAAGGCTCACGAGGCCTTGCCGGCGCCGCCTGGCAACAGTCGGCGTAACGTTCAACCAGCCGCCGCCTGTCGCGACGGAAGCTGTCTCAACAACCGCCATCCACTGGAGTAACAAGATGAACAAGATCGCTCTATTCGGCGCCCTGGCGCTGTCCACCTTCGGCACCTTCGCCGTCGCCGCCGAGCCGGCGCTGCGCATCGGTATCGAAGCGGCCTACCCGCCCTTCGCGTTCAAGACCGCCGACGGCAAGATCGCCGGCTTCGACTACGACATCGGCAACGAGCTGTGCGCGCAGATGCAGGTCAAATGCCAGTGGGTCGAGCAGGAGTTCGACGGTCTGATTCCCTCGCTCAAGGTGCGCAAGGTCGACGCCGTGCTGTCCTCCATGTCCATCACCGAAGACCGCCTGAAGTCGGTGGACTTCTCCAAGAAGTACTACCACACCCCCGGCAAGCTGGTGATGAAGGAAGGCAGCCAGATCCAGGACCCGAGCGTCGACCTCAAGGGCAAGAAGGTCGCCGTGCAGCGCGCCTCCACCTACGATCGCTACGCCACCGCCGAACTGACCCCGGCCGGCGTCAACGTGGTGCGCTACGGCTCCAACAACGAAGCCTTCCTCGACCTGCTGGCAGGCCGTGTGGACGCGGTGCTGGCCGATGTGGTGAACATTGACGAGGGCTTCCTGAAAACCGACGGCGGCAAGGGTTTCGCCCTGGTCGGCCCGGACTTCAATGACCCCCGCTACTTCGGTCGCGGCGCCGGCATCGCCGTGCGCAAGGGCGATGCCGCCACCGCCGAGAAGCTCAACGCCGCCATCGACGCCATCCGCAGCAACGGCAAGTATGCCGAGGTACAAGCCAAGTACTTCGACTACGACATCTACGGCCGCTAATCCGCCGCTCTCACCGGCGCCCGCCTCGGGCGCCGGCTTTCCTGCGCTCCACGAGGTTTCCCACCATGCTGCAAGGCTACGGCCCGATCATTGTCGAGGGCGCCTGGCTGACCCTGACCCTGGCTCTGTGTTCCATGGCGCTGGCCATCCTGCTCGGCCTCACCGGCGCGGCGCTGCGCCTCTCGCCACTGCGCTGGCTGGCCAATCTGGGCGACGCCTACGCCACGCTGATCCGGGGCATTCCCGACCTGGTGCTGATTCTGCTGATCTTCTACGGCGGTCAGGACCTGGTGAACCGCATCGCGCCCAGTCTGGGTTACACCGCCTACATCGACATCAACCCCTTCGTCGCCGGCGTGTTCACCATGGGCTTCATCTTCGGCGCCTACCTGTCGGAGACCTTCCGCGGCGCCTTCATGGCCATCGCGAAAGGTCAAGCGGAGGCTGGTGCGGCGTACGGCATGAGCAGCGCCCAGGTGTTCTTTCGCATCCTGGTGCCGCAGATGATCCGCTTCGCCATTCCCGGTTTCACCAACAACTGGCTGGTGCTGACCAAGGCCACCGCGCTGATCTCGGTGGTCGGCCTGCAGGACATGATGTTCAAGGCCAAGAACGCCGCCGATGCCACCCGTGAACCCTTCACGTTCTACCTCGCCGTCGCCGCCCTCTACCTGCTGCTGACCAGCGTTTCGCTGCTGGCGCTCAGGGCCGTCGAACGACGCTATTCGGTCGGCACCCGCCTGGCCGAACTCTGAAGGACTGCCCCATGCTCGACTTCAACCTGATCCTCTCCAGCCTGCCGCTGTATGCCAGCGGCCTGCTGGTCACCTTCGAGCTGCTGCTGATCGCCCTCGCCCTGGGCCTGCTGCTGGCTCTGCCGCTGGCCCTGATGCGGGTATCGCGCTCGCCGCTGGTGAACTTCCCGGCCTGGCTCTATACCTATGTGATTCGCGGCACGCCGATGCTGGTGCAGCTGTTTCTGCTCTACTACGGCCTGGCCCAGTTCGACGTCATCCGCGACAGCTTCATGTGGCCGTACTTTTCCAGCGCCACCTTCTGCGCCTGCCTGGCCTTCGCCATCAACACCAGCGCCTACACGGCGGAGATTCTGGCCGGCAGCCTCAAGGCCACACCGCCCGGCGAGATCGAGGCGGCCAGGGCCATGGGCATGTCGCGCGCTCAGCTCTACCGGCGCATCCTGCTGCCTTCGGCCATGCGCCGTGCGCTGCCGCAGTACAGCAACGAGGTGATCATGATGCTGCACACCACCTCGCTGGCCTCGCTGGTGACGCTCATCGACCTCACCGGCGCAGCCCGCACCATCAGCTCGCAGTACTACATGCCGTTCGAAGCCTTCATCACCGCCGGCCTGTTCTATCTGGTGCTGACGGTGGGCCTGGTGCGTCTGTTCAAATACGCCGAACTGCGCTGGCTGGCCCACCTGACCCCACGCAAGCATTAACAAGGAAGCCCTATGCAACGTATCGACCACCCACTGCCCTGGAGCCCGACCGGAACCAGCCGTCACCTCAGCGTGCTGCGTTACGGCAGCGGCCCGTGCAAGGCCTACATCCAGGCCAGCCTGCATGCCGACGAGCTGCCGGGCATGCGCGTGGCGGTGGAGCTCAGGCGTCGCCTGCAGCAGCTGGAAAGCGCCGGACGCCTGACCGGCGTGATCGAGCTGGTACCGGTGGCCAACCCCATCGGCCTGAGCCAGCTGTTCCAGGCGGCGGTCCAGGGCCGCTTCGAATTCGCCAGCGGCAGAAACTTCAATCGCGACTTCGTCGATCTGGCCGCCGCGGTCGCCGCGCATGTGGAAGGCCGCCTGGGCAGCGACGGGCCGAGCAACGTGCGCCTGATTCGCCGCGCCATGATCCAGGCGCTGGACGCCCTGCCCGCGCCGGCCTCGGAGCTGGAAGGCATGCAGCGTCTGCTGCTGCGTCACGCCTGCGATGCCGACGTCGTGCTCGACCTGCACTGCGACTTCGAGGCCGCGGTGCACCTGTACAGCGCGCCGCAGCACTGGCAGGCGCTGCGCCCTCTGGCGGCGCGCCTGCAGGCCGGTGCGGTGCTGCTGGCCGAGGATTCCGGCGGCAGCTCGTTCGACGAGGCCTGCGCCATGCCCTGGCAGCGCCTGCGCCAGCGTTTCCCCGAAGCCGAGATTCCCCTGGCCTGCCTGGCCACCACCGTGGAGCTGGGCGGCATGGCCGACACCGAAGCCGAACGCGCGGTAGCCAGCGCCGAGGCGATTCTGGCCTTCCTCGCCGAGCAGGGACTGATCGCCGGCGACTGGCCGGCAGCGCCGGAACGCTGCTGCGAGGCCACGCCCTTTGCCGGTGCGCAGTACGCCCTCGCCCCGCATCCGGGCGTGGTCAGCTTCTTCAAGCAGCCGGGCGAGTGGGTCGAACGCGGCGAGGCACTGTTCGAGGTGATCGACCCCTTGAGCGAGCAGCACAGCATCGTCCGCGCCGAAACCTGCGGCGTGCTCTATGCCCGCGAGCGCATGCGCTTCGCCCGCCCCGGCCTGTGGCTGGCCAAGGTCGCCGGGGCAACGCCCATTCGCCAGGGTCGCCTGCTCAGCGACTGATTCATGCCTTAAGAGAACAACAACATGTACAAACTCGAAGTTCAGGATCTGCACAAACGCTACGGTAGCCACGAGGTGATCCGCGGCGTATCGATGGCTGCCAAGGCCGGCGACGTGATCAGCATCATCGGCTCCAGCGGCTCGGGCAAGAGCACCTTCCTGCGCTGCATCAACCTGCTGGAGCAGCCGCATGCCGGCCGCATCCAGCTCAATGGCGAAGAGCTCAGGCTGGTCGCCAATCGCGGCGGCGCGCTCAAGGCCGCCGACGCCAAGCAGCTGCAGCGCATGCGCTCGCGCCTGTCGATGGTGTTCCAGAACTTCAACCTGTGGTCGCACATGAGCGCCCTGGACAACGTCATGGAAGCGCCGGTGCACGTGCTCGGCCAGAGCAAGGCCGAGGCGCGCGACAGGGCCGAGCACTACCTGGCCAAGGTCGGCGTGGCGCACCGCAAGGACGCCTACCCGGCGCACATGTCCGGCGGCGAGCAGCAGCGCGTGGCCATCGCCCGCGCCCTGGCCATGGAGCCGGAGGTGATGCTGTTCGACGAACCCACCTCGGCCCTCGACCCGGAGCTGGTCGGCGAGGTGCTCAAGGTGATGCAGGACCTGGCCAGCGAAGGCCGCACCATGGTGGTGGTGACCCACGAGATGGGCTTTGCCCGCGAGGTGTCCAACCAGCTGGTGTTCCTGCACAAGGGCCTGGTGGAGGAACAGGGCCACCCGCGCGAGGTATTGGCCAACCCGCAGTCCGAGCGCCTGCAGCAGTTTCTCTGCGGCAGCCTCAAGTAAGCGAAACAGCGCACGGCGGGCGGCTTCGGATACACTGCGCGCCATCGCCAGACCGGATCAGCCCAGCCATGCCGAGCAGCTCGTCGTCTTCCGCCACCGTTTACAGCGCCCCCATCCTGCGCAAGCTGGCCGAGGTCGCGCCACAGCTGCAGCCCTCGCTGCGCAAGGTGGCCGACTTCATCCTGCGCCATCCGCTGAAGGCCGCAACCCTGACCATCGAAGAGCTGGCGCAGGCCACGCACACCTCGCCGGCGGCGGTCAATCGCCTGGCCAAGGCCATGGAGCTGCGCGGCTACATCAGCCTGAAGGCCGAGCTGGTCGCCACCCTGCAGGACATGGTGTCGCCGGTGGACAAGCTGCGCGACGAGCTGGCGCAGCGCCCGGACGGGGCCTTCGGCCTGCACGAACAACTGCAGATCGCCAGCAGCAATCTCGGTGCGGCGGCCAGCAACAATGACGCCGCCGTGTTCGAGGCGGTGATCGGACGCCTGCTCGGGGCGCGCCGCATCTACATTCTCGGCTTCGGCAACAGCGCCTACATGGCCGGCCTGGCTGCGGCCAACCTGGTGCCCTTCTGCGATGACGCCACCGCCATCAGCATGGAAGGCGGCAACGAAAACGCCGCCTACCGCCTGGCCGCCATCACCGAGCGCGACGTGCTGCTGACCATCTCCCTGCCGCGCTATTCGCTGGACACCCTGCAGCTGGCGCGTTTTGCCCGCGAACGCGGCGCCTGCGTGCTGGCCATCACCGACTCGCCCGCCTCGCCGCTGGTGGAGATCGCCGAGTACAGCCTGTTCGCCCCCGCCGAACACCCGGTGCTGATCAGCTCCAATGCCGCCGTGCTGGCCCTGATCGAAGCCCTGGTGGCAGGTGTCATGGCGCGCAACAAGGAGGCGGTGAGCCTGGCTCAGGAACTGACCGAGAGCGTCATGGCCTACCTGCACGTCCCGGGCACCGAGCGCGCACCGCGTCGCCCACGCAAACGCCGCCCCTGAGCCGCGCCGCACCGCCAGTCGAATCGCAGACAGCGGCACGGGCTTGCAGCGCCGCCGCACGGATGCCAGCCTGGGCGGGCCAGATGCCGGAGCGCTGCGATGAGCGAAACCACCGACCGCCAGACCGCCGAACGACTGCAGGCCCTGCACCAGCAGGGCTTCGTGCTGTTGCCCGGCGTGCTGGATGCGCCGCGCGTCGCGGCAGTGCGCGCCGCCATCGACGCCCTGCGCCCCATCCACTGGGACTACCAGGGCAGCCTCGATCACTACAAGTGCGTGTTCAACCGCGACCCGTTCTGGCTGCCCTACCTCGACCTGCCGCCGGTGATCGAGCTGGCCGAAGCGGCGCTGGGCGACGACTGCCACGTGATCGGCCAGACCGCCTGGCGCTGCCATCCGGGCTTCGTCGGCAGCGAGCTGCATCTGGACCATCTGCCCATGGCGCTGCCGCCAAGCCTGCTGGACGACCCGGCCTTCGCGCTGCCGATGCAGATCTGCACCGCCCAGCTCTACCTGAACGATATCGACGCCGAGCTCGCCCCCACCCGGGTGATTCCCGGCAGCCACCGCGCCGGACGTCCGCCCGTGGCCGGCGAGCGTGACTGGCGCGGCCGCGAGCCCGAGCCGATCTTCTGCCGCGCCGGCGACCTGCTGTTCTTTCGCAGCGAGCTGTGGCATGCCGGCAGCCCCAACCTGAGCCCCACGCGCAGCCGCTACATGCTGCAGATCCACTATGGCCGGCGCATGGTGGCGCAGAAGTTCTCGCCCTATCTCGCGTTTCGCTTCGACCCGGCGGTGCTGGCCGCCTGCACGCCGCGCCAGCGGCGCCTGCTGGGCGAACATGCCGAGGCCGAGTACGACTGATCGCCGTCACGTTTGCGACCTTCGGCCAATCCCGGCCGGCCCTGCGCTGTGTTTAGCTGACCGCCATCCCCACACAAGGACGGTCGATGTCGCCGCGCATACTGCTGCTCACTGCCCTGGCCATGCTGGCCTTCGCCGGCAACTCACTGCTGTGCCGCCTGGCCCTGCGCGAGACAGCCATCGACGCCGCCAGCTTCACCGCCCTTCGTCTCGTCTCCGGCGCCCTGGTGCTGTGGCTGCTGCTGCGCCTGCGCAGTCCGCGGCAAGCGTTGGCAGGCAACTGGGCAGGCGCGCTGGCCCTGTTCACCTACGCCGCGGCGTTTTCCTTCGCCTACCTGCAGCTGGAAACCGGGGTGGGCGCCCTGCTGCTGTTCGGCGCCGTGCAGCTGAGCATGCTGGCCTGGGGCCTGTGGCGCGGAGAACGCCTCGGCCTTGCCACCGCGCTGGGTACCGCCCTGGCAGCAGGCGGCCTGCTCGCCCTGTTGCTGCCGGGTGCCAGCGCACCGCCACTGACGGCCGCGCTGCTGATGCTGCTGGCCGGTGTCGCCTGGGGTGGCTACTCGCTGCTTGGCCGTGGCCAGGGCGACGCGCTGGCGATGACCGCCGGCAACTTCCTGCGCGCCGCACCGCTGGCCGCGCCGCTGGTGCTGGCGCTGCTGCCGCAGCTGAACTGGGATGCCCCGGGCCTGCTCTACGCGCTGCTGTCCGGTGCGGTCACCTCGGGCGTCGGCTACGCCATCTGGTACAGCGCCCTGCCCGGTCTGCGCGCCAGCCAGGCCGCCACCGTCCAGCTCAGCGTGCCGATCCTGGCGGCGCTCGGCGGCAGCCTGCTGCTGGGCGAGAGCCTGACGCTGCGCCTGACACTCAGCGCCGCCGCGGTACTCGGCGGCATCGCCCTGGTGCTCGGCAGCCGGCAACGCGCCGGGAGCTAAAGCGGCTGACTGCGGTCTTCTATGCTGTAGTCCAATCCGCCAGGGAAGATCGCCATGCCTCGCCTGCTTCGTCTGTGTTTCGTCGTCCTGCTCGCCGCTGCGCTGGGTGCCTGCGCCAGTTTCACCGAACGCGACCCGCTGCGTATCGACCTGGTCGGCCTGGAGCCCCTGCCCGGCCAGGGCCTGGAGGTACGCTTCGCGGTCAAGCTGCGGGTGCAGAACCCCAACGACCGTGCAGTGAACTTCAACGGCGTGGCGCTGGACCTGGAGATCAACGGCCGGCCGCTGGCCAGCGGGGTGAGCGATCAGCGTGGCAGCGTGCCGCGTTTCGGCGAAACCCTGGTCAGCGTGCCGGTGAGCATTTCCGCCTTTTCGGCCATGCGCCAGGCCTGGGGCGCCAGCGGTTACCAGCCGGGCCAGGGCCTGCCCTACGTGCTGCGCGGCAAGCTGGCCGGCGGCCTGTTCGGCACCCGCCGCTTCAGCGACAGCGGCACCCTGGACTGGCCGGAGCCGCCGCGCGGCTACTGACAGGCCGCCTGCAGCGCCAGACGCAGCTCGTCCAGCCCGGCCTGCAGGTCGTCGAGCTCGATGCAGCCGAAACCGAACAGCAGACCGGCCTGCGCCGGCCCCTGATAGAAGGCGGCCAGCGAATCCAGGCCAATGCTGCGGCTGCGCATCTCGCTCGCCAGCCGCTCGGGATCGACGCCCGGGCGCAGCAGCGCCGCCAGGTGGATGCCGGCCATCGGCACTATGGGCTGCAGCCAGGTCGCCAGATCGCCCTGCAGACGCAGCAGCAGATGCTCGCGGCGCTCGGCATACAGCCGCTGCATGCGCCGGGTATGCCGGGCGAACTCGCCGCGCTCCATGAAATGCGCCAGCGCCAGTTGCTGCAGGCTGTCGCCGTGCCGGTCGCCAAGCAGCTTGGCCTGCACCAGCGCCTCGTGCAGCCCGGGCGGCATCAGCAGATAGCCGACCCGCTGCTGGGGATAGAGGGTCTTGGAGAAGGTCCCCAGATAGGCCACCAGGTCGTGACGATCCAGGCTCTGCAGCGCCTCCAGCGGCCGCCCCTGAAAGCGGAACTCGCCGTCGTAGTCGTCCTCGATGATCAGCACCCGGTGCTCGCGCGCCCACTCCAGCAACGCCAGGCGCCGCGCCAGGCTCATCGGCATGCCCAGCGGAAACTGATGCGAAGGCGTGACGTAGACCAGGAGCACGTTCGCCGGCAGCAGGTCCACGCGCAGCCCCTCGTCATCCACCGGCACGCCGATCACCTCGGCCCCGGCACTCTGGAAACAGCTGCGCGCAGGGGTGTAACCGGGTTCCTCCATGGCCACCCGATCGCCGGGCTCGAGCATCACCTGGGCCAGCAGGCTGAGGCCCTGCTGCGCGCCCTGGGTCACCAGCAGATCCTGCCAGTCGCAGCGCACCGCGCGGTTGAGCGCCAGATAGCGGGCAATGGCCTGGCGCAGCGCCGGCTGGCCCTGCACGCCGGCATAGAAGCCGCTGCCCTGGCTCATCTGGCGCAGCGCGTACTGAAGGCTGGTGCGCCAGGCAGCGAGGGGAAAGCGGCGCATGCTCACCGTGCCGCCGGCGAAGTTGTAGCGCCAGCCCTGCACCGGGCTGTCGAACGGCGCCACGGGCAGGCGCCGCCAGCGCGCCGCGGGTTGCAGCAGGCTGGTGGCGGCATTGCGCGTGGGTGCGGCCGTCTGCGCCAGGCTGCTGACAAAGGTGCCACTGCCGACCCGAGTGCTGGTGAAACCCTCGGCGAGTAGCTGCTCGTACGCCTCGCTGACCGTCTTGCGCGACACCTGCAGGCGCTCGGCCAGGTAGCGGCTCGGCGGCAGGCGTTCCCCCGCCTGCAGGCGGCCGCCAAGAATGGCCTCGCGCAACTGGCGATACAGCTGGGCGGCGAGGGGCTGGTCAGGGTCGATGCTCAGGTGCAGGTCCATATCGGGCTCCGGTGTGACGGCCCTAGCACAACAGATTGGCCTCCTGAATTTCAACGAAATTGGCTATTTCTGCAGTCCGTAGCGCCCACTACCCTGGCTGCAGTGCTCGCATGGCGCGAGCGGGATCAAGGAGACAGCTGATGCGACTGAACTGGAGCAAGGCCTCGCCCCAGGCCTACAAGGCCATGCTTGGCCTGGAAGCGGTGCTCGAACAGAGCGGCCTCGAACTGCCCCTGTTGGAGCTGGTGCGCCTGCGCGCCTCGCAGCTCAACGGCTGCGCCTACTGCGTGCAGATGCATGCCAATGACGCACGCCGCGGTGGCGCCAGCGAGGCGCGTCTGCAGACGGTTTGCGTGTGGCGCGAAAGCGCGCACTTCAGCGCCCGCGAACGAGCGGCACTGGCCTGGACCGAGAGCCTCACCCGCCTCAGCAGCCAGCACCCGAGCGACGCCGAATATGCCGAGCTGAGCGAGCATTTCGACGATGCCGAGATCGCCAACCTGACCCTGGCGGTGGCCACCATCAACGCCTGGAACCGCTTCGGCGTCGGTTTCGCACTCAAGGCCGAATGACTCATCAGGCAAGGATGCACAGCATGCCCGCGGCACTCGCCTACACCTGCCTGGCCCTATCGATGCTGCTGGTCGGCGGCAACATCGCCGTCGGCAAGGCGATACTCGATGAACTGCCGGTGTTCCTCTTCGCCCTGCTGCGTTTCGCCATCGCCTGCCTGGTGCTCGCCCCCGGCATGCTGCTGCCCGCCGTACGGCGGCGACTGGATCGCCAGGCGGCGGGCGGCCTGTTCCTGCAGGCGTTCTTCGGCTGTTTCCTGTTCAGCCTGTTCATCCTCCACGGGGTACGGCTGACCTCGGCCACCAGTGCCGGCATCGTGCTGAGCATCACCCCCAGCCTGGTGGCGTTGCTGGCGTGGCTGCTGCTGAGCGAACGCATCGCCGCGCGCAACAGCCTGGCCATCGGCCTGGCGATAGCCGGCATGGCCTTGCTCAATCTGCTCGAGAGCGGCCAGGGCGGCAGCGCCAGCCTGCTGGGCAACGCACTGGTGCTGGGGGCGGTGCTGTCCGAGGCGCTGTTCGCCATCTACTCGCGACGCCTGTCACTGAGCCTGCATCCCTGGGCCATGGCCTTTGGCGTCAATCTGGCGGGGCTGCTGCTGTTTCTGCCGCTGGCCTGGCCACAGGCGATGAGCTTCGATTGGCAGTCCCCGAGCTCCACCACCTGGCAGCTGCTGGGCTTCTATAGCCTCAGCGCCAGCGTGCTGTCGTTCCTGCTGTGGTACACCGGCATCAGCCGGGTAGCGGCCAATGTCGCCGGCCTGTTCATCGGCCTGATGCCACTGAGCGCGGCGCTGGTGGGGGTGTTCGCACTGGGCGAGCGCTTCGCCGCCAGCCACGCCCTGGGCATGGTGCTGGTGCTCGGCGCGATTGCGTTGGGTGCGTGGCCGGGGCGGCGCCCGTCCGGGTCAGCGATGGGAAGTCGGTTGCAGGCGCGCCAGGACAGCGCGCCCGTTGCGGACACCCCGGGCCGCTGAATCAGCAGTCCGGGACGCCCTGCGCCGTTCAGCCGTGCTCGGCTACGCGGCGGCGGCAGGCTTCGCCGAAGGCCTGGAAGATCTTCACCGAATCCGGGTTGCTCGCCGCCTGCCACTCCGGGTGCCATTGCGCGGCGAACAGGAACGGCGACAGGCTGGGGGCGTGGATGGCCTCGATCAGGCCGTCCTCGGCGCTGGCCAGCACCTCGAGGCCCTGGCCCAGATTGCGGATGGCCTGGCCATGCAGGGAATTCACGCGAATCTCCGGCTGGCCGAGCAACTCGGCGAACCAGCTGCCGGGCACCGGGTAAACCGCGTGGCGCGGTGCGTACTGCACCTCCACCGGATCGTCCGGGTTTTCCCGATGGTCGTTGTAGCCGGGCTCGGCATAGACCTTCTGGAAGATGTCGCCGCCCAGGGCCACGTTGATCTCCTGCATGCCGCGGCAGATGCCGAAGATCGGCAGGCCACGGGCGATGGCCGCGCGGATCAGCGGCAAGTCGAACAGGTCGCGATCGCGATCCTGGCCCTTGTTCGGCGTTTCGTTCTCCTGGCCGTAGAGCGCCGGATCGATGTTGCTGCCGGCACCGGTCAGGTACACGCCGTCGGCCATGTCCAGATACTGCTCGAGGTCATCCGTGCCGCAGCAGGTGGGCACCAGCACCGGCACGCAACCGGAGAGCTCGACCAGAGGGCGGATGTATTTGTGGGTCATTACCTGATAGTCGTGGCCCTTGCGCTCCTGAGCGCCCATGGACATCAACACGACGGGTTTGCGAGGGGTATTGCGGATCTTGTTGTCGGACATACGTCACCTTGGGACAGGCCGGGCCTGTCGTTGCTGTGCAGACCCGTGGCCAGCAGAACGTCGCTGCTGCCGCACTTGAGGCCTGTTTGGCTAACCCCGTGCACCGCAGCTCCTCCTGAGCCAGGGTGCCGCCTTCCGACGGCGGCTCGAACCGGGTCAGCTCCATCCAGAGAGGGGCCGCAGCAGGGCTGCCCGTTACCCGGTTCGGCAACGGAATCTGCTGCCAGTCTGCCCGAGCCGTAAAATATGTCAAACAAATAAGCAGGGTTTCGTTAAACAAACTTGCCGCACCGCTCAGCCTTTAACCCCATGAAACGGCGCACACAGCGGACATGGCGGCATAAGCGCCCCGCCTGAAAGTCCAATATTTTTAACAATGCAGATCGGCATCCCTCACGGCAGCGCGGGCGGCCGAGGATAAAACCCTATACACTATGCGGTTTCTTAAAACGTCACCGAGGACACCCCTTGAGCACCCTGCCACCCTGCCCCAAGTGCAACTCCGAATACACCTACCAGGACGGCGACCAGCTGGTCTGCCCCGAATGCGCCCATGAGTGGCAAGCCGGCGACGGCACCGAAGCAGCCGACGAAAGCCGGGTGATCAAGGACTCGGTGGGCAATGCGCTGCAGGACGGCGACAGCGTGACCGTGATCAAGGACCTCAAGATCAAGGGCTCGTCGCTGGTGGTCAAGGTTGGCACCAAGGTGAAGAACATCCGCCTGGTGGATGGCGATCACGACATCGACTGCAAGATCGATGGCATCGGCGCGATGAAGCTCAAGTCGGAGTTCGTGCGCAAGGTCTGACTCGCAAAGGGCGCATGCGGCCCCACGCCCTCACGGAACTTGGCTAGCCTGAACACAGGCCATTCACGAGGGAACCGCCATGCGCCATCTGCTGCTCGCTCTGCTGCTGTCGACTACAACGCTGGCTGCCGCGCAACCCTGGCGGGTGGTGGGCGACGAACAGTTCGCGCCCTACAGCTTCGTCACCGACGCGGACGACACGCCGCACGGCCTGGACGTGGAACTGGTCGATGCGGTGCTGCGCGAGGCCGGGGTCGCCTACGAAATCCGCCTCTACCCCTGGGAACGGGTCAAGCGCATGCTCGATCGCGGCGAGGTGCAGATGGCCTTTCAGTTCGCCGGCACCCCGCAGCGTCAGGAACAGTACGAGCTGGTCGGCCCGCTGCGCAGCGGCGCGACCGTGTTCATGACCACCGCCAAGACCGCCATCAGCGACTGGCAGACGCTGGACGACTTCTCCCCCTATGTCATCGGCCAGGTCCGCGGCTACGTCTACGAAGAGCACTTCGACCGCGCCGACCTGGCGCGCGACACCAGCGCGCAGAATCCGCGCCAGCTGGTCTCGATGCTGCTGGCCGGGCGCATCGACATCATCGTCGGCGACCGCGTGCAGCTGCAGTATTTCGTGCATGAGCAGCGCGCCCAGGACCAGGTGCGCATCCTGCCTCGCCCGCTGATCCAGATGCCGCGATTCGTCGCCTTCGCCAAGGGCGACATCGAACGTGCCCGGCAATTCTCCGAGGCGCTGGTACGCCTGCGCAATGCCGGCAAGCTGGATGAAATCCAGCAGCGCTGGGCGCCGTGAGCGCCGCTACTGCACCGGCAGGAAGTTCAGCAGGAACAGGCTCTGCGCATAGTTGGCCCCCATGCGCCGATAGCGTTCTTCCAGCACGTGGGTGAGCAGGTCCAGACGCGCCACCATCTTGCCGAACTCCACCGCATAGCTGAGGTTGCTGCCCTGTTCGGACACTTCGTTGGAGAGCAGCAGCGGCTGGCCACTGGCGTCGCGGCGCTGGCCGAGCATCCAGGCGGCCTTTTCCAGATTGCGTGCGGCATTGTGGATGAACTGCGCGTTGAAGCTGTCGGTCAGGTAGAACTCGGTGCGCCCGCCATGCGCCGTCACCAGCATGCTGCCGATGGCATAGGTGAAAGCCGCCACCCGGTCGCCCTGAAAGCCCGGGCTCAGGGCATAGTCGAGCGCGGCGACGTCGCGCCGGCCGCCCAGGGTCGGCCAGTCCAGGTTGTGTTCGATGGCATGCTGGATGGCGCGCTCGGCGGCGGCGCTGTCGGGGTGCGCATTCTTGCGCCATTCGCGCGGGTTGCGCTGGTACAGCTTGTTCATCAGCCGGTACAGGCTGTTGAGGTTGTTGCGCATGGCCAAGGTGGCCATGCGGTCCACGTCGGTCTGCAGCAGTTCGGCCGGTTTCACCGGGCTGCGCGTATGCAGGATCGAGTCGTTGTCCAGGCGACCGCTGCAACCGCCGATCAGCAGGAGCAAAGCCAGCCCGGGCAAGCACCGTTGCCAATACGCAACCGCCTTCGCTTGCCCGCCCCAGACGGCAGGCCCAGGCCTCGCTCCCATCCTCTGGCTCCCTGGCTAGCCCGGGCCGGATTGGCGCGGGCATCACTCAGAAGCTCAGTAAAGCGCAAAATTTCCATCTGGCCCGTGCGGCAACGCATGAAAGCACCATCCGCCGCCGCGACCGGGCCGACTCAGGCCGGGCTCGCCGCCCACTGCTCCAGACGCGTCACGCTCTCGCGGTAGGGTTTCAGGCTCTTGGCCAGCAGGATGATGGACATCAGCACCGCCAGGGTGGTGACGATCAGCAGCGAATAGCGCAGCGCGTTGTCGTCGGCGAAGACGAAGTCGGTGACCAGGGCCACGGCGGTCGGGCCTATCCCCAGGCCGATCAGGGTGATGACGAACAGGTAGATGGCCGAGGCCTGGCCGCGCATCGAGTTGGGCATGATCTCCTGGATCGCCGCCGGCGCCACGCCGAACGGCATGCTCAGGCAGAACACCGTGGGCGCCAGCAGCACGCTGGCCCACAGGGCGCTGTCCATCAGCGGGAACAGCAGCACCAGCGGCAGCGCGGCCAGGGCGGCGTAGAGACCGACGCGCATGTTCGCATCGCTGCGCCCGCGCTTGGCCATCCAGTCGGCCAGGCGCCCGCCGAAGACGATGCCCAGGCAGCCGAACACCGCGACGATGCAGCCATAGACGATGCCCACCTGGCCGGCGTCCCAGCCGTAGGTGCGGATGTAGAAGGTCGGCACCCAGGCGGCGCTGCCGTAGCCGGCGAAGGCCAGGCCGGCGAAACCGAAGTTGTGCAGCAGCACGGTGCGGCGGTTGGCGCGAATGTAGCGCCCCACTTCGCTGAGCGGTACCGCCACGCCGGCACCGGCGCCGCGGCGCGCGGGCTCCTTGACCGCCAGCATGAGCAGGGTGAAGAGCACGCCGGCGACGCCGAGAATCAGGAAGATCAGCTGCCAGGGCCGCACCTCGCCCAGCACCGGCAGGGTCACGTCGCCCTGCGCCGAGGCGAACTGGATCACCAGGCCGCCGACCAGGAAGGCCAGCCCCGAGCCCAGGTAGACGCCCATGGAGTAGACGCTGATGGCCGTGGCCCGGCGCTCGGCGGGAAAGCTGTCGGCGATCAGCGAATAGGCGGCCGGCGACAGCGCCGCCTCGCCCACACCGACGCCGATGCGGCAGAGCAGGAACTGCCAGTACATCTTGGCCATGCCGCAGGCGGCGGTGGCGGCGCTCCAGAACAGGATGCCCACGGCAATCAGCCCGCGCCGGCTGCGGGTGTCGGCGACGCGGCCAAGGGGAATGCCGCAGACGGTGTAGAACAGGGCGAAGGACAGGCCCATCAGCAGGCTCATCTGCGTGTCGCTGATCATCAGGTCGCGGCGGATGGGCTCGACCAGCAGGTTGAGAATCTGCCGATCGACGAAGGACAGCACGTAGGCCACCATCAGGATGGCGACAGTGACCCAGGCGCGGGCACTGGAGGGATAGCCGTTATTGTTGTTATGCACGGACGCTCTCCTCGGCACCGCTGACGCGGTGCGCGGCGGTTGAAAGTGGCGTCAGCTTAGGACGATATAAACGGCGCTGAGTATCGCTCGAAGGTGTTATCAGGCGGGCGAATGCTTCATACCCGCCGCAGCGAATGCTTCACCGCGGCGGGCAGAGGCGTGCATCAGAGGGCCTGCGGCGCTCGCTCGCAGAGGACCTTGAGCGCCGCCACCCAGTCCGGGTGGTCATTCAGGCAGGGCACCAGCTGCAGGCTCTCGCCCCCGGCTTCGACGAACTGCTCGCGGCCGCGGTCGCCGATCTCCTCCAGGGTCTCGATGCAGTCGGCGACGAAGGCCGGGCACATCACCAGCAGCTTCTTCACCCCCTGCGCGGCGAGTTCGTCGAGGCGGGTCTCGGTGTAGGGCTCGATCCACTTGGCGCGTCCCAGACGCGACTGGAAGCTCACCGACCACTGCTCCGGGCGCAAGCCCATGCGCTCGGCGAACAGCTCGGCGCTGCGCAGGCACTGCGCGCGGTAACAGGTGGCGAGCACCGCAGGTGAGGCGGTGCGGCAGCAGTCGTCGCCCTTCAGGCAATGGCCGCTGGGGTCGAGCTTGTGCAGGTGGCGCTCCGGCAGGCCATGAAAGCTCAGCAACAAGTGGTCGAAGCCCTGCTCCAGATAGGGCTTGGCACTGGCCACCAGGGCATCGAGGTATTCCGGCTGGTCGTAGAACGGCGGCAGGACGGAGAAGCGCAGGTCCAGGCCGCGCTCACGTACCACGCGCTTGGCCTCCTCGATCACCGTGGTGGTGGTGCTGTCGGCGAACTGCGGATAGAGCGGCGCCAGGGTCACCTGGCGAATGCCCTGGTCGGCCAGGCGTTGCAGGGTCGCCTCGATGGACGGCTCGCCATAACGCATGGCCAGTTCCACCGGGCCGTGCGACCAGTGCGCCTTCATCGCCTCCTGCAGGCGGCGGCTGAGCACCACCAGCGGCGAGCCTTCATCCCACCAGATCGAGGCATAGGCATGCGCCGACGCTGCCGGACGCTTGATCAGGATCAGCGACACCAGCAGGCGGCGCAGCGGCCACGGCAGATCGATCACGTAGGGATCCATCAGGAACTGATTGAGGTAACGGCGGACATCGGCTACTTCGGTGGACGCGGGCGAACCCAGGTTAACCAGCAACAATGCGTGATCGGTCATGCGAAATCCTAGTCAGGGGTGGCCCAGCAGATCGGCCAGGGCCACATCCAGATGGGTGAAGCGGAAACTGAAACCGGCCTCGAGCAGACGCTTCGGCACGGCGCGCTGGCCGCCAAGCAGCAGCTCGGACAACTCGCCAAGACCGGCACGCAGGACGAACGCCGGCACCGGCAGAATGGCCGGCCGGCTCAACGCCTGGCCCAGCGCCTTGGTGAACTCGGCGTTGCGCACCGGCAGCGGCGCGCACGCATTATAGGGACCCTGGGCGGCCTCCTGCTGCAAGAGAAAATCCATCAGGCCGATTTGATCGGCGATATGGATCCACGGCATCCACTGCCGGCCGTCGCCGAGACGCCCGCCCAGGCCGAGCCGGAACGGCAGCAGCAGACGCTTGAGCATGCCGCCGTCCGCGCTCAGCACCAGACCGGTACGCACCAGCACCACGCGCATACCCAGCTCCTCGGCGCGTTGTGCAGTTTCTTCCCAGGCGCCGCACAGCTGCGCGGCGAAATCGTCGGTGACCTGCGGCGTGTCCTCGTGCAGCTCACGCTCGCCGCCGTCGCCGTACCAGCCCACCGCCGAGCCCGACAGCAACAGCGCCGGACGCTGCTCGCGGCTCTTGAGCCAGTTCAGCAGCTGCTCGGTCAGGCCGATGCGGCTGGCCCACAGCAGCGCCTTGCGCTTGCTGCTCCAGGGGCGGTCGGCGATGGGCGCACCGGCCAGGTTGACCACCGCATCGAGCGGCTCCTCGGCCAGCTCCTCGAGCCGCCCGATCCCCCGCACCGTAGGCCCGCACAGGCCGGCCACCTTGCCCGGCTCACGGCTCCAGACCGTCAGGCGATGGCCGTGCTCGACCCAGTGCGCGCAAAGCGCACGCCCGATCAGGCCGGTACCGCCGGTCAGTAGGATATGCATGGCATCGTCCTCGCATGGCAATTGATGAGACTTCACCTTTAGTCTGGTTTATGACAGGCATACGTGCCTTTATCGAACGCCGCGTTTGTCCTAAACCTAAAGAAAGAGGGAGCGCCGCTCACGACAGCTGTACATGAAAACATTCTTGTATAGCTCTTGTCCAAACCGTAGCCTGTAATGCATTCAGCGCTGACGAGGTAACCATGAACGCACCCATCGCCATCATCGGCACCGGCATCGCGGGACTCTCCGCCGCCCAGGCCCTGCACGCCGCCGGCCACGACGTCGAGCTGTTCGACAAGAGCCGCGGCAGCGGCGGGCGTATGGCCAGCAAGCGCAGCGATGCCGGGAGCCTGGATCTCGGCGCGCAATACTTCACCGCCCGCGACCGCCGCTTCGTCGAAGTGGTGCAGCAGTGGCAGAACCGCGGCTGGGCCGAAACCTGGGCGCCGGAGCTGTACAACAGCCAGGCCGGCCAACTCAGCCCTTCACCCGACGAGCAGGTCCGCTGGGTCGGCGCGCCGCGCATGAGCGCCATCAGCCGCGCCCTGCTCGGCGCCCTGCCGGTGCACTTCTCCTGCCGCATCACCGAGGTGTTCCGCGGCGGCAGCCACTGGAGCCTGCAGGACGCAGACGGCAACAGCCATGGCCCCTTCAGCCACGTGATAGTCGCCACCCCGGCGCCCCAGGCCAGTGCGCTGCTGGCGTGCGCGCCGAAGCTGGCAGGCGTGGCGGCCAGCGTGGTGATGGAACCGACCTGGGCGGTGGCCCTGGCCTTCGACACGCCGCTGGATACCCGGGTCGAGGGCTGCTTCATCCAGGACAGCCCGCTCGACTGGGTGGCGCGCAACCGCAGCAAGCCCGGCCGCGACAATCACACGGATACCTGGGTGCTGCATGCCAGCAGCGCCTGGAGCCGGCAGCATCTGGACCTGGCCAAGGAGACGGTGATCGAGCATCTGCATGGCGCCTTCGCCGAGCTGATCGGCTGTGCGGTCCCGGCGCCGAGCTTCACCCTCGCCCACCGCTGGCTCTACGCCCGTCCGGCGCAGGCTCACCAGTGGGGGGCGCTGGCCGATGCCGACCTGGGCCTGTACGCCTGCGGCGACTGGTGCCTGTCGGGCCGGGTCGAGGGCGCCTGGCTCAGCGGCCAGGACGCTGCCCGCCGTCTACTCGAACACCTGGCATGAGCGGCGCCGACAAGCGCCGTCTCAACCCGCGCAAGCTGCTGCTGTCGAAATGGACGGCAGCACGGCCGCAGAATCGTGAACGGCATTTTCTGGTCACCGAGCTGATCCGCGACGAAGAGGACAACATCCTCGCCGTGGAACTGCAGGCCGTGCTGACCCGGCGCAGCCAGCAGCTGGACTGGCGCCAGTTGCAGGACACCGAGCGCTGGCAGCAAGGCTGGCGCTGAGTGCGTCTGCGCCACTGATCCTTGCTCCGCAGCGCCGGCCTGAGCTTCATCCCCGTCCCTTTTCTCCGCCACAGCCCATCGCCCCCACCCTGCGGACGCGATGCGTCACCTCCTGGCAAAATCTTGCGCCGAACAAAAGCGATACCAGACCTGTACAAATCATTTGACTTGTACAGCTACACACCTATGATGGACTGAAATTGTACATGCACCAACATATGTACAAGTTCATCGAGGTGAACCATGCCTGCGAACAAAGCCAAACTGGGCATCAGCGCCTGCCTGCTGGGCGCCGAGGTACGCTACAACGGCGGTCACAAGCTGTCGCGGCTGTGCAGCCGCAGCCTGGCCGAGCATTTCGATTTCGTCGCGGTCTGCCCGGAGGTCGGCATCGGCATGTCGGTGCCACGCGAGCCGATCCGGCTGATAGGCGACCCGCAGGCGCCGCGCGCCGTCGGCACGGTCGATCGCTCACGCGACGTCACCGATGCCCTGGCCGCCTACGGCGAGCGCATGGCCGCGGAGCTGCAGGGCATCAGCGGCTTCATCTTCATGCAGCAGTCGCCGTCCTGCGGCCTGGAGCGGGTCAAGGTCTACCAGGACGGCGGCCGGCCCAGCGAGCCGGGGCGCGGCATCTTCGCCGCCGCCTTCTGCGCCCGCCACCCCGATCTGCCCGTCGAGGAAGACGGCCGTCTCAACGACCCGGTGCTGCGAGAGAACTTCATCACCCGCGTCTATGCCCATGCCGAGTGGCAGCAACTGCTGCAGCAGGGCCTCAGCCGCCACGCGCTGATCGCCTTCCACTCACGCTACAAGTACCTGCTGATGGCCACCGACCCGGTGCGCTACAAGACGCTCGGCCGCCTGCTCGGCGAGCTGCACCAGCATGACCTGGCCGAACTGGCGCCGCGCTATTTCAGCGAGCTGATGAGCGCGCTGAAGAAGTGCGCCACCCGCGGCACCCACAGCAACGTGCTGCAGCACCTGAGCGGCTATCTCAAGCATGCGCTGTCCGCCGACGACAAACGGGAAATGCAGCAGCTGATCGGTCAGTACCGCCAGGGCATCGTGCCACTGGTGGTGCCGCTGACCCTGCTCAAGCATCACTTCCGCCGCCATCCGCATCGCTACATCGCCGAACAGGCGTACCTGCAGCCGCATCCGGAACCACTCAGCCTGCGCAACGCCCTGTAATGCCCATGACGACCGAAAGCATGGCCGGCGAAGAAGCCGGCAACGACTACCGGCAGATCCTCGACCAGGGCTACCTGCCCATCCGCGAGGTGGCGCGCAGCACCGGCATCAATGCCGTCACCCTACGCGCCTGGGAGCGCCGCTACGGCCTGATCGTGCCGTACCGCACGCCCAAGGGGCACCGCCTCTACTCACCGGCCAACCTCGAGCGCATCCACGCCATTCTCGCCTGGCTGGCGCGGGGCGTGGCGGTGGGCCAGGTCAAGGCCCTGCTCGACCACGGCCATACGCCGCAGGCGCCGAGCACCGACAACTGGAGCCGCCAGCGCATCGAGCTGCTGGAGTGCATCGCCGAGCTCAACGAACGGCGTCTAGACGAGCGTTTCAATGCCGCGCTGGCGCTGTATCCGGCCAGCACCCTGGCCGAACAGCTGCTCTGGCCGCTGTTCGGCGATCTGCGCCAGCGCTGGCAGGGTCAGTTCGGTGCACGGCTGGAGCAGGTGTTCTTCTTCTCCTGGCTGCGCAGCAAGCTGGCCACCCGCATCTACCACGGCAACCGTCAGCTCGGCGGGGCGCCGCTGCTGCTGATCAACCTCGGCGAGGCGCCGATGGAGCCGGGGCTGTGGCTCAGCGCCTGGCTGGCCAGCGCCAGCGATTGCCCGGTGGAGGTATTCGACTGGCCGCTGCCGCCTGGCGAACTGCTGACCGCCGTCGAGCAGATCGCCCCGCGCGCGCTGCTGCTGTACGCCGAGCAGACGCTGGACGGCGCCCTGCTGCGCCGCCACCTGCCACGCCTGGCCGCACAAAGCCCGGTACCGGTGCTGATCGCCGGCCCGTCCGCCCATATTCACCGCGACGCGTTGGCCGACCTGCAGTCGGCGGTCGACCCGCTCGCCGCGCACGCCTGGCTGCAGCGTCACGGCCTGCTCGGCGCCCGAGAGGTAAACCCATGCAGCAACTGATGTGGTTCCGCAGCGACCTGCGGATCGATGACAACACCGCGCTGAGCCAGGCCATGAGCAGGGGCTCGACCATAGCGCTGTACCTGGTCACCCCCGGCCAGTGGCAGCGCCATGACGACGCCCCGTGCAAGGTCGACTTCTGGCTGCGCAACCTGGCCCAGCTGAGCCGGGCGCTGGCCGCCCTCAACGTGCCGTTGCTGATTCGTCAGTGCGAGGACTGGAACCAGGTGCCGGCCGTGATCGCCGAGGTCTGCCACCAGCACAACGTCTGCGCGGTGCATGCCAACGAGGAGTACGGCATCAACGAAAACCTGCGCGACCGCTGCGTGGCCGCCTACCTGGCCCAGCAGGACATCGCCTGGCACAGCCATCTCGACCAGCTGCTGTTCAAGCCCGGCAGCATCCTGACCCGCTCCGGCGGCTACTTCCAGGTCTACAGCCAGTTCCGCAAGGTCTGCTACGAGCACCTGCACATGGCCCTGCCCGGCCGGGTCGCCCGGCCCGTGGCGCAAGCGCCCACGCCCCTCGCCAGCGACGCGATTCCCCATGCCGTGGACGGCTTCGCGATGCCCAGCGAGCAGCTGCGCAGCCTCTGGCCGGCCGGCGAAGAGGCCGCCCGCCAGCGCCTGGAGCGCTTCGCCGACGAGCAGATCGGCTACTACAAGGACGAACGCGACTTCCCCGCGCTGCCCGGCACCAGCCAGCTGTCGCCCTACCTGGCAGCCGGCGTGCTGTCGCCGCGTCAATGCCTGCACGCCGCACTGGCCGCCAACCGCGGCGAGTTCGACAGCGGCAATGCGGGCGTCGTCACCTGGGTCAACGAACTGCTCTGGCGCGAGTTCTACAAGCACATTCTGGTGGGCTACCCGCGCGTCTCGCGGCATCGCGCCTTCCGCCCGGAAACCGAGGCCGTGGCCTGGCGCCGCGCGCCCGAGGAACTGGCCGCCTGGCAGCAGGGCCGCACCGGCCTGCCGATCATCGATGCCGCCATGCGCCAGCTGCTCGAGACCGGCTGGATGCACAACCGCCTGCGCATGATCGTCGCCATGTTCCTGACCAAGAACCTGCTGATCGACTGGCGCGAGGGCGAGCGCTTCTTCATGCGCCACCTGATCGACGGCGACCTGGCCGCGAACAATGGCGGCTGGCAGTGGAGCGCCTCTACCGGTACCGATGCGGCGCCCTACTTCCGCATCTTCAACCCCATCAGCCAGTCGCAGAAATTCGACCCCGAGGGACGCTTCATCCGCCACTGGCTGCCGGAGCTGGCCGGCCTGAACAAGCGCGACATCCATGACCCGGCCAGCCTCGGCGGGCTGTTCGCCCCGGCCGGCTATCCACGGCCGATCGTCGATCTGTCGCGCTCGCGCGAACGCGCCCTGGCGGCCTTCAGAAACCTCGGCCAGGAGGTGCCCGCATGAGCGACTTCCTGGCCAGCTTCGCCACGCGCTTCGCCGCGCTGAACAAGGACAACCTCGAGCTGCTCGGCGAGCTGTACAGCGACGACGTGCTGTTTCGCGACCCGCTGCACGAGGTGCACGGCCTCACCGCCGTGCGCCGCTACTTCGCCGAGCTGTACGCCAATGTCGAGGCGCTGCGCTTCGAGTTCCACGGTTACGACCAGGTGGCGGAAGGCGAAGGCTACCTGCGCTGGACCATGCGCTACCGCCATCCGCGTCTGCGCGGCGGCGCCGAGATCGCGGTGGAGGGTTGCTCGCACCTGCTCTGGCGCGACCGCGTCTATCGGCACCGCGACTACTTCGACGCCGGTGCCCTGCTCTACGAGCACCTGCCCGTACTCGGCAGCGTGATCGCCTGGCTGAAACGGAGGCTGGCATGAAACGTATCTGGCTGACCGGCGCCAGCAGCGGCATCGGTGCCGCACTGGCGGAAGAACTGCTGCGCGCCGGCCACCGCCTGGCACTCAGCGCGCGCAGCAGCGGCCCGCTGCAGGCGTTCGCCGCCCGCTATGGCGAGCGGGTGCTGGTGGCCCCGGGCGACCTGACCGACGCCGACCAGGTGCGCGCCATCGGCGAGCGCATCGAGCAGGTGTGGGGCGCCCTGGATTGCGTGATCCTCAATGCCGGCACCTGCGAGTACGTCGAGGTTCGCCAGTTCGAGGCCGCGATGATCGAGCGGGTGATGCGCGCCAACCTGTTCTCCGCCGGCTACTGCATCGAGGCCGCCCTGCCCCTGCTGCGCCGCGGCGAAGGTCCGCATCTGGTCGGCGTCGGCAGCTCGGTGACCTTCATGCCGCTGCCCCGTGCCGAAGCCTACGGCGCCTCCAAGGCAGCCATGCGCTACCTGCTGCAGACCCTGCGCATCGACCTGGCGGCCGAGGGCATCGACGTTACCCTGGTCAGCCCCGGTTTCGTCGACACGCCGCTGACGCAGAAGAACGACTTTCCCATGCCCATGCGCTGGCCGGTGGAGCGCGCCGCACGGTACATCGCCGAACGCCTGGACAAGCGCCCGCACGAAATCGCCTTCCCTACTCCCTTCATCGCCGTACTGAAACTGCTCGGCAGCCTGCCCAGCAGGCTGCAGCTGGCCATCGGCCGTCGCCTGGCGCGTAACGAGGACACTCCATGAAGATCGCCATCATCGGCAGCGGCATCGCCGGGCTCACCTGCGCCTACCTGCTCAATCGCAAGCACGACATCCAGGTGTTCGAGGCCAGCGACTGGATCGGCGGCCACACCCACACCGTGGACGTCGAGGTGAATGGCCAGCGCTACGCCATCGACACCGGTTTCATCGTCTTCAACGACTGGACCTACCCCAACTTCATCCGCCTGCTGGAACAGATCGGTGTCGGCTACAAACCCACCGAGATGAGCTTCTCGGTCAGCGATCCGGCCAGCGGCGTGGAGTACAACGGGCACAGCCTCAATACCCTGTTCGCCCAGCGCAGCAACCTGCTGTCGCCGGCCTTCTGGGGCATGCTGCGCGACATCTTGCGCTTCAACCGCGAAACCCAGGACGACCTCGCCAGCGGGCGCATCGGCAGCGATCTGACGCTGGGCGCGTACCTGGAGCGCAACGGCTACGGGCGCCGCTTCATCGAGCATTACGTGGTGCCCATGGGCTCGGCCATCTGGTCGATGTCGCTGCAGGACATGCTCGGGTTTCCCCTGCAGTTCTTCGTGCGCTTCTGCAAGAACCACGGCCTGCTGTCGGTCAACGACCGGCCGCAATGGCAGGTGATTGAAGGTGGCTCGCGCAGCTACGTGGCGCCGCTGAGTGCCAGCTTCGCCGAACGCATCCACCTGAACTGTCCGGTGACGCGAGTCGAGCGCGACCAGACCGGGGTGACGCTGCACAGCGCCGCCGGCAGCGAACGCTTCGACAAGGTGGTGTTTGCCTGCCACAGCGATCAGGCCCTGGCCCTGCTGGACAAGCCCAGCCAGGACGAGCAGGACATCCTCGGCGCCCTGCCCTACGCCGACAACGACGTGGTTCTGCACACCGACACGCGCCTGCTGCCGAGCCGCCAGCTGGCCTGGGCCAGCTGGAACTATCGCCTCGGCGGCCCCAGCAGCCAGCCGGCCGCGGTCACCTACAACATGAACATCCTGCAGGGCATCGCGGCGGATACCACCTTCTGCGTCAGCCTCAACCAGACCGCCGCCATCGACCCGGGCAAGATTCTCGCGCGCTTCCAGTATGCCCATCCGCAATACAGCCTGGCCGGCACCGCCGCCCAGGCGCGCTGGGAAGAATTGCTCGGCGCCCAGCACAGCTACTACTGCGGCGCCTACTGGGCCAACGGCTTTCACGAGGACGGGGTGATCAGCGCGCTGCGCGTGGCCCGCGCCTTCGGTGAGGCGCTGTGATGCACAGCGCCCTGTACAGCGGCTGGGTGCAGCATCGCCGCTTCGCCCCGCGCGCCCATGCCTTTCGCTATCGCATGGGCCTGTTGTACCTCGACCTGAGCGAACAGGCGCAGCTGTTCGCCCTCTCCAAGCTGGCCGGCGCCGGCCGCTTCGCGCCATTCGCCTTCCGTGAAACCGACTACCTGCCCGAGTCCACACGCCAGGGCATGGCGCTGCACGAGGCCGTGCGCAATCGGGTAGAGCAGGCACTGGGCACGCGCCCGCAAGGTCGCATCTGCGTGCTGACGCAGCCGCGCAGCTGGGGCCTGGCCTTCAACCCGGTGAGCATCTTCTACTGTCACGACGCCGCAGAGCGCCTGGTGGCCATCCTCTGCGAAGTCAGCAACACGCCATGGCGCGAGCGTTATCACTACGTGTTGCCGGCCGATGGTGACGGGCGCCACCAGGTCAGCGTGGACAAGGCCTTCCACGTTTCGCCCTTTCTGCCGCGCGAGCTGGAGTACCGCATGAGTTTCAGCGCGGTGGGCGAACGCCTCGGCGTGCACATGGCCGACTGGCAGGGTGCGACCAAGCTGTTCGACGCCAGCCTCAGCCTGCACCGCCAGCCTCTGGATCGCGCCAGCCTGCACCGCTATCTGCTCAGCTTTCCCTGGATGACCGGCAAGACCCTGGCGGCCATCTATTGGCAGGCGCTGCGCCTGCTGTTCAAGCGCATACCGATCTTCGACCACTCCCCCGCGGAAGGCAGCTTCCGCGTTGCCCGCCCGCACGTGAAGGACTTGCCCCATGAAGAGCTCTAGTCTGACCCCCACCAGAAGCCTGGTACGCAGTGGCAACGGCATTGGTGCCAGCCTGCTGCGGCGTGCCGTCCTGCGCCAGCTGGAAAACCTGCACCACGGCCAGCTGCTGATTCAGGAAGGCAGCGAAACCCTGCATTTCGGCACGCCGCAGAGCGAGCTGCGTGCCGAGATCAGGGTGAACGACCCGGCCGTCTGGGGCCTGGTGGCCGGCAATGGCTCCATCGGCGCGGGCGAGGCCTATATCCACGGCTACTGGAGCACGCCGGAGCTGACTGCAGTGATCCGCGTGTTCGTTGCCAACCTCGATGTGCTGGACGCCATGGAAGGCGGCCTGGCCCGCCTCGGCCGCCCGCTGATTCGCGGCCTGCACTGGCTCAACCGCAACACGCGCCAGGGCTCGCGGCGCAACATCGCCGCCCACTACGATCTGGGCAACGAGCTGTTCGAGCAGTTTCTCGATCCCACCATGATGTACTCGGCGGCCATGTTCCGCGGCGCGGACGACAGCCTGGAGCAGGCGCAGCTCAACAAGCTCGAACGCATCTGCCAGAAGCTCGACCTCAAGCCCACCGACCACCTGCTGGAGATCGGCACCGGCTGGGGCAGCATGGCCATCCATGCCGCCACCCGCTACGGCTGTCGGGTGACCACCACCACCCTGTCGCGCGAGCAGCACGCGCATACCCACAAGCGCATCCGCGAGCTGGGCCTGGAAGACCGCATCACCCTGCTGCTGGAGGACTATCGCGACCTCGAGGGTCAGTACGACAAGCTGGTCTCCATCGAAATGATCGAGGCGGTCGGCCACCGCTTCCTGCCCACCTACTTCCAGCAGTGCGCGCGCCTGCTCAAGCCCCAGGGGCTGATGCTGCTGCAGGCCATCACCATCCGCGACCAGCGCTACGAGCAGGCGTGCAGGTCGGTGGATTTCATCCAGCGCTACATCTTCCCCGGCGGCGCGCTGCCCTCGGTGCACAAGATGCTGGAAGTGGTGACCCGGCATACCGACCTCAACCTGCACCACATGGAGGACTTCGGTCTGCACTACGCGCGCACCCTGCGCCAGTGGCACGACAACCTGCGCAACGCCAGGCAGCGTCTGGAGCAGCTGGGCTACGACGATTACTTCTACCGGCTATGGGAGTTCTACCTGTGCTATTGCGAGGGAGGCTTCCTCGAACGCACCATTGGCACCGCCCAACTGCTGCTGGCCAAGCCGGCGGCTCGCCCTGCTCCCCTGTTAGGAAACTTCGATGCCTAAGCTGATCGCCAATGCCCTCCTGTTCCAGCTCGGCTGGCTGATCTGCGTATTTGCCGGCGACAGCCTGTGGCTGCTGCCGGTGGCGGCGATCGTTGCCGTGCACCTGCTGTGGGTCAGTAGCTGGGCGGCCGAGGGCAAGCTGCTGCTCAGCGTGTTTCTCGCCGGTAGCGCACTGGACAGCTTCCTGCTCAACCTCGGCGTGTTCGATTTCGGCGAGCCGCGCCAGCTGATCCCGCTGTGGCTGGCCCTGCTCTGGCTGCTACTGGCCACCACCCTGAATCATTGCCTGGCCTGGACCGCGCGGCCCTGGTGGCGCGGCAGCCTGCTCGGCGCCGTCGCCGCGCCACTGGCCTACTACGGCGGCGCGCAGATCGCCGGGGTCACCCTGCCGCTCGGCACCTGGCCGACCCTGGCCATTCTGGCCGCGGTCTGGGCGGTGGTGATGCCGGTGCTGCACGGCTTCGCCAAGCTGTATCGCGCGCAGTACGAACAGCGCCTGCGCCTGCAGCAGAGGTGATGCCGGCGTCGCCGGGCTGACGAACGTCGAACGAAAAAGGCCGGGCATCGCTGCCCGGCCTTTTTTGTCTGCCGAAACGGATCAGAAACTGGTGCGGTAGTGCAGGGTGTACGCTTCGGCACCGTCGTTGGGGTTCTTCAGGCCGGCGTTGGAATAGTGCACGGCGCGCAGGCCGATCTCCTGGCCAGCGAAACGCAGGCCGACGCCGATGCGATCCTCGAACTGGAACGAAGAGCCCAGTTTGTTGCTTTCCAGCTCGGTGCTGGAGAAGGCGGCAACACCGATGCCCGCTTCGATGTACGGGCGCACGTTCTGCCCGGCGAATTCGTAGACGAACACCGGGGAGAACGACAGGCTGTGGTTGCTCGCCGTCTCGTCACCGTCCCAGTAGGTATACCCCAGGTCCCAATAACCGGTGAGGCGGCCATAGCTGCTCTGCAGCCAGCTGCTGTCCCAGTCCCACTGAGCCCCCAGGCGATACACCATGGTGGAATCGCCGCTCTGGCCGATGGCAGCGGTCACGTCCGCAGCCTGTACTGCCCCCAACTGCCCCACGGTCAAAGCTGCAAAGGCAGCCACAGCGCATAGCTTCTTCATGAACTATTCCTTCTCGAGAAGTGAGCTTGAACGAGTGTTCCAGATTGCAATCATAGAGACCGCTGTTGTTAGCAAAGGTCCCAATAAAACTAGTTCGCATATTTAAAATACGTGAACTTGCGCCTGTTCGCCCAGTAGCAGCGGCAATACCGCCTGCATGCGCTGTATATCGCCACTGCTCCAGTAGCGGGTCGGCTGCGCCGGTTGCGTGGCCAGCAGCTCGTGCTGCCCGAGCAGGCGCTGCAACTGGCGCGCCACCGCCGCACCGGTGTCGATCAGGCTCACCGAGTCCGGCACCAGGCTGTGCAGCAGCGGCTTGAGGAAGGGGTAATGGGTGCACCCCAGAATGAGCGTGTCGCAGCCCTCGGCCAGCAGCGGCTCGACATAACCCTGCAGCAGTTCGCGGGTGGCCGGCGCCTGCAGCGCACCGGCCTCGATGCACTCCACCAACCCCGGGCAAGGCTGGGTGATCACCCGCACGTCACTGGCGAAACGGTCGAGCAACGCGGCGAACTTGGCGCTCTTCAAGGTACCGGTGGTGGCCAGCACTCCGACCACCCCGCTGCGCGTCGCCGCCGCCGCCGGCTTGACCGCCGGCTCCATGCCGACGATGGGCAACTGCGGATAACGCTCGCGCAGCTCGGCAGCCGCCGCCGCGGTGGCGGTATTGCAGGCCAGCACCAGCGCCTTGGCGCCCTGCGCCAGCAGGTGCTCGGTGATCAGCACGCAGCGCTCGCGAATGTACTCCGCGCTCTTCTCGCCATAGGGCACGTGGCCGCTGTCGGCGACATAGAGCAGCGACTCATTGGGCAGCAGCTGGCGAATCTCGCGCAGCACCGACAGGCCGCCGACTCCCGAATCGAAAACGCCGACCGGCGCCTGCGACTGATTCATTTCAAATCATCCCCACGACTACGCAGCCTATCCTTAGCGCCCACCGCACACCTCGCAGGCTGGGTCGCGCTTGACCCGCAACTCGCGAAAGCGCGTACCCAGCGCATCGATCAGCAGCAGGCGCCCCACCAGCGGCTCGCCGAAACCGGCCAGCAGCTTGAGCGCCTCCAGGGCCTGCAGGCTGCCCACCAGGCCCACCAGCGGGCCGACCACGCCGGCCTCGCTGCAGGTCAGCTCGGCTTCGCTGCCATGACCGTACAAGCAGTGATAGCAGGGGCTGGCGGCGTTGCGCGGATCGAACACCGAAAGCTGCCCCTCAAGGCGAATCGCCGCACCGGAAACCAGCGGCTTGCCGGCTGCGACGCAAGCGGCGTTGACCGCCTCGCGGGTGGAAAAGTTGTCAGAGCAGTCCAGCACCAGATCGACGCCGCTCACCGCGGCGGCCAGCGAGTCGGCGTCCAGCGCCTGACGATGCGGCACCAGTGTGATCTGCGGGTTGATCGCGGCCAGGCGCACCATGGCCGAGTCCACCTTGGCCTGGCCGATGCTGGCGGTGTCGTGGGCGATCTGCCGCTGCAGGTTGGTCAGGTCCACCGTGTCAAAGTCGGCCAGGTGCAGCTCGCCGACACCGGCCGCGGCCAGGTACAGCGCCACCGGCGAGCCGAGACCGCCCATGCCGACGATCAGCACGCGGCCGTGTTTCAGGCGCAACTGGCCGTCCACATCGATCTGTTTCAGCAGGATCTGCCGGCTGTAGCGCAGCAGTTCGTCATCGCTCAGCATATCGTCACTCATGGTCGAAACGTCCCAGACTGATGCGCTCATGGCCGCTCAGGTCACGCCGGCTGTGCACCTCGGCGAAGCCGGCGGTGGCAAGTAGCCCGCGCACCGCCTCGGCCTGGTCGAAACCGTGCTCCAGCAGCAACCAGCCCCCCGTCAGCAGATGCGCCGGCGCGGCCTGGATGATGGCACGAATGTCGTCCAGCCCGTCGCTGCCGGCCACCAGCGCACTGCTCGGCTCGAAGCGCACGTCGCCTTCGTTCAGGTGGCGGTCGTCGGCGCGGATATAGGGCGGGTTGCTCAGAATCAGACCGTAGCGCTGCCCGCTCAGGGCAGAGAACCAATGGCTGCGCATGAACGCAGCGTTGTCCAGCTGCAGGCGCTGACGGTTGCGCTCGGCCAGGGCCACGGCGTCCTCGACCCGGTCCACCCCGGTCACCCGCCAGGCCGGGCGTTCGCTGGCCAGGGCCAGGGCGATGGCGCCGGTACCGGTGCCCAGGTCGAGTACGGCCAGCGGCGTGGCCGGCAGCAGCTCGAGCGCGGTTTCCACCAGCAGTTCGGTGTCAGGGCGCGGGATCAGGGTATGCGGCGCCACCTCCAGCTCCAGGCTCCAGAAACCCTGGTGGCCGAGGATATAGGCCACCGGCTCGCCCTGACGGCGACGCATTAGATTCGCCTGGAATAGCGCCTGCTGCTGCTCATCCAGCTCGCGCTCCGGCCAGGTGCGCAGGTAGCTGCGCGGTTTGCCCAGCGCGGCCGCCAGCAGCAACTCGGCGTCCAGCCGCGGGGTGGGCGAGTCGGGCAGGTCGGCGGTGTCGAGCAGGGATTCGATGGTGGCCATGGTTCTCTCGTAGCCCGGATGCAATCCGGGAAATCGGTCCCCGGATTGCATCCGGGCTACGGTAATGGTGCGCACGGCGCACCCTACGCGGCGCGAGCCATGCGCACCGCGGCAATCAATCGCCCAGCGCCGCCAACTGGTCGGCCTGGTACTCGGCCAGCAACGGCTCGATCACTGCCTCCACGCCACCGGCCATGACTTCGCTCAGCGAATACAGGGTCAGGTTGATGCGGTGATCGGTGACCCGGCCCTGCGGGAAGTTGTAGGTGCGGATGCGCTCGGAGCGATCGCCCGAGCCTACCAGGAGCTTGCGCGTCTCGGAGATTTCCTTGTGCGCCGCCGCCTCCTGCTGGTCCTGCAGCTTGGCCGCCAGCCAGGCCATGGCCTTGGCGCGGTTCTTGTGCTGCGAGCGTTCTTCCTGACATTCCACCACGGTGCCGGTGGGAATGTGGGTGATGCGGATCGCCGAGTCGGTGGTGTTGACGTGCTGGCCGCCAGCGCCGGAGCTGCGGTAGGTATCGACGCGCAGGTCGGCCGGGTTGATCTCGATGGCCGCCTGCTCGTCCGGCTCCGGCAGCACCGCCACGGTGCAGGCGGAGGTGTGGATGCGGCCCTGGGACTCGGTTTCCGGCACGCGCTGCACGCGATGGGCGCCGGACTCGAACTTGAGCTTGGCGTAGACGTTGTCGCCCTCGACACGGGCGATCACTTCCTTGAAGCCGCCGTGCTCGCCCTCGTTGGCCGACAGCACCTCGACGCGCCACCCCTGCTTCTCGGCGTAGCGCGAGTACATGCGGAACAGGTCGCCGGAGAAGATCGCCGCCTCGTCGCCGCCGGTGCCGGCGCGCACTTCCAGGTAGACGTTGCGGCCGTCGTTGGGGTCCTTGGGCAGCAGCATGCGCTGCAGCTTGTCTTCCAGGGTGGTCAGCGCTTCCTTGGCCTGGGCCACTTCTTCTTCGGCCATCTCGCGCAGGTCCGGGTCGCTTTCCTTGAGCAGCGCCTGGGCCCCTTCGAGGTCGCTCTGCACCTTGCGCAGCTCGCGGAAGGTGGCGATCACCGGCTCGATCTCGGCGTATTCTTTGGAATAGGCGCGAAACTGGGTCTGCTTGGAGATCACCTCGGCATCGCCAAGCAGCGCCGTGAGTTCCTCGAAGCGGTCGCTGAGGTTGTCCAGCTTGTTCAACAGTGAAGCTTTCATTGCAGACCCTTGTCCTGCGGCGCGCCCTCGTCGAGGGCGAATAATTCCTGGGCCAGGCTGAGCGCGTCGATGCGCCCCTCGGCGGTGAGTTTCTTCATGCGCACGCTGGGCGCATGCAGCAGCTTGTTGGTCAGGCCGCGGGCCAGTTGCGCCAGTACGTCTTCGGCACTGGCACCGTTGACCAGCATGCGCTGGGCCTTGGCCAGTTCCTCGTCGCGCAGCCGCTCGGCCTGCTGGCGGTAGGCCTTGAGTACGTCGACCGCGGCCAGCTCGCGCAGGCGCTGCATGAAATCTTCGGTGCCGGCGGCCACCAGCTCCTCGGCGGCCTGCGCCGCGCCCTGGCGGCTCTTGAGGTTCTCCTCGATGACCTCATGCAGGTCATCGACGGTATAGAGGTAAACGTCATCCAGCTCGCCCACCTGCGGCTCGATATCGCGCGGCACGGCGATGTCGACCATGAAGATCGGCTTGTGCTTGCGCTTTTTCAGCGCACTTTCCACCGCGCCCTTGCCGAGAATCGGCAGCTGGCTGGCAGTGGAGCTGATGACGATGTCACTGTGCGCCAATTCGTCGGGAATGTCCGAGAGCAGCACGGCATGGGCGCCGAACTGCTCGGCCAGCTGACTGGCGCGCTCCAGGGTACGGTTGGCGACGACGATGCGCTTGATGCCCTGATCGTGCAGGTGACGCGCCACCAGGCTGATGGTCTCGCCGGCGCCGATCAGTAGCGCCTGGCTGCGGTGCAGGTCGGCGAAGATCTGCTTGGCCAGGCTGACCGCGGCGAAGGCCACGGAAACCGGGTTCTCGCCGATGGCGGTGGCGGTGCGCACGGTCTTGGCGGTACTGAAGGTGGCCTGGAACAGCCGGCCGAGCAGCGGGCCGACGGTGCCGGCCTCACGCGCCACGGCATAGGCGGACTTGAGCTGGCCGAGAATCTGCGGCTCGCCGAGCACCATGGAGTCCAGACCACAGGCCACGCGCATCATATGGCGCACCGCGTCCTGCTCGCTGTGCACGTAGGCACAGGCGCGCAGCTCGTCCAGGCTCAGGCGGTGATAGTCGGCCAGCCACTTGAGCACTTCGTCGCTGCTCAGCTGGTCCTGTTCCAGGTACAGCTCGCTGCGATTGCAGGTGGAGAGGATCGCCGCTTCGCGACTGGGGGTGAGCCGGCACAGCTGCTGCAACGCCTCGACCAGCTGCTCCGGGGTGAAGGCAACGCGCTCGCGCACCTCTACCGAGGCGGTCTTGTGGTTGATACCGAGGGCGATAAAGGCCATGCAGGGTCGCTGAGGGGCAGTACGGAAGCCGGCAATTGTCCTACTTCGCCCCGGCGAGAACAACTCCCGCGACCTATTGTCCCAATAGACGGTTCGCCGCATCGTCCTGGCCAGTGGGCTTGCTCCGAGGCTTGTGTCATGATGCCGCGAACGTCGCAGGGCACGCGCCTACCTGGCCGCCGCCCGGAAATAACGCAGCACAAGGCACTATGAACAGACCCCTCGCGCTAGTCACCGCACTCGCCTTCCTCAGCGGCTGCCAAACCTTCGCCCCCAGCGAGCCGGACGGTACGCCGCCGGTGCAGGAAGCCGACCAGACCACCCAACTGGAACCGAGCGAGTACGGCTCGTTCAGCCAGGAAACCCTGTTCGCCCTGCTCACCGCCGAACTGGCCGGGCAGCGCAACCGCTTCGACATCGCCCTCGGCAACTACGTGCAGCAGGCCCAGGCCACCGGCGACGCCGGTGTCGCCGAGCGCGCCTTCCGCATCGCCGAATACCTCGGTGCCGAACAGGCAGCGCTGGACACCGCGCTGATCTGGGCCGAGAACGCGCCGAGCAACATCGACGCGCAGCGCGCCGCCGCCGTGCAGTTGGCCCGTGCCGGTCGCTATGACGAATCCATGGTGTTCATGGAAAGCGTGCTCAAGCGCCAGGGCGACACCCATTTCGACTTCCTCGCACTGTCCGCCGCGGAAACCGACCCGGACACCCGCGCCGGCCTGCTGCAAGGGTTCGACCGCCTGCTGGCCAAGCATCCGGACAACAGCCAGCTGCTGTTCGGCAAGGCCATTCTGCTGCAGCAGGACGGCCGTGCCGAAGAGGCCCTGGAGCTGCTCGAAGACAGCGCGGCGAGCAGCAACGAGGTATCTCCGATCCTGCTGCGCGCCCGCCTGCTGCAGAGCCTCGGCCGTGGCAAAGAGGCCATGCCGATCCTGCAGAAAGGCATCCGCAACAATCCCGACGACAAGCGCCTGCGCCTGACCTACGCCCGCCTGCTGGTCGAGCAGGACCGTCTCGACGATGCCAAGGGCGAGTTCTCCAAACTGGTGCAGGAAAACCCCAACGACGACGACCTGCGTTTCTCCCTGGCCTTGGTGTGCCTGGAGGCCGAGGCCTGGGAAGAGGCCATCGTCTACCTGGAAGAACTGATCGAGCGCCGCAGCCACGTCGACGCCGCGCATTTCAACCTCGGCCGCGCCTACGAGTCGCTGGAAGACATCAACAGCGCGCTGCAGGAATACAGCCTGGTCGGCCCGAGCAACGATTACCTGCCAGCCCAGCAGCGTCAGGCCGAACTGCTGCTGCGCCAGCAGCGTACCGAGGAAGCCCGCGCACGCCTGGCCAAGGCCCGCGATGCCCAGCCCGACTACGCCATCCAGCTGTACCTGATCGAGGCCGAAGGCCTGAGCAACAGGCGCCAGATCGAACCGGCCTGGAGCGCGATCAACCAGGGCCTGGAACAGTTCCCCAACGACCTGAACCTGCTCTATACCCGCGCCATGCTGGCGGAAAAACGCGACGACCTCGGCCAACTGGAAACCGATCTGCGCTACATCCTCGAGCGCGAGCCGGACCACGCCATGGCGCTCAACGCGCTGGGCTATACCCTGGCCGACCGCACCACCCGCTACGAGGAAGCCCGAGAACTGATCGAAAAGGCGCACCAGCTGAGCCCGCAGGACCCGGCCATTCTCGACAGCCTGGGTTGGGTCAACTACCGCCTGGGCAACCTGGAAGAAGCCGAGCGCCTGCTGCGCCAGGCCTTGGAGAAATTCCCCGACCATGAGGTGGCGGCCCACCTCGGCGAGGTGCTCTGGGCCCAGGGCAAGCAGCGCGAAGCCCGCCGCGTCTGGCGCGACGCCCTCGCCGAAACGCCCGACAGCACCATTCTGCGCGACACCCTGTTGCGCCTGACCGGCTCCGAGACCCTTTGATGCTTCGTCACCTCCTAGTTTTCAGCCTCATCGCCCTGCTCGCCGGTTGCGCCGGCCTTACCTCGCGCGAAGCGCTGGAAGGCCAGGGCAACCCCGCCCAGTGGCAAGTCCACAAACAACAGATCAGCCAGCTCGACGGCTGGCAGATCAACGGCAAGATCGGCATTCGCGCCCCGCAGGACTCCGGCAGCGCGACCCTGTTCTGGCTGCAGCGTCAGGACTACTACGACATTCGCCTCTCCGGCCCGCTCGGAGGCGGTGCCGCGCGCCTGACCGGCCGCCCCGGCGACATTCTGCTGGAAGTGTCCAACCGCGGCCGCTTCAAGGCCGAGTCCCCGGAGGCCCTGCTGCGCGAGCAGCTGCGCCTGGACCTGCCGGTGTCCAACCTGCTTTGGTGGATTCGCGGCCTGCCCGCACCCGACAGCCGCAGCCGCCTGACCCTCGACGCCGACAGCCACCTGGCGCGCCTGGAGCAGGACGGCTGGCAGGTGGAGTACCAGCGCTATGTCGAACAGAACGGCTACGCCCTGCCCGAGCGCCTGAAGCTCTATGGCCAGGACCTGGAAGTGACCCTGGTAATCAAGGACTGGCAGCCGCGTCAGTTGGGGCAGTAGGCCGGATGCAACCCGGGAAAGACGCCCCGATGCCGCTCACCTAGGGACATACGCGCCCTGCTCCCATCTCCCATTTATGGGAGAGGGGTTGGGGGAGAGGTTCAAACACTCCGCACCACTGAAAGCCCCCTCTCCCTAGCCCTCTCCCCAAAGGGGCGAGGGGATTGATTGCGCTTGGCAGACGATTATGTGAAAAGCATTACCCCCTACAACACCCGGATTTCATCACGGCTACGAACGCCCACCAACGACATCGCCATGACCAGCACCGCCGTTCCCGCCCACGCCGAACTGATCCTGCCCGCTCCGGCCAAGCTCAACCTGATGCTGCATATCCTCGGCCGCCGCGCCGATGGCTATCACCAGCTGCAGACCCTGTTCCAGTTCCTCGACCACGGCGACGAGCTCGGCTTCAGCGTTCGCCAGGACGGCGAGATTCGCCTGCATACCCCCATCGACGGCGTACCACACGACAGCAACCTGATCGTGCGCGCGGCCAAAAGGCTGCAGGAAGCGTCCGGCACAGCACTAGGCGCCGATATCTGGCTGGACAAGCACCTGCCCATGGGCGGCGGTATCGGCGGCGGCAGCTCGGATGCAGCCACCACCTTGCTCGGCCTCGACCACCTGTGGCACACCCGCCTTGGCGAAGATCGCCTGGCCGAAATCGGCCTGGCCCTGGGCGCCGACGTGCCGGTATTCGTGCGTGGCCGCGCGGCCTTCGCCGAGGGCGTCGGCGAGCTTCTGACACCGGTGGAACTGGAGGAACCCTGGTTCCTCGTCGCCGTACCGCAAGTCTTTGTAAGCACAGCAGAAGTTTTCGGCGCGCCCGAGTTGACACGCGATACGCCGCCCATTAAAGTTCGCAGCCTTCTTGCGGGGGGTGGTCGAAACGACTGCCAGCCGGTGGTCGAGAAGCGTTATCCAGAGGTTCGTAACGCTTTGATCTTGTTGAACAAATTTGTTTCAGCTAGATTGACCGGCACTGGAGCTTGCATATTTGGGAGCTTCCCAAATCGGGACGATGCTGATAAAGTCGCCCGCCAACTTCCAGGCACTCTGCCGAGCTTTGTCGCTCAAGGTCGCAACATCTCGATGCTGCACCGCCGGCTCCAAGCATTGGCCAAGAAGTGAATGCTCAGCATTCGGTTATACGATACAGGGGCGTCGCCAAGCGGTAAGGCAGCAGGTTTTGATCCTGCCATGCGTTGGTTCGAATCCAGCCGCCCCTGCCATAACCTCCCCAGGGAGGCATCGCAAACCGGGTCAAACAGCATTCGACACAGAATATAGGGGCGTCGCCAAGCGGTAAGGCAGCAGGTTTTGATCCTGCCATGCGTTGGTTCGAATCCAGCCGCCCCTGCCATTTTCCATACCCATCCAGGTATACCCCAGCCGGCAGGTACTGCGCGTGTCCAAGATGATGGTCTTCACGGGGAACGCAAACCCCGATCTGGCGCGACGGATCGTTCGTCAGCTGCACATTCCCCTCGGCGATGCTTCGGTCGGTAAGTTCTCCGACGGCGAAGTCATGATCGAAATCAACGAGAACGTCCGCGGCAAGGACGTATTCCTGATTCAGCCGACCTGTGCACCCACCAACGACAACCTGATGGAACTGGTAGTGATGGCTGACGCCTTCCGCCGTTCCTCGGCTACCCGCATCACCGCGGTCATCCCCTACTTCGGTTACGCCCGCCAGGATCGCCGTCCGCGTTCCGCTCGCGTGGCGATCAGCGCCAAAGTCGTGGCCGACATGCTCACCGTGGTCGGTATCGACCGCGTGCTGACCGTCGACCTGCACGCTGACCAGATCCAGGGCTTCTTCGACATTCCGGTGGACAACATCTACGGCTCCCCGGTCTTGGTCGACGACATCGAAGACCAGCGCTTCGACAACCTGATGATCGTCTCCCCCGATATCGGCGGCGTCGTTCGTGCCCGCGCCGTGGCCAAGAGCCTGGGCGTCGACCTGGCGATCATCGACAAGCGTCGCGAGAAGGCCAACCAGTCCGAAGTGATGCACATCATCGGTGACGTGGAAGGCCGTACCTGCATCCTGGTCGACGACATGGTCGACACCGCCGGTACCCTGTGCCACGCCGCCAAGGCGCTGAAAGAGCGCGGCGCCGCCAAGGTCTACGCCTACTGCACCCACCCGGTGCTGTCCGGCCGCGCCATCGAGAACATCGAGAATTCCGTCCTGGACGAGCTGGTGGTCACCAACACCATCCCGCTGTCCGCTGCGGCGCAGTCCTGCTCGCGCATTCGCCAGCTCGACATCGCCCCGGTCGTCGCCGAAGCGGTTCGCCGCATCAGCAACGAAGAATCGATCAGCGCGATGTTCCGTTAAGGAGCCCGCTGACGTAATGCGCCCCGCCTCGTGCGGGGCTTTTTGCCCTACCGCCCGAGGCTGGTCGCAAGCCATAAGGCGGTTTGGTTATTTTGGAGAAATGAAATGACTGATTTTGCCCTGAATGCCGAAGTGCGTTCCGACCTGGGGAAAGGTGCGAGCCGCCGCCTGCGTCGTAACGTGTCCATGGTTCCTGCCGTGATCTACGGTGGCGACAAGGCCCCGCAATCCATCAGCCTGCTGGCCAAAGACCTGGCCAAGCTGCTGGAAAACGAAGCCGCTTTCAGCCACGTTCTGGCTGTCAACGTTGCCGGTGCTACCGAAAACGTCGTGATCAAGGCCCTGCAGCGCCACCCGGCCAAAGGCTTCGTCCTGCACGCTGACTTCCAGCGCGTCGTTGCCGGCCAGAAGCTGACCGCCCACGTACCGCTGCACTTCATCAACGAAGCAACTGCCGTTGGCGTGAAGCAGCAGGGTGGCGAGATCTCCCACACCATCAACGAAGTCGAAGTTTCCTGCCTGCCGAAAGACCTGCCGGAATTCATCGAAGTCGACATGGCTGCCGTAGAAGTTGGCCAGACCGTCCACATGTCCGACCTGAAGCTGCCGAAAGGCGTTGAGCTGGTTGCTCTGGCTCACGGTAACGACCTGGCTGTCTCCAACATTCACGCTTCCCGCGTGAAGGCTGAAGACGAAGGCGCTGCCGAGTAATCGCAGCGCGGAACCCGCCCGGCAGGCGATCACGCCGGGCGATTTCCTCGAAAGGGCTCCTGTATGACTGCCGTACAACTGATCGTTGGCCTGGGTAACCCCGGCCCCGAATACGACCAGACCCGGCACAATGCAGGGGCCCTTTTCGTTGAGCGCGTGGCCGAGAGCCAGCGCGTCAACCTTGCTGTCGATCGCAAGTATTTCGGCCTGGTGGGCAAGTTCAACCACCAGGGGCGCGAAGTTCGTCTGCTCATCCCCACCACCTACATGAACCGCAGCGGCCAGTCCGTGGCGGCCTTGGCCAATTTCTTCAAGATCAAACCCGAAGAGATCCTGGTGGCCCACGACGAACTCGACATGCCACCCGGCGTCGCCAAGCTCAAGCAGGGCGGCGGCCACGGCGGACACAACGGCCTGCGCGACATCATCGCCCAGCTCGGCAACCAGAATAACTTCCATCGCCTGCGGCTCGGCATCGGCC
>MTEW01000679.1_pt5 | contig 52103 bp, 50 predicted proteins | sample 1042681 | NCBI WGS metagenome assembly MTEW01 (sample SAMN06185811, study PRJNA358809) | soil metagenome | isolation source: soil biostimulated with citrate as carbon source | place: India | collected 2015-05-23
CCGAAGCAACACCCAGCCGGAAAGGACTCGCGGCCAACACCACCAACAAGGACGATGATCCATGCAACTGCGCACCACCCTCTCCGCTTTCGCCCTCTCCAGCGCCGTGCTGCTGACCGGCTGCCAGAACATGTCTCCCGACGCCATGCTGCAATCCGGCCTGATGGCCGTGCAGGCCGCGACCCTGAGCGATGCCGAAGTGAAAAGCATGTCCGACCAGGCCTGCGCCGAAATGGACGCCGCAGCCAACGTCGCCGGCCCGACCAGCCCCTACGCCAAGCGTCTGGACAAGATCGCCAGCAACCTCGGCCATCAGATCAACGGCACGCCGATCACCTACAAGGTCTACCTGGCCGACGACGTCAATGCCTGGGCCATGGCCAACGGCTGCGTGCGCGTCTACAGCGGCCTGATGGACCTGATGACCGACAACGAAGTGGAAGGCGTGCTCGGCCACGAAATTGGTCACGTCGCCCTCGGCCACACCAAGAAGGCCATGCAGACCGCCTACGCCACTGCCGCCGCACGCAATGCGGCCGCTGCTTCGGGCAATGGCACCGTCGCTGCCCTGTCCGCCTCGCAGCTTGGCGCCATGGGCGAACAGCTGGTCAATGCGCAGTTCTCGCAAAGCCAGGAAACCGCGGCCGACAACTTCTCCTTCGACCTGCTGACGCAGCGCAACATCCCGCGTGAAGGCCTGGTCACCGCGTTCGAGAAACTGGCCAAGCTGGGCGGCGGCGAAAGCAGCATGTTCGACTCGCATCCGGGCTCCCACGATCGCGCCGACAACATGCGCACCCGTCTGGCGGCCAAGTAAGACCCTCCCGAGGGGCTGCAACGCAGCCCCTTCTCGTTTGCGATATGACCATGCCGACTCTGTACAAGTACCTGAGCCTAATGTTCCTGCCGCTCACTGCCTGGGCCGATTACGACATGCAGTACCAGACCTGCCGGGACGCCAGCGGAGCGATCAACAACACCAGCGTCGCCGGCTGCGCCGAGGGCGTCTCCGAAGCGGCGAAGAAAGAAATGAACCGGGTCTACCAGCAGCTTTTTCTCAAGCTGCAGGAAGGTGCGCCGCAAGATGCCCAGCAACTGGAGGCGACGCAGAAGGCCTGGCTGATCTACCGCAACGGCCAATGCGACATGCAGGGCAAGCACGTCGGCTCGCCGATGTACTACACCTGCCCGATGCAGCTGAACATTCAGCGCGTCGAGGAGCTGAAGTTCCTGCTGGAAAACGGCGGTTAGCCGAGCTGCCCGCGCAGGCTGACGCTCGGCGCCAGCCATACCTGCTCCAGCCCCAGCCAGTGCGCCAGCGCACGCAGCGAATCGCCCAGCGCCAGGCGCGCCTCCTCGCTCAACACCGCTTCTTCCAGATGCACGGCATGCACCGCCAGGCGCCCGGCGGCGCGCTCGCTGCGCAGGTCCACCCGCGCCAGCAGGCGCTCGTGATGCAGGAAGGGCAGCACGTAATAGCCGTATACGCGCCTGGCCTGCGGGGTATAGATCTCCAGGCGGTAGCGGAAGCCGAACAGCCGCTCGGTGCGCTCGCGTTCCCAGATCAGTGAATCGAACGGCGACAGCAGCGCGCTGTGACGGATACGCCGAGGTATGCGCGGCTCGCCCCGACAGTAGGCCGGCTGCCGCCAGCCCTGCACTGCGACCGGCAATAGCTCGCCCGCCTCCACCAGCTCGGCGATGCGTCGCTTGCTGTCGCCGGCATCGAGCCGGTAGTAGTCACGCAGATCCTTCTCCGTCGCCACGCCCAACGCATCGGCCGAACGCAGCAATAGTCGCCGCTGCGCCTCGTCCTCATCCAGTTCGGCATGATTGAGCAGCTCAGCCGGGATGACCCGCTCCGGCAGATCGTACAAACGCTCGAAACCTCGGCGTCCGGCCACCGTCACCAGGCCTGCGGCGAACAGCCACTCCAGCGCCATCTTTTCCGCACTCCAGTCCCACCAGGGGCCGGCCTTCTCGGTACGACTGGACAGACTGCCGGCGCCCAGCGCACCGCGCTCGCGCACGGCCTGCAGCACGGTCTCTATGGCGTCGCGCCGCTCCACGCCGAAGCGCGCCAGCCCCGGGTAGATGCCCTGGCCATCGGCGGCCCGGCGCATGCGCCAGCGCAGCAGCGGATAGAGTTCCAGCGGCAACAGCGAAGCCTCGTGTCCCCAGTACTCGAACAGGCGCCGACGGCGCGCCCGGCCCCAGGCCAGTTCGTCGAGGTGCTCGGCCTGGTAGTGGCCAAGGCGGGAAAACGCCGGCAGGTAATGCGAGCGCACCAGGGCGTTGACCGAATCGATCTGCAGCACGCCGAGGCGTTCGATCTGCGCCTGCAAATGCTTATGGGCGATGGCGCCGCGCGGGGTACGGCCGAACCCCTGAGCCGCCAGAGCCAGGCGGCGCGCTTCGGCGAGAGAAAGTGAGAGCGTCATGGCGAGCCAGCCTATCAGGCCGGCGCCGCGAACGCATGGCGGAAGGTGAAGGCCTGCTGCGTGGCGCCATGCTCGCGCAAATGCGCCAGACGCTCGGCCGCCTCGACCACGTCCGGACGATGCCCGGCCGGCACCCACCACAACACCTGGTGCGCCTGTTCGACGCGCTCGAACCATTCGCGGCGGCGCTTGAGCATCTCGGTATGCGCGGATTTGTAGACGTAATCGCTGAGCGACTGCACGTCCTGCCAGACCGACATGTTCACCAGCACCTCGTCACCGAATGGGCGGATCGCCGTGGCGTCGCCCGCCTCGTCCTGCAAACGCCAGACATAGCCGGGCGAGGCTTCGGCCAGGGCATTGACGCGCTGCAGGTTGGCGACGAAATCGGCCATTTCCGGCGATTCCAGCGATGCCTTCATCCAGGCGATATTCAGTTGGGCCAAATGATAAGCGGACAAACTCCAGCCTCCTTGCAGGCAAAGCATCAGGATCGTTGCGGCAAACCGCGCCAGTCAGCGAAGCGCCGACGCAGCCAGGCCTCGCTGCTGACCAGGGTGATGCCCGACAGCACCAGTGCCGCGCCGATGATGAAGTTCAGCGTCAGCGGCTCGTCCAGCACCAGCACGCCGAAGCTGACGCCGAACAGGGGGGTCATGAAGGAGAACACCGCCATGTTCGAAGCCAGGTAACGGCGCAGCAGCCAGAACCAGGTCAGGTAGGTGAAGAACGACACCACCACGCCCTGCAGCAGGATGCTGCCGATGGCGATCGGGCTCCAGCGCAACTGGCCAAAATCGACCACTGCCAGCGCATAAGCGAGCAGCAACGCAAAGGCCACCGCCAACTGATAGAACAGCGTCAGCCCAGGCGGCGCCTCGGACAGGCGAGAAGCGCGCACCACCACGGTGGTGGCGCCCCAGGCCATGCCGGCGCACAGCCCCAGCACATCACCAAGCAGCATGCCGGCATCGATCTGGGCCCAGTTGCCGCCTACACCGAAGGCCATCACCACACCGCCAAAACACAGCGCGATACCCAGCCACTGCAGACGCCGCAGGCGCTCGCTGGGCAGCAGCAGATGCAGCCCGAGCGCCGAGAAGATGGGCGCGGTATAGAGAAACACCGCCATATGCGAGGCCGTGGTATAGCGCAGGCCCAAGGCGATGAAGAAGAACTCCAGGGCGAACAGCACGCCTGCCAGCAGTCCGGACAGCCAGGTCGTGCTGACCCAGTCGCGCCAACCGCGCTGCCATAACAACAGCAGCCCGACCAGCAGTGCGGCGATGCCGGAGCGCAGGGCCACCTGCAGCATGGGCGCGATGTCGTCTGCCGCCAATTTGATCGCCACCTGCTGGCTGCCCCAGATGGCGCAGAGCAGCAGCATCAGTTGGAACAGGAAAAAATCGGCGCCCTTGCGTTCCGCGCTCATTCAACAACTCCAGTCATTACTCGTCACTTTTTCAGCGGATCATCCCAGAATGGCCGTTCGGCCTCCTGCATCACATCGGCGCGGGACAAGCCCAGGTCCTTCAGCGCAGCGGCATCGAGCCGAGCCAGTTGCCGACGCTGGCGCGCCAACTGCTGCCAGCGACGCAGCATACGCCACATGGCTGCCAATGACGGTAGGCGCTCGAAGTGGATGGCCTGTGCCAGTGCATAACCTTTCTGACCTTTCATCTTTTCGCCCTCCCTGTGGGGTTGGCGTAATTGTCGGGCCACGCTTAAGATCAATCCAACGAATGTTATTTATAGTATCCATCTCGAGGATTGATGAATGGCCTACCACCCCAGCATTGATACCGAACTGCTGCGCAGCTTCGTCGCCATCGCCGATACCGGCGGCTTCACCCGCGCCGCGGAAACGGTCAATCGCACCCAATCGGCCGTCAGCATGCAGATGAAGCGGCTGGAGGAAGACGTGGTACAGCGGCCGCTGTTCGAGCGCGACGGCCGCCAGGTGCGGCTGACGCCCGAAGGCCAGGTGCTGCTGGGTTATGCGCGGCGCATTCTCAAGCTGCACGGCGAAGTGCTCAACACCCTGCGCGAACCCCATATGGTTGGTGCCGTGCGCATCGGCACGCCGGACGACTATGTGATGCGTTTTCTACCGGAAATACTCTCGCGCTTCGCCCAGGCCTACCCGCTGGTGCAGGTGGAGGTGCATTGCGAACCCTCCGGCCAGCTGCTGCTGCGCCAGGATCTCGATCTGACCATCGTTACCCGCCAGCCCGGCAAGGAGATCGGCCAACTGCTGCGCCAGGAGCGCTTCGCCTGGGCCGTGGCCCAGGGCTTCTGCCCGCACGAGCAGAACCCCATGCCGCTGGCCATGTTCAACGCCGACTGCTTTTGCCGCGAATGGGCCTGCAACGCGCTGGATGCGATGAGTCGCCCCTATCGCATCGCCTATACCAGCCCCAGCCTGTCGGCGATCTTCGCCGTGGTACGCGCCGGTCTGGCCGTCACCGCGCAGTTGCAAAGTCTGATCACCCCGGACTTGCGCATTCTCGGCGAGGCCGAAGGCCTGCCCCTGCTGCCGCTGACCAGCATCGTGCTGCTGCGCAACGAGAGCAGCCAGTCCCCGGTGACCGAGTGCCTGGCCGAACATATCGTCGAAGGCTTCCGGCTATAGGCCGCCGGATTCCAGCGCCAACAGCAGCGCGCAGAGCAGCAGAAAGCCGCAGAACAGACTGCGCAGCAGACGCTCCGGCAGCGAGTGCGCCAGGCGTACACCCCAGCTGATGCTGAGCAGGCCGCCAATGGCCAGCGGCACGCCCATCCACCAGTTGACGTGATGGTGCACCGCATAGGTGAGCAAGGTCACCCCGGTGCTCGGCAGCGCCAGCGACAGTGAAAGCCCCTGCGCCACCACCTGGGTGGTGCCGAACACGCTGGTCAACACCGGCGTCGCCACCACCGCACCACCGACACCGAACAGACCGCCCATAGCGCCGGACACCCCGCCCAGCACGCCGAACCAGCCCCAGTGATGACGCAGCTCGCCGCTGGCTGGTACCTGAGCCATCAGCATGCGCAGCAGGTTGTAGGCTGCCAGCGCCAGCAGGAAGCCGACAAAGGCCCAGCGCATGGTGCGCGAATCCACCTCCACCGCGTACAGCGAGGCCAGCCAGGCGCAGAAGAAACTGGTGACACCCAGCAGCAGGGCATGGCGCAGGTCGATACGATTTCTCTGGTGGTAACGCCAGATCGCCAGCATCACGTTCGGCACCACCATGACCAGGGCGGTGCCTTGCGCCAGTTGCTGATCCAGGCCGAACAGCACGCCCAGCACCGGGATGGCGATCAGCCCGCCGCCGATGCCGAACAACCCTCCCAGCGTTCCCAAACCCAGCCCCAGCAACAGATTCAGCAACAGGTCGAACAGATTCATGGCACCTCCAGACAGTGGGAGGCATGTTAAGCAGCCTCGGCTAGCGCGGAAACGCACAGCAACGCAAAATGGCTGTGCTGACTACGCACAAGCAGATCACCATGAACCCCGATGCCCTGACCGACCAGCTGGAACTCTTTCTCGACGTGCTGGAAACCGGCAGTTTCTCTGCCGCTGCCCGGCGTCACCCGCTCACGCCTTCGGCGGTGGCCCGGCGCATCGATGCCCTGGAGCGCGCCCTGGGCAGCAGCCTGTTCAGCCGCAGCACCCATGCGGTACGCGTGACCCCGGCGGGTCTGGCATTCGCCGAACGTGCCCGGCGCATTCTTGCCGAGTTGCACCTGGCGCGTGCCGAGGCGGTATCGCTGAGCAGCGCGCCGGAAGGGTTGATTCGCATCGACGCGCCCTCGCCCTTCGGTCGCCGCCACCTGGCACCCGCGATTGCCGACTTCCTGCGCGCCAACCCCGGGCTCGACGTGCAGCTGCGCCTGATCGACAGTTTCACCGACCTGCAGGGTGAGCATCTGGGCGAGGTGGATATCGTCGTACGCATCGGCCCGCTGCCGGACAGTCGCCTGGTCGCCACCCCATTGGCGTCGATGACCCGCATCGTCTGCGCCAGCCCGGACTACCTGCGCCGCCGCGGCATCCCGCGCAGCCCGCTGGAGCTGGAGCAACACGACGGCCTGGACTGGGACAGCCTCGCCCCACCCTACGCCTGGCGCTTCGAGGTCGACGGCAAGCTGCAGCTGTGCAAGCCCAAACGCCTGCGCCAGACCAGCAACAATGCCGAAACCCTGCTGTTCAGCGCCCTCGCCGGCCTGGGCGTCGCCCACCTGCCCACCTGGATGAGCAGCGAACATCTGCAGCGTGGCGAACTGATCCCGCTGTTCTGCGAACAGGGTCTGCCGGCCGCCGAACCAGTGAGCATCTACGCGCTGCGCCTGGAGCGCGAAGCCAGCCCGCGCACACGGCTGCTGCTGAGCTTTCTCAAGCAGCGCTTCGGCTTCCCGCCGCCCTGGGACCAGGCGCTACAGGCCAGCTTGGCGACACCGCAGCAGTAAGATCATGCGCCGCGCGCCCCACGCAAACCACCGAGTAACAGACACAAAAAACCCGGCGCGAAGGCCGGGTTTTTCGTAGCGTTCAAGCTCAGGCCGGAGCCTGGGTGCGGCCCTTGTAGGAACCGTCACGGGTATCGATCTCGATCCAGTCGTCGATGTCGACGAACTCGGCAACCTTGATCTCGGTACCGTTGCGCAGCTTGGCAGGCTTCATCACCTTGCCGGAAGTGTCGCCACGGGCAGCGTTCTCGGTGTAGACAACCTGACGCACGATGGTGGTCGGCAGGTCGACGGAGATCACCTTGCCTTCGAAGAACACGGCTTCGCAAACATCGGTCATGCCTTCTTCGATGAACGGCAGAACGCTTTCCAGATCTTCGGCACGCAGCTCGTAGGAGTTGTACTCCGGATCCATGAACACGTAGTCCTCACCGCTGATGTAGGACAGGTTCACTTCCTTGCGCTCGAGAATCACCGGCTCCATCTTGTCGTCGGCTTTGTAGACGGTCTCGGTCTTGGAACCGTTGAGCAGGTTCTTCAGCTTCATCTTGACGATGGCGCTGTTACGACCGGACTTGGTGAACTCGGCCTTCTGGATCAGCCACGGCTGGCCATCGATCAGGGCCACGCTGTTGACTCTCATTTCTTGTGCAGTTTTCATGCGGATATCCGAAATATGCGGGAGGTACAGAAATCTAGGCCGCGTATGATAGCCAATTTAGGTAAAACTGTTCCAGCGCTGTGGCAAGGTCCGGCCGAGCGGCCTGCGAATCGCACCAGCGCTCGGCATGTTGTTGCAGTGCCGGCCATGCGTTTTGCAGCTCAGGCCAGGCCTGCTCCATCCCCTCTCCGGCATTCCATGCGCGCCACCACGCGGCATGCGCAGCGGCGACGTCCGACGGCAACTCGGCGCCATAGAGCGCCAGGAAAGCCTCCAGCTTGTCCCAGTGCGCCCCTTCCTCCTGCGGGTAGATATGCCAAAGCAGCGGCCGCCCGGCCCACTGCGCGCGGATAAAGGAATCCTCGCCGCGTACCGCATTGAGGTCGCAGCACCAGAGTAGACGGTCGTAATCGTCCTGCGCGAGAAAAGGCAGCAGATGAACCTGCAGATTGCCGCGCCGGCGCTGATCACCCGGTGCCAGCTGGGCATCGCCCAGCCAGACCTGCAGATCGGCGAGAATCTTGCCTTGCGGCACCAGCAGCTGAGTCGGTTGCGAGCTGGCCGCCAGCGCATCGAGCCACCCCGTCAGCCCGGCATTCTCGTAGGCGAACAGCGAGATGAAGCGCGCCCCGGCTGCACGCACCACGCCAAGCGATTGCAGAAACGTCTGCTGCGCCGACGAATCGGCCTGAAAGGCGCGCCGCCGCGCCAGCAACTCGGCCTCACGCAATAAGCCCCCCGTGCCCGCCACGAACCCGGGAAAGAAGAAGAACTTCTGCAAGCCGCCTGGCTGTGGCGATGGCAGACCATGACACCCCGCGACCCAGTCTTCGGCGCTGAGGTATTCCAGGTTCAGCCACAGGCGCCGCGCGCCGCTGGCCGTCATCGCCCTTATATATGTGGGTGGCAACTGACAGGCGAAGGCCTCGATCACCACCTCCGCCGGCTCCACCGCGGGGAACGGCTCGCGCCAGTGACGCACCTCGACACCCGAACACAGCTGACTCTCGGCGTCGGGATTCGCTGCGGGGCACAGGCGCACGAAGGCGCTCAGCTCATCGACCCACAGGCGCACCGCATGCCCCTGCTCCGCCGCCAGCTGCCGAGCCAGCCGCCAGGTCACGCCAATGTCGCCGTAGTTGTCCACCACACTGCAGAAAATGTCCCACCTGGCCACACGGCGCCCCTCGAGCAAATGATCGCCATTCTACCCGGCAGACAAGAAAAAGCCCGCCAGAGGCGGGCGAAGGGGAGCGCTGGAGCAAGCGCGGGGGAAAGCGAAGAATCAGGCGACCAGCGATTCGCCCTCGCGGCGAACGCCGCTGCTGAGCAGCCACACCGCCTGGCAAGCCAGCGCCGTCTCACGCGAAGCGAAGGGCCCGGCCTTGGGTTGACCATCGACCATCAGCAGCCAGCACGCCATATGACCATCGGCTCTGAGCTCAGCCGGCACGGCGCTACCAACCAGGGACACCACATCGATACGGGGCATAGCCACCTCCAATCCAACTCAATCTCTGTTGGGATCGACAGTAGGCCACCGGCTCGCCAGATAGAAATCACCGTTCTCGATAGTGACCATGGTTATTGCCAATGGACCACCGGGAGCGGCCAAGGCCAAGGTTGAGGTGAGGCTTCACGCAAGCCCAGACAGGTTGCGCCGGAGATGGGCAAAAGCAAAAAGGCGGCAAACAAAAAAGCCCCGAGAACTTTTCAGCTCTCGGGGCTTCATGTATTGCGAAAGTGGCGGTGAAGAAGAGATTCGAACTCTTGATACGGTTTCCCGTATACACACTTTCCAGGCGTGCTCCTTCAACCACTCGGACACTTCACCGGATCTCGACGTTTTGGCGTTTACCCCGTCGAGGCGCGCTAATTTAGTCGAATGTTTTCCCGATGGCAAATTTTTTTTAAAGGATTCATGCGCTTAAGAGCGAAGCGGGTTTTCGTCATGCTCGCTGGCGGGTTGCTCGTCGAAGCGCGTATGACCAAACAGCAGGAAGCCCAGCGAGGCAAACAGGCCGGCGCCGAACAGCAACAGGACACCGGTAGGGCTGCGCAGCAGCTGGCTTTCGCTGAACAGGACCGCTGCCAGCAACAGACCGATCACGGCGATGACATAAAGGATGGAGTACAGGGTATTCATGGGTAGCTCTCCTTCGGTTCGCTACACCTTATTGCCGCGCTGCGTCGCTCGGCCAATTGCCATCCGGCATCGCCGCGATAGGCAAAAACACTGACCCACCAGTCAGCCAAGGCGCTTTACCAGAGCGATTCCGCTGAGTACCTTCTGCCCACATTCAGCCCTGCGGCCCTAACAAGGAAAACTGCCATGAGCGACCTGATCAGCTACCAACTCGAGGACGGCATCGCCACCCTCACCCTGAGCAACGGCAAGGTCAATGCCATCTCCCCCGACGTGATCGCCGCCTTCAATGCCGCGCTCGATCGTGCGGAGCAGGATCGCGCCATCGTCATCATCACTGGCCAGCCAGGCATTCTTTCCGGCGGCTATGATCTGAAGGTGATGACCTCCGGCCCGCAGAATGCAATCAACCTGGTGGCTGCCGGCTCCACCCTGGCGCGGCGCATGCTCGCTCACCCCTACCCGATCATCGTGGCCTGCCCGGGTCATGCCGTGGCCAAGGGGGCATTCATCCTGCTGTCCGCCGATTACCGTATCGGCGTGGAAGGCCCGTTCAACATCGGCCTGAACGAAGTGCAGATCGGCATGACCATGCACCATGTCGGCATCGAGCTGGCCCGCGACCGTCTGCGCAAGTCGGCATTCCATCGTTCGGTGATCAATGGCGAGATGTTCGACCCTGCCGGTGCAGTGGATGCCGGCTTCCTCGACAAGATCGTGCCGGCCGAGCAACTGTTGGCCACCGCTCAGGCAGTGGCGCAGCAGATGAAGAAGATCAACATGACCGCGCACAAGAACACCAAGCTGAAGGTGCGCAAGGTGCTGCTGGAAACCCTCGACGCCGCCATCGAGATGGACAAGCAACACCTGCTGTAAGCACGCGCTGACGCATAAATGAAAAGCGCCGCTTCCGTTAAGGTCGCGGCGCTTTTTTCTTTGCGCGTCTCGGCTGTCGAATGTCGGGGCGCGCTGCGCTCAGCCGGAATAGTCCAGCGCCGTCCAGGCCCGGCTGAGCCCCTGGTTCAATACGCAGTTGGGGTTGCCCAGCTGTTCGTTGAAGGCGGCCGGCAGCAGCGTGGTTTCCCCCTCCGCGGCGCCATGTCGCTCGGTCAGCCATTGCAGCTTGCCGCAGTTGGGAGTGTCGATCACGTAACTGGCGGCGATGTTGGAGTGATGGCTGGGTAGGCGAATCACATCCAGTACCCGGCCGGCCTCCTCCACTCTGCGACCATCGGACACCAGCACGGCCCAGGCCTGCTCGCCCTCTATCACCAGGTACGCGCCATTGGCCTGCGGTCGCTCGACCTGGGGCTGAGCGCAGCCGTACAGGAAGACCGATAGCACAATCGTCATCAGCATCTGTTGCATTGCCAATTCTCCTCTCGCAAGGCGCCCGTCTTGCGGGCGGACAGGTCTGCAGTGGCCTTACTATTCCTCAATACTGTTTATTTGTACAGTATTTTTAGATTAGGCTTGGCATCACAGGTAAATGACCGTTTGCACAGGAGCGCTACCATGCTGGACGTACTGCAGTTGAAACACCGGGTGAACCGCATGCCGCTGGAGCGGGTGCGCGAGATGGTCGAGGAGCTGCAGCTCGAGGGCATCGTCACCGAGAGCCGCACCCCCTTCAATCGTCAGCACTTCAATACCTGCTTCGCCGAGATCGAGGCCCTGCTGCAGCGCGCCGGCTACCACCGCCAGCTGGATGTGGTCGGCTACCAGGGGCTGGCCTATGCATTGTTCGATCCGGCCCGCTGGGAAGCCGTCGAAGTGCTGCGCTGGCTGCGCGACTTCGTCGAGGAGGCGCGCGTTCAACCGGCTTCCTGAGCCTTCCAGGCGAACCAAAAAGGCTCAGCGTCGCCTGCCCATGCACGGCATTGGCTCAGAAACATGCAGGGCGAGCCGCGCGCTCGCTCGCCGCACATGCTGCCAAACGACCTCAACAAAAAGCTGTAACTTATTGATTAAATACGGCTAGCTGCTGTCCGGCTTATATCCAGCCTATACCTGCCAGGCACCGCATGGCGCTGCTCGGCCGTTCTGCATGAAAGCTGGCAAGCCCCTTGCTAAGTCCCTTTCAACCATCCTGCGTAGCACGCCAACGGCGGCGGGCCGAGGATCACGGACAACGGCGTCCGTCAGGTCACCTCCCTCTCATTTGAGGTGGCCTGGCGTACGCCGTTTTTGTTTATGCGCCTGACAAGGATTAGACCCATGACTGATCGTGATTCGAACAAGCCGCTGGACACCAGCCGTCGCAACTTCCTCAAGCAATCCATCGCCCTGGCCGGCGCCGTGAGCGGTATCGCCGCGCTCGGCCTGTCCGCCCCCGCTTCGCTGCGTAGCGCGGCCTGGGCCGCCGGATCCGACGCGCCGGAGAAGGCCGCGCTGACGGTCGGCTTCATTCCGCTGACCGATTGCGCCTCGGTGGTGGTAGCCGCGACACAGGGTTTCGGCGAGAAATATGGCCTGACCATCAACCCGAGCAAGGAGGCCTCCTGGGCCGGCGTGCGCGACAAGCTCAACACCGGCGAACTGGACGCTGCCCACGTGCTTTACGGCATGATGTACGGCGCCCAGCTCGGCCTGGCCGGCCCGCAGAAGGACATGGCGGTGCTCATGGGCCTGAACCAGAACGGCCAGGCCATCACCCTTTCCAAACAGTTGCGCGACGCCGGTGTGACCAACGGCGCGCAACTAGCCGAGCACGTGAAGAAAGGCGGCAACCCGCTGACCTTCGCCCAGACCTTCCCCACCGGCACCCACGCCATGTGGCTGTACTACTGGCTCGCCAGCCTGGGCATCAACCCCATGAGCGACGTGAAGACCATCGTCGTGCCGCCACCGCAGATGGTCGCCAATATGCGTGTCGGCAACATGGACGGCTTCTGTGTCGGCGAGCCCTGGGGCGCGCGGGCGATCTTCGACAAGATCGGCTTCACCGCCACCACCACCCAACAGATCTGGCCGGACCACCCGGAGAAGGTGCTCGGCACCACCCGCGCCTTTATCGAGCAGTATCCCAACGCGGCGCGCGCGCTGGTCATGGCCATTCTCGACGCCAGCCACTTCATCGAGGCCAGCGAGGAGAACCGCAAGAGCACCGCCAAGCTGATTTCCGGCAAGGCCTACGTCAACGCCCCGGTGCAGGTGATCGAACCACGCTTCCTCGCCCAGTATGAAGATGGCCTGGGCAACAGCTGGAAGGACGAGCACGCCATGGCCTTCTGCAAGGACGGCAGCGTCAACTTCCCCTATCACTCCGACGGCATGTGGTTCCTCACCCAGTTCAAGCGCTGGGGCCTGCTCAAGGATGCGCCGGATTACGCGGCCGTGGCTGCGCAGATCAACCAGACCGCGCTCTACGCCGAGGCCGCCAGCGCGCTGAAACTGGCGGTGCCGAGCAGCCCGCTGCGCAGCAGCACGCTGATCGACGGTGTGGTGTGGGACGGCAGCAACCCGGCCGCCTATGCCGATTCCTTCGCCATCAAAGCCTGATCGGAGGTGACCATGAATGCGCCCCTGAAAACGCCATTACCCCCAGTCGCCAAACCGCGCACGAGCCTTGCGACGCGGCTACCCGACGCGCAAACCCTCGCCACGCTATTCAAGGCCGGCATCGCTCCGCTGCTGGGCATCCTCGCCTTCATCGGCTTCTGGTCGCTGCTGGCGCAGTACAGCGAGGGCCTGCCCGGGCCCTTGAGCACCTGGCAGGCCGCCCTGGTGCTGTTCGCCGATCCCTTCTACGACAACGGCCCCAATGACATGGGCATCGGCTGGAACATCCTCAACTCGCTTGGCCGCGTCGGGGTCGGCTTCGGCCTCGCGGCGCTGGTGGGCATTCCCCTGGGTTTCGCCATCGGCCGCTTCGCCTTCCTGGCCGGCATGCTCGCCCCGATCATCAGCCTGTTGCGCCCGGTCTCGCCGCTGGCCTGGCTGCCGATCGGCCTGCTGGTGTTCGAGGCGGCCGGCCCGGCGTCGATCTGGGTGATCTTCATCAGCTCGATCTGGCCGATCATCCTCAACACCGCCGCCGGCGTAGCCAGCGTGCCGCAGGACTACCTGAACGTGGCCCGCGTGCTCAAGCTGTCGGAGTTCAAGGTGCTGACGCGCATCCTGTTTCCCGCCGTGCTGCCGCACCTGATGACCGGCATCCGCCTGGCCATCGGCGTGGCCTGGCTGGTGATCGTGGCCGCAGAGATGCTCACCGGCGGCATCGGCCTGGGTTTCTGGGTGTGGGACGAATGGAACAACCTCAACGTCGAGCACATTCTCATCGCCATCATCATCGTCGGCCTGGTGGGCCTGGCGCTGGAGCAGACGCTGCTGCTGATCGCCAGGCGTTTCGACTACGCAATCTGATAAAGCAGTAGAAGAAACAAATTCAAGCCATTGATTTAAAAGAAAAGCATCCCGAATTGAATGCGGGAAAGCCTGACACGACTCCCCGGACAGCCTCCGGGGAACGGGAGAATTGCGATGGACAAGTTCGTGGAGCTGACCGCCGTCAGCAAGCACTTCGACACCAAGAAAGGCCGCTTCCAGGCCCTGGCAGACGTCAACCTGAGCATCGCCCGCGGCGAGTTCGTGGCGCTGATCGGCCACTCCGGCTGCGGCAAATCCACCGTACTCAACCTGATCGCCGGCCTGCTCGAGGCCAACGAAGGCGGCCTGATTTGCAACGGCCGCGAGATCGACGGGCCCGGCCCGGAGCGCGCCGTGGTGTTCCAGAACCACAGCCTGCTGCCCTGGATGACCTGCTTCGGCAACGTCCACCTGGCCGTGGAGAAGGTCTTCGGCGCGCGCGAAAGCAAGGCCCAGCTCAAGGCCCGCACCGAACAGGCGCTGAACATGGTCGGCCTCAGCCATGCCATGCACAAGCACCCCAACGAGATCTCCGGCGGCATGAAGCAGCGCGTCGGCATCGCCCGCGCCCTGGCCATGGAGCCCAAGGTGCTGCTGATGGACGAGCCGTTCGGCGCCCTCGATGCCCTGACCCGCGCGCACTTGCAGGACGAGCTGCTGCGCATCGTCGGGCAGACCCAGAGCACCGTGGTGATGGTCACCCATGACGTCGACGAAGCCGTGCTGCTGTCCGATCGCATCGTGATGATGACCAACGGCCCGGCCGCCACCGTCGGCGAAATTCTCGCCGTCGAGCTGCCGCGTCCGCGCGACCGCCTGGCGCTGGCCAACGACCCGCAGTACCACGCCTATCGCACCGCGGTGCTGGAGTTCCTCTACCAGCGTCAGCAGCGCCCGGCCGCCTGACCTGCTCTGCCCCGACTGCGACCGTTCGGCTTGCGGTTCGGGGCAGCGTTGAACCATTTGCCGCTTCGGTAGACGAAAGGGGGCTTTCCACTCCCGACCAAGGACTCTACGTGCTCGATCTCACCACCTGGAACCTGTCCGTCCCCACCGACCCAGCCCCGACCACCATCAGCACCACCAAGCTCAACAACGGCTATCAGAGCGGCTATTTCCGCCGCAACGCAGATGGCAGCGTGACCTTCTGGGCACCGGTGACCGGCTCGCCCACCGCCGACGCCAAGTACCCTCGCAGCGAGCTGCGCGAGACGCAGAGCGACGGCAGCCTGAGCAACTGGCAACACGGCAGCAGCGACAGCTATCTCAGCGCAGTGCTGACAGTCGACAGCGTACCGAGCAAGAACAAGGTGGTGATCGGCCAGATTCACAGCAAGGACGAGCCCGGCAGCGAGAACGACCCGCTGATCAAGTTGCAGTACCACTATCGCAACGGTATCGGCCGCCTGGAGTTGCTGCTGCGCGAGAAACCCGGCGATCGCCAGGTGCAGAACATCCTGCTGGCGGAAAACGTGCAGCTGGGCGAACGCTTCGGCTACGACCTGCGCCTGACGCCTACCGGCAAGCTGGGCGTGGCCGTGGTCAGCAAGGACGACGACAAGGGCTCGCTGTACCGCCAGCTCCATCCCTCCTGGGCGAAGCAGCAGCTGTACTTCAAGGCCGGGGCCTACATCCAGGACAACGAAGGCCCCAGCAAGGAAGGCGGCCGAGTGACCTTCTATCACCTCAACACCGCACACCGCTGAACGCCGATTAAGCCTCGCTTAAGGTCGCACCGCTACCTTGCGCCGCTATCTCCAATAAGAAAGGAAATTGTGCGTGCCCAGCCATCCATCGACGCGCCGCGCCGACTCGCTGTACTGGTTCTTCACCTGGCTCGCCGTCGTCGGGCATCTGTCCCGCGCCTTCGACCCGCCGGCGAGCCTCGCCCTGGGGCTGTACCAGCTGGTGTTGCTCGGTAGCTACGCGCTGCTGTTCATCGCTCCTCTGTGGTTGCTGTGCCAGCTTGGCAGCCGGCTGCGCCGCGGTCTCGGCCTGACGCTGTCGGTGCTGCTGGCGGGTCTGCTGCAGTTGCTGATCTACGCCGACGGACTGCTTTGGCAGCTGTATGGCTTTCACCTCAACGGTTTCGTCTGGAACATCCTCACCACGCCGGGCGGTATCGCGGCCCTGGGCTCCTCCGAATCGACCCAGAGCGGCTTCGCCCTGATCGCCACCGCGCTGTTACTGGGCCAGGCGCTGCTGCGCCTGCTGGCCAGTGCGCTGGCCAGATGGCAACCGCGGCTACCCGCGCCGCGCTGGCTGTGGGTGCTGCCGCTGTTTCTCCTGGCCACGCTGGGCGAGCGCGTCAGCTACGGCGTCAGCCACTTCTACGGCTACAGCCCCCTGCTCGAGACCGCTCAGCGCATGCCCTTCTATCAGCCGCTGACCATGCGCCGCTTCCTCGAGCAACAGCTCGGGCTGCAGCGACCGCAGCGTCTGGAGCTGGAAAACGTCGCACTCAAGGGCCAGCTCAAGTATCCGCAGGCGCCGCTGCGTCTGACGCGGCCGGACAAACCGCTGAACCTGGTGTGGCTGGTGGCCGAATCCTGGCGTGCCGACAGCCTCAACCCACGGGTGATGCCGCAGATCGACGCCTTCGCGGCGCGCGCGCAGCGCTTCGACAGTCATTTCTCCGGTGGCAACGGCACCCGTATCGGCATGTTCAGCCAGTTCTACGGCCTGCCGGCCAACCTCTGGTTTCCGGTACTGGATGCGCGCATCGGCAGCCCGCTGATCGATGTGCTGCAACAGCAGGACTACCAGATGCGCCTGTTCACCAGCGCCAAGTTCAGCTATCCGGAGTTCGACAAGACCCTGTTCGTCAAGGTGCCACCGGCGCAGATGCAATCCTATGACCGCGGGCCGAGCTGGCAGCGCGACCGCAAGAACGTCGACGACCTGCTGCAGTTCATCGACCAGCGCGACCGTGCGAAGCCTTTCATGACCTTCATGTTCTTCGAGTCGCCGCACGCCAACTACGACTTCCCGCCCGAGTCGGTGATCGAGCCGGATTACCTCCCGGACTTCAGCTACGCCAGCATGGACCTGGAGCGCGACATCGACGGCATCTACAAGCGCTACCTGAACGCCGTGCACCACCTTGACGGGCAGATCGACCGGGTCGTCGACCATCTCGAACAGCGCGGGTTGCTGGACGACACGCTGATCGTGATCACCGGCGATCATGGCGAAGAATTCATGGACAACGGCCGCTGGGGCCACAACTCCACCTTCGTCGATGCCCAGCTGCGCGTGCCGCTGGTGCTCTGGGTGCCGGGCCGCGAAGCGCAGCGCACCGAGCTGCGCACCAGCCATGTCGACCTGCTGCCAACCCTGCTGCCGCTGCTGGGAGTGAACAACCCGGCGCATGACTACAGCATCGGCCAGAGCCTGTTCAGCCCCAGTTCGCCGCGGCTGCTGGTGGCTGGCGACTGGGACCGCCTGGCCTTCCTCGGCGAACGGCACAAGGTGGTGCTGCCATTCACCAGCGGCAGTTTCACCGCCCTGCAGGCCAGCCGAGCCGATGATCGGCGCCTGGCGAACGCCGCCAGCGTGCTGCAACAGGCCCTGCCACAGATCCGCAGCGAGCTGCAGGGCTTCAGGCGCTTCCTCGCGCACTGAGCGCCTGTGGCGCGGATGACTCTTCTGCCTGGGAGCAGGCGGCGTACAATCGCCGCCTGATTTTCCACGAGACGCACCATGGCCCGCCTGACCCTAGAATTTCCCGAAGACCAGTACTGCTACAGCACCCAGCTCACCGTGCGGGTCACCGACATCAACGGTGCCAACCACCTGGGCAACGACTCGATGATTTCGATGATCTCCGAAGCCAGGGCGCGCTTTCTCTACGAGTTCGGCATTCGCGAGACCGACGAGGACGGCACCGGCATCATCGTCACCGATCTGGCCACCACCTACCGAGCCGAAGCCCATGCCCGCGACCAGTTGCTCTTCGAGGTCGGGGTGATGGACTTCAACCGCTATGGCGGCGATATCACCTTCCGCATCACCCGCCCGGCCGACGGCACACTGGTGGCCATGGCCAAGTCCGGCTTCGTGTTCTTCGATTACCGCCAGTCGAAGGTGGTGCCGATGCCGGACGCCTTCAGTGCCAAGTTCCCCAAGGTCAATCGGCTCGACTGAGCGGGGTTCCCCATGCGCCAGGCGCCCGCTGACGAAGCAGGCCCTGGCAGGAACTTGCACAGTTATTGCTGCAAGCACCGTGACACATCGCCAATCGTCTGCTACGCCTAGGTCAGAACAGAAAAAAGGGGGGATCGAGGATGACCGACACCTACCGCCGTGCCCGTCAGGCTGGGCTGCTGAGCAATCTGCTGGCAATCGCCCTGCTGACCCTGCCGCTACCGACTCACGCAACCAGCATCGCCCAACTGGCCAGCATCGAAGCACGAACTGCACTCAGCTCGCCGCATAGCTGAGCGAAGCACCCGCCCCGTTCGGGTGCATTGACAGCGCAAACGCCTCGTTTTGCGGCAGCCCTGCGCTCGCCGAAATGCCGCAACGCCCCCTATCAGGGCCTTCGATCGGTTGGCCCGGCACTTGCTTAGTCCCTGATACCAGGTAGCCAACGGCGGCCACCTCCCTCACGACAAAGACGTCGCCTCACCCGGCCTTCATGGCCTGCGGTGAAGCGGCGTTTTTTTTCGTGTTCGCCCCAGTGTCCGGGGCCGGCGCAGGCGTCGCGATCCGAGCCTGCACTGCAATCGTTCAACCCTGCTGTGGCCTCGGCCGCAGGGCCCTGCACCACAAGTGCACGGCCTCCCCGGCAGGCGCGGCCGCCGTGTCCACGACCACGGTTCGCCGCGCCATGCCGGGCTCCTTCTCGCTGATGAGGTGATCGATGAATACAAGTTTCTGGAAAGCCGGCCACGCCCCCACCCTGTTCGCCGCCTTCCTCTATTTCGACCTGAGCTTCATGGTTTGGTACCTGCTCGGCCCGCTGGCGGTGCAGATCGCCACCGACCTCGAACTCAACGCCCAGCAACGCGGCCTGATGGTAGCCACGCCGATTCTCGCCGGCGCCGTGCTGCGCCTGCTGATGGGTTTTCTCTGCGACCGTTTGTCACCGAAAACCGCCGGCTTGCTCGGCCAGGTGGTGGTGATCATCGCGCTGTTCTGCGCCTGGCAGATCGGCATCGGCAGCTACGAGCAGGCGCTGCTGCTCGGCCTGTTCCTCGGTTTCGCCGGCGCTGCCTTCGCCGTGGCCCTGCCGCTGGCTTCGCAGTGGTACCCGCCGCAGCATCAGGGCAAGGCCATGGGCATCGCCGGCGCCGGCAACTCCGGCACCGTGCTGGCGGCGCTGTTCGCCCCAGGCCTGGCGGCGCTGTCCGGCTGGCAGAACGTGTTCGGCTGGGCGCTGATCCCGCTGCTGGCGACCCTGGTGATCTTCGCCCTGGTGGCCAGGAACGCGCCGGAGCGGCCCAAACCCAAAGCCTTCGGCGACTACCTCAAGGCTCTCGGCGACCGCGACAGCTGGTGGTTCATGTTCTTCTACAGCGTCACCTTCGGCGGCTTCATCGGCCTGGCCAGCGCCCTGCCCGGCTACTTCAGCGACCAGTACGGGCTGAACCCGGTGACCGCCGGCTACTACACCGCCGCCTGCGTCTGCGCCGGCAGCCTGCTGCGCCCGCTCGGCGGCGCCCTGGCCGACCGCATCGGCGGCATCCGCACGTTGCTGATGATGTACACCATCGCCTCGCTGTGCATCGCTGTGGTGGGCTTCAACCTGCCCAGCTCGACCGCTGCCCTGGCCCTGTTCGTCGCCGCCATGCTCGGCCTCGGCGCCGGCAACGGCGCCGTGTTCCAGCTGGTGCCGCAGCGCTTTCGCAGGGAAATCGGCGTGATGACCGGACTGATCGGTATGGCTGGCGGCATCGGCGGCTTCTTCCTCGCCGCCGGCCTCGGCACCATCAAGCAGCACACCGGCGATTACCAGCTCGGTCTGTGGCTGTTCGCCAGCCTCGGCGTACTGGCCTGGATCGGCCTGCACGGGGTCAAGCAACGCTGGCGCACCACCTGGGGCAGCGCCGCGGTCACCGCCGCGCGGGTGTAAGCGAACCTTCGGCGATTCGCCCCGTAGGGTGCGCCGTGCGCACCAGCGATTTGCGTCGAGCCTGGTGCGCACGGCGCACCCTACGACCCGAAGCACCGAGGCAAATCAACGATCTGCGGAAACCGTCCCATGGTCCTGCAACTGAGCATCGGCGAAACCAGCGCCATCGGCCCGCGCAGCGAGAATCAGGATGCCCTGCGCGTGGTCACCCCGGCGCCGGCCCTGGCCGCCAGCAAGGGCTACCTGCTGGGCCTGGCCGATGGCGTCAGCCAGTGCGCCGACGGCGGCCTGGCGGCGCGCGCGACCCTGCAGGCGCTGGCACTGGACTACTACTCCACCCCCGAAACCTGGCCGGTGCAGCACAGCCTGGACCGCCTGCTCATTGCGCATAACCGCTGGCTGCAGGCCAACGGCGGCGGCCAGCCGTTGCTCACCACCCTCACCGCCCTGGTGCTACGCGGCCGCCGCTATACCCTGGCGCATATCGGCGACAGCCGCGCCTACCTGTGGCGTGAGGGTCAGCTGCTGCGCCTGACCGAGGACCATGTCTGGGAACAGCCGGGCATGCAGCATGTGCTCAAGCGCGCCATGGGCCTGGACCAGCATCTGGTGGTGGACTACCGCGACGGCGAGCTGCAGGCCGGCGACCGCTTTCTGCTGGTCAGCGACGGCGTCTGGGCCTGCCTCAGCGACAAGCGCATCGGCGAGTTGCTGCAGCGAGACGATGACGCCGAAGCGATCTGCCAGGCACTGGTCGACGAGGCGCACCGCGCCGGCAGCCAGGACAACGCCAGCGCCCTGCTGGTGCGCATCGAGCAGTTACCCGAGGCGGCGCTGGCCGACACCCTGGCCCAGCTCGAGCATTGGCCGCTGCCACCGCGCCTGCGTGGCGGCCAGGAGTTCGAGGGCTGGCAGGTCGAAGGCCTGCTCGGCGAATCGCGCCAGTCGCTGATCTACCGGGTACGCGATACCGACAATCAGCCCTGGCTGCTCAAGACCCTGCCGGCCAGCCGCGCCTGTGAGGAACAGGCCGGCCCGGCGCTGCTGCAGGAGGAATGGTTCCTACGCCGCGTCGCCGGCCGCCACTTCCCCGAGCTGCATGCCCTGCCGCAGCGCCAGCACCTGTATTACGTGCAGCGCGAGTACGCCGGTCAGACCCTGGCCGCGCGCCTGCAGCAGACCGGCCCGCTGAGCCTGGCCGACTGGCAGGACCTGGCGCCGCGGCTGATCAAGGCCCTCGGCCTGCTGCACCGACGCAATATCATCCACCGCGACATCAAGCCGGAGAACCTCTTGCTCGGCGACGACGGCGAACTGCGCGTGCTGGACTTCGGCCTGGCCTACTGTCCGGGCCTGACCCGCCACGAGGCCCATGCCCTGCCCGGCACCCCCAGCTATATCGCCCCGGAAGCCTTCGCCGGCAGCCCGCCCAGCGCCCAGCAGGATCTCTACGCCGCCGGCGTGACCCTCTACCACCTGCTCACCGGTCACTATCCCTATGGCGAGGTCGAGGCCTTCCAGCACCCGCGCTTCGGCCAGCCGACCCCGGCCAGCCGCTATCGACCGGACCTGCCGGCCTGGCTCGACGAGGTGTTGAACCGCGCGCTAGCCGCCGCCCCGGCGCAGCGCTTCGAAACCGCCGAGGAATGGCTGCTAGCCCTGGAAAGCGGCGAGCGCCAGTCCCTGAACAACCGCCCGCGGCCGCTGCTGGAACGCGAGCCGCTGCTGGTCTGGCGCACGGTGGCGCTGGTGTCGCTGCTGCTCAACCTGCTATTGGCCGTGCTGCTGCTCAAATAGCCCACCCGCACCAAAGCAGCGCAAAACGCCTCGCAAAGGTGCACAAGCTCGTCCGGCAGATGCGGCCAAGTCGCTGAAAGCCAGGAAAACCGGGCTTCGAGAAAGTTGGCACAGGCACTGCATTGCTACTGGCAGCAAACACATAAAGCGCGACCTTCAACGAAGAAGGCTGCACTTCCCGATAGAACGGGACCTGGACAAAGGCGTCCTCGCTAGGTGACTAGCGGGACGCCTTTATTGTTTCTTTTCCACCGTGATTTTTCAGGAGATGGCCGGCATGCAAAAACTCAAGCTGGTGATGATCGGCAACGGCATGGCGGGTGTACGCACCCTCGAGGAGCTGCTCAAACTCGCCCCCGACCTCTACGACATCACCGTGTTCGGCGCCGAGCCGCACCCCAACTACAACCGCATCCTGCTCTCGCCGGTACTGGCCGGTGAGCAGACCTTCGAGGAGATCGTGCTCAACGATCTGAACTGGTATGCGGAGAACGACATCAAGCTGCTGCTCGGGCGCAAGGTGGTCAAGATCGATCGCAAGCAGCGTCTGGTGATCGCCGACGACGGCAGCGAGGCCGAGTACGACCGCCTGCTCATCGCCACCGGTTCCAACCCCTTCATCCTGCCGATTCCGGGCAAGGACCTGCAGGGCGTGATCGGCTACCGCGACATCGCCGACACCCAGACCATGATGGACACCGCCAAGACCCATAAGCACGCGGTGGTCATCGGCGGCGGCCTGCTCGGCCTGGAGGCGGCCAACGGCCTCAAGCTGCGCGGCATGGATGTCACCGTGGTGCACCTCGGCGACTGGCTGCTGGAGCGCCAGCTGGATCGCACCGCCGGCGAGCTGCTGCAGAAGTCCCTGGAAGACCGCGGCCTGAAGTTCCTCCTGCCCAAGCACACCGCCGAACTGCTGGACAATGGCGAAGGCCGCGTCTGCGCGGTGAAATTCAAGGACGGTGAAGTGATTCCCGCCGACCTAGTGGTGATGGCCGCCGGTATCCGTCCCAACACCGAACTGGCCGAGAGCGCCGGCATCGCCTGCAACCGCGGCATCCTGGTCAATGACACCATGCAGACCTTCGACCCGCGCGTTTACGCCATCGGCGAATGCGCCAGCCACCGCGGCATCGCCTACGGTCTGGTGGCGCCGCTGTTCGAGCAGGCCAAGGTCTGCGCCAATCACCTGGCCCAGCTCGGTTTCTCCCGCTACCAGGGCTCGGTGACCTCGACCAAGCTCAAGGTCACCGGTATCGATCTGTTCTCCGCCGGCGAATTTATGGGCGGCGAGGGAACGGAAACGATAACGCTGTCCGACCCCATCGGCGGCGTGTACAAGAAGCTGGTGATCAAGGACGACGTGCTGGTCGGCGCCTGCCTGTACGGCGACACCGCCGACGGCGGCTGGTACTTCCGCCAGATCCGCGAGAGCCACAACGTCAGCGAGATCCGCGACCATCTGATGTTCGGCGAAGGTGCCATTGGCGACGTCGGCCACCAGGGCGCCGACAAGACCGCCAACATGCCCGATAGCATGGAAATCTGCGGCTGCAACGGCGTATGCAAGGGCACCATCGTCAAGGCCATCCAGGAGAACGGCCTGTTCTCGGTCGACGAGGTCAAGAAGCACACCAAGGCCGCCAGTTCCTGCGGCTCCTGTGCCGGTCTGGTCGAGCAGATCCTGATCAGCACCGTGGGCGGCGCCGCCGACGTCAAACCCAAGAGCGAGAAGGCCATCTGCGGCTGCTCCGACCTCAATCACGGGCAGATCCGCAAGGCCATCCGCGAGCAGCACCTGACGTCCATGGCGCAGACCATGGCGTTTCTCAATTGGAGCACGCCCAACGGCTGCGCCACCTGCCGCCCGGCGCTGAACTACTACCTGATCTCCACCTGGCCGGGCGAGGCCAAGGACGACCCGCAGTCGCGCCTGATCAACGAACGCGCCCATGCCAATATCCAGAAGGACGGCACCTACTCCGTGGTGCCGCGCATGTGGGGCGGCGTGACCAACCCGTCCGAGCTACGGCGCATTGCCGATGTGGCCGACAAGTACAACGTACCCATGGTCAAGGTCACCGGCGGTCAGCGCATCGACCTGCTGGGCATCAAGAAGGATGACCTGCCGGCCGTGTGGAAGGACCTGGACATGCCCTCCGGCCACGCCTACGGCAAGTCCATCCGCACCGTGAAAACCTGCGTGGGCAGCGAGTTCTGCCGCTTCGGCACGCAGAACTCTACCCAGCTCGGTATCGATCTGGAGCACGACCTGTTCAACATGTGGTCGCCGCACAAGGTCAAGCTGGCGGTCTCCGGCTGCCCGCGCAACTGCGCCGAGGCCGGCATCAAGGATGTCGGCATCATCGGCGTGGACTCCGGTTTCGAGATGTACATCGGCGGCAACGGCGGGATCAAGACCGAGGTGGCCGAGTTCTTCGTCAAGGTGAAAACCGCCGAAGAAGTGCGCGAATACAACGCCGCCTTCCTCCAGCTGTATCGCGAGGAGGCCTTCTATCTGGAGCGCACCGTGCACTACATGCAGCGCGTCGGCATGGAGCACATCAAGAAGGCGGTGCTGGAAGACGAAGCCAACCGCAAGGCCCTGGCCGCGCGCCTGCACTATGCCCTGTCGTTCGAGCAGGACCCATGGAAGGAGCGCATCGAGACGCCGCAACTGAAGAAAGAGTTCGACACCATCAAGGTCGTGCAACTCGAGGAGGCCACCGTATGAACTGGCTGGATATCTGCGCCCTGGACGAGATCAACGTGCTCGGCTCGCGCATCGTCAGCGGCCCCAAGGGCGACATCGCCATCTTCCGTACCGCGGCCGACGAGGTATTCGCCCTCGACGACCGCTGCCCGCACAAGGGCGGCCCGCTGTCCCAGGGCTTGATCTACGGCAAGCGCGTGGCCTGCCCGCTGCACAACTGGCAGATCGAGCTGGAGTCCGGCGAGGCCGTGGCGCCGGATGTGGGTTGCGCTCACCGGCACCACGCCAAGGTGGAGAGCGGCCGCGTGTTGCTGGCATTCGTGCAACGCAACTAGCCCGCCTCGTGGGAGGCGCTTCAGCGGCGACGGTCGCGGCTGAAGCCCCTCCCACCAGAACGTCCCCGCGCCTCAGGAGCTCCGAACATGGCCAGCCCCACTCAAGTCACCGCCTCCACCTGCTGCTACTGCGGCGTGGGCTGCGGCGTGCTGATCGAGCACGACGACGAGAAGATCCTCGGCGTCGCCGGCGACCCCAGCCACCCGGCCAACTTCGGCAAGCTGTGCAGCAAGGGCTCTACCCTGCACCTGACCGGCGACCTCGACGCCCGCGCCCTCCATCCCGAGCTGCGCCTGGGCAAGGGCCTGGCCCGTTCGCGCACGGGCTGGGACAGCGCCCTGGATCACGCCGCGGCGGTATTCGCCGAGACCATCCGCGAGCACGGCCCGGACAGCGTGGCCTTCTATATCTCCGGCCAGTTGCTGACCGAGGACTACTACGCCTTCAACAAGCTGGCCAGAGCATTGGTGGGAACCAACAATATCGACAGCAATTCGCGCCTGTGCATGAGCTCGGCGGTGGTCGGCTACAAGCGCAGCCTCGGCGCCGATGCCCCGCCCTGCAGTTACGAGGACATCGAGCAGAGCGACTGCCTGCTGATCGCCGGCTCCAACATGGCCTACGCCCACCCGGTGCTGTTCCGTCGCCTGGAAGAAGCCAAGGCGCGCCGTCCGGAGATGCAGATCATCGTCGTCGATCCGCGGCGTACCGACACCTGCGAGCTGGCCGACCTGCACCTGGCGATTCTGCCCGGCACCGACGTGGCGCTGTTTCACGGCATCCTGCACCTCCTGCTGTGGGAAGGCTGGGTCGACCGCCGCTATATCGACGCCCACACCGAAGGCTTCGCGGCACTGAAGAACCTGGTGCGCGACTACAGCCCGGCGGCCACCGCCGATATCTGCGGCATCAGCCTGGACGCCCTGCAACGCTGCGCCGAGTTGATCGGCAAGGCGCCCTCCTTCCTTTCGCTGTGGTGCATGGGGCTCAATCAGTCCTCGTCCGGCAGCGCCAAGAACAGCGCGCTGATCAATCTGCACCTGGCCACCGGGCAGATCGGCAAGCCCGGCGCCGGCCCCTTTTCTCTGACCGGCCAGCCCAACGCCATGGGCGGCCGCGAGACCGGAAGCCTGAGCAACCTGCTGCCGGGCCACCGCGAGGCCGGCAACGCCGAGCACCGCGCCGAAGTCGCCGCCTACTGGGGCGTCGATACTCTGCCGGAGACGCCCGGTCTATCCGCCATCGAGCTGTTCGATGCGGTGCACGACGGCCGCATCAAGGCGCTGTGGATCGCCTGCACCAACCCGGCGCAGTCGCTGCCGAACCAGAACAAGGTGCACGAGGCCCTGGCCGCCTGCCCCTTCGTCGTGGTGCAGGAAGCCTTCTTCACCACCGAGACCTGCCGCTACGCCGACCTGCTGCTGCCCGCCGCCAGCTGGGGCGAGAAGGAAGGCACGGTGACCAACTCCGAGCGCCGCGTCAGCCATGTGCGCCGCGCCGTGCCAGCGCCCTTCGATGCGCGGCCCGATTGGTCGATCACCTGCGACTTCGCCCGTCGCCTGGAAGCTTTGCTCCGCCCCGGCCTGCCCAGCCTGTTCGACTTCACCAGCGCCGAGGCGCTGTTCGAGGAATACAAGTACCTGACCGCCGAGCGCGATCTCGACCTCTCGGGGCTGAGCTACGCGCTGCTCGATGACCAAGGTCCACAACAATGGCCGTTTGCGCCCGGCGCGAGCCAGGGTACCGCACGGCTCTATGCCGACGGCCGATTCCCCACTGCCAGCGGGCGCGCGCAGTTCCATGCCGACCCGTATCGCGCGCCGAAGGAAAAGCGCGAGGCGCGTTTCTCCCTGACTCTCAACACCGGCCGCCTGCGCGACCAGTGGCACGGCATGAGCCGCACCGGCACCGCCGCGCGCCTGTTCGGCCATGTCGAGGCCGCCGTGCTCGGCCTGCACCCGGACGAGTTGCGCCGCCGCCGTCTGCAGGACGGCGATCTGGTCAGGCTGCGCAGCCGCCGCGGCAGCCTGATCCTGCCGGTGCAGGCCGACGAGTCGGTGCGCCCAGGCCAGGCCTGGCTGCCGATGCACTGGGGCGACCGCTTCCTCAAGGGCCTGGGCACCAATGTGCTGACCCAGCCGGCCTTCGACCCGCTGTCCAAGCAGCCGGAGCTCAAGCATGCCGGCGTCGAGGTGGACAAGGTCGAGCTGCCCTGGCAGCTGTTCGCCCTGGTCGAGGGCGAGGTGCAGAGCCGCTTCGAGGCCCTGCGTCCGCTGTTCGAGGACTTCGCCTACGCCAGCCTCACCCCCACCGGCCGCGAGCGCCCCGCCCTGCTGATCCGCGCCGCCAGCGCCGTGGCACCGCAGCCCGAGCTGCTGGCACAGATCGACCGCCTGCTGCGCCTGAACCAGGGCCCGGTGCTGGCCTACGACGACCCGCGCCGCGCTGTGGGCAAGCGCGTACGTATCGAGGACGGCCGCATCGTCAGCATCCGTCTGGCCGGCGAAACTGCCGCCAGCGAATGGCTCAGAAGCCTGTGGCTGGACGGCCAGGCCGATGCCGACCTGCGCCGCTGGCTGCTCGCCCCGGTCTCCGCGCCGCCGGGCAATGCAACCGCCACCACCAGCGGCAAGACCCTGTGCAATTGCCTGAACGTCAGCGAAAGCGCGGTGTGCGCCGGCATCGAGCGTGGCCTGGATCTGAACGGCCTCAAGCAGGAACTCAAATGCGGCACCAGTTGCGGCTCCTGCGTACCCGAAATCAAGCGGTTGCTGGCCCAGCAACCAGTGGCGACACAAGCGTAGGGTGCGCTGTGCGCACCGCTGCAAAATAACTCGGTGCGCACGGCGCACCCTACGAGGAACCCGATATGAACGCAAAAGTCTGGCTGGTAGGCGCCGGCCCCGGTGATCCCGAGCTGCTGACCCTCAAGGCGGTCAAGGCGCTGAACCAGGCCGAGATCGTGATGATCGACGATCTGGTCAACCCGGCCGTGCTCGAGCACTGCCCCGGCGCGCGTATCGTCTCGGTGGGCAAGCGCGGCGGCTGCCGCTCCACTCCGCAGGCTTTTATCCATCGCCTGATGCTGCGCTATGCGCGCCAGGGCAAGTGCGTGGTGCGTCTTAAAGGCGGCGATCCCTGCATCTTCGGCCGCGGCAGCGAGGAAGCCGACTGGCTCGGCGCGCACGGCATCGAGGTGGAGCTGGTCAACGGCATCACTGCCGGCCTGGCCGGCGCCACCAACTGCGGCATCCCTCTGACGCTACGCGGCGTGGCGCGCGGTGTGACACTGGTCACCGCCCATACCCAGGATGACAGCTCGCTGAACTGGCAGGCGCTGGCGCAGAGCGGTACGACGCTGGTGGTCTATATGGGCGTGGCCAAGCTGGCCGACATTCAGGCTGGCCTGCTCGCCGGCGGCATGAGCGGCGAAATGCCGGTGGCCATGATCGAGAACGCCTCGTTGCCCGCACAGCGCGAATGCCGCAGCCAACTGGCAGATATGGTCGCAGATGCCCGCGCCTTCGCCTTGCAGAGCCCGGCCATCCTGGTGATCGGCGAGGTCGCCCGCGCCAGCGCCCAGAACAGCATGCCCCAGCTCCTGCATGCCTGACTGCTTCGCCTCCTGCGAAGGCGTTGTTTGCCCGCCGTCCCCTTGGCGGGCTTTTTTATGCAGAAAAAGAAAAACCCGGCCGAGGCCGGGTTTCTCCTTACAGCACCAGAAGCATTACTGCTTGATCTGGGCTTCTACTTCGGCTTCAACGCGACGGTTGATGGCGCGGCCGGAGTCGGTGGCGTTGTCGGCTACCGGGCGGGTTTCGCCGTAACCAACAGCGTTCACGCGGTTGCCATCGACACCGTACTGGTTGACCAGCACGTTACGTACGGCGTTGGCACGACGCTCGGACAGACCCTGGTTGTAAGCGTCAGAACCAACGGAGTCGGTGTGACCTTCAACGGTGGTGGTGGTCTGCGGATACTGGTTCATGAAGTCAGCCAGGTTCTTGATGTCACCGTAGCTTTCTTCTTTGACGCGGTCCTTGTCGAAATCGAACTTGACGTCCAGCTCGACGCGAACGGTTTCCATGGCCGGCTCAGGAGCAGGCTCAGGCATCGGCTCGGGCGCAGCAGCCACGACCGGAGCCGGAGCAGGCTTGCTGCCGCCACCGAAGTTCAGACCAACACCCACGCCAGCTTGCCACTCGGTGTCGCCCTGGTCGATGTTGTACAGAGCGTCAACGCCGGCACGGGCGTAGAACATTTCGGTGAAGTAGTACTTGGCACCAGCGCCTGCAATGGCCAGAGTCGAGTGGTTACGGCCGCCGCTAGTAGTGTTGCTGATGCTCTGATGACCGAAACCTGCGGAGACGTAAGGACGCAGACCGACACCCGGCTGACCGAAGTGGTAGATGGCCTTCAGGTCGGTCAGGCTGCCTTTGATGTCCTTGTTGCCGAGGTTACGCTCGCCACGAATGTCGTGGTATTCGCCGTAGGACAGCGCCAGTTCTACATCGTCGGTCAGGTAATAGCCAATGCTGCCACCGAACAGGTTGCCTTCATCGTGGGCATAGCCACGCTGAGAGTCAGTGAAGTAGCGATTGACGAAGCCCTCCACCTCGACAGCGCCTTGGCCTTGCGCCAGCGCGCCGAAGGAAGTTGCGGCAACGAGAGAGCCAATGACTACGCCCAAGGTGTTTTTTACTTTCATCCGTTAAATCCCCATCTTGGTGGTTAATAAGTCGCCGCGAACATCACTCGGCAACTTGGCGGCGATTTTATCAGGTTTCGCCACTCCCTTAGTGGTCGGGAAGCTGAACTAAGTTTCGGAAGTTTCCGAAAATTTGTCCCGCAACCGATCCAATGCTCGCTTGTAGCGCATCTTCGTTGCGCTCAAGCCCATGTGCATGATGTCGGCAATCTCCTGGAACTCCAGTTCTGCGACAAATCGTAGCACCAGAATTTCGCGGTCGATCGGATTGACATGAACCAACCAGCGATCCAGACCGCCTCGCTCCTCGACTTTGGGTGTCTTTTCGTCGGAAGCTTCTTCGAGCGGATCCAGACTCAAGGCATCGATCAATCGACGCTTGCGCCGCTCTTTTCGATACTGAGTGATGCACTCGTTGTAAGTGATGCTGTACAGCCAGGTCTTGAACTTGGACTTGCCTTCGAAGTTCTTCAGGCCATATAGCACCTTCAGCATCACCTCCTGACAGACATCGTCGGCGTCCCTTTCGTTCCCCAGATAGCGCGCACATACGTTGAATAATGTGCGTTGGTAGCGCCTCATCAGCTCTTCATAAGCACGGGTGATGTGAAACAGCTCGTCATGGGCGCGCGCCACCAGCTCTTCATCGGTGAGCTCGCGGGGGTCATAGCGCGTGGGCAGGGATTGAGCTTTGTTCAAAACGAGTCGGGCCGACGGTCAGGACGAAAAGTGCCCGGCAGGTCATGCCTGCCGGGCAGCTGCATAAAATAACAGATTGGCGTCAGCGACTGTTCACGCGTTGCTCGAGCATCACCCGATTGGCCACCGAAACCAGCTCGCCGGCATCGGTCAACAGAATGGTTTTCACCGTGCCGATCTCTTCGATCTGGCCTTCGACCTCGCCGACCTGCACCTGTTGCCCGACTTGGTACAACTCGCGCACGTAGATGCCTGCCAGAATCTGGCTGGCGATGTCACGACTGCCCAGCCCCAGGGCCAGCGCGACCGCCAGACCGACCGAAATCAGGACAATGGCGATGACGTTGTTGAGCAGATCGGTCTTGACCTCGAGCTGGCCGATGGCCACCGAGATGCTGATGATGATCACCAGGCCTTGGGCCACACGGCCAAGACCATGGGCATATTCCAGGCCGACGCCTTCGGCGGCGCCACGCACCAGGCTGCTGACCAGTTGCGCCAGCAGCACGCCGGCCAGCAGCACCAGGGCCGCACCGAAGACCTTGGGCAGGTACAGCGCCAGCACGTCGAGGGTGGCGGATACGCGTTGCAGGCCAAGCGATTCGGCAGCCGAAACCAGGAAGATCAGCAGCACGAACCAGTAGACGATCTTGCCGATCAGGGTCGAAACCGACGCCTGGATCCCCACACGGGCCAACAGCTTGGTCAGCCCGGTACCCATCATCAGGCGGTCCAGCCCCACCTTGCCGAGCAGCTTGGACAGCAGGGTGTCGAGCAGTTTGGCCACGACGAAGCCCAGCAGCACCAGCACCAGGGCGACGAACAGATTGGGGATGAAGCCGGCAACCTTGGTCCACAGTGCGGTCATCGCGGAGATCAGGCTTTGGGTCCAGGGATCGAGTTCCATTTCAGTCGGCCTTATCAGCAGAAACAGGGGGTTGAGTACGGCGAGAAACTGGCGCGACATGCGCCGAACCGTTGTTCAGGGCAATCATCAGCGCCTGCAGCCAGTGGCCTATCAGGCTGAACAGATCGCCAGCGCCGACCTGGCGATTGGCGGTCTTGAGCACCCGATGCAGGCAGGCATCGTCGTCATGGCTGGACGGCGATGACTTGAGCAGGTCGCGTAGAGACTCTTCGAATGGATCGTGCATGCGCACCTCACGGGATGTCACGGCTAGACGCAGTGGCGGGCAGATGAGTCACACATCACAACCAGCGCCAGCGGCGAAACAACAGCAGCAGACCCAGCGCCAACGCAGCTATCAGGCCACAGGCGACCAGAAAGCCCACCGAGCTGTCGGCGCCGGGAATGCCGCCGACGTTGATGCCCAGCAGGCCGGTGATGAAGGTCAACGGCAGAAACAGTACGGCGGTGATGCTGAAGCGATACATCAGGCGGTTCATGCGCTCGTTCAAGCGCCGGCTTTCCGCCTCGAGAACCAGATTGGCGCGCTCGCGGATGAGCTCCAGCTCCTCCAGATAGCGGGTCAGGCGGTTGTTGAGCTCGTTCCAGTAATCCTCGTCATCTTCCATGAACCAGACCTGGCGATTGCGTACCAGCTGAGCGTAGAGGTCGCGTTGCGGCGACAGAAACCGACGCAGCGCGGCCGCCCGGCGGCGCAACTGGAGCATCAGGCTGTGGTCGGGACGATAGCGTTCATCGGCATCCAGCCCGTCCTCTTCTTCGTCGAGCGCCTCGCTCAGCTCGGTGATCAGGTCATCGACCCGGTCGGTCAGATAGCGGGCCAGATCAAGTAGAAGCTCTGAAGCACTTTTCGGCCCACGGCCGGCCTCGAAGTCGGCGATCAGGGCTTCGGTCGCCCGCAGCGGCCGCAGACGCAGGGAAATCACGCGGCGGGCATCGGCGAAAATGCGCACCGAGACCATGTCTTCCGGCTCTGCGCCGGGATTGCGGTTGACCCCGCGCAGGAACAGCAACAGTTCGTCTTCGGGCAGGGGCAGCAGGCGCGGACGGGTGTTTTCCTCGAGCAGCAGGTTGCAGCTGAATTCATCCAGCCCACTGTTCTCGCGCAACCAGCGCTGCGCCTGAGGCTGACCACGATCCCAGTGCAACCACAGGCTTTCCCACTCGCGCAGCTGCAGGTCGTCCAGCTCTGCGGGACAAATGCTGCGGGCACCACCCTGCCCATCGAGCACGAAGGCATGCAACAACGCGGAGTCGTAAGCCTGCATCCGGGTTATTCCGGCATGCTCAGCGCTTGCGGGGAGACGATGATGCCGTTGTTGTCGGCATACAGGTACTCGCCCGGCTTGAAGGTCACGCCACCGAAGGTGACCGGCACGTTGAGATCGCCGATACCGCGCTTGTCGGTCTTCATCGGGTGGCTGGCCAGCGCCTGCACGCCCAGATCCGTCTGCGCAATCACATCCACATCACGGATGCAGCCGTAGACGACGATGCCCGCCCAGCCATTCTTGGCAGCCTTCTCCGCAAGCATGTCCCCCAGCAGCGCCCGGCGCAGCGAGCCGCCGCCATCGACCACCAGCACACGCCCTTCACCCGGCAGGTCGACCTGTTCCTTTACCAGCGAATTGTCCTCATGGCACTTGATGGTCACCATCTGACCACCGAAGGAGTCGCGACCACCGTAGTTGGCGAACATCGGCTCGACCACCTGGACCAGCTCCGGATAGGCGTCGCACAGATCTGGGGTGATGTAGTGCATGGCAAAACTCCTTTCAACGATGAATGAGGTAGCAACCAGGGCTCTAAACCGAGGCGTTCAACGACACAGGCAGTTTCAAATCAAGGACAACTCGGCATGCGGGGCGTTCAGCGGCAACGAAGCGCGGCACAAGAATGCATGGCGCCAACGCGATGAACATGCGACCACCGGCTGCCCGGTAAATGACCGCGACCTTTAGCGGCGTCACATATTACCGGTATGCGCGCGGCGAAGAAACGACCCGAACAGGCTCAGCCGCCCACACTCGCCGCTTCCTCGCTGAAACCTGCCGGCAGTTGCAGGTGTTGCAGCCAGTATTCAGTGAGCGGCCACACCTCACGCTGCGCTTCCTTGCTGACCAGCATCTCGATATGGCCGAAGTCGCTGGAAAAACCATTGTTCTTGCCCAGCAGCAGAAACTGCGTCGGCGCTGCGCTGCATTGCTCCAGCAACTTGCGGCAAGCCCAGGCAGGGTCCTGATGATCCGCCACGGCGCCGACCGCCAGAATGGGCAGACGCACCTGGGTCAGCCCTGTCCACCAGTCCTGCTCGCGATCACCGAAGCGGCCGAACAGGCCCAGCCAGCGCAGGGTTTCCTGAGCCAGGCCAATGGGTTCGTCTTCCGGTCCCCGCTTCAGCCGTCGCCCGGATAGATAGGGAAAGGCGCGCAACAGCAGCCGAGCGCCCCACTCCACCGGCGGCAGCTTCAGCGGCCAGTAGATGCGGCTGATCTGGCTGCCGAACCACGCCGCCGAGCGGGCGCGCGACTCATCGAGGAAGCCACCACCCAGCGCCGCCGCCAGGATCACGCCACCGAGGGAGTGTCCGATCCAGTGTGCGGCCTGCCCGCTCTGCTCGAAGATGAAATCGGCAACGGCCGGCAGATCGTAACGCACGTACTGCGCCACGTTGTTGCTTCGGTAGCTTTCATTGCGTGGTGACAGGCCATGACCGCGCATTTCGGCGATCCACACATCGAAACCCGCGCGCGCCAGGTAGGCGCCCAGGCCGATGCCCTTGGGCGAATACCAGAAGCGACGATTGGAGAAGCTGCCGTGCAGCAGTACCACCGGTACGCCACGCTCGCCCTCGGCGCCGGCCAGGCCCAGGCGGGTCAGGGCCAGTTCGACAGTGCAATCGGGGCTGTTGTTGGGTTTGAGGAGGTAGACGTCCTCGCTCAGATCACCGCGCAACTCGGCGCTGATCAGGGCGACGGGGAAAAGCTCACTGCTGCTTTGCATGGATCGGGTGACCGCAATGGCGCTGTGCCAGAAATAAAGACGACACTCGGAAAAACCTTTGAGAGCGATGTTTCACATCGATTGCGATGCCCGCCCGGTGGCCGCCACGCCGCTGGCGACGCGGCGGTTCCCGGGGCACTAAAAAGGGCGGGATCAACCCGCCCTTGTGCACATCGATGATCGCGCCTCAGGCGGGTTGAGTTTCAGCCAGGAAGAACCAGGTATCGAGTACCGAATCCGGGTTCAGCGACACGCTCTCGATGCCCTGCTCCATCAGCCACTTGGCCAGATCCGGATGGTCCGACGGGCCCTGGCCGCAAATGCCGATGTACTTGCCGGCCTTGTTGCAGGCGGCGATGGCATTGGCCAGCAGCTTCTTCACGGCCGGGTTACGCTCGTCGAACAGGTGGGCGACGATGCCGGAATCACGATCCAGGCCCAGGGTCAGCTGGGTCAGGTCGTTGGAGCCGATGGAGAAGCCGTCGAAGAACTCCAGGAACTCCTCCGCCAGCAGCGCGTTGGACGGCAGTTCGCACATCATGATGACCTTCAGGCCGTCCTGACCGCGGGCCAGGCCGTTGCTCGCCAGCAGCTCGACCACTTGCGAGGCCTCGCCCAGGGTACGCACGAAGGGCACCATGATCTCGACGTTGGTCAGGCCCATTTCACCACGCACCTTCTTCAGCGCACGGCATTCCAGTTCGAAGCAGTCGCGGAAGGATTCGCTGATGTAGCGCGAAGCACCGCGGAAGCCCAGCATCGGGTTTTCTTCTTCCGGCTCGTACAGCTTGCCGCCGATCAGGTTGGCGTATTCGTTGGACTTGAAGTCCGACAGACGCACGATGACCTTCTTCGGCCAGAAGGCAGCGGCCAGGGTGCTGATGCCCTCGACCAGCTTCTCGACATAGAAGTCGACCGGATCGCCGTAGCCGGCGATGCGCTTCTCGACGCTGTCCTTGATCTCCGGCGGCAGGCTGGCGAAGTTCAGCAGCGCCTTCGGGTGCACGCCGATCATGCGGTTGATGATGAATTCCAGGCGGGCCAGGCCCACGCCTTCGTTCGGCAGCTGGGCGAAGTCGAAGGCGCGATCCGGGTTGCCGACGTTCATCATGATCTTGAACGGCAGCTCGGGCATGGCGTCGACCGAGTTCTTGCGGATGTCGAAGCCCAGTTCGCCCTCGAAGATGAAACCGGTGTCGCCTTCGGCGCAGGAAACGGTCACGCCCTGGCCGTCCTTCAGCACGCTGGTGGCGTTGCCGCAGCCGACCACGGCCGGAATACCCAGCTCACGGGCGATGATCGCCGCGTGGCAGGTACGACCGCCGCGGTTGGTGACGATGGCGCTGGCGCGCTTCATCACCGGTTCCCAATCCGGGTCGGTCATGTCGGAGACCAGCACGTCGCCCGGCTGCACCTTGTCCATCTCGGACACGTCGTGGATCACCCGCACCTTGCCGGCGCCGATGCGCTGACCGATGGCGCGGCCTTCCACCAGCACGGTGCCCTTCTCTTTCAGCAGGTAGCGTTCCATCACGGTGGCGCTGGAGCGGCTCTTCACGGTTTCCGGACGGGCCTGCACGATGTACAGCTTGCCGTCGTCACCGTCCTTGGCCCACTCGATGTCCATCGGGCGGCCGTAGTGTTTCTCGATGATCAGCGCCTGCTTGGCCAGCTCGCTGACCTCGGCGTCGCTGATGCAGAAGCGCGCACGCTCGGCACGGTCGACTTCCACGGTCTTGACCGAACGACCGGCCTTGGCCTCGTCGCCGTAGACCATCTTGATCGCCTTGCTGCCCAGGTTGCGACGCAGGATCGCCGGACGGCCGGCTTCCAGGGTCGGCTTGTGCACGTAGAACTCGTCGGGGTTGACCGCGCCCTGCACCACGGTCTCACCGAGGCCGTAGGCGCCGGTGATGAACACCACGTCACGGAAGCCGGATTCGGTGTCCAAGGTGAACATCACGCCGGCGGTGCCGGTTTCCGAACGCACCATGCGCTGCACGCCGGCGGACAGGGCGACCAGCTTGTGGTCGAACCCCTGGTGCACGCGGTAGGCGATGGCACGGTCATTGAACAGGGAAGCGAAGACTTCCTTGGTGGCGCGGATCACGTTGTCCACGCCGCGGATGTTGAGGAAGGTTTCCTGCTGGCCGGCGAAGGAAGCATCCGGCAGGTCTTCGGCGGTGGCGGAGGAACGCACGGCCACGGCCATGTTGTCGTTGCCCGCGCTCATGGTGGCGAAGGCTTCGCGAATCTGCTTGTCCAGCTCGGCCGGGAAGTCGGCTTCCATGACCCACTGGCGAATCTGCGCGCCGGTCTTGGCCAGGGCGTTGACGTCGTCGACGTCGAGCGCGTCGAGGGCCGCGTGGATCTGGGCATTCAGGCCGCTCTGCTCGAGGAAGTCGCGGTAGGCCTGAGCCGTAGTGGCGAAACCGCCGGGAACCGAGACGCCGGCGCCGGCCAGGTTGCTGATCATCTCGCCGAGGGATGCGTTTTTGCCCCCCACATGCTCTACATCGTGGACGCCGAGCTTATCGAGGGAAACTACGTACTCTACCAAGGTGATCTCTCCACTAACGGTGTTGGAAAAGCTCAGTGGGCTGCGCAATGTCGAACGACCGAAGTCGCGCGATTGTGGCCGTGCCCTTGAATAAGTAACAATGCCGAACCCCATGGGCCCGGCGAAAAACGCGGCCTATCATAGCCAAGAATCGATCTCAGCTTAAGGCCTTTGGCGCAAATGAAACGAACCGCTTTCTTCATCTCCGACGGCACCGGCATCACGGCCGAAACCCTGGGCCAGAGCCTGCTCGCGCAGTTCGAGAATATTCAGTTCACCAAACTTACGCGTCCTTATATCGACAGCATCGATAAAGCGCGCGCCATGGTACAACAAATCGATGCTGCCGCCGAAAGGGACGGTGCACGCCCGATCATCTTCGACACCATCGTCAATCGCGATATTCGTGCGATCCTCGATACCGCAAATGGTTTCATGATCGATATCTTCTCCACCTTTCTCTCGCCCCTGGAACAGGAGTTGAGTTCGCACTCCTCCTATTCCGTCGGCAAGTCGCACTCCATTGGCCAGCACTCCAACTACATGGAGCGCATCGAGGCGGTGAACTTCGCCCTGGACAATGACGACGGCGCGCGCACCCATTATTACGACAAGGCCGATCTGATCCTGGTAGGCGTCTCGCGCTGCGGCAAAACGCCCACCTGCCTGTACATGGCGATGCAGTACGGCATCCGCGCCGCCAACTACCCGCTGACCGAAGACGACATGGAGCGTCTGCAACTGCCCGACTCGCTGAAAAAGCACCGCGACAAGCTGTTCGGCCTGACCATCGACCCGGATCGCCTCACCGCCATCCGCCACGAGCGCAAGCCCAACAGCCGCTACGCCAGCTTCGCCCAGTGCGAGTTCGAAGTGCGCGAGGTGGAGAACCTGTTCCGCCGTGAAAACATCGCCTTCATTAACTCCACGCATTTCTCGGTGGAGGAAATCTCCGCCAAGATCCTGGTGGAAAAAGGTGTTGAAAGGCGCCTCAAATAACCGCTGCAAGCACATGTTTACAAAGGGAAAAGGCTCGAAACTTCGAGCCTTTTCTCATTCAGGGCCTAGAAGCTTTCAGCGGGCACGCGCACCCAGCCTTCCATCAGGATGCGCGCACTGCGGCTCATCACCGCCTTGGTCACCGTCCACTGACCATCGACCCGCTTGGCCTGCGCGCCGACACGCAGGGCGCCGGAAGGATGGCCGAAACGCACCGCCTCGCGCTCGCCGCCACCGGCAGCCAGGTTGACCAGCGTGCCGGGAATCGCCGCCGCTGTGCCGATGGCCACCGCGCAGGTACCCATCATCGCGTGGTGCAGCTTGCCCATGGACAGCGCACGCACCAGCAGATCGACCTCGCCGGCCTTCACCGCCTTGCCACTGGAGGTGCGGTAGTCCTTGGGCGGACTGACGAAGGCGATCTTCGGGGTGTGCTGACGTGTCGCAGCCTCCTCGGCCGTCTTGATCAGCCCCATGCGCAGCGCACCAGCGATGCGGATCTGCTCGAAGCGCGCCAGTTGCGCCGGATCGCCATTGATCTCCTCGCGCAGCTCGGTGCCCCGATAGCCGATGTCCTCGGCATTGACGAACACAGTCGGGATGCCGGCGGTGATCATGGTCGCCTTGAAGCTGCCGATGCCCGGCACTTCCAAGTCGTCCACCAGGTTGCCGGTGGGGAACATGGAGCCACCCTCTTCGCCATCGTCGGACGGGTCGAGGAATTCCAGCACGATCTCCGCCGCCGGGAAGGTCACGCCGTCCAGCTCGAAATCACCGGTTTCCTGCACCTGGCCATCAGTGACCGGCACATGGGCGATGATGGTTTTCTGGATATTGGCCTGCCAGATGCGCACCACGCAGGTGCCGTTCTCGGGAATCCGCGCGGGATCGACCAGGCCGGCATGGATGGCGAAAGCGCCAGCCGCCGTGGACAGGTTGCCGCAGTTGCCGCTCCAGTCGACGAAGGCCTTGTCGATGGACACCTGGCCGTAGAGGTAATCGACATCGTGCTCGGGCTGAGTGCTTTTCGACAGGATCACGCACTTGGAGGTGCTTGAGGTGGCGCCGCCCATGCCGTCGATATGCGCCGAATAGGGGTCGGGGCTGCCGATCACGCGCATGAACAGCGCATCGCGCGCCTCGCCCGGCACCTGACAGCGCTCGGGCAGGTCCTGTAGGCGGAAGAACACGCCCTTGCTGGTGCCGCCACGGATATAGGTGGCGGGGATTTTCACTTGAGGCAGATGAGCCATGAGTGCAGTCCTGAAGTAGCCCGGATGCAATCCGGGGAGAATCATTCAACCTTGCCCCGGATTTCATCCGGGCTACGCGCTTGTCTCCCCCTCCCGCTTGCGGGAGAGGGGCCGGGGGAGAGGGTCTATCAGACAACACCGAGCCGCCTGCACCACCCTCTCCCCAGCCCTCTCCACTAGGCGTGCCCCCAATGAATGGGAGAGGGAGCAGACCGCGTCATCACGCTACCGCGCCTTCGAGGAAGTCCTTGGCGAAGCGCTGCAGCACGCCGCCGGCCTTGTACACGCTGACATCCGCAGCCGTGTCCAGGCGGCAGGTCACCGGCACCCTGACCACTTCGCCGTTGCGGCGATTGACCACCAGGGTCAGGTCGCAGCGCGGCGAAATCTCGCCTTCCACGTCATAGGTCTCGGTGCCGTCCAGGCCCAGGGTCAGGCGGGTGGTACCCGGCTTGAACTCCACCGGCAGCACGCCCATGCCCACCAGGTTGGTGCGGTGGATGCGCTCGAAGCCTTCGGCCACGATCACTTCCACGCCCGCCAGACGCACGCCCTTGGCCGCCCAGTCCCGCGATGACCCTTGGCCGTAGTCGGCACCGGCAATGATGATCAGGTTCTGCTTGCGGTTCATGTAGGTTTCGATGGCCTCCCACATGCGCATCACCTGGCCCTCGGGCTCGACGCGCGCCAGCGACCCCTTCTTCACCTGCCCGTCGACCACGGCCATTTCGTTGACCAGTTGCGGGTTGGCGAAGGTGGCGCGCTGGGCGGTCAGGTGATCGCCGCGGTGGGTGGCGTAGGAGTTGAAGTCCTCCTCCGGCAGGCCCATTTTCGCCAGGTACTCACCGGCAGCCGAGTCCGCCAAGATGGCGTTGGACGGCGACAGGTGATCGGTGGTGATGTTGTCCGGCAGGATCGCCAGCGGCCGCATGCCCTTGAGCGTACGCTCGCCGGCCAGCGCGCCTTCCCAGTAAGGCGGACGGCGAATATAGGTGCTCATCGGCCGCCAATCGTAAAGCGGGCTCTCGGCCTCCTGCACGCTGCCCAGGTCGAACATCGGGATATAGATCTGCTTGAACTGCTCGGGCTTCACGCTCGCCGCGACTATGGCGTCGATTTCCTCGTCGCTCGGCCACAGGTCCTTGAGCGTCACTGGATTGCCAGCCGCATCATGGCCGAGCACATCCTGCTCGATATCGAAGCGCACGGTACCGGCGATGGCGTAGGCCACCACCAGCGGCGGCGAAGCGAGGAAGGCCTGCTTGGCGTACGGGTGGATGCGCCCGTCGAAGTTGCGGTTGCCCGAGAGCACGGCGGTGGCGTACAGGTCGCGCTCGATGATTTCCTTCTGGATCGCCGGATCCAGCGCGCCGGACATGCCGTTGCAGGTGGTGCAGGCGTAGGCGACGATGCCGAAGCCGAGCTTCTCCAGCTCCGGCAGCAGGCCGGCCTCTTCCAGGTACAGCTTGGCGACCTTCGAGCCCGGTGCGAACGACGTCTTCACCCAGGGCTTGCGTACCAGACCCAGTTCGTTGGCCTTTTTCGCCAGCAGACCGGCAGCGACCACGTTGCGCGGGTTGGAGGTGTTGGTGCAACTGGTGATGGCAGCGATGATCACCGCACCGTCAGGCATCAGGCCCTGAGCCTCTTCGGCCTTGCCCGCCGCCAGCTTGGCCTCGTCGGCAATGCCGCGCTCGTGCAGCGCCGAGGTCGGCAGCCGCCTGTGCGGGTTGGACGGCCCTGCCAGGTTACGCACCACGGTGGACAGATCGAAACTCAGCACCCGCTCGTACTCGGCGCCCGGCAGGGCGTCGGCCCACAGACCGGTGGTCCTGGCGTAGTTTTCCACCAGCGCCACCTGCTCCGGCTCGCGACCGGTGAGCTTGAGGTAGTCGATGGTCTGGCCGTCGATATAGAACATTGCGGCGGTGGCGCCGTACTCCGGGCACATGTTGGAGATGGTGGCGCGGTCGCCGATGGACAGGCTGTCGGCACCCTCGCCGAAGAATTCGACCCAGGCACCCACCACGCGCTCCTTGCGCAGGAACTCGGTCAGCGCCAGGACGATATCGGTGGCGGTGATGCCCGGCTGACGCTTGCCGGTCAGCTCGACGCCGACGATATCGGGCAGACGCATCATCGAGGGATGACCAAGCATAACCGTCTCGGCCTCCAGGCCGCCGACACCGATGGCGATCACGCCCAGGGCATCGACGTGCGGTGTGTGCGAGTCGGTGCCGACGCAGGTGTCGGGGAAGGCGATGCCGCCGCGCGCCTGGATCACCGGGCTCATCTTCTCCAGGTTGATCTGGTGCATGATGCCGTTGCCGGCCGGGATCACGTCGACGTTCTTGAACGCGGTCTTGGTCCAGTCGATGAAGTGGAAGCGGTCCTCGTTGCGGCGATCTTCGATGGCGCGGTTCTTCTCGAAGGCGTCCGGGTCGAAGCCCGGCGCCTCGACGGCCAGCGAGTGATCGACGATCAGCTGGGTCGGCACCACCGGGTTGACCTTGGCCGGGTCACCGCCCTGCTCGGCGATGGCATCGCGCAGGCCGGCCAGGTCGACCAGCGCGGTCTGGCCGAGGATGTCGTGGCAGACCACGCGCGCCGGGTACCAGGGAAAGTCCAGGTCGCGCTTGCGGTAGACCAGCTGCTCCAGCGAGGCAGTCAGATCCTGCGGATCGCAGCGGCGCACCAGCTGCTCGGCGAGCACGCGCGAGGTGTAGGGGAGCTTGTCCCAGGCGCCGGCCTGGATCGCCTCGACCGCCTCACGGGCATCGAAGTAATCCAGCGCGGTGCCGGGCAGGCGCTTGCGGTATTGGCTATTCACGGTTTCGGTCATTTTATTTACGGTCCTTGAGCGGCACGAACTTCAGGTCTTCGGGGCCTGTGTAGTTGGCGCTCGGGCGGATGATCTTGCCGTCGATACGCTGTTCGATGACGTGGGCGGACCAGCCGGCGGTGCGGGCGATGACGAACAACGGGGTGAACATGGCGGTGGGCACACCCATCATGTGGTAGCTCACGGCGCTGAACCAGTCGAGGTTGGGGAACATCTTCTTGATCTCCCACATCACGCTTTCCAGACGCTCGGCGATATCGAACATCTTGGTGTTGCCCTGCTCCACGGACAGCTCGCGGGCCACTTCCTTGATCACCTTGTTGCGTGGATCGCTGACGGTGTAGACCGGGTGACCGAAGCCGATCACCACCTCCTTGCGCCCTACCCGCTCGCGGATGTCGGCCTCGGCTTCGTCCGGGCTGTCGTAACGCTTCTGCACCTCGAAGGCCACCTCGTTGGCGCCGCCGTGCTTGGGGCCGCGCAGCGCGCCAATGGCGCCGGCGATGCAGCTGAACAGGTCCGAGCCGGTGCCGGCGATCACCCGCGAAGTGAAGGTGGAGGCGTTGAATTCGTGCTCGGCATACAGGTTGAGCGAGGTGTGCATGGCGCGCACCCAGGACTCGCGCGGCTTCTCGCCGTGCAGCAGGTGCAGGAAGTGGCCGCCGATGGAGTCGTCGTCGGTTTCCACCTCGATGCGCTTGCCGTTGTGGCTGTAGTGGTACCAGTACAACAGCGCCGAGCCCAGAGAGGCCATCAGCTTGTCGGCAATGTCGCGGGCGCCGGGGTGGTTGTGGTCATCCTTCTCCGGCGCCAGACAGCCGAGCACGGACACGGCGGTGCGCATCACGTCCATCGGGTGCGCCGAGGGCGGCAGTTGCTCCAGCGCGGCCTTGACCCCGGCCGGCAGGCCGCGCAGGGCCTTGAGCTTGGCCTTGTAACCGGCCAGTTCGGCGACGTTGGGCAGTTTGCCATGCACCAGCAGGTGGGCGATTTCCTCGAACTCGCAGCGATTGGCGAAATCGAGCACGTCATAGCCACGGTAATGCAGGTCGTTACCGGTACGGCCGACGGTGCACAGCGCGGTATTGCCGGCGGCTGTGCCGCTCAGGGCGACGGATTTCTTCGGCTTGAAGCCAGGGGCGGTTTCAGTCGAGCTCATGGTCATCTCCTTGTCTCTTGTTCTAGGTGCGTGGCCCGGAGGCAATCCGGCAACCACGCCAACCAATCCCCGGATCGCATCCGGGCTACAGCCTTATTTCTTGCCGGCAGCGAACAGCGCGTCGAGCTTCTGCTCGAAGGCGTGGTAGCCGATGCGGTCGTACAACTCGGCGCGGGTCTGCATCAGCTCGATCACGTCCTTCTGGTGGCCGTTCTGACGGATCGAGGTGTAGACACTTTCTGCCGCCTTGTTCGCCGCGCGGAAGGCCGACAGCGGGTAGAGCTGAATGGCCACGCCGACCGAAGCCAGCTCGTCGCGGCTGAACAGCGGCGTGGCGCCGAATTCGGTGATGTTGGCCAGCACCGGCACCTTCAGCGCATCGACGAAGCGCTTATAGGTGGGCAGGTCGTAAGCGGCCTCGGCGAAGATGCCGTCGGCACCCGCCTCGACATAGGCCTGGCAGCGCTCAATGGCGGCGTCCACGCCCTCGGCCTGGATGGCATCGGTACGGGCGATGAGGAAGAAGTCCGGGTCGGTCTTGGCGTCGGCGGCGGCACGCACGCGGTCGACCATTTCCTCGCAGGAGACGATCTCCTTGCCCGGGCGGTGGCCGCAGCGCTTGGCGCCGACCTGATCCTCGATATGCGCGGCGGCGGCGCCGGCCTTGATCAGATTCTTGATGGTGCGTTCGATATTGAAGGCGCTGGGGCCAAAGCCGGTGTCGATATCCACCAGCAGCGGCAGGTCGCACACGTCGGTGATGCGGCGTACGTCGGTGAGCACGTCATCGAGGGTGTTGATGCCCAGGTCCGGCAGGCCCAGGGAGCCGGCCGCCACGCCACCACCGGACAGGTAGATGGCACGGAAGCCCGCACGCTTGGCCAGCAGCGCATGGTTGGCGTTGATCGCGCCGATTACCTGCAGCGGTTTCTCTTCAGCGAGGGCCTGGCGGAAGCGCTGGCCGGCGGAAAGCTGGGTCATGAATCACCTCGGGTCTTGGATGAAGTGGCGAGCGCTTCCTTGTAGTGGCGCTCGATATTGCGCTTGGAGGCGCCGATGTGGCGGCGCATCAGCAGTTCGGCCAGTTCGCCGTCACGCTCGGCGATGGCATCGAGAATGCGGTGGTGCTCGGCGAAGGCCTGGCGCGGACGATTGGGCGTGGCGGAGAACTGCAGGCGATACATGCGCACGAGCTGGTACAGCTCGTCGCATAGCAGCTTGGCCAGGGTGCGGTTGCCGCTGCCCTGAATGATCCGATAGTGGAAATCGAAGTCGCCTTCCTGCTGGTAGTAGCCGACGCCGGCCTTGAACGCGGCGTCCTGCTCGTGCAGCTCCAGCACCCGGCGCAGCTCGTCGATTTCCTGCTGGGTCATGCGCTCGGCCGCCAGGCGGCAGGCCATGCCCTCGAGGGATTCGCGAATCTCGTACAGCTCGATCAGTTCGGCATGGCTGAGCGACACCACCCGTGCGCCCACATGCGGTACGCGCACCAGCAGCTTCTGACCTTCCAGCCGGTGGATCGCCTCACGCAGCGGCCCCCGGCTGATGCCGTAGGTGCGCGCCAGCTCGGGCTCGGAAATCTTGCTGCCCGGCGCGATCTCGCCCTTGACGATGGCCGCCTGGATCAGGCGAAACACATGCTCGGAAAGTGTTTCCGAATCCACCTGGGCGATTGGCGAAGTTTCCGATTCAAGCAGCATGATTGTCGACACCAGTGACGTTCAATGCCGTGAAAGCTACGCTCAAAAGCGGTTTATGTCAAAGTAGACCAAGGCATTGTCGACAATATTTTTATCCCATCCCCCAGAGCGAACCGCGACCTTACTTGCAGAAAGCTACATAAGCGTCTGTCGGCACGGAAAATCCCCATGCTAGAATTCGCGCACTCATGCCTGGTCATTGCCTTTTGCCATGCCTGCTAGACTTCCATCGCAGGCGAGACCTGGCAGGACGTCGCCAGCCACCTTTTCCACCCGCCTACGGCAACCTTCTCTCAAGGACCCATGAGACTGAAACCTTTCTCCTTGTGCCTCTGCCTGCTGAGCCTGTCTTTCCCGGGTCTGGCCCTCGGCAAGTCCATCTATGGTCTGAACGAATACATTCATATCGAAGAGCTCGACGTGCTGGTTGCCGCCAAGCTCGATACCGGCGCCAAGACAGCTTCGCTCAGCGCTCGCGACATCAAGCGCTTCAAACGCAATGGCGAAACCTGGGTACGTTTCGTCCTGGCGGTGGACGATAGCCATGAGCACACCGTGGAGCGCCCGCTCTCGCGCATCAGCAAGATCAAACGCCGTGCCGGAGACTTCGATCCGGAAGAAGGCAAGACCTACACGGCGCGCCCTGTCATCGACCTTGAACTGTGCATGGGCCAGACCCTGCGCACGATAGAAGTGAACTTGACCGACCGAAGCGCATTCCAATACCCGCTTCTGATCGGCTCCGAAGCACTCAAGGACTTCGAAGCGATGGTCGACCCAAGCCTTAAATATGCCGCTGGAAAACCCGGCTGCACCAACGACGCAACCCCTGGCGAGTAACTCCCATGCGCTCTCTGAACCTGCATCTGAAAGTCCTGATCACCCTGCTGGTGGCCTTGGGCGTTCTGATTACGGCATACCAAATCTTCATTCTCGGCATTCCGGTGACCGAGGACGAAACCGACGACCTGTGGAACATCGACGCCAAGGTCGAATTCCTGGCCAGCCCGCGCGAGCCGGTGAAACTGCAGATGTTCGTACCGCCGCTGAACCAGGATTACGTCAGCCTCAACGAAAGCTTCATCTCCAACAACTATGGCGTCAGCGTCAACCGCGTCGACGGCAACCGCCGCGTCACTTGGTCGGCGCGTCGCGCCAACGGCAAGCAGACCCTCTACTACCGCCTGGTGCTGACCAAGCGTTACAGCGGCGAACAACCGCCGGCCAAAGGCCCGATCTTCCGCGACAGCATCCCGGTCGAAGGCCCGGAGAAGATCGCCGCCGAAGCCCTGCTCGCGCCGATTCGCCAGCACTCGGCCGACGTCGAAACCTTCATCAGCGAGACCATCAAGCGCGTCAACAACGCCAACGACGACAACGTAAAACTGCTGCTCGGCGGCGACGCCTCCACCGCCAACAAGGCCAAGGTGGTCGACCTGCTGCTATCCATCGCCCACGTGCCGATGGAGCGCGTACACACCATTCGCCTGCAGGCCGAGGTGGCGCAGTCGCCGGAGCTGTGGCTGCGCAGCTTCAACGGCCAGAAGTGGCTGTACTTCAACCCGGAAACCGGTGAGCAGGGCCTGCCGGCCGATCGCCTGGTCTGGTGGATCGGCGATGGCGACCTGGTCAGCCTCGAAGGCGGCCGTCAGGCTCAGGTCAGCTTCAGCCTGAACAACAGCGAGATGAATGCCATCCGTCTGGCCAAGCTGACCGACGAGAACACCGACGCCAGCTTCCTCGAATACTCGCTGTACGGCCTGCCGCTGCAGACCCAGCAGACCTTCATGATCATGGTGATGATCCCGATCGGCGTGCTGGTCATCCTGATCCTGCGCAACCTCGGCGGCCTGCAGACCCTGGGTACCTTTACCCCGGTGCTGATCGCCCTCGCCTTCCGCGAAACCCAGCTGGGCTTCGGCATCTTCCTGTTCACCGTGATCACTGCGCTCGGCCTGTCGCTGCGCTCCTATCTGGAACACCTGAAACTACAGATGCTGCCGCGCCTGTCGGTGGTGCTGACCTTCGTCGTGGTTCTGATCGCCGCCATCAGCCTGTTCAGCCACAAGCTGGGCCTGGAGCGCGGCCTGTCGGTGGCGCTGTTCCCGATGGTGATTCTGACCATGACCATCGAACGCCTGTCGATCACCTGGGAAGAGCGCGGCGGCGGCCATGCCTTTAAGGTCGCCATCGGCACCCTGGTGGCCGCTACCCTGGCGCACCTGCTGATGAGCGTGCCGGAGCTGGTGTACTTCGTGTTCACCTTCCCGGCAGTCCTGCTGATCCTGGTGGGCTTCATGCTGGCGATGGGTCGCTATCGCGGCTACCGCCTGACCGAACTGTTCCGTTTCAAAGCCTTCCTCAAGGACTAAGACCATGTTCGGCCTGATCAAGACATGGAAGGCCCTTGAAGCCAAAGGCATCATGGGCATCAACCGACGCAATGCGGACTACGTGCTGAAGTACAACAAGCGGCACCTGTACCCCATCGTCGACGACAAGATCATCACCAAGGAGCGGGCCATCGAGGCCGGCATCGATGTGCCGGAGCTGTACGGCATCATCGAAACCGAGAAGGAAATCGACAAGCTCGACGAGATCATCGCCGGGCGCAGCGACTTCGTCATCAAGCCGGCGCAGGGCGCCGGCGGTGACGGCATCCTGGTGATCGCCGACCGTTTCGAGGACCGCTTCAAGACGGTGTCCGGCAAGATCGTCAGCCATGAGGAACTGGAGCAGCAGATTTCCAGCATTCTCTCCGGCCTGTACTCGCTCGGCGGCCACCGCGACCGCGCGCTGATCGAATACCGCGTGACCCCGGATACCATCTTCAAGAGCATCAGCTATGAAGGCGTGCCTGACATCCGCATCATCGTGCTGATGGGCTACCCGGTGATGGCCATGCTGCGCCTGCCGACCCGTCAGTCCAGCGGCAAGGCCAACCTGCACCAGGGCGCCATCGGTGTCGGTGTGGACCTAGCCACCGGTGTCACCCTGCGCGGCACCTGGCTGAACAACAAGATCAGCAAGCACCCGGATACCACCAACGCGGTGGACGGCGTGCAACTGCCGAACTGGGACGGTTTCATGAAGCTGGCCGCCGGCTGCTACGAGCTGTGCGGCCTGGGTTACATCGGCGTGGACATGGTTCTCGACCAGGACAAGGGCCCGCTGATTCTCGAGCTCAACGCCCGCCCCGGCCTGAACATCCAGATCGCCAACGACTGCGGCCTGACTCATCGCGCCCATGCCGTGGAAGCGCGCCTGGAAGAACTGAAAGCCAAGGGCGTGCAGGAAACTCCCGAAGAGCGCGTGCGCTTCTCCCAGGAGCTGTTCGGTCACGTCAGCGTCAAGCAGGACGACTGAGCCGTTGCAACGGGCTGCTGGCCACAGTGCGAGCAGCCCGCCTCCCTCATCTCATGTCTTGAGATGGCATCCCCGGCGCACCCAGCGCCCCATTCGCATCTCCCTCGCACCTGCACCATCCTGAAAGCCCCTGTCGCGGCTGATCAAGCAACTTGATTGCGGTGCAACACGCCCACCTATAACGACGCGTATCGCTTGTGGCAGCCCGTGCGCAGCATTAGATTAGCCAATTATCTAGGGCACCTATCATAAGCAGAAGGGATAAGCATGGCGCTCACCGACCAGTCCACCCGCATCCGCGCAGGCGAAGAACTCGACGCCACCGTCATCGATGCCTATCTCAAGGCTCACATCCCCGGCTTGAGCGGCGAAGCCAGAATCAGCCAGTTTCCCGGCGGTGCATCCAATCTGACCTACCTGATCGAGTACCCGCAGCAGGAGTTCGTCCTGCGGCGTCCGCCGTTCGGTCACAAGGCCAAGTCTGCCCACGACATGGGCCGCGAATACCGCATCCTCAACCAGCTCAACGCCGGTTTCCCCTACTGCCCCAAGGCCTATGTGCACTGCACCGACGAATCCGTGATCGGTGCCGAGTTCTACGTGATGGAGCGGGTAAAGGGCATCATCCTGCGCTCGGACATGCCGGCCGAGCTGAACTTCAGCCCCGAGCAGACCACCGCGCTGTGCAAGAGCTTCATCGACAAGCTGGTGGAGCTGCACAACGTCGACTACCACGCCTGCGGCCTGGGCGATCTGGGCAAGCCCGAGGGTTATGTCGAACGCCAGATCAGGGGCTGGAGCGAGCGCTACGAGAAGGCCCTGACGCCCGACGCGCCAACCTGGGAACCGGTCAAGGCCTGGCTGCGCGACAAGATGCCGGCCGATCATCACAAGCCGGGCATCGTGCATAACGACTACCGCTTCGACAACGTGATTCTCGACCCGAACAACCCGATGCAGATCATCGGCGTGCTCGACTGGGAGATGACCACCATCGGCGACCCGCTGATGGACCTGGGCAACACCCTGGCCTACTGGATCGAAGCTGGCGATCCGCCCCCCGTACAGCTGATGCGTCGCCAGCCGAGCAACGCGCCGGGCATGCTCACCCGCCAGCAGTTCGTCGATTACTACGCCGAGCAGGCCGGCATCGAGATCAAGAGTTTCGACTTCTACTACACCTACGGCCTGTTCCGCCTGGCCGGCATCGTGCAGCAGATCTACTACCGCTTCTACCACGGCCAGACCCAGGACAAGCGCTTCGCCCAGTTCATCCACATGAACAAGCTGCTGGAGCAGATGAGCCTGCAGGTCATCGGCAAAACCACTCTCTAAACCCGGGGTAATCACAATGTCCAAGACCCAACTGTTCGACCTCGACGGCAAGATCGCCTTCGTCTCCGGCGCCAGCCGGGGCATCGGTGAGGCCATTGCCAAGCTGCTGGCCCAGCAAGGCGCTCACGTGATCGTCTCCAGCCGCAAGATCGAGGGCTGCCAGGCCGTGGCCGATGCCATCCTGGCCGAGGGCGGCAAGGCCACCGCCATCGCCTGCCACATCGGCGAGATGGAACAGATCTCCAGCGTCTTCGCGCAGATCAGGGAACAGTTCGGTCGCCTCGACATCCTGGTCAACAACGCCGCCACCAACCCGCAGTTCTGCAACGTGCTGGACACCGACCTGGGCGCCTTCCAGAAGACCGTGGACGTGAATATCCGCGGCTACTACTTCATGTCCATCGAAGGCGGCAAGCTGATGAAGGAGAACGGCGGCGGCTCGATCATCAACGTTGCCTCGATCAACGGCGTCAGCCCCGGCGAGTTCCAGGGCATCTACTCGGTGACCAAGGCGGCGGTGATCAGCATGACCAAGGTGTTCGCCAAGGAATGCGCGCAGTTCGGCATTCGCTGCAATGCCCTGCTGCCGGGCCTGACCGACACCAAGTTCGCCTCGGCGCTGACCAAGAACGACGCCATCCTCAAGCATGCGCTGCAGCGCATTCCGCTCAAGCGCGTGGCCGATCCCAGCGAAATGGCCGGCGCGGTGCTGTACCTGGCCAGCGAAGCGTCCAGCTACACCACCGGCGTGGCGCTGAACGTGGACGGCGGCTTCCTCTCCTGAAGCCAAATGCCCCGAACGACAAAGGCACCTACAAGGTGCCTTTGTCGTTTTGGGTACGCGATGCGCACCGCAGGTTCAGTGGTTTTCATTTTGAGGTGGGCCGGACGGCACAGCACTCCAGCCCGCCAATCCTGATCAGTGTGGGCTAAAGCCCCCCCTACATCGCTGACAGCCAGGAAGCGCACAACGCCACTACCCTCTCCCGCCCTTCGGGCACCCTCTGCCGCAAGCGGCCGCTACCAATCCTTCAATGCAGCTTCCGCCGCCGGGTTCATCGGCTCGGCCAGCAGACCGGTCGGTGTCAGGCTGACGCTGTAGACCGCATCGGCGGCGATCGGCAGATAGGTGACGCGCAGCGCCTGCGGATCGAACAGGAGCAGGTCACGCTGGCTCAGGCGCAGCCAGCGCCACAGATCCACACCGTACGGGCTTTCCGCGAGCTGCACGCGACCGTGTTGCGCCAACGCCTGCTGCTCGATGGCGAGAAAACGTCCGGATAGCCGCTCCAGGCGGTAACCCGGTTCGAGACCGATCAACTCGGCCAGACCTTTCCAGCGAATCAGCCGGCCATCGAGCTGCCACAGATCGCCCTCCAGGGTCACCGTACGCTCACGCCCACCTTCGAGCAGCGTCACCTGATAGCGCTGCGGGCCATCGGCCTTGAAGCTCAGCGTCACCAAGGGTTTACCTGGCTGCAGCGACTCATAGGCATAGAGATCGTAAGCCACCAGGCCGACCAGCCCCGCCAGCGCAAGAAATGCCAGACCACAGGTACCGCGCAGCCAGCCGAGGAACCAGCCCGTATTGAGCAGAATGCGCAATGCCACCAGCAGCGCCAATACGGCCAACAGCGCCATGGCCCAGGCCAACCCGTCGTATTGCATCGATTGCGTTCCTTCTCTGACGAAATCCCGGCATTATGCGCAGCTCGCCTCACCGCGAACAGCCAGCAGGCTGCGCACTCGCCCACAAGTCGACACTTTATATGCCCTTCGCCCTCGAACTCGCCATCGACCCCAGCACCCTGGCCATTCTCGCGCTGGTCGCCTTCACCGCCGGTTTCATCGACGCCATCGCCGGAGGTGGCGGCCTGCTGACCATCCCCGCCCTGCTCACCGCCGGCCTGCCGCCTCATCTGGTGCTCGGCACCAACAAACTGTGCGCCACCTTCGGCTCGGGCACCGCGGCACTGACCTTCTACCGGCGCAAGCTGTTCGACCCCGGGCAGTGGCGCAGCGCCTTGCTGGCCACGCTGATTGGTGCCCTGCTCGGCGCGGTGATCGCCCACTGGATGCCCGCCGCCTGGCTCAACCAGATGCTGCCGGCGGTGGTGTTCGCCTGCGGCCTGTATCTGCTGTTCGGCCGCATGCCCGAGGCTCCGCCGGAACAGAACCTGCCGATCGCCCGCGGCCGGCAGTGGCCACAGGGGCTTGGTCTGGGTTTCTACGATGGAGTGGCCGGCCCGGGCACCGGCGCCTTCTGGACGGTCAGCAGCCTGCTGATGTATCCGCTCGACCTGGTGCGCGCCAGTGGCGTGGCACGCACCATGAACTTCGTCAGCAACGCCGCGGCACTGGCGGTGTTCATCGCTTTCGGTCAGGTGGCCTGGGTGCTTGGTCTGAGCATGGGCGCGGCGCTGATGGTCGGCGCCTTCCTGGGCGCGCGCACGGCAATCAAGGGCGGTTCGAAATTCATTCGCCCGGTGTTCATTCTGGTGGTGTTGGCACTGACCGCACGCCTGGTCTGGCAGCACTGGGTCGCGTAGGGCGGGGGC
>MTEW01003943.1_pt1 | contig 51131 bp, 63 predicted proteins | sample 1042681 | NCBI WGS metagenome assembly MTEW01 (sample SAMN06185811, study PRJNA358809) | soil metagenome | isolation source: soil biostimulated with citrate as carbon source | place: India | collected 2015-05-23
GTGATTTGTAAAACGCCAACATAAAAGCCTCTGGCGGTACTAAACCGCCAGAGGCCCAATATTGAAGTTCTACGACTTAGTCGTTGTCACGCAGCGGATCTTCGCCGTCGTCGTCGTCGCCTTCCGGCACTTCGTCATCGCCCGGCTGATCCACGCCGGCCAGCTCGACCGTGTCTTCGAACGGCGTCACGTCGATCACGACTTCGGACTGGAAGATACCCGGCGTCAGGTTCTTCATGGCCTCGACGACTTCTTCTTCCTGGTCAAGGTGCGTCGGGTGCGCATTGTTCACCACGTCGTCGAACCCGTTCGTGTTCAGCGTCGAAGCAATCAGACGAGCAGTGAGGTCACCCTCTTGCTGGTCGTCTGCCGAAACGTCGATATAGATTCTGCCCATGATAGGCTCCTCTTTGAGAGTTGGTAAGACTAGGTTAGTCATCGCCGACTATATTGCCGGCGTATGGAGAGCTAGGATTACTCCTAGAGAAAGCGAATGTGATTCATCACCACCCGAGGATGGCGTTCGTCACCTTCGAAAAGCTCTTTTGAATCGATGAGCTCGTGATCAGGCAAAGAGGGTGCCATTACACAAGATTCATCGGCCGGCGTGTTGTCGAAGATTTCGGAGACGCAGGCTTGACTGGCATATTGCGCGGCCTCTTCCAGCACAGCTTTGCCGCCAATGACAAACATCGTACGGTTCGGATCGGCAATCCGGCTATGCAACAGCGCTTCCAGCAAACTGCGCACCACGATCGCGCCGTCTGCTGCGTAATCAGGTTGGCGACTGATCACGTAATTGACACGATCGGGAAGAGGTCGTTTCGGCAGCGATTCCCAGGTAACGCGCCCCATGATCACTGCGGTCTCGATACCCGGCGCCTTCTTGGTCAGGGTCTTAAACCACATGAAGTCTTGGGGGCTGTACCAGGGAATACCGCCGTCTTTACCGATAACGCCGTTGATGTTCTTGGCGAAAACCAGCATCAGGTTGTTGTCCCGGACACCTACTTCCACATTCTGGGGCGCGGCTGTATTTTTCGCCGCGGCTTCCAGTTCCTCGTATTCCTCCTTGGTGTATAGGCGCCAAACGTGGCTGTCGTACGAGCCGTCTTCCATGCTGTCGACATGCATCTCCACGCTGCAGCGCAGATGCATGTGCGGGAAGTTCAGCCTGAACTGTTCGACCAGCAACTTGACTCGCTCTTCGGCAAAGATCTTCCACACCTGGGTGTAGTGTGGTTTGTCGAGGATCTCCTGCAACTTGTGCAGCAGTGCGAGGATTTCCTTGCTACGATATACCCCGCTCTGCGCAGTGATATTGCGGAAGTCCCACACCGGAGGCGGCTCGCCTGGCGCAAACCGCACATTTGGGTGATGGTTAGACCAAACATGACCCATGCTTTCTTCCACGCCAGAAAAGCTGTGATACGTCGGCGGCATCTCCGCCACATCGTGTTCCCAATTCACCAAGCGATGCTTGTCGATTCGGATTGCCACCATCCGTACGTCTTTCAGGTACAGATCGGAACCAATATCCATGCCAAAGAACGCCGAGCCTGTGTAAAGGTCTTTCCCCGGCAGCGAACGACTGCCGTACTGGAAGGTCACCAGGTAGAGCGTGTCGCCGATCTTGATCGGTTGGTTCTGCATGGCCGACGTCTCTGCCGTGAATTCCGGAGCCGGACCGCCGGTGGCTACCGGACGTTCACCATGGCCGAAGGGATTAATACCTGTCATGATTTCTCTTTTCCTTTTGCGGCGATAAATTAAAGCGGTCGTGCGGGTACTGGTCGGCCAGTAACTGTGCTTGTGATGAAATCGCGGACGGCCTGCAGATTGCGCTCGGCGGTATATGCAGAGACGTTCTGGAACGTAACGTCTGCCGGGAGGCGATGAGGATAGATGAGATCTTGCGGACTGAAAACACGACTGTTTGGCCGGAACTTAGAATGCAGTGCGATGCGCATGCTTTCTCGTTCGTGCTGATGCATAGTTCCCGGTGTGCGCAGCCAGCGAGCAAGCTGAATGTTGGCTTTCTGGATGACCTTATCGTGAGGGGTGCTTTTCGGTGCGCAAACGAAACGCTCCACGTTGTATTGATTGGAATACACACGGAACAACACGTGTTCTTCCTTGACGACTTCGCCACGGCTGGTGGCCACCCGCTTGCGTCCGGTAGAAGCAAGCCAAGCCTCGATCATCGGCCGCGCATTGATAGGCGTCACGAAGAACTGGTATTCAGGATGCTGGGTCAGCAGCTTCTTGAGCGTGTGGCCGAGCAACTCCCAGCGCTGGCCTTGGCGCTCACGTACGATCTTCTCGTACGCCGCCGGGTCCTTGCTCTTCGAGACGTAATAGCTCTGGCTGTGTGGGTGATAGACGATGATGTTGTGCCAGCCGGCCGGGATGGCTTTGGTCGGTACGCCGTTGCGGATTTCACGCGTCAGCGAGATCAGTTCGCTGGGAAAGACAAGCGGGTCGTAGAACATTTATTCTTAGTAGAAGTAGCAGCATAGAGGGAGGGCACGAGGCCCTCCTGTATGCCGGTGGTTTAGAACGGCGGTTCTTCGAGGATACGTTCGTGCGAGCCTTTCAGCACATCCACGATACACAACCCCAGTGCGTCGTACAGATTCACCATGTAACGCGCCGCGGACATGCGGGCGTTAAGCTGCCGCGTGACCACGTCTTCGAAACGCAGGATGGCGGTAGCGAGGTTCTCGAACGTCCCGTTGCCCTGAGTAAGGGCGAGGAACGCTTGACGCAGATACCGCGACGGTTCGCTGTAGTATTCCTTCGCGTCGCTGGCCGACACCTCCAGGTCCGTGTGGAACTCCTTCGACATGACGTCTGCGACATCCTTGGCGAACGACGTGGGCAGCGCTGCCGACAAGGCCTTCGTCAGCTGTACGCACAGGTAGTACGTATCCGCATTGATCAATCTGGCGCGATCCACCAGCGTCGACCGTGGCGAGTACGCAGTGTCCCGGTAAACCGTGTCGGCGTCAATGTCCTCCAGGTGAGACAACGTGCTTTCGTTGAAACGTTGCGTAATGCGTTCCCACGTATCGATCATCACCTTGGCGTCGTGCCACAGGCGGGCGTACCGCATTGCCAACTGCACCAGCTCTTGCCGGGACTCGTCCTTTAACGGCAGGAACGATTCGGTACTGAAGCCGTAGTGATAGGCGTCGTGACCGTGTTCGTAGCAGAGCAGGCCTTCCGTGAAGTTGAAGAGCAGTTCTTCGCGCGTCGTTTGGTCCAGCTGACGCATCTCCGAATCCACGCGCCGCAAACGCCGTTCGATTTCGATCGGTTCCGCGCTTTCTTCCTGCGCCTGCATGAGCGAATGCCGGGCGCGGTTGTAGAACTTGTAACGCGCGAGACGCGTCAAGCCACGGTAGGACTCGTTGACCTCCTGATTGCCGCCGAACTGATCACCGAGGAAGAGGAACCCCAGTGGATGCATCTTCACTGAGAAGCCATCGGCCATGCCCTTCTGTAGCTTCAGGCGAGCGATGGCTGCACTGACTTCCGGTAATACGTCGCTGCGGAATTGATCGGCATCGAGCGCGAGATCCATGTTCTCGTCGTAGTCTTCGCCGCGCATGTCGGCTTCGATCATGCGACTAAACGCTTCGCCCATGGCCTTGCCGATTTGCTTGGCCTTGTCGGTTTTGTCGTCCTTGGTCTTGTTAACGACGAGCTTAGCGCGGACTTGGTCTTCTTCGCCGCGCGACTCCTTGTCCTTGCTGAATTGATCGAGATCGACAACCTTGTCGTCCTTCTTATCGCCATTGTCGCCTGGCGGCTGCGAGGGTGGGGTTTTCTTTGCCACGGTAAGCTCCAATAGGCGAGCCGACCGAAGCCGGCTCTGTTGTAATTAGAAGGGGATGTCGTCGATTTCGAGCGCGCCAGCTGATTCCTCGACCAGCTTGGTGTAGGTCGTACCGATGCGATGCAGGAAATTCAGATACAGTTCGATTACCGCGGTGACTGATCTGAAGTAACCGAGCAGTTCCTGCTCAAGGCGTTGGATGGCTTCTAGCAGCTCAGCCAGGCCGTAACGTTCGGTGATGAAGCCCGTCACCGTATCGCGCAGATGGGTCGATGCGAGCGACAGCTTGCCGAAGCCGATGTACTCTTGGTTCGGATACTGCAGGCCGGGGATGTTGTCCTGCACCATCTGGTTCGGCACGGCGCGTTCCAGGAACTGCTTCATAGCCAGCAGACGATGCGGGATCTCCAATTCCCGGGACGACGGGCCAGGATTGAAGATCTTGTTTTCGGATTGCATCTTGGCGTCGATGATCGGCAGCAGCAGTTCCGCCTGAACCAGCTTCATCGGTTCACGGACGCTGAATGACTTCAGGGCGCGCCGCACACGCGGGATGTAGTCCAGCATGTTGCAAATCATCGTGACGTCTTCGCTGGACAGTTCGCCCGATGCTTCAGCACGAGTGCCCTGATACGAGAACTTGAGCCATCCCGAGCCATACTCGACGCTATCGGCCGGCGCGAAGTTCTGGACAGGCAGAAGAATGCAGTTGATGATCCGCTCGCGCACGCCGTCGAGGAAGTAGTCATCAACGTCGCGCGTCTTCTCCAGCTTCTTCACCTTCGTGATGACGTTGTGGACTGCCGGTAGACCGTTGGTCGTCTGATTGTAGTTCAGGCCGAATACGCGCCAGAGAACGTTGTCGATCTGGTACTTGGCAAAGATCTTGCTGTCTTCCTGGCGCAAGTCCAGCTCGTCCAGGGACGGCAGTGCCGGAAATTGCAGACGCGCGTACTCGTAGCGCTCCTGACTACCCCACTTCTTGTCCGCGTGCTCGTTGGCCTTTGCCACCAGGGTTTCGGAATACGTAGCACCGTACTCCTGCGTCTGGTACGGGGCAAAGGGCAATACCAGTGCCTGACTTGCATCAGGCACCTGCAGGCCCTTGGTTGCCTCGGCGATGCGTTCGGCAATGGCACGGCCTTCTTTCTTCGAAATTGCCATAGTCTCTCTCAATGAGAAAGGGTTATTTGAGATACCCAATACCTAAGCATCGGGGTAAAAAGACGACGTAAGACTTCTACGTCACTCCGTCAACGCTTTGTGATACTGCGCGGACTGACGGAAGTTCTCGACCGCCGCGTAACGGATGACTTCTTCCCGCGGCTTGCCGGAGACCTTTTCGACCTCAGTGATCGAGAAGCCCTTGAGGTCGTCGCTCAGCCAGGCTTTGTTAGCCATAGCCAGTTGCGCACAACCGATGTAATACTCGCCCAGATCAATGGACTTGCGCTTGAGCGCCTGCTCCAAAGCAGAACGCCACTTCGTCAGAAAGGCAGCAACCACTTGCGAATCCCACAGCTTATTCTTGGAAGGGATCGTGAAGCCGCGTTTGGAGGTATGGCAGTAGACCTGATAGGCCCAAGTGATCTCGCTCGGATCGCTCTGGCTACGGCGAGTATTGAGGCTCTGATAGCCTGCGAACAATACGCGCAGGTCGCCCTTCAATCCCGGGTACAGACCATTGGGACGGAAGTAGACATCCCAGTCATCGATCGCGGATTCTTCTAGGGCGGCCTTGAGGTCTTTGGCGCGATCGGCGTAATAGCCTTCGATCGCATCTTTCGTGGTCTCCAGGCAGCGATGCGCATTGATCGTGTGGAGTTGATAGACCTGCTTCCTCTTGTTCTGCACCAGCACCAAATAGCCGCTCTTGGTGCGGTGATCGAAGTAAGCCGGATCAAGGCTCGGAAGCTTATCAAATCCGACTTTCTTCAGATATTGCTCAATGTCCATGTCAGTGCTTGTACTGAATACCCGAGAGTTCGAAGACATCTTTCGGGTCTTGGTTGTCGATGTAGATGAGCTCGAACGCTACGAACACGTCGCCTCTCTTCATCTTGTCGTCCGGCTGACCGCCCTTCTTTGCCACCATGTACCAAAGCGTAGCTAGGGCGGGCCGTTCCGCGGAGGCCAGTGCGGATAGAAACAGCGAGGCTTCACGATTGAAGTTCCAATCACGCGAACCGGTGAAAGTCACCAACGTACCTTCGCCTTTGCAGAGTCCTTGATAGACGCTAGCCATTTCCACCAGCAATGCCATGTCTTCTTCGCTGCCGCTGAAAACCATTTTGTCCGTCGTTCCCAGACAGCTACTTTCGGTGCGAATCTGCGTAGGCGTGATTTCTTTCATGTCACTGCCATAACCCAGTTCCGAAGAAACAAAATATTTCAAGGCTTCAGCGTTGGAGAGTTGGCGGTCCATACAGCGGCTCGTACCGCGAGTATCCGGAGCTGCAAACGTGCGATCAAAGATGTGATGAATGGTCATTGTTTGTTCTCTTTTAAGTCATCTAAGGGATTGTTCACGTGGGTAATATGTTGCCAGCGAATTTTAGAGTCCGGCATAAAGGTCAGGGTTGCCCCTGACCTAGAGCCATGTCTCAGGTTACTGCCTGCTTGCCATCCAGTCTGTCGAGCAACTCGAAAATGTCCTGCACAAGGTGTTCCGGACGCATCTGGCAATCCAACTCCAGATGCCTGTAGTGCCGGGCAACTTGTTCTTCAGTCCATTCTGCTGACGGCGGATAACGCAGACGTACTACCCGCTTAACCAGCTTGTCGAATTCCTCGAACGGAACAGCGACGACGTCAGTCATCGCTTACGGCAGATCGTACCAGGCCCAGCCGCCGCGATTGTTGGCGTCGACTTCCTGCCACTTCGGATGCGTGCCGGTCTTGTCCTGGATATTGCCCAGCTTCGCATTGAAGCAAGCGCGCATGTCCTTCAGCCTCTGTTGCATTTCGGCCGAACGATACGTGCGCGACACCAGCAGCGCCTGCGTCGAGACCGACTGCACGCCGGCAGCGCCCAGATTCGTGTACGACAGTTTGGCCGGAGCGTAAAGCTTCGAGGACGAGAGTTTCGTCACCAGGTCTTGCGGAATCGGCAAAATCTTGAACTGCGATGGCAGACCAGCCACGAGCTTCGACGGAGCGCCCGCCACCACCAGGATCGCATCGAGTTCGCCGGAGAGCAGCTTCTTCTTCAGCGTATCGTTGTCGTCCACGCGCAGGACCTTGAAACCCAGACCCGAGTTGGCAGCGACGATCGAGGCCGAGTCGGCGGAGCCTTCGACAGCGCCGACGTTACGGCCCTTCAGATCAGCCAGGGAGTTGAACGTGACGTCCTTGCCGCCGAGGTTGAAGCTGCCGACCGAGAGACCGCCTTCCTTCTTCACGTCAGCGCGAGCGATGAAGTGCAGTTCTTCCGGATGCAGCCCCAGCAGGGTCTTGATATTGGCGACCTTGACCGGATCGATGCGCCGCGCGAATTCCAGCATGTCGCTCTGCACGATTGCCGCATTCACCTTGTTGCCGACCAGCAGGTCCTTGTTGGCCTGGCCGCCTTTGGTTTCGACTTCTTGCCACTGGCCGTTGCCGCACACGGCGTTCAGCTCGCTGAACATGGTGCTGTAGGTCGAGCCGGACTTCTTGTCACCGGTGGCGACCTGGAACTTTTCCTGAGCGTGTGCCAGGCCGAACGTCAGCGCAACGAGAGCGATGATGGAGGTGAGAAACTTCTTCACTTTCTTCTTCCTTCTGGATTGTGGATGGTAATTACAGCTTGAACGCCGAATTCGACTCGGCCGGAGCCGCTTGCTCCGCCGGCGCCGAGGGCGCTTCGGACTTCGTTTCGGACGAACCGGTGAGAACGTACAGGACGCCCAGAATGGCCAGCATTACGATGCCGCCGATGATGGATGCTTTCATGCGAGTACCTTTGCGTGTACGTCGAGGGTAAGGGGTGCCAGGATGTTGCCCAGGTCCACAGTGCCTGCTGGCGTGTAGTTGACGGTGCGCACATCCACGTCCTTGATCTGATCCCGAGCGTAATCGTCGTCAGCCAGCGCCATGCGCAGCTGCGAGATCGCCTTGGCATTCGTGTTGTCGATTTCGTCGAAGGCCACGTCTTCCTTGAACTTGGCCATGAAGTCTTCGCCAGCGTTCATCACTTCGCCTGCCTCGACGGCGGCCAGCGACATCTCATAGATGACCTTGGCACGTTCAATCTTGTCGGCACGTTCCTTCAGTGAACGCTTGGCGCCCTTGTACTGCTCGACACGATAAGCCAGCAGGCGCTCGAAGTCGGTCAGCTGATCCTGGAAGCGCTTAGCGTCCTGCGGATAGTCGCGAACCATTTTGTCGACCTTGTTACGGAACTTTTCCAGCCCCGTAGCTTGTCCTTCGAGCTTCTTGCGCGATTCATCCAACTCGCGCGTGCGTTCTTGCTGACCGGCAACCAGCGTTTCGATCGGATTGGCCTGCACGACGGCCTTCACGGCCTTGAACTTCAGGTTCGTGAGCCAGGTGGAGATGGCAGGTTGCAAAGCCAACGCAACACCGCCGAGCAACCCAGCGATGATCAGTCCGACAATGCCCTTGATGATCAGGAAGATAATAGGCGCTGCGACGAGCGCGACTCCTCCGATGATCCCGAACTGCACGAGTCGTTTGTACTTGATTTTGTCCATGATGGATGGTTTAAGGTGGATGGGATGTGTACCTCAAATCATCCTGATGCTCTGTTATTTTCCACTCTGAAAACAAAAAAAAAACGAGAGGGGCTGGCTCCTGCCTAGAGCCGGTCCCCCAGCCCCTCTCAAAGGGTCAACCTTTACGCCGCAGGAGCGGCAACTTGGGAAGTCAGGGCCGGATAGTCCGACGGCTTCACGTGTGCGCCAACGTGAGAGTTGCGCGCAATGCGTTCCTGGATCTTCGCCAGGCTTTCCATCGTCAGACGGTTGAGCGTGCCGGTGAATTCCTCGACGCTGACCGTACGTGCATTCAGCGCAGCCTGGTAACGCAGCGCAGCGTTCTGCGTCGCGAAGATGGCGTGCTTCAGCTTGGGCTTGCGCAGGCCCGCTGCCGATTCCGGGAATTCGGAGACCGGATCGAAGTCGACCAGGTTGTAGTTCCAGGCCGGCGTCAGGAAGTTCCCGACCGTGCCGTCGTTGGTGTGGCCGCGGAAGCGAATGATACGCTCGCCCTTCTTGCTGAAGAACGACTTGCCGTGAAACGACACGCGCATCGGCGCACGCGTAACGACATCGCCGTGGTCGTTCAGGATCTGTACGATCCAACCCACCACGCCGCAGCGGATGTCATTGATCTTCAGTTGCTTAGCTTTCGTTGCCATGTTCGTTTCCTAGTGGTTCCACTCACGCTGCACTCGGGCGCGTTCGCTGATGCGTTGGTCGAGCGTAGCAGGTTGATCGCTACGATTCTTCAGGCGCTCGTCCGCAAGAGTACGGATTTCACCGGCTTGGTGAGCAACGAGATAGTTCGCACGAAGTCCTGCTGCGCGAGCTTTATTGCGCTCTGTGCGCTCCTTCCCCAGTGCCTGGAACTCTTCCCTGGTGACAGGTTGCAGACCAAGGCGAGCCTGATAGCGCCGCGCCGCTTTCTCGGTGGTGAAAAGCCGATGATACGTCCGGAAATCGGCGAACGGCTTACCGTCCTTGATCAGTTCCTTGATTTCCGGATCTTCAGCCAGCCCGTAGGCGTAGGCTTCGATGGTGATCGTGTTTTTCACGGGCGTCATCAATGCACCTGTGAAGTGGATATACGGCTGACCACCATAGCCAATATACGGAGCTTCCTCGAACGTCACGCGCTCGGGGTTGAAAGTGAGCTTGGTGTCGGTCGTCCAGGGAATAACGATCACCGCCCAGGCTGTCTTACCTTGACGAATGTCAGAGAGTTTCAGTTGGCCTGCTTTGGTCGGCATGGCTTTTTCCTTTAAACAGTTTCTTCTTCCTCGGCAGTGGCGATGACGAGGGTTTTAATGCGACCGTAGTCGTACAGCTCAAAAGCACAGTGACCGTCGAAGTCCGGTTCAGGCTGGTCTTTCTCCTGGCGATACTTAAAGCTGAGAATCAGGACGTTCGCACGGTACTTCTCATTCGTCTCTGTGTTCGTCAGCTCTTCGTTGTACCAGAGCGTGAGCAGGTACTGCGTCCAGTTCGGCTTGGTCAGGGCGACGGCTTGGTTGATATAGCTCACCAACCGTTCCTTGTCGTCCTTAGAGAGCATTCTCTCTTCCAGGATCTCCATGCAATTCTGGAGACCCATGGCGAGCAGTTGGTTAGCTTGCTTGGCCATTACTTGAAGGTGAGGAGGTGACGCTCGGCTTTGGGTTCCAGCGGGAAGGCCTGGATCTGCATCTTTTGCAGCTGCTCTTTGCCTTCCGCGGTCTTCAGCAGCGCACCGTACTCGGGGAACTGCTTGGCGATCTTCTTCTGCATCGCTGGGACGTGCAGTTCGGTCTCGCCGTCACGAAAGATGTCGACTGCACGCGTGGCGTCAGACTCGTACTCCAGCGCTGCCGGGCCAGCGATCACCGCATTGCGCAGCACGAACTGGAATACGAGTCGGTGTTTCGGGGTTTTGCTCACTGCCACAGTCAGTCCTTCTTGATCATCATTTCGTCGAGAGCCTTCTGCAGCGCCGTGATCTCGATGGAGTCGCAGAAGACGTAGGAGTCACCGATAGCGTTCAGCTCGATGCGGAATGTCACCAGTGCCGGATAGGCACTAAACATCTCGGGAATGCCGCCGTGGACTTCATCGACATAGGACGCTTCGAGATCGTTCTTCTTCCACTCCTTCACGAAATGGGCAGTGGCTTCGTCTAGCCCCTCGACGTTCTTCACGACGTAGTGGTAGCCAGCGACGTGGCGGTAGTTCGGCGAGAACGTATCTGCGCCGAGCGTGATGACCTGCAGACCGTTGTCTTCCGCAGCTTTCTTGAACTGTTCGATCATGATAGTGCCTCGATGGTGAGTGGTTCAGGTTTGAAGCGCAAAGTCATCAGAAGATCGACTGGCTTGGTCAGTGGCTGCACACCCAGGGCGTCAAGCTTCATCAGGCCCGGTGTGATCTTACGCAGCACGGGCTGCACCAGCGGCCTACGGGGCGGTCCGTAAAAGAGTGGTGACGGTCCAACGAACTCGATGAACTCCGTACCTTCCCAGTCGCGCGGAATACGCAGCTCGTCCAGGATCTCTGCCAGCGGTTTGTCCAGGAACGCAACGTACTTGATGATGTCAAAGGACGTCTCGATCTGGTAGCTGACGCCGTACTTCCACAACAGGTGTTGCAGTTCGGCTGCGTAATGCGAATCGAGCGCCATGTTGAGGCGCTTCTGCAACGTATAGACCTTGTGTACGGGAACGCGATAGCCTGGCCGCCCCTCGCAACTCCCCCAGACAAAATCTTCAAAGCTCATGGCTTAGTCCTCGTCGAACTTGATGCGGGTGGGATCAGAGCAGGCCGGGGAATTCCCCGGCCTGTATGACAGAGCTTAGAAGCCCAGGGTAGCCTTACGGCCTTCGGACAGCACGATCTTCTGGCGCGGCTTGCGCAGCGCCACGGCCAACGACATGTCCTTGGTCGGTGCGACCTCGAACTCGGGAAGGCCTGCTGCCGCACGGGCCGCGATGGCTTCCTCAGCCGTCAGGTTGCGCATGTCGATCACGCCATAGCAGCGACCCGGTCGCATCAGAGCTTCATCGATGTCGCTGTCATGCGCCAAGTTGGTCGTGAAGATGATCTTGCGCGTGTGGTTCGAGCCGATACCGTCGGTTTCGTTCAGCAGTTCGGACATGATCAGGTTGCCAGTCGAGCGAGGCGCCAGGAGGCTATCGGCGTCCTCCACCACGATGATCGGGATGCGCGTTTCTTCTTCTTCGTCCAGCTTGATAAAGCGGCCCGTGCATTTGAACTCGCGATCCTTCGTGAGCGATTCCTTGAACAGGTCGATGCGCGTCTTGGCTGCCGTGCCGGCGATGTTCTCCATATAGCTATCGCTGCTCTTGAACACGAAGTTGACGAAGTCCTTGTGCAGGATCGCGTCGGCGCGCTTCGCATAGATCGGCAGCAGGCCGAGGATCTCGATCACGGACGAGACGCCCGAGCTTTTACCGGTGCCAGGAGGTCCCTTCAGGATCAACACCGATTCTTCGCTTTGCACGTAGTCCCGGATCAAGGCCTCGATGCCGCCTTCGATATACGGGTAATATTCCGGCAGCGCGACGCGGCGGTTATCGATCTTGCCGTATATGAGGCCAGGTTCTTCGCCACGCCCGAAGCTGCCCTGACGCAAAACCACTTCGGCATAGGTCGCCTTCTTTTCCACCGACGCGTCAACCTTCACATTGGCCCGGAGCAGTTCGTGGAATTCTTCCATGAGATGCTCAGCGCCGCAGTAGTGGACGCTGAAGTTGGTTACGTGGTCGCTCTGAATGGAAACACGCATTATCGGACGATTGCATTCGTCGAGCAGGAAGAATTGACCGAACCCAAGACGCAGGAAACCTTTCTCTTCGAGCCACTTGAAAACGAAGGCATCGCTTTCGAAATAGTGTTCCGGCGCCATGCCGTGGTGCGTGGCAGCCATGGTGAACGGCAGGCCCTGCGCTAGGACGAAGCACTTCACCATGGTTTCGTCGACGAACTTGCGTTCGTTGGGTTCCGCACCATTGGTATTCATCCAGGTGAACATCGCATCACCGAAGGACTCGAACTTCGAGTCGAAGGTTTTGATTACGGCAGCTACAGGCGGAGTGGTGTCCAGCTGCTCGATGGCAGTCTTGTCGGCGGTGCTGATGTTCAGGTCGTTGGCTTTCATTTTTGTTTCCTTTATCTCGCGTAAATAGGCTAGGTAAAACTATTGTGGTTGTGGTGAGACTGCTTACTTCGTGAAACGCTTGATGTTGGCGACGTACCGCGGACGGTTCTTCACCATGATCTTGTTGGCCACGGTGCGCCAGAAATGCTTGTAGGCCTCGCTCTTGGGGAATTGATGCATGCGACCCCACACCAGACGGAGATCACCGCGCGTCCAGCGCGGATCGTTCATCGTGCGCATCGTATCGAGAGCGAGGTGATACACCTGCGTCAGCTCGGCTTCGCTCTTAGCGAGGTTGGTAAGCGCCGACAGGTGACGCTTTGCCTGCTTCTCGATCAGTTCTTCAGATTCCGCCGAGAGATCAGCGAGATCCGCCATCGTACCGTCCGAGAAGTGGTGACCGTACTGGCCGTAGGTTTCTTCCACCAGGCCCTTGTGAAAATGCATTGCAGCAGCGGCTTCCCAGCTGGCGAGTTCGTAGATGCGCTGCAGGCACTTCAGCACGCTGTTCTGGAACCCGTAGGTGTCGTCGCTGTAGATAAGCAGCATCGCAGCCGCCATATAGCGCAGATCCACGATCACTTCCTGACGCGGCAGGTCCTTGATCGTTTCGGTCATCACGAAACCCATACCACCCTGTTGAAGCGCAGGCAACAGAATCTCGTCGGGCAACTGGTAGTGCCCCTGAATGACCAGGTATTCCTGCACGGTGACGAAGCCGTCTTCATTCAGCTTCTTCTTGATCTCGTCAATCGCTTGTTCCACGATCGGATTAGTGCGACTTACCGGCTTGACCGTCACACTGGGTTGCGGAGGAAGCAAACTCATCTTTAATCCTTGGTTAGTTCGAGAGATATACACTACAAATACTCCGAGGAAGTAATATGTTGCTCACGAAATCTTCAGTCCAACATAAAGGCCAGGGTTTCCCCTGGCCGATATGCCGTAGCAATTACTCTGCTTTCGCAAGCACTTCCATCAACGCAGCCACGAATCCTTCAAGGTTACCCTTGTATTCATCGCCGCCGCAGTGCTTCTGGAGTTCAGCCGGACAGCAGTGCTTGATCTTGTCGAAACCAGAACACGCCATTGCCTGCTTGATCTGATTCCGCGAGACCTTTTGCACTTGCCTGATCATCCCTACGCTGCTCTCCGCCACAGGAACGTTGACAAAGTCGAGACTAAGCCTTGCGACGTCGTGCACCTTGAAAACCGGACGCTGTGGCGCTTCTACCCCGACATCAACTCTGACCAGCAGCACTTGGTGGCGATGAAGTTCCACCACGTTTGGCGTTGCGTTGGTAGCGTCGATCAAATAGTGATCGTCACTACGGCGAAGGACAGGGTAGGCGCGCCACTGGCGATCCCAATATTCCCCACCGAGGTTGATGCTGTATTGCGGCAGGGGGCGCGATTTCAACAGCTTGGGAAAGTTGTCGAAAACGATGGCTTCGTAGATATCTTTGCCGTCCGACCAAAAACTCCTCATTTCCATCTCCTTTCCCGACCCGAGAGAATAATACCGCGGTCGCGTTGATCTTCAGCCTGCATGATCTCCCAAGGCTCTAGCATCCGAATGGGCTTCCAGTCGAACTTGGTTTGAGCGTGCAACCAACCCCAGTCCGGACCGCTACCCAGCCGTACTGCGCGCGGCGGGCTTTCCTGGAGCAAGATCAAGCCATTGCTCAGGATATTGCGGCCGGAGGGATCTTCTATCGCCAGGCGCGTCGAACAGGTATCGAAGTTGCACAGCGGACCATCGACATGGGCGCAACTACCGCCCTCCTTGTCGAGATACACCTTGCACCGATACACCGGATCATTCTTCGCACTGAAGCGCACGCACAACCAGTGCGTCCCACACATCGTGGGAAAGAAAAGCATCAAGACAATGAGGGCTTCGACCATTATGCTGCTTCCTTCTCCAGCCACTTGTTGGAAATCACCTTGACAGACTCGGCCGTTCCGTGGTGCTTGATGACGATGCCTTCCCGCTTACGCTGGCGGTCGAAGAACCCGGGACCGTCAGCGAGCTTCAGCAGCTCCTTCATGTCGGTCGGCAACTTCATCGACGGGCTCACAAGCGGGATGTAGTCCAGGCCCAGGGCTTCGCAGATCAGCTTCGTCTGTTCCGGCGTGAAGCGCATGTTGCCGTTGCCGTACGCGCGGTAGACGTAGAAGCGGTTATGGCTGAGGCCTTCCGCATTGCCGTTGAAGTCCGGACCAACCATCTCGCCCTGGAGCGCCACCACCTTGTCCTTGCAGAAGTCGAGGGTGTTGACTTCGTTGAAGAGCTTCAGGCGGATGTCGATGTTCTCGCGGTGGAAGTATTGCACCAGCGGCACCGAGTCCGCATGGTACTTGGTCTTCCACGTCGGGAAACGGCACGCGCCACCAGACAAGCGCCGGGCAATGAAGCGCACCCAGTCCGACAGGTAGACGCGCAGCTGTTCCTTCCGGGTGTACGGCACGTCCGTGGTACGCAACGAGTAATTACGCTGCGCAGCGCCGATCTGTTTGGTGGTGAGGTCGGTGTAGAACGTTGCCGATTCACCATCGAGCTTGATCGAGGCTTCCACGTCTGCGTCTTCGTTCACCCACTGATTGAACAACGCCGACACGTTCTGCACGCGTTGCTCTTCGGACTTGACGTGACCGTGCGGGAACGGCTGCAGGCCGTCGACGATGATGCCCTTCATCAGCCAGGCACGAAGACGCCAGATCAGCTTCTTGGTGTTGCTGGCATCCACGGGCGGGCCTTCGGTTTCAGCGTAGAACAGCTTGGCTTCTGCCGGCGAGACGTACTTGAGGACATGCAGTCGCTGCGTGAGGTCGGTGCCTTCGATTCCGTGCATCACCACCGTTTCCCAGTTCTTCTTGGGGAGCAGCAGGCCCTGCGACAACGCGCCACGCAGACGGATCGTCTTGATCACTGCGTATTCCTTGCCGGTGTGTTGGTCGTTGGTCTTGCGCAGGTACTGTGTGTCGAAGCCTTCGAAGACCGGTTCATCCAACGGGATCGCCGCATCGATCTCGAAGTACAGGCCCAGATCACCGATGGCGAACGAGCCCTTCTGCACCACACATTCCCACCCCCCGACAACTGCGATCTCCAGACGATCTGCCTTGGGGATCGACTTCAGGCCTTCAACGCGCACGATGCGCGCCAGAACCCGTCCTTCGTCTTTCACTAGCATGGTTCTTTTTCTTTATTTGGAGGCGTTGGTTTCCACAACGATCTTGGCAGCCCCTGCACGAGCGACGGCCAGACGTTCACCCAGGTCCTTCAGACCCTTGCTGGCGTACACGTTCATGGCTGTGGCCGAGTCGATAGCCTGGCGCGTCTGTTCTTCCGGAACCATCACGAACGTCATGGAGTTCAGACGCACACCGCGCACTGCCAGGTCGGCGTTGGAGCCAGCTTGCAGTTCGTCTTCGAACTTCGCCGGATTGAAGTCGACGATGTTCAGCTTCACCGTGCGCGAGGTGGTGGCTTCACGAATACGCTTGTCAATGACCTGGTTCTCGGCGGTTTCGATGCTGCTCATGCTGGAGCCAGCAGCCGCATCCTTGGCGGCGCTGCTTTGCTTGCCCAGGAACTTGGCTTCACCGATGAATTTCAGGGGATCGATGATCTCGTAGTCGTAGCTGATCTTCACGGTCACCAGCACATTGCCTTCGAACTGGGCCTTGAATTCGAGATCACCTTGCATCGGGTAGTCCGGCAGCACCGTGTTGTACGAGCAGGGACCGACCGTGGTCGGAATGCGTTGACCAGCCTTGATGATGCTCCAAGTCACGCCGCAATCGGTGGTTTGCAGCGTTTGGACGTTGGCGGGCGCGCGGTCACAGCCGGCCAGGAAGAAGGCGGTCAGAACAGCGAAGAGAGTGAAGAGCTTTTTCATTTCTTTTTCCAGGTGATGGTAGCGATGATCCCGGCGAGAAACAGTACGATGGGGACGAGATAGCCCATGAGGGTAACGCCGGTGCTCGCAATGTTTGCATGAGCCAGCTGATTGCCCAGGATGAAAGCGCTATACGCTGATTCAACGAAGCAAGCGATGCTGAACAGCAGGAGGACGACGATCAATGTCTTGATCAACAGCTTATAAGCAGGTTTCACGATAACTCCTTTAGGTGATCGCTTCCTGGATCATTGCAAGCACAACGACCCATTCAGCGTTCCACCTTGTAATGGTCTGGAGATCTCCGTTTTGGAAATCCCCGATGTTGGCGGTCTCCAGGGAGGAGTGGAGGCGAATCATCGGAGAGTCATCGCCTATGTCCCACTGTGAGTAGGGAGTCCCTCGGAACTCCACTACCCGCACGTACTCCCTATCCTTCCCGTCTATCAGCGTGGCGATGATCACTCCATCTTCACCACCGCGCGGCATCACGAGATTGATGTGCGCCATCTCGCCTTAGACGGTTGTGACGCTGGCAGCAGCGATAGCCGCGGCGATGCATTTCACGTCCCACTGACGATCGCCGGTCAGGGAGGCTGCGGTCCGGTTGGCCTCTTGCATCAGTCGTGCAGGAAACCCGCACGAGGCATCGAAGCCTTCCGGATAGACCTCTTCAACGGGCCGGCGCACTTCCAGATTACCCTCGGCCGTGTACACCAGGGCATCGCCGCGCCGAAAGAACAACGTGGTGTTGTCCTGGCTGATCAGGTACGTGTTGTCGTTTTCGTGCGTGACCGGACGACCCTTGTACCAGAACGACCACGGCATGCCATTGACGAGCTTGGCTTCACCGACTTCCTTCTTGCCGTGCTCGACGAATTCGTCGAAACTGAGGATTTCTTCTTTTGCCACGCTGGCACCTTACAGGTTGATGATACGGACGACCGAGAATTCCGGATGGAACCACTCGGGGTTGTTGTGGTACGCGGCGCGGATACGACCGTAGTAGTCGTGGCCCTGACCTTCGGCGATCGAGTCGGGATCGATCACGATGGTCTTGACGTGCTTGAGCTTGGCTTCCACCAACTCATGCGGCTCGATGGTCTTGTCGAGTGGAACGTCTTGCAGCGCCATCTCACGAGCCCGACCGTGGCCGCCTAACACCCAGCCACCCATCAGGTACGCGCCGTCTTGGGCCATCACGGTCCTGGCGGCAGCCTGGGTCTTGCCGGACTGGCGATGGCCGCCGAGCGTCAGTGTGCGGTATTCGCGCAGAACGAAGTCGGGTTCCGTGAGCGAAGCGTTGGCCCAGTGAGCACGAGCCTTGGCATTCTTCAGGAAGGCCCAGATCAGCTCTTCCCAAGGCATTTGATGCGACTGTGGTTGCGACATGTTGCTTATCGTTGAATGTGAATCACACAGAAACCCGGATCGAACCATTCCGGATTGTTGACGTAGGTGTCTTTCAGCGCTTGGTAGCACTGTTGACCCAACTCGACAGGAGAAAAGCTATTGACCAAGACAACCTTGACGCCTTTCAGCTTTTCAGCTGTCATGTCTTCGGCTTCCAGCTGTGCTTCTTCCAGACCTGGAAAGTTAAACATGCCGCTTGACCGGTTGCCCGCTTCGCTCGTGTAATAGCCACCCATCACCCGAATGAGACCAGGGTTGAGCTTGACCAGACGATAAGCTGCATATGGCTTCACCGTACGATCGCCGCCCTGGATACCGAGCGTCAGCACTTCACGGAAGTGAGTCTCGCGCATGGTCATGAGCAGGAACTCTTGCGCAGCCTTCTCGTTTTCCTGCGCACGGACAATGAAGTCCTGAAACAGCTGCAGCCACACGCCGTCTGGCGGAATGACATCGCCTATGTTTACCATAGCTTTTGAATGATGGTGGGAGGAGCAAAAGCCCCTCCCTGGGTTGATTACGCTGCCTTCTTCAGCAGGCGGTTCGACACTTCAGCCAGGGTGGTTTCCTTGGTGAACTCGCTGTTGCTGTAGATGAGGCGCAGCTCGCCGGAATGCGTCGGCAGTTGGTCAATCGAGATGTCCTGCTCTTGTTCCAGCACGAAATCGTCGCCGTTCTTCACGACCCTCAGGAAGCCCTTGGCCGAGCGCTTGTTGGTCACGCCTTCGGTCTTCGGTGCCTTGAACAGCTCGATCAGCTCGTCGTCGATCTGGACGGCGGTGGACTTCACCGCGAAGCCGTACGTGTCGCGCGTGTTGTGCTGGTACGTGTACGAACCGATACCGAACACGACGTTGCACGAAGCGAAGCCCTTCTGGTACAGACGACGCAGGATTTCGTCAGCACGTTCCACGGTGATCGAGTCGCCGTAGATCAGACCCACGCGTTCGTGCAGGACCTTGAAGCCCTTGGCGGTTTCCGTACCGCCGAAGGTTTCCCACAGGCATTCCACGGCGCCCTTCTCTTGCGGCGCGAGCGGCATGTCCTTCACCGACACCAGCTCGAAACCGAGAGTGTTGAAGGTAATGGCATTGGTCGGGACATCCTTCGTCGAGGCCCTCCAGCTGTAGGCGCGATAGGTGATGCCCTCGATCCGAACCAGCAACGGCTCGGTAGGCACCTCCTCACCGTGTGTACGCAGATGATCAGCGTAGGCCCGGAACGAGTCCTCTCCCATGATCCGCTTGCCGGCCAGGATCTCGACAGGGTCTCCCGAGTCCGGACGGAACACCGTCTTGGCGAAGCCCATCGCGTCCGGCGTACGGTTCAGGATCACGTCCTTCAGGTTCGGTGCCGTTTCCGTGATCACCTTCCAGAAGTCGAACGAGTCCGACACCAGCGAGACGATACCCGACGGGTGCTTGACCGTCAGCACTTCGCGCAGAAATTCTTCCTCGCCCTTGGCACGGAGTTCGTCCATGTCCGGGGCGGCGTGATCCTCGGTCGAAGCCGCCAGGGCTTTCAACATCTTGCTCACATTGAACAAGATGTTCGAGGTGGCGACCGCGTGTTCGGTAGCGACCACGGAACAGGCCACGAATTCCTTGTCGACGTCAGCGAAGTACATGTCTTCGGCGTAGTCGATGGCCGGCAGGGTGTCCGTGCCCTTGAACACGACCAGGTGACCCAGACCGACACGCGCAGCGTCTTCCGGACCCGACAGGCCGCGGAAGGCGAAGTCATGGCCCTGGATGTCCACGTAAGAGAGGTCCACGCCGGTGGCTTCGGCCCAGTATTCGAAGGTGCGGCGGTATTCGTAGGCGATCGTGGCGTTCGTGGACATTTTCCAGATCAGCGCCGACATCAGCGTTTCCAGATAGTTCACCATCCAGAAGAAGTCCGGGTGGGTGTTGTACGCCGTGTACACCGGCACGTTCATGTTGACACGCGAACCTTCGGGCAGCGACAGCACGTTGATCGGCAGGTAGCCGAGGTTGTGCAGCTTCTCGAAGCAGGTGACGTCGACCGAGCCCTTGCCCAGGTAGGCGTTCATGCGGCGCGCGTAGCGACGACAGACGGCTTCCTTGGGCTTGCTGAAGAACGAGCGGAACCACAGGCCGTTGATCTCGCGCAGCACGCCCTGGATGCCGACGTAGGTGATCTTGCCGTCCCAGAAGCGCGACTTCGACTTGTTGTCGATGAACAGGCGGTCGGAGCGGAACGTACCGTTGCTGTAGGCAAAGTTGGTGCCATCCGGATACAGCGGACGGTGACCAACCTTGTAGCCATCGGTTGCAGTCGGAGCAAACAGATTGAACGAAGTGTCTTGCATGATGGTGTTTTCTTTCTTCTTGATGGATGGCGCTACAGCGTGAACCAGTAGAAACGATGCAAGCCGCGTTCGTTGATGAACGTTTCGCTGTGCTTGCGTACTTCCGAACGCATGTCCGGATGGAACGAGTCGGTGGTGTAGACACGATCATAGACCGACATCAGCTCATCCAACCCGTACGAGAAGATCCCGTGTGTGACAAACAGGCTGAGTTCCATACAGCCGGCTTCCTTCAACTTCTTGCCAAGCTGGATGAACGTACGGCCGCCGTCGCAAATATCATCGACAACGATCAGGTTCTTGTTCTTGACGTCTCCGTCGAAGTGCGTGCCCGTAATTTCCATCGTGGCCGGATTACGCACTTTGCTTGCGGTGAAGTAGCCGTCGATATCGTTCAGGCGCGTCAGCTCGTCAGACAGCTTCTTGATCTTCTTGACCGCACCGGCGTCAGGTGCGACCAGGTAGAGGCTAGTAACGTCCAGACTCAGGATGTTGCGCTCGATGATTTGGCGCATGAACATCAGTTGGCCGGTGACTACTGAGCGCTCGATCAAGCCGCCAGACACGTCGCTATGCGGATCGATCAGTTCGACTGATGCAAGTTCCAGCGCATTCACCATCTTGGCAAACATCGCCAGTGACAGCGCTTCGCCAGGATTGCAGACACGATCTTGACGAGCGTACGGCAGATACGGAATGACTGCGTGAATCTGCGCGGCTGGCGCCACGCGGTGCAGCGCATCGACCGTCATGAAGAACGCCATCACTTCGTTGGAGTCCGTGAGGTTGGCGTGCAGCTCCACAACAGGCGTACCCTGACGCCCACAGCGCTCCAGATAGGACACGAACTCGCTGGGGAGAATGATGTTCACTTCGCCGCCCTTGAACACGGTGGTGTGTACCTTGCGTCGGAACAAGCTAGCGCCTGCTCCATGAATGGTGAGCCGAATCATCTTCTTCTTTCCTTAGCCCTTCACACAGAGGACTTGTTTGAGCGTATGAACGACATCGACCAGCTCTGCCTGGGCCGACATCACGTCATCGATGTTCTTGTACGCCTTCGGGGTTTCGTCGATCACGTCGACGTCCTTACGGCATTCCACGCCTTCCGTATCGCGCACGTGGTCTTCCAGCGTGAAGGTCTTGGCCGCTTGCGTGCGAGACATCACACGACCAGCACCGTGCGAGCACGAACAGAACGATTCCCGATTCCCCTTGCCGCGCACGATGAACGACTTGGCGCCCATCGAGCCCGGAATAATGCCCAGGGTGTCGAGCGAAGCGTTCACTGCGCCTTTACGCGTCACGAGTACGTTCTGGCCGAAGTGGCGTTCTTCGGAGACGTAGTTGTGGTGACAGTTGATTGCTTCCAGGTCGCTATCGATCGGCAGGTTGAGTGTCTGGTGAATCGCGTCGAGTACAGCATGCATCATCACCGTACGGTTCAATGCAGCGAAACGCTGCGCCCATGAAACGGCCTCGATGTAGTCGTTGTAGTAACGCGAGCCTTCCGGCAGGTAACCCAATTCCTTATCCGGCAGATGGATGAAGAACCGCGCCATTTCTTCCATCGCCTTCTCGATGAAATATTGACCAATGGCGTTACCGATACCGCGCGATCCTGAATGCAGCATCACCCAGACACGGTTTTGCTCGTCGAGGCATAGCTCGATGAAGTGGTTGCCGGTGCCGAGCGTACCGATGTGGTTCCAGGCCCTTTGCGCAGCTCGACCAAGCTTGGGATGCTTGAGAATGATGTTGTCGAGCTGACCCCGCAAAGTTGCGGCTTCCAGACGCACTGCTTCGACCGGATGATCAAACACCCGCACCGTACCCCAAGCGCCCTTGTCACGCGGACCGCCGTTATGCGTGCGACCGTGCGGCACCGCAGCTTCGATTGCAGCACGCAGGTGACCGAGCGATTCCGGCAGGTCTTCGGCGGTAAAGCGCAGACGTTGAGCGCTCATACCGCAACCGATGTCGACACCGACGGCTGCAGGGATGATTGCGCCCTTGGTGGCAATCACTGAGCCAACAGTGGCGCCTTTGCCCAGATGAACGTCCGGCATCACCGCAACGTGTGAATACACGAAAGGCAGCGCTGCGATATTCTTCAGCTGCTTGACGGCTTCTGCCTCCACGGGCACGCCAACCGTCCAGCCCTTGATAGGCTTCGAACCTTCAGCAGGTTGACCACCAATGATTTCGAAGGTCTTTTGTTCTTGTTGCATCTCACACTTTCGGAAAGAGAAGTCAAAAAAGAAGAGGGGAAGCCCGGGGAGAACTTCCCCTCCGTCGGGGAAAAGGTGTGTTAATACTTGGGTTACAGCAACCTGCGGTTATAGTTGATGCGGCCAGCAAACAACTCGTAACCTGCAGGCTTGTAGCCTTCCAACGGCTTGTGCTTCTTGAACCACATCGATTGCCATTCCGGGTAAAGATCCTCCCCGGCGTTCACTCGAATCAGTCCCGTGTCACGTTGAGCGATGCCATCGATCTGTACCATGAACTCCATGGCTTGCGCATTGCCGTCCTCGTCCTTCAGGTTCACGAGAAAGCGGCGTCCGCCGGAAATACCGATGCCGTTGTAACTCTGACGACGGAACCTGCCATACGGTAGCCAGTTACGCACTTTGGACCACACGCGATCATCGTCAGTCACGAACGCAGCATCTTGGGCTTTGCCGGCCATCACCGCCATGAGTGGTGGGGAGCCTGGACGGGTGAGCCAGAGCGACGTCAAGTAGATACCTGGCGTTACGCTGTCCGTCTTATCCAACACTCCTCGTTCCAGTAGGTCCTCTCGTTCCGAAACCTCCAGTAACGAGATCGTCTCGCCCAGAGCGTACGGTGCAGTCAATCCACCAACGAGATCTCCGTCCTGATGGTAATTGGCATACTCCGTACGCGTGAGCGGTTTACCATCCACCTGCATGAACAGATGTTGGTTGGCATCAGTGACCCACGGAATCAGCGGCATCGAAGGATGTTTAGGGAGAGAGTTTAATGCTGGCATCTTACACCGCCTTCAGCTCTTCACCTTTGAAGCGCCAGCCGAAGCGACTGGCTTCCATCGGTACCCGGAAGAAGAACACCGGCGAGATTCGCTCGCCATGCTTCTTAGCTGGCAAACCATGAGCAAAGGCGAAAGACCACTGCGTGATTCCGCTCGCATTGATCCACTTTCGCGCTTCGTCCAGCCAGAGTTCCAGCACGGTGTTCTGGTCATGGATGTTCGGGAAGGCTACGGTAATCCAGCCGTATGCCATCGGTTGCTCGAACGGAATGACTTCCTCTTTCGGCTTCTGAAAGAGTGGATCAACCTTGGCCGGTTTCTTCTGCGGCTGTTTATCCTTGGTCATGTTTACACCGAGAAGGGGTAGTCGATCTTGGGATGGAATTCCTTGTACGTGATCTGGAAGTCGTCCACCGTCACCCACGTCCGGAGGTCTTCCAGCGTCTTGATGTCCGGGTTGATGTCGATGGTCGGCTCGGTCATGATCTTGCGTTCCAGCTGGATCGGTACGAGTGGTAGCTGGTCTGCGTAGATGTGGCAGTTCACGTTGCGGTGATTGGCGATCTTCGGGTTCTTGCCCGTGATCTGCGCCATCAGTCGCAGGAACAGCCAGACCTGCACCATGTTCGCTACCGTACCGAGCGGCCAGTCCGACGAACGCTGCGTCGAGTTCAGGTACAAGTCATCACCCAGCAGCGAGAACTGGTGCTCGTACATGCAGGGACGCAGGCAGCCCAGGTGGAACATGCCCGGGTTCCAGAACGTGATGATCTCGCCGCGATCATCTTTGCCGGCCTTCAGGTTGTTGTAGACCTTCTCGAAGAGGTCGATCTTCGCAACCTGACCGTCCTGGAACGCGCCGGGAATGGGTTGGTTGGCCTTACCGATAATCGGCCAGTTCTTGGCGACGCCACCATAGATCAATCCGAGATCATCCACGCCTTCACGATTCGGGTTGTTGAGCCAGGCGCTGTTCTGATTGGCGTTCATGTCCCAGCTGCGCGTGCCCAGGGCGCGCATCTCTGCGGCCGAACGCACGCCACGAATGTAACCCAGCAGTTCAGCAATGGGCAGACGCACAGGGGCTTGGCGCGTCGTCACGAGCGGCGCCTTATTCGTCGATGCGTCGTACGACATGTCGATGTTGATGACCGTTCGGCAATCGTTACCGGTGCGGGCATTCGGCAGGTCTTTGCCATTCTCGTAGATGTGACGCAGGCCATTCAGGTACTGCTGTTCGGGGCGTTCGATGACTTGGGACATGGTTGTGGTGACAAAAAAAAAATAGAAGGAATCGGAGCGGAGCAGCCAAGTGGCCACTCCTTCTCCACATACAACGTTTCCCGCTGTATTAATTTCCCAGCCAACCCAGTCGCGTCAACAGCCAATGCGCGATGGGTTCCAGGATAACGACAGCGCCACCGGTCATCACCACGATCTTCATGTAACGATCCGCAAGGTCGGCGTGGCGCAGACTGCGAGCGCGTTTTTGCTCGGCGTCGTCGATGGCCTTCAGGTACTTGGCTTTCGCGTCATCGACCGCCTGCCGTTGTTCCGGCGTAAGCTTCTCGCGGCGTTCAGCAGCCGAGACGACCACAGGCGTTTCCTTGGCGGGGAAAATGTCCTGCAACACTTTGGTCAGCTCAGCTTGCTTCTCCGGAGACATCACCTTTGGAGTCCCGTCCGGATGGAAGCAATAATGGCCGCCCTCGCAACCAAGCGAGGCGCAGCCACCAGGTTTGCATTTTTCTTCTTTCATTGTTGTTTCAATGCGTTATGCTGCGATGGAGAAAAGAGCCCGGACAAACAACTTCAACAACCAGTCGGATGTCGGCGGGTTCGGATCGAGGTAACCGATCAGGAGACAGGTTGAGGTGAATACCGTGGCATAATGCAGCCACCACCGCAGGGCAGCGCCCTTACGGTAGTCGGCCTTCTCTGCTTCGGTGATGTCGTTGTGCGTCACAACTCGTCCTTGGGGTTATCGGTTTCGAAGCGGATGTTGGGCATCCCCTCCTTGATGATAGCGATCCAGATCTTGTCTTCACGCCGCCCCACCCAGACATCAAAGTCATGCTCGATACGACCTCCGCTGTCGGGCTTCGGAATCTTCAAGATTTCGAGCTTGAGCTTGAGCTCTTCATCCTTGGAAACAGGGACGAAGAGGATGGCGCGCGTCACCATCTTGGCAAGTGCGAACACCGCAGCCCCATCGACCTCAAACTTCCACTGCGTGTCGGAATTGTCGACTCGGAACCGGATGCCGGTAGGCTTGCCCTCGTATTCTTCAAACTTCCACGTCAACCACCAGCCGCGGTCCTCAACTTTGGTGGCCAGGAAGGGACTGACACGATTCAGGAAGTCTTGCAAGCCAGCGAAAGCAATGGCTTCCGTGATATTCATTCTCGGACCATTCATGATCTTTTCCTTTTAACGCTTACGTTCCCACGGATCGAGGAGCCACCACTTACGGCTGCGCGCATTGCGCGATTCCTTGGACGGAGGAGGATCTTCCTGCTCCGCAGCAGGTTCCGGTGCGTAAACCTCTTCCACGCTTTCCTCGCGGACCTGAGAAGTGCTGCCATCTGGCATCGATACCGATACCGTTTGGCCGACCTGGTGAACCTTGGCACCAGGAATGTCAGCCTCGATGGCTTGCTTGATCTTCGCGAGTTTCTCGCGGGTACTCTTTCGCGTACTCATTGTTGTTATTTTCCTTTACGGAAGGTTGAAGAAGTCTTCGGCGTAATCCACCGCCAGCTCCCATGTGAGCGGCGTGTGATGCGTGTGCTCGTAAGCCTGACGCGTGATGTCCTGACCCACGTAGACTGCTGCGGCAAGACAACCAATCACCAACAGAATGTCCAGCACCTTGGTGACACGCTTGCTCTTACGGCGATTCAGTACGCCCTTGGCATTGAGCGTGCGATACATGGCCCGACGATCCGGTGCCTGCAGGTTGTATTCTTCCACCGAGAACGAAGCTGCTTTCTGAGATTGACGCAACATGATTTTTCCTCTATTTCCTTATCTGAATTTATTCGACATCATAAAGGCGGAATGGGTAAAAACCCATTCCGCTTCACAATGGAGTTATGCTGCAAGACCCAGGTACTGCTCCATGCTCTGATGATCCAGCTTGAGCATGGTATTGCGATAGTAAAGACCGTCAACATCTGCGACACGATTGAGAACGACAGCGTCGCCATTGACCATGTGGTCGCGCGACAGCTTGGTGATATGCTTTTGCGCCGATTTCTCGGAGTCAAAAGCCTGTTCCAGATCGGTGAGTTCCCAGTGGCTGATATCAGTCAAGCCGCGGTGCTTCAAGAAGTTGTAGATCACGCGATTGGCGTTCACGACTTGCTTGATCACGTAGTTGTTGAACGAGAGCAGGCGTTGCGACACCTTGGCCTCGATCTTCTCTCGCGCAGCACCCACAGCATCGTCGAAGTAGAAGACGGCGCCCGTCTCCTTATGCTTCATCCGCCAGACCGTAAAGAGTGTGTTCTCTTCACCCGGCAGCATGCGATACAGCCCGCCACGACTACGCCCAGGGTGCTTATAGAGCACACCCTTCTCGGACAGACTCGCAGCCACCGCACGCTCCGACTGATACAGCGCGTCCTTGGTGTCTTTCGGTAGCTCTGCGAGAAAGAGCATCACTTCCGAAGGGTTCGTTTTCAGCAATGCCTTCAGCAGTGTGGGATAATTGTTGCGACTTCGCTGAACACGTGCGTTCCGCATTGCACGTACGAAGCATTTACCAGTTGCCTGGTGCATGTAGATGTACACACCCGGGCCGCCAGTTAGCACTTGACCCTTGACGATCCGAAATGTAAAGCCAGCGTGTTGCATAGGTTTTAGAGTGATAGGTGAAACGCCGGACATAAAGGGGACAGAACCTGCCAAACTCTATGTCCGTTTTGACCCCGTCCGGTAAGGGGCTACTTGGTCAGCGACTCGAACACCACGTTGGCGAAGTTTCGCAACTCCTCCAGATCGCCGATGTTCTCATAGCTATACACAGGAATACGATATTCCACTTCGCGACGATATGCGTGATAAAACTCTTGGATCTGCTTGAAATAGACCCGGTCGCGCGATTCAATACGGTCGAGATTGCCATCGCGCCGAATGACGCGCTTCATAGCTTCTTCGGTATTCCCGAATAGCAAAATCACCGCATCAGGCTGGATGTCGGCATAGGCCAACTTAGCCAGGTTCGCCGGCAGGAAGTTACCAACCTTCATCTGGTCGTTGACCTGGTACGCCAGTGTGCTGAGGTGGCTGCGGTCACAGACCACGTTGATGCCTTGTTCCAGCAACGGGACGATCTTTTCGTGATAGGTGTTGAGCACTGCCGCCATATACAGCAGCGCTTCGGAAGTCGGATGCAACGGATGCTGCGTGCCAGTCACAACGGCACGGATCTCGGCCGAGGCCGGTGCATCGCGCAGGATGCTGACGGATTGGAGGTCCAGGTCAGCTGCGTCGTAGCGCAGCTTCAGCATGTCAGCCAGCGTGGTCTTGCCTGTGCCGTCGATGCCTTCAATCACGATCAGCTTGCCACGCGCTGGCTGGGTTTCTTGGATGTTCATGGTGAATGCGATGGTGGTGGAGAATAAGTGGTGGGAGGTAGCCCCACAGATATTCTCTCGTCCTGTAAAGTTACTCTTACCCGACAGGATCTCGATATTTGCTGGTTTCCCCCAGCTGTCTGCTTTTATTGTCTACTGCACCAACCGCGGCGGAATATCTGCGCCGTAATCTGGTCCATTGCCGCCGGCGTGTTCTGCCTGGCACTTCGTGGTGTCGGCCGACATCTGCATCAGAACGTACGGATCGTTACCGTTCTTGGCCATCAGGATATGCACACAGGCAAATGCTTGCACAACTTGATTGGTCTTCGGGTCCAGCGTGTTGACAATCGGCACGATCCCCCATTCGCAGGTGCGTTGCTCCATCGGCGCTGCGGCACTGCACTGGTTTGTGTAGTTGAACAGGCTGTTTTCCGTACCCGGCTGGATATACGTCCCGGGTGTTTCGCCGATCTCCACCGTGCCTTGACCCACGTCTTTACCATCGATCAGATCCCGTACGTATGGCACGTCGTTCGCGGTGGTTTCGAACGTCGTCCACTGCCCGGACTCGCACGGCCCGGCGTGATAGGTCGAACCCACTTGGAACTTGTATGGCTCGCCAATCACCTGCTTGACCGTCTGTCCCTCCAGTGCATCGGTGCTGGTCGCAAGCAACGGCTTGTTGTTGACCGAGTCCCAATACTTGTCGAACAAGCACTTGGACAATGCGATCGGGAACAACCCGCCAGGTCCAACCACGCCAGGATGCACCACTACAGCCGTCGCTTGCGCGTACGTCGACATGGACAACACCCCAAAGATCCTGGCGAAGAACGTCGGGATGGCCTTGTTGGCGTTGTTGTCGTTCTTGCTGATGTACACATGGATGGCAGGGACGTCGTTCGGGCCAGGGGTCAACGGGAGCGGTTGGAGACCGTACGGAGTGCCCGTCGTGTTCCAGTAACCGCTGCTCGCATCACCCACCTGCACCGTGACGTTCTGAACCTTGTTGAGCTTCACCGAGTCACGCGCTTTCTGTTCAGCGGTGGCCCAGTCCGGTTCAGTCGCGGTCAAGTTCCCACACTCGGCCCGACGGTACAAGCACGGGGCAGCAGCCAGTGCCGCAGCGTCTGCTGCATTCTGGAGTTCTGCACGCGCGACCATCAGGTTAGCGACGTCGATGGCCAGTGCTGCAAAGCCAATCAACATCACTGACATGAGCGCCATCATAATCGCGACGGCGCCTTTCTCTTTCTTTCTGTACTGTCGCATGATCATCTCCTTATTCGTTGATCATCACAGACGTGCTAGACAGGGTAATCGGACCAGTCAGGGCAGAGAGCATCTGACCCAAACCAAGACCCCTGTACTCGTACGTGGCAGTCACGGCGAGCGGCGAACCGAAAGGCTTGCCGGGCTCGGATACCACAGTAACCACCGGCGGGTTCCTGGCGCCGAAGGTGATCATGTGGTCCTGAGAGTAGCGGAGCACCACATTGGTGATCTCCTCTGTCGTGTACTTCGGCGTACGCAGCACAATCCCGTACCGGGCACCTTCCCGCACCGCATTCGTGAGGACCGATTTGTCATAGAGTCCGAGACTGAACTCGACGATGCCGAAGACAATCGCCAGCATGATGGGTAGAATCAAGGCGAACTCAACTGCAGCAACGCCTTTTTGCTTCTTTTGGCTCACTCGCATTTCCTTTCTCCTCTAGGGTGGGTCATGGACCCGATGGGGTTGTACTACCTGGTGATGATATGTGTCCAAAAAGTTGTGGTAACAAATAGGGAACGAAATAAAAAAGAGATTTCCACAGCACATAAGCCCAGGGATTGCTCCCTGGGCGTCTATGCCGTTACTGCTAGATTTCAGTTTCCGTGAGGACAACCGTCGTCGAGAAAGCGATCGATGTCCGGTTCATGAGAAGGCTCGGGCTTGTTCAGTCCCATTCGTGCCGCGGCGCGTTCGCGGGAAGCTGCGAGAACGCGATTCAGCGCATTGGTCGGGGAGGTATCGAGCACCTTGACGAAGTCATCGGTCTCTGACGAGAAAACGAAGCTCTTCTCCATATCGGCCATGATGTGCTGCTGTGCTTCCTCACTGGATTCCAGCAGCTCTCGCGCTTTCGTCCAGAGAGCAGGGCCACGCAAGCCCATCTCGAAGTACCGCTGGAGCTCCGCAATAACGACATCGGTGAGGTAGTTCTGCTCATCCAGCTTGATACGGCGGGAGAAGTATTCCGCAGCCGACAGATCCTCTTTCGAGACACTCAACGCACGCGCTGCGTCCTTGGACTCAAGCAGCATTTCACGCAGGTACGGATTGAGTCGTGCCAACCCTTCGGCCATGGCCTTGGGATTGTTGGAGAAGCTTACACCCACTTCCGCAATCTCGTTGCTGAAGCGTGACGATTTCATTTTCTCCAGCACGGCGTCCCGCAAGAAGTAGTGCTCCTCCTTGGACAGTCGCTTGTTCTCGCCTACCAATGCACCGATAGGAGGAACCAGCTTAGCAAGCAGGAAACCTTCGCCGACCAGATCGCGATAGCTAAAGAACGCGCGTGTGCCGAAAGCATGCTTGCGTCCCAGCTCTAGTTCTGAATCGAACAACTCTTGCGGAGAAGTTTCGCGTAACACTGCAGCAATGCGCTCGCGGCTGAGATCCAGCTTCGTCAGCAGACGAGCACCTTCCACGCCAGCAGCCGCTTCATACAGCGGATTGCGACGCGGTTCCTGGGGAGCCAATGCGTTATGAAAACGTGTCAGCTCCTTGCGGTCCATCATCTTGCGGATCAGCGAGCTACCCTTCTCAAACGCCGCTTCTCGCGCCGCTTCCGCCTGACGCGCTTGGAAGGCGAAGCGCTCCTCCATAGTACGTCTGTAGGCCTCTTTCGCTGCTTCCTTGGCCTGACGCTTCGCCTCGCGGCGCAGCCTCTTCTCCTCAGCCTTGTTTTGCGACGCATGTTCCACACGCAGGAAGTAAGCGAGCAGTCGATGCGGAAGACCGGAGGTGATCGCGTCCCGTGCCTTGGGATCGCGAGCAGTCTTAAGCAACGCCTGCGCGATTTCATAACTGCGCATGCCGACCCACAACACAGGGCTATGGTCGGCTTCTTGCACAACGGGCTCGTGTTGGAAGCCCGTCGGGTTGTTGGCGTTGTCAAACGCCATACGGTGATCGCCAAGCTTTCGCACTTTCGGCTTGGCGGACAAGAGCTTTGGTGTCGGCATAGCCGGCAGAGTGATCCACTTCATCTTGTCGCTCCTGAAATTGTGGTTAGTCTAGGAGGTAAGGGTGTTACTTGGTGAGTTCGCGGGCGAAGCGTTCGCCGAGGTCCTTGCGGATGTGGGCGCGCTCCAACGCTTCGTCGACGGCAGTCTGACGAACATCCATCCCGCCGGCCAGCTTGTACATCGCCGCAGCAACTTGCTGACCTTGGATCGCAACGGCATTGCAGCCGGCCACGGTCAATTCCTTTTCCAGATCTTCGAGCATGTTCAGCGCAGATTGCGCTGCTTGCTTGGCTTCCTTCAGATAAAGATGAGGCGCGCGTGCCATGTTTACTTTCCTTATTGGAAAAAGGGTCGTTTTTCTTCGACGAAGGTGTTGAGGGCGGTGGTGTACGCCAACACGTCTTCCTCGTACGAGGTATCCGGATCGTAGTAGTCGAATTCGAGATTCAGCCTGGCGATCAAACTGCTAGCTGTTCGACTGACTGGCGTGCTGAAGACCAGGTCGAACGCCGTCCTCCAGTCATTCTGCTGGCGGGCCGTCTCGACGATCTTCTGCGCGTTGAGGTTTACCATTTCCAATTGCTTGAAAATGTCCTGACTGTCGATCATGATAAAAAATAAAGAGTGGTGAGAGAGTGCTCCCGAGGGTTAAACCTCGGGAGCGTATGTCGCCGAGCTTAAGCGAAGCCGGTCTGGAAAACCGTCTTGCTCTTGCCCTTCGCGTAGATTTCCTTGAACTCGTCGAGCTCGTAGCAGAAATGATTGCCTTCGATCAGCAGCTCCAGATGGGTAGCCTTGATGCCCATCTTGTCGATCTGCTTCTTCAGGCGCCGCCACGTGGCGTAGTTCAGGCCGTTGCGAATCAGGTGCGGCTTGTCGATGATGACGGGTGCGCGCAGGTTCTTGCTCACGCCGGCTTGGTCAGCATCAACCCACAGCACGCCGTGGCGACTGGCTTCGGTGGCCATCGGGTTGATCCCGATATGAATTTTCTTCTCGCAGAGGACTAGCATGTGTGGGTCTCCTGACGGATTACGATTGCTGCGGGGTCAGCGCAGCCACGTTGTCGACGCGCTTGTCGATGCCGTCGACGGTCGCGGCACGAACGCCCTCAGCCCGGCGACGGGCTTCGCTCACCAGCGCAGACGGACGCACCTGGGCGTCGGTCGGGATGACCATGCCGTACTTGGCGATCTCGATCGGGGTGTAGCCTTGTGCTTGGGCTTCTTCCCAGATGTAATTCACGATGCGCGGGGTCAGCGCCGGCGGAGTGCTGACGCCGATGAAAGCGAAGCGCACGGTCTGCTCGACATTGCGGCTGTCGACGTGGGTCGCCTTCAGATGACCGTGGGTGCCGTACAGGTTGGCGTCCTTGTGGAACACGATCTTCAGGTCGATGACTTCGATCGACACGCCCCAGATGCGACGGATCAGGGGACGGAGAGCGTTCTTGAGCGATTTCATGATGTTTCCTTTTAGACGAAGAGTAATGGTAGGAGGTAAAGCGTTTGTGACGACAAAACTACTACTCAACTACATTGAGGTAATATGGCGTCAAAATTCTATTGGTTTTAAAACCGGTGAAGCAAAAAGAAAGATCGTAAATACAAGCTCCCGCTACCATGCGGGCAATAGCGGGAGGAGATCTCTCTGGGTTGCGGGTTACGTCGAGAGGCGCGCAGCACGCGCCTGCTCTTCGCGCAGTTCGTCTTGATGATCCCAGCCGACCGTAATGCCGTTGAGATAAAACAAACCAATGATTGCGCCGATAAACAGCGCACGGTTCAGCCAGGTCTTCTTCATGATGCTTAGTGGCCCGAAGCAAAGTCCCAGGTGGGTTCACCCGGCTTGCGGTTGTTTTCCTCGAACGCCGAAACGATCAAGCCCAGCAGCGCGATCACCAGCACGACGCAGAAACCTGCGATGCCGGCCTGCACCAGGACGGACAAGACCTTCCCGAAGAAGGCCATGATTTCCTTGAAGTAGACGAGAAATGCGATGAAAGCGCCAATCGCCAGTGTGGCTTCCACCTTTTCACGGTTCATGGATTACTCCTTGTAGTAAGAAATGCAACTGTTACAACTGTTCCCGCATGGGGCAAGATCCTGCAGAATCCTGTCCCATGCGGGCCCCTAGAGCTATTAAGTCTCGATAGGCGGGCCCGAGTTAATGTCACGTGATTAAGCCGTCACGTTGCGGCCATGGCGTTTTGTTCAGTCTGGTGACTGTATGGCATTTTCCTTAAGCGCTCGTAGCGCCAGTGGATAACAAGTCCTGGGTACTTTCTAGCCGTACCTAGCTAAGGGAACTGTTGGGGGTTAAAGTTCTCCTTCGCCATTGGCTTTCGTTACGAATGAAGCATCTAGCCCTGCTTCCCTAGGCGTGCCGCTTAGGCCGCAGCGACGATGGCGTTGCCGTCGAGAGCCTGGTCAGCCTTGCCGCTCAGCCACGTGAACATGCGACGGCCAGCCAGCTTGCCGACCTTGATCGAATAGGCGAGCGAAGCGCCGACCGAGCCGAGCCAGGCGGTGACCTTCAGGCCGATGCTGATCCAGGCCATCGTGGCTTCCGAGAAGCCGAAGGTGCTCAGCCAGGCCGAGGCGTACGGCTGGCCGTAGACCAGGGCGATCACGATCGCGGCCAGCAGCAGCGTGTAGGCGGCGATCTGCAGCCAGAAGCTCAGCGAGCTGATCTTGCCGCCGATGGCTTCTTCGGCCGTGGCCATGCTGTCGTTGATGGTGTTCTTCAGCGACGGATCGATGACGGGCGGGGTGGTGACGGTGGGGTTCTTCACGGTGTTTTCCTCGGTGTGGATATGCGGAGTGCCTGCGGCGCCGTTGATGTTGGCGTTGTCCTTGCCGTTGTTGTCGTCAGCGGCGTTGTTCAGGTTTTGCGTGTTCATGGTGTAACTCCTTTTAGACTAAGTGAAAGATGGGAATGCCAAGTGAGTGGCGCCTAACTCTATGGCAGGCGTCCAGGCGCGCGGCACCAAAAACCAACGGTGGGTTCGGTGGCGCGAATGCCCATATGCACACTCCACTGAAGGAATGCACATATGGGCATGCACTGCCCGAAGGCAGTGCGTGTGCTAGGCTTATTCAGCCTTGAAGTTGAACAGCTTCTCGGCTGCCTCGACGATGCGAGGATCAGCCGGACGGCGATCGGACTCGACCGCGCGGTCGAACAGACCAGCGTTGCGGACACGGGCTTCTTCCGACGCTTGGTCGTGACGCTCAAGTGCTTCGCGCGCCAGATGGATGGAGCTGATCCGGCTCGTAATCACAATAGTCGCGAGGGCCGCGATCATAGCGTAGAGGAAGAAGGTGGTCGTGCCAGCCACGCTGTGGTAGAACGCAACGCCATAGATCGTCAACCACAGCACGTGAATGATCCAGCGATACTGATGGATGAACAGGTTGAATTCGTTTTCCTTGCCACGACTGCGAGCAACCCTGTTGCCGATAAAGCCCACGGCCGCCGTGACGGCCAGCAGCGCAAACATGATGAAGAAGGTGGCGTTGAAAGTGGTGATGTATTGCATGATAAGCTCCTGATATTTAGAATAGGGATTTGAGCTGGTATTGTTACCATAGCTCAAGTTTAAAATATGTGGTCAAAACTTTTTTCATTTCAATTTTTTGTCTGAGCGGCATAAAGGGCGGGATTTCCCCGCCCCATATGCTGTCGTGTTACGCTTCGTCTTGCTGATTTGCTTCGTTGGCAGCGAAGAGATGCAAAGCCATATTGCGGTTAAAGCGTCCTGCTACCAAGCCAGAGCCCTCGTAACCCGTTGCTACCTGACCGCCGATCACGATTGCGTTGATGGTGCGCACCGTACCTTCCTTGTAGTACACTACCCGTGCCTGCATCCCAGGACGAATCAGCGCCGGATCACAGCACTGCCAACCCACCTGGATATGCACGCCTTCCTTTGCTGCCAGAAGGCTAGCCTGGTACATGGTGTTAGCTGTCACCCGTTGCGAAGCGACATGGACGTTGTTGAGCTCAGACTTCTGTGGAGTGGAAAGGAACTCGTTGTTCGACTTCCCACGCGAGGCCAAGGCTTTATTGCCCTTGACTTCCACGCCACCCTCGAAGAACTTGCTGGCGTCAGCAAACCGTACACCGTTACCGGTCGTTCGCTTACGCAAGTCGCTCTTGTCATCCAACATCAGCCCGCCTGTAGCGATGATATTCACCACCGAGCCCTCTACCAAAAAGGAATGCTCCATGCCGGGCAGCTTTCCTTCTGGCACCACGTTGACTACCAGTTGACGGGTGCTGTCCTCAAACCGGTTATAGTTCCATGGCGGGAACACATACCAGTAGGAGTCCTGGTAGTAATACGCAAGACCGGCCGGATACACCCCGCCGCAGTGCTGCTGGATGTAACCCGGTGCGTTGTACACCATCGTGCCGTGCGGAATGACGATGTGGTCGCGTAGCTTGGCATCATTGGGTTCGACCATATCCACGCCGACGGGCTTGTAGACTTCTTCGACGTTCACCGCTTGCGATTGCTGCAGCAAAAGAGAGCGGATCAGATCGCCCACTGCAGTCTTGCGATAGATACCGCCACAGGACCGCATGGAGAACTGTTCCATGGCTTTGTCAAAGAGCTGCAACTCCACCACTTCGAAGTCAGCGAGGTCCATGGTGAACTCGCTGAGCTGCTCACGCTGTTGGGCTTCCATCGTTGGGTCATTGGCTTCCTTCAACACAGCCCGGAAGCGTTGCGAGCCATACGAGCCCGCCTCCATCTCTTCCACCCCGTGTTGCGCCAGCGGTTGACTGGAGACCGTCACTTCCAGCTCGTTACGACTGGGCGCCACCCGGTAGGCGTACTGACCTGCCGGGATGAGCAGCACGATCGAGGTTTCGTCGGTGTACTGCAGCGTGTACTCCCGCATGATGTCTAAGTTGAGCACCCGCAGCACTTCAACGTCACCGAACTTGGTGTGGAGCACCGCATCGACATAAACGTTGGGTTGGCCGGCCCTGGCATTGTAGATGCGCTTGACTTCGTCCCCCAGTGGGGTCTCCAAGACGTCCATTTACGCTTTCCCTTTCTTGAAGAACTTGCCCATCGATTCCCGGACCGGAGCTTCGATCGGCTTGGTCGAACCGGAGTAGTCGATGAACGTCGCTTCGGCATCCGGATTGTAGCGCGGAGCGGCTTCACGGAAGTCGATATTACGGGTGGTGATGATGCCCTTGTCAGCCAGATCACGGCGGCGGTTCTCAACGTCCATGATCCCAGCCAGCATGGCACGACGACCGATCGCCCCGCTCTTCGAGATCTTGAAATGCTTGGTGATGTAGTTGGTGTCGTAGACGAACTTGGCGTGTTCGTAGATCACGTTGGCGAAACCATCGAGCACCAGCAGATCTTCGTACGGCGGCTTGTTCGGATGGTAAGAGGTTTCGATGTGGTGCTTCCAGGCTTGCAGATGCAGATTGATTGCCTGGTAGATCTTCGGCGCGTCGTCCTTTTTGCGCAACCGTACGTTAGCGCCAGACGCCCACATCTCGGCCATGCGGTGAATCGGTTGCATGGTCCGAATCGGTTCCCACTGCGTCGCGTGATCGTGATGGCGATCACCGGAAGTCGGCATACCGTTTTGCTCCAGATCCTCGATAGTGCGCATCTGGATATAAGGGATCGTGCACTCGTAGCGATCGAACCACAGCGCGTAACGGGTGTCACGATTTTCAGGACGGATGTAAAGCATTACTACTCCTTCAAAAGGGTGCGAGGGGCTCTCGCACCCCTCTGACATTAGATAGCGCGAATCACGCCCTTGATGAGGATGATCAGCATCGGAACGTAATAGAACGCATTGACGTTATCCCAGCGTGCCGAAGCTTCCACCAGTTCCCGTACGCGGTCGTACGAGATTTCCTTCTCGTCCAGGTAATCCTGGATACACAGCTCCAGCTTGCTCTGGGCGTTCTCGGTGCGATCGTTCTCGTAGAACGCCTTCGAGAAGATGTAGTAGCCATCTTCGAAGGTGTCTTTGATCCCGATCTTGGTCTGATCGCCTTCGGTCGCATTGATCATCGAAGCGAGCGTCTTGCGATTGGCCACTGTCTGGCGCTGCGGGATGAACTCGCCCGTGGTTTTCACCACTTGCGTGAACTGATTGTCCACCCGCACCATCGGGTCGATCGGATAGATCACCTGATCGATGCCCGAGTAGCGAATGCCTTCGAACATCGGTTCGTAGGTGAAGGTCCGCGCCGAGACGTAGCCGACCTGCCAGAACGCATCGGCGAGCAGTTGCTTGTTGCGCTCCAGGATCACGTCCCAGAGACTGTCGGCCTTGGTCACCTGATCGTCGTCGGTGTTGAGTTGACGCAGTACCGTGAGCTCGCGCGCATCCCAGGTGGAGAGGTGTGCGAAGAGCGAGCGCACCAGGTAGCCGTCGTACGTGACCTGTTCCTGATCCGGCATGATCAACGTACCGTATTCCTTGCTGTAGAACCGCTTGAAATACTGCGTGATCAGCGTGCCGTAGTTACGACGCAGGAACTGTAGGTTTTCGTAGTCGTCCGAGACCAGGACCGGGTTCTGGCCATGGTAGATGAAGTCCTTCTCGAAGTAGGTGGTTTGCACCGTCTTCTGTTTCAGGTCAGCCAGCCGCTCTGGCGTCCCGAAATCCACCAGGTGGTAGTGGATCGAGTGACAGGCTTCCCGGAACACAGACAACCGGGTGGGTTGCTCATCGACTTCGAAGATACCACGACGACCATCGAGCAGGTCCGCCACGAACATGTCGCCCTTGTTAGGGATCACGAACGGGAAGACGGTCGCTGCGCCCTGCAGATCCATTTCTGCGGTCTGCTGGTCTTGGCTGGCGGAGAGGGCCGAGGTAACCCGGATCTCCATATTGCTGATGAGCTTGTACTGCTGGAACACCGGATCGGTGCCCAAGCCCTGGCCCGCAGTGCCGGAGTCACGCCCCAGCACTTGGCTATAGTAGTCGACTGACCAGGGGCTACCTTCCACGAAGGCCAGCACAGTTTCCTTCGGATCAAAGCGCTGGTCAACTTGGATGCTCTTGTAGTCCGGCTTGGCAATCGTCAGGTTGGGCTTCGGCGGAAGCGGCGGCTTGGTGGATGGCGTCTTGATGAGGCCCATGAATTACTCCTTGCCGATTTCAGATTTTTTGTGGGATTCGATAAACAGAATCATGACCGTGTTCCACTGCACGATGGCGTGGTCGGCCAGATGACCGCCAGTATGCGTGCTCGTACAGATACGAATCCGGTTGAAGAACTTCTTGGCTTCGGCTTTCCCGACGTAGTTGCTGTTGCCCAGCACCTGCGGCAGGTAGCCTTGCTTGACGATGTCGGGACACAATGCTGCACCGATCAGGATCATGCCGTCCGCGTTGTTGCGGGCCCGGTCGATCGCAGGCTCGGAAAGCTGCGAGGGATCGGTGAGCAGGCTCAGACGTACGTAGTAAGTCCGACGCAGATCCGGATCGAAGTTCAGCACGACATTCAGGTCCGCATCCACCTGGAAAAGCGAGTGATGCAGCGGCATTGAGCCGTCATAGACCGTGACGTTCACCAACGACTCGCCGTACCTGTTGAGATACTGGTAGTCGTACTTGAGATGGTTGATAAACTCTTCGCGGAACTCCCAGACATCATCGATCTCGTTGAGATTCATGATCTCGCGCTTGCCTGCCTCGATCCCCACGAGTCCCGAGAGCACCTGCAACGTATAGCGCGGCACTGACTTGGGATAAAATTCGTGGAATTCCGGCAGACGCAGACCGCTCTTGACCGTGGGCTTGGCCAAACGGTCCACCTCGAACGCACCCAAAGCCGTGACCGAACGCGGCGAGCGCGACTCGTAGGTCTGGAAGTCGTCCTTCGGTTGGAAGAACAGATACTGGGTGTCGATCAGCTGGTTATGCACCAGCACCGGGTAGTCACAGGACGACGCGATCGGGGCATCGTAGTAAATCCGATACGAGAACGCCTGACGATACGCTGTGGTATCGCCTTGCTTCTGCGGTTCGTCGGGCAGCTCAGCCCATTCGAACTGACCCATCACCCGACCTTGCTGTTCAGCGATCGCCCAGCGGTCATTCCCCTTCTGCTCGCCCATATTCGTGATCTGGGTGACGTTGGAAGTGAAGTGATTGGCGAGATAGGTGTCCAGATCCTCCCCGTAGCCTGCCTGGTTCTCGCGCAAGGCGTGAATATGCGTGAGGAGAGGCATATACTCCTTCGGCACCAGGTAGCTGTAGTTGATGATGTGCGTACGCACGTCCCGATTGGTCGAAACCTTGGCCCGAATCTCATCGCGCCAGCGCCGCGCCGCATTCACGTCGGTCGAGCGGTACTCGAACTCCAACGTGAGGATGGTCGGCGAATAAACCGGACGCAAAAAGAGGCCCAGTTTGTCGTCGATGAAGTATTCCGGGAAATCGGTCTGGTGAACTGCGGTCGCAGCAAGCTTGTCGGTCTGGTGTTCTTCCTTGACCCGCACCTGCCACAGCTCGCGAGCTGCAGTAACGTTGAAAGCAGGCTCATCGTCGATGGTAGAGCCCGGTTGATAAGCGACTTCAGTGTCGCCCGCGAACAGAATGGTCTGTGGGCGCAGGCCCGTCCACTCTTGCAGCTGTCGCGTGATGTCAAACACCACCGGACGGGTCACGGATTCCTTGATCCCGTCGTTGGTATAGAGTACCTTGGGCATATCTGACTCGTGAATTGAATGGTAAACAGCGTCTTTTCAGACTCACAACTATTTAGCCCGACATAAACACCCCTCCTAAGCGCTTAAACGGCCCCTAGAGCCGTTTAAGACGCTCGGGAGAGGAGTTATGCCAGCTTTATGCCGGAGCGCGCTGTGCGGCCTGTAATACCTTGCAGGTCACCGCGTAGCTTTCCATGGCTGGATTGCTAAATTCGGTGTTCTGCTTGGCAAAGAACCGACTCGTGACGACTTGCTGCGGACCAGACTCCAGACAAGCGAGCTCAGCCAGCGAAGCTACCACCATTGCGCAGCGGATATACATCCACGCCATGTTGGCGTAAGGCTGATGGATGGCGGAAGTGACAGCACCCACGATCTTGAAATACTCAGCCACGAAGCCTTGGTACTGCGGATCGTTAAACGAGGGCGCAACCTTGGCGAGAACGTCCATGGCCTTGCCAAAATCCTTGGCAAAGTCTTCTCCCTTCTCCGCGAGTTCTTCAAACGCACGGAAGTCGGTGAGGATATGCACCGTCTCGTCGATCATCTTCAGGAGATCATCGATATTGGGTACGTTCATGGAGTGCTGCGTCGGCTTACCTGCTGCTTTATCAAACACCACCGTTGCGCCGTAGTGCTTCAAGGCTTCGACGATCTTGCCGGGATCTTGCCCACCGTCTTTCTTCGGGCTAAACGCCACCAGATAACGGTTGTCCAGCATCGGCGCCAGGCTCACGAACTTGCGGTCCGGAAAAGCGTTGATAGCCACCTGCGGAGTCTGCCCCGGTTTGGTGGTGAGATCTGCGTCCTTCCACTGTACTTCCCACAAGAGCGCCACAGAGTCTCGCAACTGGGCCAGGTGATCCGCGTTCGGTTCCTTATGCGCCTGCAATTGCTGCAAACACCCCAGCAACTTCTCTGCCAGCGACACGGCATAGCCTTGCGCAGCATTGAAGGTGTGACGTATCGCCAGATTCTGCAGCGTCATGGCTTCTTCGAACTCGCTGAAGAGGCCGATGGACTTACCCGACACCATGAAGAAGCGCGGGTAGGCGCCGTAGTCGAACACGTCAGCCATTGGGAACTCACGATCCGCTACCAACGGACGCAACTGCAGCAACCGCTTCTTGAGCCGGTCAGCCAGTTCCACGTAATGCTTGAGGGCTTTGGCGCCTGCCTTGAACGCCACGGGCACTTGCTTGCCGTAAACAGTCGTCAGCTTGCGGAAGAGACTGCTGGTGAAGTCCAGGAAGCCTTCGTTCGCCGGCACGACAATACCGTGCACGGAGATCGCGCCAAAGACGTTCGGACCGTACTGATCCACGAGATCGGTGAACTCACCCGGTGTGTCCCGTTCTTCGTCGGTAAGCGGGGCAGGCAGCTTCTTCAGTGCCACACGCGGTGCCTCGCCATCCATGTGCAGGTTGCCACGGTTGTCCACGTAGGCTTCCGTCGCGGCTTTGTCCATCACGCCGAAGATCTGACCCTTGTGCTCGTGTTGGAGCGCCTTGTAGCTGTCCACCATTTCCTGCTGGTGGGGCGTGAGCTTCTGCGGTTCTTCTGCAGTGAGTGCTCCAACCGCCACGGCTTCCAGCGTCCCCTGCAGTTCGTCCAGCTTGAGGCCTTCGTCTTGCAGTTGGGTGTCGAGGACCTCTGCTTCCTCGACGCTCTTGATCACATCGTTCGTGTCATTCATTGCTGTTGCTCCTCGTGACGACGAATCGACATGGCGCACCACCGCATCATCGCCTGCATCACATTGGTGACGTAGCGCAGATAGACGATATAGCTGTTCTGACCCACCGCAGTCATGTTGCGCAAGGCAACGACCGAGCTCTTGTCCGGAGTGCTGGTCGTGAGGAAAGTGGCGTCACGCAGCACCTTCTTCATCAGATCCTCGTCGCGAGAGAAACGGATGATGTTCTCACACAACCGACTGGCCGTACGACACACCAGACGGATCTCTTCCGGCGATAGACACGGGAAGCCAGGCGTACGCAGCGGGACGTCCGAATCCCGACGCACTGCGCAGTGATACGTGAAGGTCGAGTCAGGCCGTACGTCCTTACCCACCACACCCACGATATAGTTCTGGCCAAACATCGGCTCACTGGCGAAGAAGTCCATCGACGGATTCTTCGACTCGCGCACAAACACCGGAATACGTGCCGGATCAACTTCTTCCAGCGACAGACGCAGGCCACGTTCCAGCTTCTCGCGCAACAGCACGGCTTCTTCCTGTACGCGCTTGGTATCCTTGGCTTTGGCAGCCGTCACCAGCCGTACACACTCGGCCACCGGCGAAGCGGAATACTGGCGCTCGAACTCTCCGGCCAGTTTCTGGAAGAGGTCGGACGGACGCTTGGGCGGAATGCCGTCGATATGCAACGAGATCATCAGCGAACGATCGCGCAGATTCAGCTGTGTGGCAAAGCCCGAGGTCAGCGAATCGGCATGACCGATATAGACCTTGGTGAGCGGCAGGATCTTGCGTGCGTCTGCCTTGTGCGTAGTGAGCAGATCGAAGATGTGCGTGAAGATGCGTTCGACCATGGCATAGAGCCACAGGATCACCTTCTTCAGATTGCTTGCTTGAGGCTTGGTCTTGACCTTGGGCGTGCCGTCGTCGTTGTAGTCGTCCTGCGACTCCATGGCAGCCATCGGGATCTTGAACCGTTCGATGTACTGCTCGACTGCTACGTTGAGCAGGCCGGTTGCCGTGGGGTCAGCTTTCTGGTAGTCCAGTGCCATCTCCGAGAGACGACTCGCTGCTTCCAACGCTTCGTTGGCATAGGCGATGGCTTCTTCGACTTCCTGCGGATCGTTGATCGGGTGGGTCTCTGCCAGGGCTGTATCGAAGCCCGCTTGCGAGCCTCCCATGGTGGAGCCGCCTGCAAAGATTTGCATGATGGATATCTCTGAAAAGACAAAAGAAGAGTAAGGGAGCCGAAGCCCCCTTACTCTCTTATGCCGTGAAACGGAAAAGATGCTTACTGCTTGCCGGCGGCGGGCGACGAGGCACGCAGCGTCTTCTCGACGAAGCGTACGTAGTTGCTCGCGTTCTGCGTGTTCATGCGAATCAGCTGCGGGATGATCGACGTAGCGATCGCCGTCACGGCGCGCAGATACACGGTCGCTTGTTTCGGAGCGACGCTGCCTTCAGCGAACTTGCCGAAGCCTTGGATCTTCTTCAGACGCGCGGCCAGCTCACCCTGGTCCTTGTGCCAGGCCGCCACGCGCTTCAGCAGGTCAGCAGCCAGAACCTTGTTCGCACCAGGGATCGAAGGCGGAGTCACCAGTTTCACCGGCGTCTTGACCACACCGGCCTTGACGAGCATGTTCTCATCGAACTGGGCCGACCACACGCAATACAGCTGCAGGCCGCCAATGACCGGAGCCGTTTTGCCGGCCTCGATGCGACGGTTGGGCGGCAGTTCGCCGTCGTAGACTTCATCGGGAGTGACGCGCTGGGTGAAGATCTTGGCATCCATCGCCTTGAGCACTCGACCCAGACCAACCAGGTTTTGCATGAAGTCGGACTCCCGCGACTGGGCAGTCTTGTTCAGCTCGGCCACGAACGAATCGTTGAAGAAGTCGTAGAGCGTGGCGTCGACCAGGTCGGCGTAGTCCTTGAACTGCTTGTTGGCATCGCCGCCGTGTTCGACCAGACGCAAGCTCTCGATGAACGGAGCGTCTTCGATCACTGCGTTGTCGTCGATCTGGGCAGTCAGGCCCAGCAGCTGCTCGGCGCGCTTGGCCACCGGCGAGAAGCGTTGGTAGATCGATTGGATGGCGTTGGTGATCCAGGAGATCACGCGCTGCACACCTTCAGCGATGCGCCGCCACACTTCAGCAGCCTTGCCCTTGGCCGCTTCGCCGATGGCTTCGGTTTGCTGTTCCGGGGTGGCGTCGCTTGCCACGTCGCTTTCCAGCGCAGCGATCGGGTTGGACAGACACGCACGCAGCGAGGCTTGTTCCAGGCCGAATGCCAGGGAAGCTACCGAAGCGACGTTGGCTTCGCCCCGACGCACGGTCAGGTCGCAGATATGCGCGAGTTGTTCCAGCGCCACACCGGCGGCCACAGCTTCTTCCAGGTCTTGACTGGCCGAGTCGGAAATCGAGTCAACGATCTCGACATCGTTGTCGAAGACTTCTTGCTGGAGCTCGGCGTTCTCGGTGGCGAGCTCGACGTTCTTTTCCATCAATTCAGCCACGGCGTCCGTGGTCGAGTCGACGTTGGTCTTCGTCACGGGGCCGGAGTTGGCGCGCAGCTCGCCTTGGCCGTTGGGCTCTTCCGCAATAGCGACCGCGCTCACGTCTTGGCCCGGCTCCATGGCTTCACCGGCTTCCTGACGCAGCTCTTCGAGCGCATTGGTAAGGAACGAATTACGTTTCATGGTGTTTGGTCCGACTACAGGTTATTCAAAGAGGGGTCGTAAGTCACACAGGGCTTACGGGAATTTTTTCCTCGATCACAATATAGCCAGCATAAAAGCAATAGGCACCACTTGCGTGACGCCTATTGCTTCCACACTTACGCTAGCCGGGAGGCCGAGGCCTCCCGGGTGACGCGCACGCCTGGCGATCAGGCGCCTTGCTTCTTGCGCTGTTCCTTGGCTTCGGCAACCGAAGCGTCGATCCAGGCAGCAGCAGCGTTGGCGTTGCGGAACAGACCTTCGGCCAGACCCATTTCCACCGAGCTCACGGCGTACGCCGCAGCGTACATCGCCACGCGGTAGGCGGCGTTCAGCTTCATGTAGTTCCAGTTGCCGGCGATCTCGCCACGACCTTCGTCCTTCTGCTCCTTGCGGTCGTACGAACGACGGCCAAAGCGGCCGCCGGTCAGGGCATTCAGGCTGACCTTGCTCGACAGGAACTCGAACACTTCGTTGTGCTTGGCAGCCAGCACGCGACCAGCCTTGACGGCCAGGGCGTCGAGTTCCTTCAGGTCGCCTTCGGTGGCGATCTTCAGGGAGTTGTCGTAGCCGGGCTTGTGCGATACACGCTTGAACTTGTCGAAGCCAGCCTTCGTCGCGTTCTCGCTGGTCAGGGAATCGAGACCCAGGTGCACGCCGATGGTCGAGAACTTCGACGACTCGGAATGCGACTTGGCCAGTTCCTTGGCGGTCGACAGCACCTTGTTCACCGCAGCGGCGACCTTGCTGGCGTCGTCGGTGGCGAATGCACGCGTGGCTTGGGCAACTGCCGTCGCCATGCGCGAGTCGATGAACGAAGCAGCGGCCTCGTAGGCAGCCAGAGCGTCCTTGGCGGCAGCCACCGGGGTCTTCGAGGAGCTGCCGGCGTAGATACGACCCTGGATGTTCTTCTCGCGCTTGGCGTTGTCGAAGTTGCGGCCGGAGAAGCCATTGACTTCACCGATCTTCTTCTTCAGCGGAGCGATGCGTTGCGACGGGTACTTGTGGAAGGCCGCAGCGAACGACTTCAGGCGGATCGACACTTCGTTGGCCATGCGGTCGGCGAACGCGACGATAGCATCCACCACCTTCGAGCTGCGTTCCTTCAGCGTCTCGATGAAGCTTTCGGTCGCGACGCGTGCGTCGAAGCCGAACGATTCCAGCGCCACTTGCTCTTCGAGCGGCTCGCCGATGCCGCTGGCGTCCAGGGCGGTCGTCAGCATGGCGGTTTCGCCGGCTTCCAGGGGTTGGTCGGCTTCCAGGCGATCTTCAGCCTGTTCCACCAGTTCTTCCAGGGCGCTGGCATAGCGCACGAAACGAGCAGCGCTGTGGTGCAGATGTTCCAGGGCCAGGGTATGTTCCTGGCTTTCGGCGACAGTGTCGATCTCGTCGTGATCGGCGATCTCGGCATCTTCACCGAAGGTCTTGTCGGCTTTCAGGTCGTCGACGTTGACTTCGGCGAGACTCTTGTCTTCGCCGACGCCCGGCTTCGGTTGCAGCGTATCGGTTTCGATGATGGCCGAGACGTCCACGGGACCCTGGGCGTTGTCTTCCAGGGCCAGCAGAAAGTGATTACGTTTCATGTTCGGTGTACTCAGGTTCGTGTCGATGGAGGCTTGAGAGTAAAGCCCGTCGTAAGATAAGCTTTACTCTCGTGCGTCAGCGATTACTCGCCGTCCTTCTTGAAGGCGCCCTTCACCTTGTCGGCAGCCTTGCCAACCTGGGCCTTGGCGTTGTCGACGTGGTCGCCCACCGACTTCTCGCCCTTGTGGGCGCGTACGCCCGCGGCGCAGTAGGCCAGAGCGATCGTCGAGGCGTTGGCGGCGTAGGCGTAGGCGTCGACCTGCGGACCCTTCAGGATACGCGGGATCACGGCTTGCATGGCCTTCAGCTTTTCCTTGTCGGCCTTGTCCGAGTTCTTGGCCTTGCCGGCGGCGGCATCGAGGTCCTTGTTCAGGTCGTCCAGGTTCTTGACCGCACCTTGGAAGATCTTCACGACTTCGCCCAGACCCTTGACGTACAGGGCGATGGCCTTGATTTCGTCGGGGTTCGGTGCGTCGATGCTGTCGGTAGCCTGGACTTCGTCCACCTTGGTGATGCCGTGCTTCCACTTGCCGAGGTCGGCTGCGTCAGCGGGGCTCACGATCCAGGCGCGGTAGCCGCCGAAGAACGGGTCGGACACCAGCACTTCAGCGCCTTCACTGGCGCCGGCCTTCGAGGCTTGTTCCGGCGAGGCCTTCTCGTCGTATTCGCCCGCGGCCTTGCGCAGGATCTCGACGAAGTCGGCCATCACGGCGTCAGCCTTCTCGCTGCCATCGGCCACGGCATTGATCACGACGCGGGCTTCGCGGGTGATTTCTTCCGCAGCCTTGCCGCCCATGGCACGCACGTGCGAGGTCACGGATTGCATGACTTCGCCAACTTCCAGGCCGTTCGGCGTGGCGATCTTGGCCAGCAGGCCGGAGTCGGTGATCTTCGCGCCAGCGGCGACTTGCAGCGATTCGAGCGAAGCGAGGATCTTGTCGGCTTGCGCAGCGTTCTTGACGATCGTGTCGGTGAACTTGGCCCAGGTGCCCTTGACCCACTCACTGATGCGAGCGCCGAACTTGCGCAGCATTTCCCAGACGCGGGCAGCGAATTCCTTGATCTTGCCCAGGACGCCGGCCTTGGTCTTGTCGTCGGAGCCTTCGACCGGGTTGCCGGCGGCTTCGACCATTTCGTTCGATTCCAGAGCCAGGTTCACCGACTTCTCGACGAACGGCTCCAGATTGGCTTCGTCAGCACCGGGAGCGGATTCCACCAGGCTGATGATATCTTCCAGGCCTTGTGCGCCCTTGACGATCGAGTCGACATCGGTATCGATGGCGGTCGATTCTTCCTGGTAGGGCACGCCGTCGATCTCGCCTTCGAAGTCGACGTCATCGGCGGTGGGTTCCGGGGCAGCGACGGTTGCGTTCACTTCTTCCGTGAACTCTTCCAGCGCCAGGTAAGTACGCAGAATTTTGGACATGTTTGTTCCGAATGAATGATGTCTGGTTCAGAAAGCGAGGGATTGCTCCCTCGCTCCCTTAGGGCTCTCGCTTAGGCAGCGGCGCCTTCGGCTTCGGCCTTACCGCCGATGCTGGCGGCAACGTAGTCGAGCACGTTGCTCAGGCTACGCGGCAGGGCCTTGTTCACGGTGTGAACCGGCAGCTTCGGTGCCACGAACAGCACGCGGTTGATCAGCACAGTGGCTTCCTTGACGAACGAGGAATCGCCGCTGGCATCGCTGGCGGAGCGCACGTTGGCTTCCACAGCAGCGACCAGTTGGTCCTTGTGCTTGCTGATGCCGTCGGTGATTTCCTTCACACCGCCCTTGTTGCCTTCGATGCTTTCGCGGATCGACTTGGCGAACGCGGCCACGTCCGCGCACAGCTTCTTGGCAGTCGCTTGGTCCAGGGCTGCGATCGACTCGGCCTTGCTGCCGCTGCCTTCGACCACGGCGCTCTTCAGGTTGCCGATCTGGTCAACCGATTGCGGAATCACGACGTTCAGCGATTGATTGCCGAAGAGGAACATCACGAAGCCGGCGGATTGCGCATCGGCACCACGACCGCCCACGTTGTTCTTCTCGAACTCCTTGAACCAGCTGTCGAACAGGCCAGCCATTTTGCCCTTCAGCTCGTCACCCTTTTCCGGGTTCTTGGCGAGCTCGCTGCAGACTTCCAGAACCTTGACGTACGGCGTGTAGGCGCGCGGATTGTTCAGGAACGAAGCTTGCTTGACCAGGTCGGCCAGGCACTTGGAAGCGTCAGCACCCGCGGCCACTTCGCCGCCCACGGTCATGCCACCGGCGACGGCCGGATTGTCGAGGTTGCCTTCCTTCATCGTCGCGCTGTCCAGCTTGGTCAGCAGCGCAGCGGCGCGTTGCTCGACAGCCGAGAAAGCGTTCGTCAGACGTTGGTACGTTTCGACGATCCACTGGCCCAGGCGTTCGAAGCCTTGACGGATGGTGTCCAGGATGCGCTTGATGAAGCCCATGATCTGGTCCTTGGTGTTCATGGCAGCGTCGACCTTGGCGGACGGCGTTTCCATGTCTTCCAGGGCCGGGATGGCCAGTTCCTTGACCTTCAGGCTGCGTGTCACCGTGCGCAGATGGCTGCGGATCGAGGTGGCAGCCAGCACGTCCAGACCGCCGCGCTGAGCGTAGGCATCGACTTGTTGGGCAACTTCGAACAGCGATTCGGTAGCGGCGTTCAGGTTTTCCAGATCGTCGCCGGCGTCTTCCATTTCGCCTTCCACGGTGTCGACCGCTTCCATCTCGGTCTCGACCACTTCGGCTTCAACGTCGCCAGCTTCGCCTTCGGCTTCGCCTACGACGTCCGCGGCTTCGCCAGTGGCGTCGGCCTGTTGAGCAGCAGCGTCAGCTGCCTGGGCTGCCTCGGTGTCGTCGGCGCCTGCGCCGTCTTCTGCACCGCCTTCGCCTGCGCCTTCACCGGCACCCGCGCCTTCACCTTCACCTTCACCTTCGCCGCCTTCGCCTGCACCAGCCTCGCCGCCTTCGCCGGCCTCGCCAGCACCAGCTTCACCTTCACCTTCACCGGCACCAGCTTCACCACCAGCCTCGCCCGTGCCTTCGCCGGCTTCGCCACCTTCAGCGCCGCCCTCGGCGCCGCCTTCTGCAGCGCCGCCTTCTTCACCACCGGCTTCGGCGGAGCCTTCCGCACCACCTTCGCCACCTTCACCAGCGCCGGCTTCGCCTGCGCCTTCACCTTCGCCGCCCTCGGCGGCGCCTTCACCAGCTTCGCCGGCCGCGGCTGCGGCAGCGGCGTCATCTTCGCCTTCGTTGCTTTCGGTAGCGGCCTTGCCCTTGCCGGCGCCCTTGACATTGCGTGCCGTGGCGGCAGCCGACTGGTTCAGGATGCGTTCCAGCTCTTCACACTTCTGCTTCAGGTCCTTCTGCAGGTCCTCGATCTCGCTACCCTTGATGGCGCCGTAGATCGGGCCAAACAGGTTGCCCAGCAGAGCGCCCTGGAAAATCGTGCCAAAGCTGGCGCCTTCGACGACCTTGAAATCCTCGGCCGAAAGCTTGCCGGCATCGCGAGCGCGCTTGCCTTGGTCGATCGCGGTGTCGTGGATGGCCTTGGTGATTTCCTTGATTTCCTTCTTGAGGCGATCGGCTTCGCGGGCCGCGATGGCACCCGCGCCGGCACCGGCGAACGGCACGACCCAAGCCGCGCCACCGATCAGGAAGCCCAGCAGACCACCAGCCAGACCTTCGTTTGCGATGTTCAGGTCTTCAACCTGGGTCTTGCTGCCAGTCGGCAGATCACCGCTGAGTTCCTCCAGGGCGGCAACGCCCAGGCTCGACTTAAACTTCATGGTTCTTCTCCATTCGAATGGAATTGATCTAAAACAGATTCGCGCGAATCTTGAATAGGTTAAACTCCTCAACCAGCATAAATGACGGCGAGGACGTTCTATACAATGGGTTGAGGGCTAGCTAGTATTTACACTAGCTAGCGGCCGAATTACCGCGTGTTGTGCTCGCCGAACAGCGTGTACAACGTCATCACCATGTCGGTGAAACCGCCTTGACGCGACAACCACATGCAGATGACATTCGGCAGGTTGTTCGGGGTCTGGGCCTGCTGCAGTTCGCTGTAGCCCAACGGCAGACCGTTGAAAAGGCTCATATCGAGCTGGGGCTTGTCGCTCGGGTCATTCGAACCCGGACCGATGAGCTTTTCCCACTGATCGACACGCATCTCGCGCTTGCCGGTGGTGATAAACCGCACGGTGTCGTTCAGGAAGTCAGCATGCAGTTGGGTGAATGTCGGCGACTGCAGATTGAGCTGAGCCCACAGCAGGAAGTTCTTCATGCCGAAAGCGCGCAGGGCCACCTTCACAGCCTTCTCCCGGAACTGGAAGTCGGTGTGGATGACTTGACGGCGCACCATCTGGTTGTAGACTTCGACAACCGACTCGTTGGCCACCACGTGCTGGAGGGCTTCGGGGGTCAGGTCGAAGACCGACAGAATCGGACGAGCCTTCCAGGTCTGGACGGTCTCGCTCGCCATGGTCTTCGAACCGAAGAAGCCTCGCACGTAAAGTTTGAGGTCATCCATCGATCAGTCCTCGCTCAGCTCGGCGATCTCGCGGGTGAGCGAGTCGCACAGCGATTGCAGGTAAGCGATCTCGCGCTCCAGGTTCGGATCTTCCTTGCCTTGACGCGCACGCTCGTATTGCATCAGGCGCAGCTTGGCCATCTGCAGCTCGGTCTCGGCTTCCTTGGAGCGAGCCACCTTGGCTTCCACGGCTTGCATGCGGATGCGGCGGATCGGGTTCCAGGCGAAGTTCGACATCGAGAAGAGGAACGGATCGATCTTGGCTTCGCCGATCGTGCTCTTCAGGTTCGAGTAGTTGGTGTCGTCGGCCAGAATCTCGGGGATCGCATCCAGACGGTCAACCAGCTGAGCGGCCGGCTTACTGATGATGGCGATCGCTTGGCAGTAGGGCAGCAGGCCCTTCTGGAAGGCGTCGAGTTCGAAGGGCACCGTGTCCGTGGTCGGGATCGGTTCCATCTTCTTTTCGTCACGGGCAGCCGCGACTTCGGTCTTCAGCGCCAGCGTGAGCAGCTTGGCGGTGTAGCGCGAGCAGAAGGTGATGGCGTCCACCAGCTGGACCAGGTTGGCCTTGCGGTAGTTCAGGCCCTTGGCGGCGATCTTGTCTTCGAACTCGCCTTGCACGATGGCTTCGAGTGCGTCGATGGTGCCGGTCACGTTGGCCATATTGGCGGCCAGGTAGCCGAACACGCCCTTGCCGCCGTTGCCCTTGACCACGC